>SMVB01286259.1_pt1 | contig 12193 bp, 9 predicted proteins | sample 2456461 | NCBI WGS metagenome assembly SMVB01 (sample SAMN11095934, study PRJNA526329) | marine sediment metagenome | biome: Marine sediment; feature: Surficial sediment; material: Deep marine sediment; isolation source: Hadal surficial sediment | place: Pacific Ocean | collected 2014-05 | depth 0-1...
AGAGCCGCGCGGTCGCCGTCCGACAGGCGGTCGGTGAGGCGGAACGGCTCCACGCCTTCGGCATAGGTCAACAGATTGACCGCGCGAGTCCAGTCGGTGCCCCAGATGCAGCGATGGAGCCCGAATTTATCGAAGATGCGGGCCAGTGGGTCCCACAGATCATCATAGGGGAATGCTTCACGGGACAGGGTGCACGCGCCGGTGATTTTCACGGCGACGTTTTCGTATGTCGCCAAATTCAGTAGCTTGGCAAGGTCGCCGAATGGCTCGGGCGGGGCCGGCGGCTCGAACGGCTGCCGCAAGCCCAGGTGATCGACGATCAATGTCGTGTCGGGGTGCTTGGGGGCAAGCGCCGCGACCTGTTCCAGGCGGTCCCAACAGAGCAGATTGACGGGTAGCGCGTGGCGGGCGGCGGCGTCGAGAACGCGCTTGATACCGGGATCGCCGGGATCGTTCGACACGCCTTCGATCATCATAATGCGGATCGCGACCGCGCCTTGCGTCGCCGCCCAGTCCGCGATCGTTTCCATCACGGCGGGATCGCTCGGATCGACCGGCTTGATCATGGCGAACCGGTCCGGGTGCGCGGCGCGAACGTCGACGGCGTAGCTGGCGTCGTATCGGTACAGGGTCCACGGCGAGACCAGCAAGGCGCCGTCGACGCCAACCGTGTCCATCGCCGCGACCATGTCGTCGCCCGTGACTTCCGGAGGCCCCGCGAGAACCGCGGCCCACGGCCGCTCCGGGCGGTCCCGTTCGTAGGCGTGGACCTGAGCGTCGATTATCATCATTGTTCCCCCCCTTTGACTTGATGGATTTGGATCCGGTCTAGGGGTACCATATCTTAGATTTTATCCACTTGGATCGGCGACGCGGCAAATAGCACGCCACGCCATTGAGGAGGAAAGCATGAGCGCTCAATCAGCGGCGGTCGCCGACAGGCCGGCGGCAAGGGAGGCGGCGGACGGCGTCGTCATCGCCAGGAAAGACCAAGCGACTTACGTCACCGGGCGGCGCGACTGGATGAAGTATCGCGAGCTTGGCGTCACCAAGGCCAGCAAGGGGCGCATCCGCGCGCAGGTGACCTCGACCACGCAAGGCCTGTCGGAGCCGACCGGCTGGCACGTCCACCTGTGCGAGGGACAGATCGTCTATATGCTGAGCGGCTGGGTCGATCTTGAGTTTGCCGGCGGCAGGGTCGAGCGGGTCGGGGCCGGCGACAGTGTCTACATCCCCGGTAATACGCCGCACAACGAAATCGCCAGTTCGGATGCCTTCGAGCTCTTGGAAATCAGCGTCCCCGCCGACATGGGTACCGAGCCCTGCGACCCGCCCGCGTGACGGCTAGTATTTAGCGCGCTAATTATCCTCGTCCCGGGCCCGTCGAGGAATGGGAAGCCGCCACCCGGCGGCCGGTCCGCGAGGGTTTGGCGGGCGCGGAGATAGTCCCATTTCGGTACATTGTTTCACGTGAAACATTTCTGGAATTGTTCGAGTGGCCTCGCGCGGGGATGGGCGCGCGGAGGGGCCGAATTTTGGCAACGAAATCAGTGGCCGAAACCACCCCCGCGCGTTAAAAAGGGGGTGTCCCGGGGGCGCCGAATTTTTCGCTATCTGGTGGGGTTTTGGGGACAGGGCCCGCGACATCTGGTATAGTCGCAACCACGTTCTCTCGGCCGTTCCGGCCACGCTTTTGGTCTTCCACATTCCCGAGCCTTTGTGACCGACACACCCGCGCAGCCGTCCAACATCGTCCCGGTCTTCATCGAGGACGAGATGAAGCGCTCGTACCTCGATTACGCCATGAGCGTGATCGTGAGCCGCGCGCTGCCCGACGTGCGCGACGGCCTCAAGCCGGTGCACCGGCGCATCCTCTATGCGATGCACGAAAGCGGCTACGAATGGAACCGGCCCTACCGCAAATCCGCCCGCGTGGTCGGCGACGTGATGGGCAAATACCATCCCCACGGCGACTCGGCGATCTACGACGCCATGGTGCGCATGGCGCAGGAATTCTCCATGCGCCTGCCGCTGGTCGACGGGCAGGGCAATTTCGGCTCGATGGACGGCGATCCGCCGGCGGCGATGCGCTACACCGAGGTGCGCATGGCGCGCGCCGCCACCATGCTGTTGGACGACATCGACAAGGACACGGTCGACTTCCAGGACAACTACGACAGCACCGAGCGCGAACCGACGGTGCTGCCGGCGCGCTATCCCAATCTGCTGGTCAACGGCGCCGGCGGCATCGCGGTGGGCATGGCGACCAACATACCGCCGCACAATCTGGGCGAGGTGATCGACGCCTGCCTGGCGCTGATCGACGATCCGGAGATTTCCATCGAGGCCCTGGTCGAGATCGTCCCGGGCCCCGACTTTCCCACCGGCGGCATCATACTGGGGCGCGCCGGCGCCGTGGCGGCGGCCCACACCGGGCGCGGCTCGGTGGTGCTGCGCGGGCGCACGGTGCGCGAGGAAATCCGCAAGGACCGCGAGGCGATCATCGTCACCGAGATGCCCTATCAGGTGAACAAGGCGCGCATGGTCGAGACCATCGCCGACGCCGTGCGCGACAAGCGGATCGAGGGCGTCTCGGACCTGCGCGACGAATCCGACCGCGACGGCGTGCGCGTGGTGATCGAGCTCAAGCGCGACGCCATGTACGACGTGGTGCTTAGCCAGCTATACAGATACTCGCCGCTGCAAACAACCTTCGGGGTCAACACGCTGGCGATCGTCGGCGGGCGGCCCGAGCAACTGAACCTGAAGCAAATTCTCGCCGCCTTCGTCGCCTACCGCGAGGAGGTGATCACCCGGCGCACGGTCTTCGAGCTGGGCAAGGCGCGCGAACGCGCCCATCTGCTGGTCGGCCTCGCCGTCGCGGTGGCCAATATCGACGCGATCATCGCCTTGATCCGCAAGGCCCCGGACCCGGCCGAAGCGCGCGCGCGATTGATAGCCCGGGCCTGGCCGGCGCACGACGTGGCCGCGATGATCGAGCTGATCAACGATCCCGGCGGGGTGCTCGGCGCGGACGGCAATTACACCATGACCGAGGCCCAGGCGCGCGCCATTCTGGAATTGCGCCTGCAACGCCTGACCGCGCTGGAGCGCGGCAAGATCGCCGATGAGCTCAAGACTCTCGTCGAAAAAATCATCGACTATCTGGACATTCTGAAGTCGCGCGACCGCCTGCTCGACATCATGCGGACCGAACTGAGGGAAATCCGCGAGGCCTACGCCAACGAGCGCCGCACCGCCTTCGAGGATGCCGAGTTCGAGCACGACATCGAGGACCTGATCCAGCGCGAGGACATGGTCGTCACGGTCACCCATAACGGCTACATCAAGCGGGTGCCGCTATCGACCTACCGCGCCCAGCGCCGCGGCGGCAAGGGCCGCGCCGGCATGGCGACGCGCGACGAGGATTTCGTTTCCAAGGTGTTCGTGGCCAACACCCATACGCCGGTAATTTTCTTCACCACCGGCGGCATGGCTTTCGTGATGAAGGTCTACAAGCTGCCGCTGGGTTCGCCGACGGCGCGCGGCAAGGCGCTGGTCAACCTGCTGCCGTTCCGCGACGGCGAGTCAATCGCCACGGTGATGCCCTTGCCGGAGGACGAGGATAGCTGGGCCGACCTGCACGTGATGTTCGCCACCTCGGCCGGCACGGTGCGGCGCAATTCGCTGTCCGATTTCACCAACATCAAGTCCAACGGCAAGATCGCCATGAAGCTGGAGGACGAGCACGGCAACAGCCTCGGCAAACTGATCGCCGTGCAGACCTGCAACGAAGACCAGGACGTGATGCTGGCCGCCGCCAGCGGCAAGTCGATCCGTTTCCCGGTGACCGGCGCGCGCGTGTTCGTGGGCCGCGGTTCCATCGGCGTTCGGGGCATCAGGCTAGCCAAGGACGACAAGGTGATTTCCATGTCGATCCTCGATCATGTCTCGATCGACGTGGAGACCCGCGACGCCTACCTGAAATACGCCGGCGCCCAGCGCCGCGGCGAGGAGGCGGGCGAGGGCGAGGCACCGGCGCTGCCGGCGGCCGAACTGGAGGCCTTGCAAGCCGGCGAGGAAATGATCCTGACCATCACCGAGAACGGTTTCGGCAAGCGCACCTCAGCCTACGATTACCGCATCGCCGGGCGCGGCGGCCAGGGCATCATCAGCATCGAAACCTCGGCGCGCAACGGCCCCATGGTGGCGTCCTTCCCGGTCGAGGCCGGCGACGAGATTCTGCTGGTCACCAACGCCGGGCAGTTGATCCGCTGCCCGGTGCACGACATTCGCATCGCCGCGCGCAACACGCAGGGCGTGACCCTGTTCAAGACCGGACAGGACGAACGGGTGGTTTCGGTGACACGGTTGAGCGACGATAACGGCGGCGTCGAAGAACTGGACGATGAAGATAATGAAATCGACGCGGGCGAGCGGGGGGAAACGGATGAGTAGAAACGTCAAGGGGGTCTACCCCGGCACGTTCGATCCGCCGACGCGCGGCCATCTCGACATCATCGGGCGCGCCCTGCACGTGGTCGACGAACTGATCGTGGGCGTCGCCACCAACGCCGGCAAGGGGCCCATGTTCAGCCTGGACGAACGGGTCTCCCTGGTTCGCCAGGCCGTGGCGGACATGGACGGCGACGCGGCGGGCCGCGTTCGAATCCAGCCGTTCGACACCTTGTTGATGCATTTCACGGTGTCCTGCGGCGCTTCCGTGATCGTCCGGGGCCTGCGCGCCGTGTCGGACTTCGAATACGAATTCCAGATGGCCGGCATGAACGCCCATCTCAACTCCGAGGTGGAGACCGTGTTTCTGATGGCCTCGGAACGCACCCAGTTCATCTCGTCGCGACTGGTCAAGGAAATCTGTATGTTGGGCGGCGACGTCTCGGACTTCGTGCCGGCCCATGTCGAGCGCCATATGCTGGCGCGGGTCGAGGAAATGCGCGAAAAGGCCGGTTAGCGTTTCGCGGTCAAAAAGGGTGAGCGTCATGGTCCGGTTATTATTCTTACTAATGGTTGTGTTGACAATGGTTGGTTCAAACGGTACGCCGAGCGAGGCGGGCGATCCCGAGAACACGCTTTACCTGGAACTCAAGGACGGTCGCGTGGTTATCGATCTGCGCCCCGATCTCGCGCCCAAGCACGTGGCGCGGATCAAGGAACTGGCGCGCGAAGGGTTCTATGACGGGCTCGCCTTCCACCGCGTCATCGACGGGTTCATGGCCCAGGGCGGCGATCCTCTGGGCAACGGCACCGGTGGGTCCGGCCAGAACATTCCGGCCGAGTTTTCCGATGAAAAGCACGTGCGCGGCACGCTGTCGATGGCGCGCTCGCAGAGCCCGAACAGCGCCGACAGCCAGTTCTTCATCATGTTCGCGCGCTCGCCCCACCTCGACAACCAATACAGCGTCTGGGGCCAGGTCAGCGAGGGCATGGAATTCGTCGATCTCATCAAGCGCGGCGCGGGGCGCGGCGGCGAGGTCTCCGATCCCGACAAGATCATTTCGATGAAGGTCGCCGCCGACGTGGCCGACGGCGAGTAGTCGCCGGGGCCGCCAGTCTAGGCAATGCGGGTCGCGGCGTTCGATTTCGACCTGCCGCGCAATCTGATCGCGGAGCGACCGTCCGAGCCGCGCGACGCCGCGCGGCTTCTCGAAGTTAGCGAGAGCTTGCGCGACCGCCATTTTCGCGATCTGCCGGGCTTGCTGAAGGCGGGCGATGTGGTGGTGTTCAACGACACCCGCGTCATCCCCGCGCGCCTCACGGGCCGGCGCGGCCAAGCCAAGGTCGAAGTCACCCTGCATCGCGATTTGGGTGACGGGCGCTGGCTGGCCTTCGCGCGGCCCGCCCGAAAGCTCCGACCCGGCGACGAGTTGCGCTTTGGCGAGGACTTCGCGGCGCGCATGGAAGGTCGGGGCGAGGGCGGCGAGGTGACACTTGCGTTCGACCGCGCCGGCGCGGCCCTGGCGGCGGCGCTCGACGAACACGGTGTGATGCCCCTGCCGCCCTATATTCCGCGCGCGGCGGGCGCCGACACGCGCGACCGGGCCGACTACCAGACCGTCTACGCGACCCGGCCCGGCGCGGTCGCCGCGCCGACAGCCGGCCTTCATTTCACGCCCGAACTTCTGGACGCGCTGGACCGCGCCGGCATCGCGCGGGTTCATCTCACGCTACATGTCGGCGCCGGGACGTTTCTTCCGGTCAAAGTGGACGACACCGACGACCACCGTATGCACGCTGAGCACGGGCAGATCACCGACGTGGCGGCGGAGAGCGTCAACGCCGCGCGCGCCGCCGGCGGACGGGTCGTGGCGGTGGGCAGCACGGCGTTGCGCCTGTTGGAAAGCGCGGCCGACGAGACCGGCCAAGTTCGGCCGTTCGACGGCGCGACGGATATTTTCATGACGCCCGGGTACCGGTTCCGCGCGGTCGATTTGATGCTCACCAATTTCCATCTGCCGCGCTCGACCCTGTTCATGCTGGTCGCCGCGTTCAGCGGCCTGGACCGGATGAAGGCCGCCTACGCCCACGCCGTGGCATCCGACTACCGGTTCTATTCCTACGGCGACGCCTGCCTGCTGCATCCGGCGAACGGCGCATGACCGGTTTTTCGTTCACCATCGAGGCGAGAGACGGCGCGGCGCGGGCCGGGCGCGCGCGCACCGGCCATGGCGGCTTCGCGACGCCGGCCTTCATGCCGGTGGGAACCGCCGGCGCGGTCAAGGCGATGACCCCTGACGGGGTGGCGGCGACCGGCGCCGGCATCGTGCTGGCCAACACCTATCACCTGATGCTGCGCCCCGGGGCCGAGCAAGTCGCGCGGCTGGGCGGCCTGCGCCGGTTCATGGCCTGGCCTGGCCCGGTGCTCACCGACTCGGGCGGCTACCAGGTGATGTCGCTGGCCAAGCTTCGCGTGCTCGGCGAGGACGGCGTGGAATTCCAATCCCATCTCGACGGCGCCCGCCACATGCTGACACCCGAGCGCGCCATCGAAATCCAGCACGCGTTAGACTCCACGATCACCATGGTGCTGGACGAATGCACGGCTTTTCCGGCAACGGAAGCGGAAGCGGCCGCGTCCATGCGATTGTCCATGCGCTGGGCGGCGCGCTGTAAGGCCGCCTTCGCGCCGCGCCCCGGTTACGCCCTGTTCGGCATCGCGCAAGGCGGCATGTACGCGGATCTGCGCGCCGAGTCCGTGGCCGCGCTTACGGAAATCGGCTTCGACGGCTACGCCATCGGCGGCCTCGCGGTGGGGGAGGGGCCGGAGCTCATGCGGGACATGACGGCGCGGACCACGGCGCTGCTGCCCGAGGTGGCGCCGCGTTATTTGATGGGCGTGGGACGGCCCGGCGATATCGTCGAGGCGGTGGCGCGCGGCGTGGACATGTTCGATTGCGTGTTGCCGACCCGGTCGGGGCGCAACGGCCAGGCGTTTACCCGGCGCGGCACGGTCAATCTCCGCAATGCCCGCCATGCCGACGACCCGCGCCCGCTCGACGACGCCTGCGCCTGCCCGGCCTGCCGCGGCTACAGCCGCGCCTACCTGCACCATCTGATCAAGGCGAACGAGATTCTGGCGTCGATGCTGCTGACCTGGCACAACCTGCGCTGGTACCAGGATCTGATGCGCGAGCTACGGGCGGCGATTTGCGACGGCCGACTGGCCGCGTACCAGGCGCGCTTTCATGAGATGGAAGCCCAGGGCGATATCGCCGCCCTGTGATATTACGATGGGAGTCGGGATACGCCGGTCAGACCAGCGCGGCGCAGCCTTCCCAGAAGCCTTCGAAGGTGTAGCCCAGCGCGTTCTGGGCCTGGCCGAGTTCGTGGGCGAACCAGGCGCGGAAGACATCCACGTCCCTGGCGATCATTTGGAACTGGGGCTGAAGGTTTCGCTCCAGGATCGCGAAGGCCTGCATCATGGCGACCACCTGATAGCAGCTTACGGTGGCCTTGATGGTGGCGTGGCCGTCTTCTTGCAGCGCCACGCGGTCCTTGTCGCGGCCATCGACGAGCTTGGTTACGGGGCCCTCGATCATGCGCCGGCGGCGCGCCTCGGGGACTCGCTTGAGGCAGGACCCGATGGCGGCCACCAGATCGTCGACCACGAGGAACGGCGCCACGGCCTGTTCGGGCCCCTTGGCGAAACGAACCGGAATGTCGTTGAAGCTGGCGGTGTAAAGCATCTGTCGTCCTTTCGACACAAGCGCGGGCCGGAAAAAGCCCCCCAACCAGCCTATCGGTCGCCGCGATCATGAACCGCCCGGGTTAACGCATCGTTACGCGGCCCGATCCGCTCTGGCCGGAATTCCAATCGACGCCAAAAAGTGTCAGAAAGGCCCGCTGACCAAAGGATCGGAGCTCGCCATGCCTTACGAGACCCTGGACCTCGCGGTGGAGGACCATGTCGCGCATTTGCGCCTCAACCGCCCCAAGGCGTTGAATACGATGACGCTTTCCTTCTGGCGCGACATGGTGGCGGCGTTCGACGAGATCGACGAACGCGCCGAGGCGCGCGCCGTGGTGATTTCGTCCACGGGCCGCCATTTCACCGCCGGCCTCGATCTCGGCGTGTTCGAGACCCTGTCGGACGACCAAGGAGACGTGGGCCGCCGCGGCGAGCGCTTGCGCCGGACCGTTCTCGACATGCAGGAAAGCTTTTCGGTGATCGACCGTTGCCGGGTGCCGGTGATCGCCGCGATCCAGGGCGCCTGCATCGGCGGCGGGGTCGATTTGATTTCGGCGTGCGACATCCGCCTGTGCGCCGCGGACGCCTTCTTTTGCATCCAGGAAATCAATATCGGCATGACCGCCGATGTCGGTACGCTGCAGCGCCTGCCCTACCTGATCCCGTCCGGCCTGGTGCGCGAACTGGCCTATACCGGCCGCCGGCTTCCCGCCGATGAGGCGCGCGCCGCCGGTCTGGTCAACGCTATTTTCGACGATCACGACGCGCTTATCGCCGGCGCGCTGGCGCTGGCCAAGACGATCGCGGAGAAATCGCCGCTCGCCATCGTGGGCACCAAGGAAATGCTCAACTACGCCCGCGACCACACCATCGCCGACGGCCTCAATCACATCGCCACCTGGCAGGCCGGCATGTTCCGGACCGACGACCTGGCCCGCCAACTCGCCGCCAACAAGGCCAAGACGCCCGCCGCCTTCGACGATCTCCTCCCGCCCAACAAATACGCCACCAAGGGCCCGTGAAACGGCGCGTCGCTCGTTTACGAGTTCGCCGCTTCCACGCGGGCGGCGCAGAACTTGAACTCGGGGATTTTGCCGTAGGGGTCAAGCACCGGGTTGGTCAGCATGTTGGCCGGCGCCTCGGCGTAGCAGAACGGCACGAAGACGGCGCCCGGCGGCATCGCGCCGTCGCGTTGCGCCTTCAACTCGATGGCGCCGCGCCGGGTGACGATGCGCACCATGTCCCCCGGCGCCACGCCGAGGCGGCGCAGGTCGGCGGGGGCGAAATGCGCCACCGCTTCCGGTTCGATGGCATCCAGCGTCGCCGCGCGCCTCGTCATGGCGCCGGTGTGCCAGTGTTCGAGCACCCGGCCCGTGGTCAGGATCATCGGGAAATCTTCATCCGGCTGTTCGTCGGGCGGCACGATGGCGGCCGGCACCAGCTTGCCGCGCCCGTCCGGGGTCGGGAAGCCGTCGCCGAACAGCACCTCGTGGCCCGGCTCGTCGGGCGCGTCGCACGGATAGGTCACGGAGCCTTCGCGCTCCAGCCGGTCCCAGGTGATGCCCTTGATCGAGGCCATGCAGCCGCGCATTTCCTCGAACACGTCTCGCGGCCCCGCGTAGGTCCAGTCCAGCCCGATACGGCGCGCGATCTCCTGGATGATCCACCAGTCCTGGCGCGCCTCGCCCGGCGTCTCCAGCGCGCGCCGGCCCAGCTGGACCTGGCGGTTGGTGTTGGTCACCGTGCCGTCCTTTTCGGGCCAGGCCGAGGCCGGCAGCACCACGTCGGCATAGGCGGCGGTCTCGGTCAGGAAAATGTCCTGCACCACCAGATGTTCCAGTTTTTCCAGGCCCGCGCGCACGTGGCCCACGTCGGGGTCCGACATGGCCGGGTTCTCGCCCATGACGTAGAGGCCCTTGATGGCGCCGTCGTGCACCGCGTCCATGATCTCGACCACGGTGAGCCCGGCCTTGGGGTCCAGCGTCGCGCCCCAATAGTCCTCGAAGAAAGCGCGGGTCTCGTCGCTTTCGACCGACTGGTAATCGGGATAGACCATCGGGATCAGGCCCACGTCCGAGGCGCCTTGCACGTTGTTCTGGCCGCGCAGCGGATGCAGCCCGGTGCCCGCGCGCCCGACCTGACCGCAGATCAGCGCCAGGGAGATCAGGCAGCGCGCGTTGTCGGTGCCGTGGACATGCTGCGATATGCCCATGCCCCAGAAGATCATGGCGCGCTCCGCCTTGCCGTAGAGCCGCGCCACGGTTCGCAAGGTCTCCGCGTCGATGCCGCAGAGCTCGGCCATGGCCTCGGGCGCGAAATCGGCCAGATGCGCGCGCAGTTCCGCGAAGCCTTCCGTGTGCGCCTGAACGTATTGGCGGTCGTAAAGCTCTTCCTCGACGATGACGTGCATCAGCGCGTTCAGCAGCGCGACGTCGGAGCCCGGCTTGAACTGGAGGTGATGGGTGGCGAAGGCGGATATCCCGGTGGCGCGCGGGTCGAGCACCACCAGCTTGGCGCCGTCGCGCACCGCGTTCTTGATGAAGGTCGCGGCGACCGGGTGGTTATCGGTCGGATTGGCGCCGGTCACCACGATCACGTCGGCGTTGGCGCATTCCATGAACGGCGCGGTCACGGCGCTCGACCCGATGGTCTCCATCAAGGCGGCCACGGAGCTTGCGTGGCACAGCCGGGTGCAATGGTCGACATTGTTGGTGCCGAAGCCGGCGCGGACCAGCTTCTGCACCAGATAGGCCTCTTCGTTGGAGCCCTTGGCGGAACCGAATCCGGCCAGGGCGCCGGGCCCGTCGCGGTCGCGTATCCGCTTCAGGCCGGCCGCCGCCGCGTCCAGCGCCTCGTCCCAACTTGCTTCGCGGAAATGGCTCAGCGGGTTCGCGGGATCGATGTCGAGCGAGCCGGACTTGGCCGCGCCGGCCTTGCGGATCAGCGGCGTCGTCAGGCGGTCCGGATGGCTCACGTAATCGAAGCCGAAGCGGCCCTTGACGCAAAGCCGGTTCTGGTTGGACGGCCCGTCGCGCCCATCGACCGAGACGATCCGGTCGTCCTTGATGTTGTAGGTGATCTGGCAGCCGACCCCGCAATAGGGGCAGATGCTGTGCACTTGCCGGTCGGGCTCGTTTGCCTTGCCCACCAAGGGGGCCGCCATCAGCGCGCCGGTGGGACAGGCCTGCACGCATTCGCCGCACGCGACGCAGGTCGACTCGCCCATGGCGTCGTCGAAGTCGAAGGTGATCTTGGCGCGCGCGCCGCGCCCGGACATGCCGATCACGTCGTTGGCCTGGACCTCGCGGCACGCGCGCACGCACAGCGTGCAGTGGATGCAGGCGTCGAGATTGACCGCCATGGCGGGATGGCTGGGATCGGCGGCCGGCGCGGTCCGCGCCGCGAACCGGCTCTCACCGAGGCCGATCTTGTCCGCCCAGTGCCACAGCAGCGACGACGGATCGTGGGCGTCCGCTTTTGTCGGCTGGTCGGCGAGCAGCAGTTCCATGACCATGCGCCGCGCGGCCACCGCGCGCTCCGAGGCCACGCGCACGGTCATGCCCGGCGTCGGCGCGCGGATGCACGACGCGGCCAGGGTGCGCTCGCCGTCGATTTCGACCATGCAGGCGCGGCAGTTGCCGTCCGGTCGGTAGCCCGGCTCGGGCGTGTAACAGAGATGGGGGATTTCGATGCCGAGGCGCGCCGCCACCCGCCAGATGGTCTCGCCGGGCAGGGCCTCGACCTCGCGACCGTCGAGGGTGAACGTCACCGCCTCGCTCATGACACTTCCTCCGGAAAATGCTTGAGCACGCTCAATATCGGATTGGGCGCCGCTTGGCCGAGCCCGCAAATCGACGCGTCCACCATGGCCTGGCTTAGCTCCCGCAACAGGCCGGCGTCCCAGACAGGTTCCGTCATCAACACCGCCGCCTTCTCGCATCCGGCGCGGCACGGCGTGCACTGGCCGCAGCTTTCGTCCTCGAAAAA
>SMVB01128277.1_pt1 | contig 12190 bp, 10 predicted proteins | sample 2456461 | NCBI WGS metagenome assembly SMVB01 (sample SAMN11095934, study PRJNA526329) | marine sediment metagenome | biome: Marine sediment; feature: Surficial sediment; material: Deep marine sediment; isolation source: Hadal surficial sediment | place: Pacific Ocean | collected 2014-05 | depth...
CATCGAGGCGCCGCAGCCCCTCGCCTACGGTGCACGCGTCGTAGCGCCGCGTGAGGAACCCGAGCAGTCCCGCGAGCCGCTCCGCCGTGATCTTCATGTCCGCGGGGAGCCCGTCGTTGGACTCGGGATCCGCGACGCAGTGCCCGGCGAGGATCGTCAGCCGCGTCGGCATCACCCGGTCGACCAGGCGGTGCAGCCCGGTGTGGAAGAGCACGCGCGAGTACAGGTTTCGAACGGCCAGCTTGATGCGGTGCTTCGCGGCCATGTGTCCTCAGGCGACCGTCTCGTCGTCGCGGTCGCCGTCCGTGAAGTACCAGGTGGAGGGATCCTTCGCCGCCGCGGCGAGCGGGCTCGCCGGGTCGTGGATGTAGGCGATCACGACCTTGAAGTCGGCCGCCTTGGGCGCGCGGAAGCCCGCGTTCCGGAGCTGCCGCTCCCACCACGAACCCGCCATGGCGTGGGCCCGGGCGACGGAGGCGCCCGCCTTGTGGAGGTGCCCGAGCGCGGAGTCCACGGCCGCGGCGAGCGCGACGTCGTCGAGCGCCAGCACGTCCACGAGGAACCCGACCGCCTCGCCGGAGCGGGGCAGCTGGACGACGGCGTAGCCGCGGAGGGCGCCCGAGGGCTCGTACACGCCGTGGGCGCGGAACAGTCCGGACGGGGCGTCGATGAAGCGCCAGTTCAGGTAGGCGTGGTCGCGCCGCACCATCCACGGGAAGCGGCGCTCGACCTCGCGCGAGATATCGTCGACCTCCGCGCTGAATTTCGCGATGGGGACGGTGCTCGCCTTGCCCGCCGCGCGGGCTTGCAACTTTCCGCGCCGCATCATGCCGCGCCAATAGGTCCACGGGACCATGGCGGACGCCAGCCGCCCAGCCCGCATCCGCTCCCGCCGCGCGCCGGCGTCGGGCGTGAGCACGAAGGTCCAGGGCCGGATGCGGCCCACCGCCAGCCAGCCCAGCTTGCCCGTGAAGATGGGCTCGGACTTGCGGTTCGGGAGGCCGAACACGACGGGCCAGCCGCGACGCTCCGTCTCCGCCATCGCCGCCCGGTCGAGCGCGCTGAACACACCCTTCCCACGCCACTTTGGGTGCGTCATCACGTCGCCGGTCTGACCGACCGTGGCCGCGGTGCGCTCCTCGCCGAGGGCGAGCACTCTGCGCGGCGAGCAGGCGTAGCCGGAGATCGCCTCACCTGCCCCGGTCACCGTCAGGAGGCTCACCGCCCGCCCGTGCGGATTGGCGTCGTAGCGCCAACACAGGGTTGTTTCGCCCTGCTCCTGCTCGAAACACAGCTCGTACAGCCGCCCCTGCGCTGCGCGATCCTCGGGGCCGCAGAGCCGCGTCTCGAGCCCCTCCGTGCTGTCGCTCGTCTTCGCCATGGAGTCCGCATGATGATGCGGTCGGTGACCCGTCACAAGCGCCAGGGGGCAGTCCTTTGCCGCCCGGACGCGCAGCGGGCACACTGGAGAGCATGGCGACCCCGCTCCTCGGTCCCCGCCTCCTCGCGCTCGCCCTCGTCGGCCTGGTCCCGCCGGCTCTCTGTGCCGGCGGCACGGAGGACACCGACGCCGAGAAGGCCCGGGCCCAACTCGAAAAGGCCGAGCTGCGCTACGAGCAGGGTCGCTACAACGAGGCGACGACCTACTACCGGCGCCTGGCCAAGAAGTACCCGGATACCGCGCCCGGTCGCATCGCCGCCGCGCGCTCCTTGCCTTCCTGCTACCTCGGCTCGACCTTGATCGTCGACAACGGCCCGTCCGCGAACCGCGTCGACGTCGCGCTCATGGGCGACGGCTACACCCTCGAGCACCAGAAGGCCTTCGACAAGCTGGCCGACGACGTCCCGCCGCTGTTCGAGCGCCAGGCCACGTTCCGCGAGTACTTCCCCTACTTCAACTTCCGGCGCTTCAACCTCGTCTCCAAGGACGCGATGGTCGACGGCTTCGGGCGCGAGGAAGACACGGCCCTGAACGGGCACACGCGCAAGACGATCCAGGGCCACGTGGCTGTCGATGCGCGCCTCGTGCGGAAGATGCTCGCCCTGGCCCCGGCGCACGACGGCGTGGCGATCGTGTACGTGCGCGCCGGCATCCTCGGCACAGGCGGCAGCGGCTTCGCCACCATCGGTGGGACCAGCTCGAAGATCACCATCCACGAGTGGGGTCACGCCTTCGCGCGCCTGGCCGACGAGTACTCGAAGAAGACCCACGACCGCGGCGGCGTCCGGAACCGCGTCAACGTCTCCGGCACCGACGACCCGACGAAGGCCGCCTGGGCGCACTGGATCGCGGCCAAGGTGCCGGGCATCGGCATGTACCAGGGCGCGAGCGGGCAGGTGCGCGGGGCGTGGAAGCCCACGTCCGGCGGCTGCGTGATGGACAGCGGCGAGTTCTTCTGCAAGCCGTGCCAGGAAGCGATCGTGCTGCGCATCTACTCATTCGTCGACCCGATCGACGAGGCGCTCCCGAGGCCCCACGCGCGCCGGGACCCGGCGAGCCTGACGGTCACGAAGTCGATCGACTTCCGCATCACGGTCATGACCCCGGAGAAGCACCGCTTGCAGGTCGCCTGGTGGGTGCTCCCCGAGCGCAGCGCGCCCCCCGAGCCGCGCACCGCGCGCCGCGAGTACGCCAACGGCCTCACCGACAGGCGCGGCCGCGGTCCCCTGCCGCATATCAAGTACGAGCCCGTGAAGACGAGCAAGGGCAAGCGCGACGGCGTGCACAAGCTGACGGTGAAGGCCAATAGCCTGGAGCCCGGACGCTATCGCGTCGTGTGCCGTGCGTGGGACACGACCAAGATGAAGGGCGACAAGTTCCCGTGGGTACTGCGCGACGAGTACGGCGTGCTCGAGTCCGAGCGTGCCTGGTGGATCGTGGTGCCGGCGAAAGGCGAGTAGCCCGGCCCGAGACAGGCATGGATGGCGCCAGGGGCCGACGCTAGACTGCGGGTCGTTGCCGCCCACTCGGGCAGCCCACTCCGAAGTCTCCCATCGGTAATCCCATGCACGCAATGAGCCGGTTCAGGGGCGCGATCCCCGTTCTCGCCGCCGTCCTGATCGCCGGCTGCTCCTCGACCGGGGAGCGCCTCGAGGCGGCCGGGATCCGTCAGGAAGTCGAGGCCACGGCGATCGTGACCGGCATCGATAGCATGACGCGCGAGATCATGCTCGAGCGTCCGGATGGCGTCCGTTTCGTCATCGTCGCGGGCCCGGAGGTGCGGAACTTCGACCAGATCAACGTGGGCGAGACGGTCAAGGCGCGCTACATCGAATCGCTCACCGCCCGGCTCCTCGGCCCGGACGAGCCCGACGCCCCGACCATGGTCGCCGTGACCGCGGCGCGGGCTGCGGTCGGCCAGGACCCGGCCGGCGCCATCGCCGCTGGAATGGAGCTGACGGTCGTCGTCGAGAGCGTGGACCCCACCCAGCACCTGGTCGTGTTCACCACCCCGACGGGCCAACTCCGTGTCATCCGCGCTCGGCGCAAACAAGGCCGGAAGTTCATCGCCGGCCTGAAGCCCGGCGACCGCGTCGCGCTCGTCTTCGGCGAGTCCGTCGTCGTCACCGTCGAGTAGCCCCGCACCCGAGACAGCCGCTGCTCGGGCAAGGCGCTCGAAGCGGAGATCGAGCGGCTGCCGGGACTCCTGCCGGCCTGCGACCCTGGCCCGCGAAGCTCAACCCCACTCGACGGTCCACTCCCAGTCACAGACACGGCACCGGCGGTCCGAATCGCCGCCCATGGGTGAGATGACGCACCCGCCGAGCGCGATCTCGCCGCGCTCCGCCGCCTCGATCATCTCCGTGCCGGGGAAGCCGTAGACGATCCGGACGGTGTCCTCGGAACCACACTCGGGACAGGTCTTGTCGGCTTCGTGTGCGCTCATCCTGTCGCTCCCTGGTTCACTGCCGATCGATGTCGCCGGCAGCCGGACCTCGCCGGTCAGTTCTTCTGTCGCCGCACCCGCCGAAACGGGTGGACCCAGTTCGCGAGCGCGGCGGAGCTGCGGGACTGGACCCAGACCCGGCCGTGGCCCGAGAAGGACAGCAGCAACTGGTCGCTGAACAGGAACGAGCGGATGCGTCGCGCGCGGGTCAGGCGGTAGTCGAGGCTCGGGTCCCAGGCGACGGCGAAGCCGTTGTCGACGGTGTAGCTGCCCTGGACCTCGATCTCCTGGATCTCGCCGTAGGCGTTGAAGAAGAGCGTGCCGCGCCCGGAACAGTGCAGGATGAAGAGCCCCTCGTTGAAGAAGCCGCGCAGGCCGCCGAACTTGGCGTCGCACTTGATGCCCTCGGTCGAGGCGAGGAATGCGCCCTTCTCGAGGAACAGCTCGCCGTCGAGTTGCAGCGCGACCACGTCGCCGGCCGGCCCGGGCGCCAGGGTGATCGAGGCGGGCCCGCCCGCTGCCGAGTAGGTGTTCTGGAAGAAGCTCTCGCCGCTCAGGAGCTTGCGCTTGAGGCCTGCGAGCAGCCCGCCGCGCGTGGTGGTCTCGACGTTCATGTTCGAGTCCATCCAGGCCATGGCACCGGACTCGGTGACGAGCTTCTCGTCCGGCTGGAGCTCGACCCGCAGCATGCTGTAGCTCGGTCGCGCGAGGATCTCGTAGTTCATCTCATCCCTTCCGGGGCGGCAGCAGCCCGCCGAGGACCTTGCCGAACTCGTTCGGGTTGTGGGACTGGACGAGGATCCGGCCGCGGCCGCTGAACCTCATCACGACGCCTTCGCCGCCCAGGAACGACTGCAGCCAGGAGCCCCCCACCTTGGTGATCGTGTACTGGAGCGTGCTCTCGAAGGCGACCAGGTGCCCGGTGTCCACCGCCAGGTCGCCGTCGACGTCGATCGCGTGGATGCGCCCGAAGGCGTTGACGAGCATCGTCCCAACGCCGCTGACCTTCAGGAAGAAGATGGACTCGCCCGTGAAGAGCCCCTTCAAGCCCTGGAACTGCGTCTCGACGGTCAAGCTCCCGTCGGATCCGAGGTAGCTGCCGCCCGCGCAGTACCACGAGGTGACGCCGTCGAGCTCCACCGGTTCGACGTCCCCTTGCAGCGTCGGCGCGAGGCCGACCTCGCCGGAGCGGCCGTCGGTCACGCGGTAGGTCGAGAAGAAGAAGCTCTCGGAGGACAGGAGCCGCTTGAGGCCGCTCAGGATGCCGCCCTTGCCGCGCGACCTGGTCGTGACGTCGATGTCGACGTTGGACGAGGCGCGGTACATCGCGCCCGACTCCGAGACGAACTGGTCGCCATCGTCGAGGTGCACGAGGGCCGAGCGGAAGGCGCCCGCGCCGAGGATGTCGATCTGCATGGGGCTACCGCACGAGGTAAGGGATGAGCCAACCCGAGGTCTGGCCGAGCGTGCGCGACTGGAGCCAGATGCGGCCCTCGCCCCGGAAGTTCATGACGAGGCCTTCGCCGGAGAAGAGCGTCGACTTGAGGCCGCCCATGCCGGTGATCTTGTAGTCGAGCGCGGGTTCCCAGGCGACGACGTGGCCGGTGTCGACCGTGAGGCTGCCGCGCACTTCGCGCTCGATCACCGCGCCGTAGGCGTTGAAGAACAGATCCCCCTCGCCGCTCACGTCCATGAGGAATGCGCCCTCCCCCGAGAACAGGCTCTTGAGCCCACCGAAGCGCGTGCGCACCTCGACGCCCGCGCTGCAGGCCAGAAAACACCCGCCGGTGAGCAAGACGTGGTCCCCGGACATGCGCCGGTGCATCACCGTGCCCGGCAGCGCGGGCGAGAAGGCGATCTCGCCGCCGCGCTCGCCGGTGTACTCGGCGAGGAAGAAGGACTCGCCGCCGAGGACCTTGCGCCCGAGCGCGCGCAGCAAGCCCCCCATGAGGCGCACGTGCAGCTCGAGTCCCGGATCCATGCGGCTCATCGCGCCGCTCTCGGAGAGGATCTTCTCCCCCGGCTGCAGCTCGACCACGACCTGCCCGTAGTCGGGGTTGCCCTGGATCTCGAACTTCATGCTTCTCCTCCCGGACCGGTGGCGACTCCGAACGCGGTCCGGGGCGATTCCATGGTGCGGACGGTAGCCGGACCCGAGGGGCACCGCAAGCTGTGGAGCTGCTCCAGCTCGACGCCCGTCGTGCCGCGCGCCCATCGAGCGTGCCGGGAACAGGACGCGTCCAGAGGAGCGGCGTGTGCCGGCCGCTGTCGTCGAGGGCGATCATCCGCCCGCCCATGCCCTCCGCGAGCGCCACGGCGCGGCTCCCGCCCTCGGTGTGCTCGCGCACCAGCGGGTGAGCCGGGTTGAGCGTCACGTGGCACGGGCGCTCGGCCCGGGTGTGCTCGACCGTGCCGTGGATACTTGGAGGATGCGCCACTCAGCCAGCGCCGATCCGAACTCGGTCGTGACGACGGGCGGGTCGAGTCGAGTCGATAGGTGCCGCTCGCCGGGTCGATGCACAGCGTGCCGTTCCCGCAAAGCAACGCCGCCTGATCCGGTCCGTAGAAGAACTGGCCGGCTGTGGCCGCCGGTGAACCGGTCGGGGTGATGATCGTAGCGTTCGCGCTGACTCCGAGGCTGCCCTGGACACCCAGGTGAGCGGCGAAACCTGACGAGTTGGGGGCCGCGACGCAGTAGCGCGTGATTCCTTCCGCCTGAAGCGTGAACGCGTCGACGGCGAGGACCCTCGTCCACTCATCGTCCAGGAGGACATCGGGTCTCGAGGGCAGACGGCCCCTGCCTCCTGTCTAGACTGGACGCCCGGGTCAGACCGCTATGTCCACCGACTCGCCGCCTCGACCAGCGCAACCGGAACGCAGGCGTCTCCCCCGCGAACCCGCCGCGGACGCTCCGGGCTCCGCCTCCCAGCGGTGGGTTTCGCTCGAAGCCCATGGGGAGGGCAGTGTCGACTTCGCGACACAGGTCGTCGAGCGCCTCGTCGGCCGCGGGCGGGGCTATGCCCGGTACGAGCTCGAGGAGGAGATCGCGCGCGGCGGTCAGGGCGCGATCCTACGCGTCTGGGCCGAGGAATGGCCCGAGCTCGACGACGGATTCACGTGGCACGCACCGGTAGGGACGTTCGCCGTGAATCCCTTCGGGCTGCACGACGTCCTCGGGAACGTGTGGGAGTGGTGCCGCGACGGATTCGACCCGGCGTTCTACCGCCGGGTTCCCGGCCTCGACCCGCTCGCCGATCCGGAGCGCTACCCCACGCGAGTGAACCGCGGAGGCTCGTTCTACGGCGCGCCTTCGAGCTCCCGCTGCGCGACACGCAACAGCTCGACTCCGGGGTACGCGAGCAACATCGCGGGCGTGCGGCCGGTCCGAGGGCTGTCCCGTTAGCCGTCCACGGGTTCGAAGGCGAGCAGCAGGTGCTCGGCGCCCCCCTCCGGGAGCTCGACGGAGATCGCCTTCGCCTGCCTGCCGTTCACCCACAGGTGGGCTTCGTAGCTCCCGGGCTGCAGGCCCTCAACGCGGAAGGTGGCGCGGCGGTCGTCACTCAGGTCGTCCGCGTCCAGGCGCTTCCAGCCGCCGCCCCCGGGTCCCGTGATCTGCAGGTAGGCCCCGTTTCCTGACCCCAGGAACTCGAATGCGGTGAGGTCGCAGAGGCCCGCGCACGTGACGGCGCCCCGGAGCTCGATCTCGACCTCGCCTCCGAAGTCCGCCGCGGTCGGGTCGATCGCCACGGAGTTGTCGGCGTAGCCCTCCGCCGAGACCCTCACATCACGCTGGCCCTCGCCGATGAGCGTGAGCTCGGCCCGGCCCCGCTCGTCCGTCTTGCTGCTCGGCTGCCCGCCGTAGCCGCCCTCGGAGTGCAATTGCACCCTCGCGCCCGCGACCGGCGCACCGCCCGAACCCGTCACGCGCACCTGCAGCGGCTGCGACTGCAGGTCGAGGTCGAGGCGATGCACGCGCTGGGGCACCAGCGTGAGCGCCTCGGAGTGGAGCAACGCGTTCTTCAGCACCGCGGTCGGAGTCTCGACGTCACCGGACACGCGCACGTACACCTCGCCCAGCGCCAGGAAGTCGGGCGTCTCGAAGTTCCCACGCTCGTCGGTCTTCACCGACACACCCGGACCTCGACCGCTGACGCGGACCCGGGCCCCGGCGACCGGGTGATAGTCGAGGTACACCGAGCCCTCGATGCGCGCGGTCTGGCCGCGGCCCGAGGGCGAGAGGTCGATCACGACGTCGGTCCGGCCTCCGGGCTCGAGCTGCACATCGTCCTCGCGGTGGACCATGGTCGGCTCCTCCTGCGCCACCAGGAGCATGAGCGGGTCCTGGTCCAGGAAGCGGTCGAAGACGGTCAGCTCGTACGTCCCCGGAGGCAGGTTGGTGAACCGGAAGGCTCCGCTCATGTCGCTGCGACCGAGCCGCGGAGGCAGAAAGGCCTCCATGATCCCGCCCGGTCCGTCGGTATTCTCGAGCACGAGCATGTAGACGGACCGCGGCGGATCCGAGCCCCACAGGATCCGGCCGTGGAGCGACCCACCGCGCACCAGCGCGACCTGGGTCGCCTGCACGCCCGCATCGAGGGGCACACTCGTGTCCGCGTAGCGCGGGTGCTGGACGAGGATCTGGCGGCCCGCCAGCCCGAAGCCGAAGGCCCCGTTCTCCTCCTTGCGCAGCGAGTACGGCCCGAGGTGGACGCGGCCGTCCGGCCCCGTACGTCCGACCGCGAACGCCGCGAGGAAGGGGAAGCCGGCGCCGACGATGCTGGCGCGCGCGCCCGCGATCCCCGCGCCCGTGCGCGCGTCGATCACCGTGAGCTCGAGCCCCTGGCCTGCCTCGCAGATCAGGGTCAGCTCGGCGGCCTGCCCCGGGAGCAGTTCGACGCGCTGGCGCGCCTTGGCCAGCCCTTTCGGGCGCGCCGTCAGCTCGTAGCGCCCGGGGGTCACCTCGTCGCAAACGTAGGTGCCCGCCTCCGTCTCGACGAGGCGCGCGTCCCGCGGCTCAGCGCCCAGGTTCATGAATCGCCCGAGCACCCCCATCGGCGACTCGCGCCCGACGCCGGGGGCGAGCTCCACTCGGGCGCCGCGTACGGGCTCGCCCGCCGCATCGATGAGGTGGACGGTGACCGCGATCGTGCTCTCGAGCTCGATCTCGAGCTCATCCCCCGCGGCCTCGAGCGCGCCCACCCAGTGCTCATCCGGGTTCCGCCGGGCACACGCCATCACGGCGCCGGTCGCCGGGCAGCCGCGCAGGGAGAAGCGCCCGTCGGCGCCCGTGCGCCCGGCCGGGTGCAGGATCGCCGCCTCGCCGAACACGAATTCCGAGCCGGCGAGGACCTCGACGCCGGCCAGCGGATCGCCCTGCTCGTCGACCACGATGCCTTCGATCGTCAGGCCGGCGGAGAGCACCGCATCCGCCAGCTCGACTTCCCCCGCGGTCGTCGTGATCACGCGCGAGACGCCGACCCAGGCGGGCTTGTCGATGCCCTGGATCAAGTCTCCGATCGGCGCGCTCTCGAAGCGATACTCGCCATCGGCGTTCGTGAAAGTCGTCGGAATCGGCAGGTCGTCGATGTGGTCGCGCACGAGCGGAGGTAGCTCGACCACGGGCGAACCGGTCTCCTCGACGATCATCTTCGAGATCCCCACCGAGCAGTCGGCCCGGAAGTCCTGCACCCCCGCCTGCAGGAACATGGTGAGGTTCTCACCCGGCGGCGACGGAACGATCCGCACGCGCGCGCCGGGCACGGGCGCTCCGCCCTCGTCGACGACGCGACCGAAGATCGTGCAGCCCGCGCTCAAGACGATGTCGCCGACGTCGGTGACCTCGCCGTGATGAAGTTGTGTGTCCACGACCCGGATCGTGCTGCGCGGCCCGCGCAGGTCGATGCCGAGCCCTTGGAAGGACGAGTCGTAGGCACCGCCGAGGCGGAAGCGCCCTTCCTCGTCGGTGATCGTCCGCCCGATCACGAGCTGCGGCGGCGGTTCCCCCAGCGTGACCCAGTCCGCGGCGAGCATGAGGTTCGCGTCGACCTGCACGAGGGCGACGGAGATGCCCGCGACCGGCGTCCTGTCCTCCTCGACCACGCGGCCGATCAGGCCGCCGAGTTCGGGGTCCCACGCCGCGAGCCCGGTCTCGACGGCGGCGCCCACGACCGCTTCCGTCACCTTCGCGACCGCACGCGACTCCGACCCGGAGAAGTGCTCGAGGTCCGGGGACGCTTCGGCCGCGGCCGGCTCCGGCCCGGGGCCCCGCACCAGCACGGCCGAGTCGCCCGTCCCGAGCAACGCCAGCGCGAGCCACAGGGCGCCTCCGAGCACCACCACGGCGAGTCCGGCCAGCAGGTGATTCGACTTCATGCCTCGTCTCCCGGTCCACACGACGCGCGGGTCACGCGCATTCTAGCTCCCGCCCGGCACGCCGGGGTCGATCGGGACCCGGCGGGGTCGCCGCGGGGTCCAATACCCGGGAACTCGCCCTGTATTTCCATGTCGATGATGCCAGACCAGACACGCGAGCGCGCGCCGCGGAAAAGCCCCGCGCGCACGGCCGGGCTCCTGCGCACTATCGCACACTGGTGGAATGCCCTCCGCGACGTCGGGGCGGACCGGTTGCCCACTGCCGCGCAGCGGGAGCCGGCGCGCGCTTCAGGAGCGCCAGTAGGCGGGCAGGCCGTCCTTCGTCGCCAAGAGGATCTCCAGGATCGCGGTGCGATCGGGCGCCGCGAGACGCGCGGGTTCGCCCCCGTCCGCCGCTGTGGAGAGGATCGTCCACAGATCGCGGTAGACGACCTCGAGCAGCTCGGCTGGGAGCTCGTCGAACTCGGGCGAGTGGACGAGGTAACTGCAGGGGTAGCGGAACAAGCGCTCGGCGAGGTCGAGGTCCCGGAGCGAGCGACCGCGCTCGTCGCATCGCCCGCGCGCCGTAAACTCCGCGGCGAAGCCGGAGGTGCCGACGATCGGCGCGGGCAATCGGATCTCGGTCTCAAGCAGCATGGTCTCGAGCAGCTTCTTTGCCTGGCTCTTCAGGATGCGCGCCGTCGAGCCCCTCAGGGTGCCGGGCGGATCGCCAAAGATCCGGTTGACCTCCGCCTGGCGGTACAGCGCGATCCGCACCTCGTAGCCCGCGCGCGCGATGCGGTTCTGCATCTCCGCCTGATGCTCGAACACCATCAAGGCCACGATGTCGCTGTGCGGCGAGAGGTACCGGTCGGTGTCGAAGTACTGCGCCAGGTCCTCGATGTTCGCGCCGGCTTCCGGGTCGACCATCTCGGTCTCCACATCCGCGATCGCGTTGCCCCGGTGGCGGGCGTCGCCGTGCGTGCCCGTGACGTACCAGCCGCCCCAGCGCTTCTCGAACGGAGTCGCGTGCGTCACGAGCTCGGTGCCGGAGCTCAGGATCGGCCGCCCGGTGCGGTCGGGGTGGACCGAGCGCACGAGGTTGCCCGGCCAGCCATACGTATGCGAGATGGCATGGCACTGCAGGCACTCGTCGTGCCGCCGCACGAACCGTGGCGCGCGCTCGGCATCCTGTTCCAGGGTGTAGAAGACAGGGCCGCGCTCGGGGTCGATCGAGGTGATCTCGACGAGCGGCGCGCCCGGGATCGACCCGACGTAGGCCGCGTCTCCGAAAAAGATCGCGCGCGGGGCCGCGGGCGAGATCCGCTCGCTCTGGAAGCTCGTCTTCGAGAACACGAGGATCTGCGTCGAGACGGGGATCTCGAGCGCATCGAGCAGCGCCGGCAGATAGCCCGCATCCGGATCGAACGCGAGCTTCAGGTCGCCGCTCTCGAGCCGGCGTCCGACGCGCTCGACGAGCCCGGCGGTCGCCGGCGCGTCGTAGTGCAGGGGCGCGCCGCGGAGCACGTCCGCAGCTTGCGGCGACGCAGCTCCGGCGGAAAGTCCGAGTGCGAGGACGGGAGCGAGCATGCGGGGAGTCAGCCTATCACGGACAGAATGTCACCGCGAAGCGGCCGTCGAGTTGACGCCCGCGCCTCCGGCTGCGGAGTTGCGGCACCCGAGCTGCGAGCGCCAGGTGGTGAACGGCGTCCTCGCCCCCCCGGGTTCGCGCGGACCCGCGAAGCCCGCGTGGGCCTCGACGAAGGACACTGTGTCGCCCACTCCTCACTCGGGACCACCCGCAGCGACGACCCCGAGGTCAAGGGTGAGGGCCCTGAGCGTCAGGAGATCGCAGCCACGCCGGCCGCGGCCACCGTGTGGTCGTTCTCGACCGAACTGCCGGAGACTCCGATCGCTCCGATGATCGCGTCGCCCTGCCGGATCGGTATCCC
>SMVB01213543.1_pt1 | contig 12186 bp, 13 predicted proteins | sample 2456461 | NCBI WGS metagenome assembly SMVB01 (sample SAMN11095934, study PRJNA526329) | marine sediment metagenome | biome: Marine sediment; feature: Surficial sediment; material: Deep marine sediment; isolation source: Hadal surficial sediment | place: Pacific Ocean | collected 2014-05 | depth...
AGCCACAGCAGATGACGTCGAGGAACGACAAACCGAAGTCTTGCGGTGCTCTGCGTCTGGGCATATTCAGTGCTCCTTCAAGGTGATAATTACAAGTTCAGCGAGTTGGGAAGTGGTTGGGCGCAAGGCACGTCTCGCCGGCAATGGCATGCCCTTGCCCAGAGGCGTAACACCGCGAACTACCGCTTCCCAGCTCGCCCGAAGGGAGGTACCCAGATGTCCCAATCCGGTGTAACAGCCCTTAAGAAGGACCAGGCCATTCTTTGCGGTCTGCGCCTTGTCTTGGAACATCTGGGTACCTCTGAACCCGCAATTATCACCTTGACGGAGCACTAGGGCCAGTCCCGGGAGGGACTCATGAAAGAACCCCGGCTAACTTGCGCCAGCTGCCAGAACTCCGAGGCAGCCAGGGGGTCGCCCTCCATCGGGGCTAGGATGATGTTCACCGGCACATTGCGCGGCAGCAACTTCACCGCCTGGCGGTACAGCTTTTGCCGCTCACGGCCGCTGATGGTGTTACCCCGGGGGGGCTTGACGCCCTGCGTGGGCAGGCCGTCGGTAATCAGGAAGATGTTGTCGGGTGCCGGCGACAGGTTCTCAAGCGCGTGAAAGGCGTTCGCCAGACTGGTACCACCGCTCGGGGTCAACTTGTGCAGCTCGATGGAAACCTTTTCCAGCTGGACCTGGTCCGCCACCTCCAGCCACCTACCCGCAGTGCCCGGCAAGGCGGGCTTGGCCTCGGTGTTGAAGGTTATCACCTGGTATTTGCTGCTCACCGGCAACTGTGCGGTCAGCCAGTCCACGATGTTCAGTGCACGACTCCACTTGTCGGCCCGGCGCTGTATGTCCTCATTCATATTGCGCAGGCGGATGATATTGACCAGCTTTTCGGCCAGCATGCTGGAAGAGACATCCAGTAGGATGACGATGTTGCGCCCGCCCAAATTGAGTCCGGTCAGATACTGGCGGTTGCCCTCCCCGATGAAGCTGCGGGCACTTCTGCCACTGTCTTCCTCGGATAAGCGCAGTTTCTCGACCTCTTCTTCCAAGGACAAGATTTCGGCCTTGAGGGATTCGATGTCGGTTCGCTCGGTAAAGCCGTCCCGCTGCAGGGCTTTAATCAGGGCCTCGAAATTGTCCAGTTCCTCGGTAATTCGCGTGGCCCGGCCCTGGGCTTCGACCATCTGCAGATCTACATCGGAAATGGTGTTGCGCACGCGGACCAGGTCTTTGCGGCCATCGGTAATATCCTCTTCCAGCAGATTAACCTCGGACAGCAGGTCGCGGTTGAGTTCTTGCGATTCTACTTCGATGGAGTGGTCTATAATCAGGAAGATCAGTATCACCGCCCCGAAACCACAGGACATGACGTCCAGAAAGCTCAGGCTGAAGACGGTAAATTTACGTTTCTGTCTGGCCATGGGACTAAGATTTTACTTCAATCAACAGGGCACTTGTGCCGGCGCCTATAATGATGGTATCGCCACAGTGCAAGGCCTGGCCGGGATGGTAAGCAGAATCGTTGACCTGCACCGCCTTGGGGCTGTCGCCACGTAACTGCCAGTTGTCCGCATTGTAGTGGAGTTCCCATCCTGCGCCCACTGCTGTGCCACTAGCCACCAGCGCTACCGCGCTGGCACCCCTCAGCAGGTGGGTCGGTGCGGCTTGCCGTGCTTGGCTGGGGGCAGCAGGCACCGGTGTGTGCTGTGGCGATTCACTCGCCGACTCGTTGGTCTGCGGTGCCCTGGGCTGGACCAGGCAGGGCAAGGAGGTGATGAAGTTGAGGGCCTGGTCCCGTTGCACAAGGTTGGACTGATGCTGTTCCACGGCCTGGGGCAAGGCTGTGTTGCTTACCAGTTCAGTCTGGGAAAACTGTTCGATCAGGCCGGGCAATAAGCTCGCCCCCGGATCCATCATGACCCGGTCACCGGGCTTGAGGACACCGATGGCCTCAGATGCGCTGTTAAACAAAAGCTCGCCCGCAGCCATCAGGTCGCCCCGGTTGATCCGGGCGCGGTAACCCATCACGACCAGATTGTATTCGCCGGCGTTCTCAAGTGCGCGTAGCACATCGGGTAATGCGTCATACAGCTGCTGTTCGGCGTCGGCCTTGCGTCGCGGGTCGAATCGGGTCTGGCGGATGAAAGCTGTGGCGATAATCTCCACTAGCCGCTCCTGTAGTTGCAGCAGACCACAGCCAGGCAGGGGGAACACTCGTCGCAGCTCGATATTGCCGTTGCTCTCGGCCAATTCAGAGATCACCGCCTGGTGCAGCTGGATTTCCATGTGGTACAACTTGCCGGGCCCTGGGTACGCACTGGCCAGGGCTACACTGCGGTTGACCAGGCCCACGGCGTTGAAAGGACACCGTTGGATAACGCCCAGCAGCAGGGCCAGTTGGTCCCGATGCATGCTGGAGGACACCGCGAGTATGAGTTCTTCGGGTTGCCCCGCTTGTTGGTGAATGTCCAGGAGGTGGGCGTGGACAAGATCCGCCGTGTGTCTGGCCGGGCCCAGGGCCGGTTGCAGGGTTTCAGTGTTGAGCTGCCACCAGTAGCGGGTGTTGATATCCCTCGGACGCATCCGCGCCGCGGCACGGGCCGGGTGACCAAATATGTACTGCTGTCCATCCAGCAGGGCGTAGCCGGGACTCTGCAGCGCAACATCGTCGTACCACAGTTGCAAATTGCTGTCGTTGATGTCGAGCAATGCTACCGTCATGTTAGGGCCTGTTAACACTTTCCCTAATGCACTACCAGGTGCCGCATCAGGCGTTTGTCGGCATAGCGCTGACAGTCCAGTACCATGCGCTCCTGCACCAGTTGCAGCTGGTGCAGGCAGAACATGATGACGATGCTTAGTACCAGCGCCACAAAGGTACTGTTGAATGCCACTCCCAGGCTGACGGTCACGCCGGAGATATCCCCCTCCACGGCTTTATGGGCCTGTCCCAGAGCATCACCGATACCACGTACCGTACCGATAAACCCGATGGAAGGAATGGCCCAGGCTATGTAGCGCACCATGGACAGTTCCGAATCGAGACGGTCCGATTCCATGTCACACTGCTCCTTGACGGAGTCGGATACCGCCTGAATGCTGCCGGTAGTGGCGAAACGCTGCAGGGCGGAGAGCAGAGTGCGCGGAAGCAGCAATTCCTGTTCTCCGGGTGGCAGTGACTCCAGTGAGCGACTGTACTCCCGGGCATCCTGAGGCAATACGCTGGTCCCCTCGGGGATGTCAATCAGCCGACGCTCATGGATGGCCCGCTCCCGCAGGGCCAGGCGTCCCTTGTAGCCCATGATGGCCAGGGCCCAAATCAACAGGATGAAGCAGGTCTCCTGCTCGAAATCGCGGATCACCACCGCTAAGTTGCGTTCCGGCACAAAGTCCTCTCCGCTAGCCTGTAATTCGATCTGTTGCTGCAGCAGGGCATCGGCACTGGGCCGGATTACGCCAACGTAGATGGCGTGCACCACGATGATCGCAATCAGCAGGGCGAACAACTGGAAGATGAATTCGGAAGACATTTTGTTTTTCATGACTAGATATCCACAGGAAATGATACGGACAGGTCTTCGGAGATTTTCTCCGAGGACTGATAGTCGAAGGGTGAGTCGTCGGCATCCGCCTGTTCAGAAGTCGTGGCAGGCGTATCGTTGGCATCCGTCTCTGCAGAAGTCGTGACAGGGGCGTTGCCGGCATCCGCCTCTGCAGAAATCGTGACCGGAATGTTGTCGGCGTCCTGCGTCTCCCGCTGCTCTGGCGGTACCGGCTCGACGGGCTCTTGCTGCTCCTGTTGCGCCCACAGGGTCAGGGTGCCGCTGCCCAACAAGAGGGTGAGCAGGGCAATGGACAGTTGTTGTCTCAATCGGGGCATCTTATCCATGGTTTACTCCGCGTACCGCGCTATACGGAATCCTACGTCATCGCGGCCGGCTTGCCCATAATCCCGGTAGGACAGACGCAATTCGGCGATTTTGCTGTGGCTCCAGCTGGCGCCGCGTATTACGTAATTGTCGCCAGTCTGGGGCCCTGTTGGATCCACCTGGGTTGACCCATCGCCGGAAGGGATGCTGTAGACATCGAGTACCCACTCGGCCACGTTGCCACCCATATCATACAGGCCCTTTTGATTCGGGGGGAAAGAAGCCACGGAGGCCGTGAGCACATGTCCGTCGGTATAGCCATTGACAATGCGGCCGGTGACGTAGGCGGAGGTGCTGTCGGCGTAGTTCTCCACCGCTTCGGTGGGGGGGAAGCTGTCACCCCAGGGAAATTTCAGGACAGTTTCGCCGTCCACTCGTGCTGCCCAGGCCCACTCCGCCTCGGTGGGCAGGCGATAGCCAGTGGCGGAGCGGTTGTAACCGCTCACCACGCCATTGGTTTCCAGGTAAAAGGGCGCCAAGCCCTCCCGCTGACTGAGCCAGTTACAGAACTGTGCCGCCTGTTGCCAGCTAACCTGTGCCACCGGCTGGTGCTCGCGGTTGAGGCTGTTGCCCTGGATCTGGCCGGAATTGTGAGCAGCCTGGAACAGGCGGAACTCGGCGTTGGTGACCTCGGTGGTCTGCAGGTAGAACAAGCGTGTGAGGGAAACCGGGTGCAGCACTTCGTTGGATCGGCGGCCGGGCTCCCGGCGCGAGGCCCCCATGGTGAAGTCGCCTGGAGAGAACAACAACAGGGTCTGCCCCAGGGAGGTGGTAAGTTCCGGCTTGATCCGCGACAACTGCGCCTCGTGTTCGGTCTGCAGGGTGATATTCACCACCTGATCCAGGTCGGGCCGCGGGGTAACCCGCCGACGCACGCTGGCATAACCCTCCAGGGCGACCTCCACAGTCTGCTCAAACGCGGGCAAGGCCAGAGTCCTGGAACCCCGCCCCCGTGGCTGGCCATTGATCTTGAGAATGGCGCCCTGCGGTTCAATATTGAAGCGGACTTCTCCCAGTTGCGCCACCAGTTTCACGGTGCGACTCGTGGTCGCGCCAGCCGCCAGTTCCAGGCTGCTGATGTGGCGCCGATAGCCAGGTTTGAATACGGCCAGACGGTGTGGGTGATCCGGACTCACTTCCAGGGTGAGGGGTGTCTGGCCGCGAAACTCGCCGTCCACAGTGACATTGGCACGGTTGGGCAGACTCACCAATTGGATGGTAGCGGCGGCCGGTTGCAGTTCCACCGTGCCCATATCCTGCGCTTCGCTGGCGGTGATGGTCAGTACCTCTTGCCAGTGAGCAAAACCCTCTTTTTGCAATATGAGCTGGCGCTCACCCTGCAGGATTTCCAGAACGACGGGGGTGGTGCCCGCCGCTTCACCGTCTACCAGTACGGTCGCGCCTTGTGGCAAGCTGTCGATGGTGATTTCGGCCCAGGCTGGTTCCAGCACAAGCTCCAGATGTTGCTGGATATTGCGCCCGGTTACCAGCAGAGTCTGCTCCAGGGGCAGGTAGCGCGCGGCCTGTATTCGCAGACTGTGCTCCCCCGCCTCGACTGGCACAGCACTGAGCGGTGTTTCCCCGATGAGCTCGCCGTCGATTAGCACCTTCGCACCAAAGGGCTGGCTGTTGACACCCAGTCTGCCGGGCAGGGGCTGCAACACAAGCTCCACGATCTGGTTGTCCTCATCGGTGACTGTGACCGTGCTGTGCAGCGGGTGATAGCCCTTGGCGGTGGCTGTTACCTGGTAATCACCGGAGTGCAGCAGGTAGCGGTCCCCGAAGGGCAGGTACAGGCCACCGCTGAGCTCGATGTCAGCGCTGGTCTGGGCTTGCACAGTAATTTGTACCGACTTGGCACTCAACAGAAAGCCCATAATGGCAATGAAGACCACTGCGGTAGTCAACAGGATCCAGCGCCACGGGCTGCTGCCGCGGCGCGGTTTGTCTACAGCTACTGCCAGCGGTTCGAAGGCACTGGGTTCAATAGCCATTTAGATCTGTTCCGTACAGGCAACGACCACGGCCGGTGGCGCACTGTCGTGACTGACCGTAAAAGTGCGGCGGACATCGCGGTAGCCATCTCTGGTACCGACGGCGGTATAGGTACCCGGTCGCAGGGTGATCTCCTGCTGATGGAAGCGGCCCAGCCTGACCACTTTACGCAGGGTCACTTCGGTTTCCATGTCCGAGCGCAGAATCACCGCGATTGTCGTGTTGGCCTTTAGTAGTAATGCCTCCAGCTGCGTCAGTTGCTGTTGCAGTACCGGGCCATGGGGACTGATTTTAGTGGCCTGGCGCAATAATTTCGCGGTGGCTTCGGCCACCTCCTTGTCAGACAGGCGCTCCGGTTGGTCAATGATGGTATGAAACTGCTGGTCCAGTTGATACCGGGCCCTGCTGCGCTTTAGCCCCTCCAGGGCGAACATGAGACTATCATCGATCTGTAAGGCTTGCTCGAAAGCAGCTACCGCATCCTCCCATTGCTCCTTCGTCTCGTAAGCTTGGCCGCTGCGCTGTAGGCTGGACAGACGGTGTGCGGTCTCGGCTGAGTGCACGTCCTGCAGGGCGCTGGTCGCTTCTGCTGAGCCGGGTGCCAGTTGAGCCGCCTTGCTGAACGCGGACCTGGCTTGGGAAAAATGACCTTCATCCAGGGCAAGGTAGCCATCGCTCATCGCATTATAGAAGCGCTGTATGGTATGAGCCGCCGCCACTCGCGCAAGTTCGGACCGGGCTCTTAGGTGTTCTGGGTCCAATGCAGTTGCCTGTTGCAGCAGGTCTTGCGCTGTGGCCAGGTCTCCCCGATCCTCTGCGTCTTTGGCCTGTGATAGCAGCGGCAGGAGTTGTTCCAGCGCCGTCGCGCGCTGCGTCAGGCTGGCCAGTTCCTCGCTGTAGGGTTCAATCGCAGTGGCCACGGTCAGGGCGGCGTGAGCAACTTCAATCTGGCCATCCTCTATCGCCTGGCGGGCGCGCTCCAGGTGTTCCACCAGCACCAGGGGGGCACTGTCGAGCAGAGCCTGAAATTCTTCCAGGCCCTGGCCGTAGCTCGATATGGCCTCGATGAACCGGCGCTCACGATACTGGGCATCTCCCTCAGCAGCGACAGCCTTGGCCTGTACAAGGCGTTCTGCAGCCCACTGCTCCACCCCGAGTTCCTCCAACTTGAATTGGGCATCCAGCAAGTTGGCCAGGATGTCCTGAGCTTCCTTGCGCAATTTTGCCAGCTGTGCGTCGGACCAGGGTGAGGATTCTTCTGTAGCGGGTTCTCCCTTGGCCGTGGCAGGCGACGATGCCGTGACCTCAATGGCCGGTATCGGTGGCGCCGTTCGCTGGCTGATACGCCCGGGCAGCCAGAACACCACTGCGACTGCGAGCACAGACAGCGCCAGCAGCACCGGCAGAACCCAGGGCCGCGCAGTATGACTGGTACTCTCCAGTGCTGATGATTGTGGCCCCGGTTGCGGTTCGTGAGCTATATCGAACGCGATGGGTTTTACTAGCTCATTATGGGAGGACATGCAGTAGCGAAACCTTAGGGCCGGTTAACAGGCCCGAAACTACCGGAATTATTTGCTCAAAGTGTATCAGCTGTCGCAGATTCATTTTCGGGCAGATCCAGTTCACCGATCTCAGTACGGTAAATCTCGGCCAGCAGCTTGCGCCATTGTTCATACTGGTCTTCCACGTTACCACTCAGCAACACCGTGCGGTCCTGCAGTTCGATCACCTGGGGGGTGATCTCCGCTTCCAGGGACTGACCGAGTTCCTCCAACGCCTCCGCATGCATCTCGGCCTCATTGCGGATTTCCAGGCCACTCTTAAGCAGGTAACCGCCCCCGAGAATGGAGGCACTGCCGGCAGCGCGGCCGATGCTGCTATTGCTGGTGACGCCAACAATCCCTGCGATCACGCCGATGCCGCCGGCAATCAGGCGGCGCCTGGCATCAGCCTTAAGCTCTTTCAGGGCAATGGCTTCTTCGTAACTCAGGTTGCGCCACTCCTGGTAGGGGCCGATCATCTGTTCGTTGAAGCTGACGTAGTATTCCTGCATGGTATCGATGAACAGGTGATCCCGATCGCGGATAGTGCGCACCCATTCCAGCATGGGGTCATCCTCCGCCGGCAGCCGTTTAACCCGATACAGGTCCATGCGGTTTTGCGCCAGGTAGCCATCGAAGGCGTCCGCAGAGAAGCTACGGGCGAACAACAACTCAGTGACAAGGCGGATATTTTCCCGTTCTTTGGCTTGCAGTTTCTCCTGCCTTTCGAGGAGGTCATTGGAAATGTTGCTGTACACCGCCTGGAAGGGGTCCTGGTATTTCCGGCTTGTCGGCTGGTAGGCGTAGCGACTGGCATTGTTGCGGTATTCCTTATCCAGCCACACGTTACCCCGGGAGTCGGTGGCAGTAATGTGCAACCGCAACTCTTCGCCATCGGAGTACAGGATTTCACCTTCAACCATCAGGTCAGAAATTTGTTTCGAATCCGGCACCACGCGTACCGCGCCCCAGGCACCGCTATTTTGCATCGTTTCAGACAGCAGATTGGGCATGTAGTGCGCCTCGGCCTTGCGCACCTCCGGATAGACCTGCTGGCCCTCGTCGTAGTCATCCAGGCCGGGATCAAAAATGGCAATGCTGACATCCAGCAACAAATCTTCCACCACGACGGTGGACGGTGTCCTGACCGCGGGGACTGAAGCGCTTTTGATGGTCTGGTTGACGCAGGCGGGAAGTGCGGTGCACAGGATAAGCAGCGCCAGCAGCCGGCAGGGGACTTCACCCCTGACCTTGAGCAAAAACTCTCGTATCCAGATACGCATTAATCTATGCCCTTGTATTTGCGGTATTCATCCCATAGCTTTTCCCGGATTGCCGGGTCCGGTTCTCGCATCGCCGCCTCACGCAGCTGGCGGGCAAAGACACCGTCGTCATTGCCGCTGGGTATATCCGCAGGCGGTGGGTACTTGGTGGTATTGCGGGGGACCCCTGTTTTGTCTCCGGCGCGAGAAGCTCCCCCAAAGCCACCGCCAGCGCTGTAGACGCCAACGTCGGCGATCCCCTCTTCATAGCCAACACCTGAGCCACTATTGGTGCCGGCGGGAGTCGTGGCGCTGCTCGGCATTTGCTCTCGTGCGGCGCGGCGCTGAGCAGCCTGCTCCTCCAGGATCATGTCGTCGAACTCGCCAGTTCCCCGTTCCAATTGGCCATTCAGGATCGCGATTTGCTCAGCGGGCGTTAGCGGGCCGGTGCCACCGGTGCCCGCGCCGCTGCCGTAATTCCCATTGTTTCCCTCGCTGCCCGAGTCGTCTGTGCCACTGTAAGTTGGGGCTCCCTCTGCCCCACCGCGTGCAGCGGACTCACCTCCGCTACCGGCTGTGCCAGGGTCGCCCGCCACAGGATCTCCCGCCGCCTCGCCCATGGCCTCTTCCAAAGATTCCAGGGCGTCTTCCAGTGAAGGCTCATCATCCCTCAGGTCGGGTAAGGCATCGTCATCACCTGCGGCATAATCACCGCTGCCAAAGCCCGGTTCAGTTTCACTGCCGTCCTCAGTATCGTCTTGTGTGCCCGCCGTAGATTCGCCCTGCGGAAACTCGCCCATATCGCCGGGAGTTGATTCGCCGCCGCCCTCAGTGCCGCCTTGTGTGCCTGCCGTTGATTCGCCCTGCGGAAACTCGCCCATATCACCGGGAGTTGATGGTGTAGAGGGGGGACTGCTGGCACTGGGCGGGCTACTGCTCGAAGAGTCGGAAGATGAGGGCGGTGAGCCAGGAGGTGTCGGCGGTGCGGAACTGGGGCTCGATGGTGGTGCGGAACTGGGGCTCGATGGTGGTGCCGAACTGGGGCTCGATGGTGGTGCCGAACTGGGGCTCGACGGTGGTTGCGGCGGTGTCTGGATGCTGACACAAGCGCTCAGGATCAGGCAAGCGCAGGCCAGCCCTGCCAGCCTTGCCAGTGTGTGGTGCGAAATGCCCCTGATGCTATTGTACGATTTCATAGGCTCTAATAATCTTATCCGTGATAATCGGTTCTCCACCCGCGAAGCGGGGCCGAAATTTCGTTTTGCGCAATTTCCGCATCAGCCGGTTAGCTTTGGCTTCGTCGTCCTCACTCTCATCCAGGCGAACCAGATCGATAACATGGCCGCGCGGGTTGATCCTGAATTCTAACAGGATATCTCCTTGGTCGGCGGCAACCGCGGGCGGCAGGGGACGAATACCATCAATATCCGGCAGCGCCACAGGCTCACCGAACATGTGTTCTATCTGTACTTGGGCATCATCCAGTTCAGCAAGTTCCGCTAACGCATCCAGATAAGCCTGGTTCGCAGATTGACGCTTATCATGCCACAACATCCAGTCCCCCAGCATGACCAGGGTTACCGCCACTGGCAAACCGTGTTCTCCGTAACGGGTCTGCTCCACGTTGTAGATGGCACGGATGACTGCGTTACCCTTTTTGTAGTTTTGCGAGAGGTAGGAATCAAACCGGAACTGCTCCGTCCGGGCTCTGCTTTCCGCGTTCCTGCTGAAGTTGCCCTGGTACGCGGAGATCAGGTACTGGGCTTTCAACATCCCGTGTAGGGGCGGCAGCAGCATGGGCGAAGTCGCTCCTTCCCGATCCATGATGTCGGTAATGGCCAGGCGATACAGTTCCCACATGCTCAAGAGCCGGCTAAAGATGCGCTCTTTGTCCCCGATACCCAGTTCATAAGCATCGTGCTGCCAGCCGGCTTGTTGCATCAAGGCCTGGATGTACAGCTCACCGCTGGCCAGGCTGCGTTGTTGGACCTGGAGGAGGTATTGCTGGCGCTGATCGACCTCAGTCAATTCGCCAAGGGCCAGATTGCTGCTAATTTCGCCCTGGAGGAAGGGGATTTGTTCTGCACTGTAGAGCCCGTAGTTGATCCGTACCAAATGCACACCGCGTTTGAACACAACTGCTGCCTCCTTGTGGCGACCCTGCTGTTGCAGGGCGAGCCCCAGGCTGATCAGCTGTTCCGGTAACGCTTGCGCATACGCGCCTTGATCGCTCTCAATACCGGTGAGAGCGTCGCGAAGCGCCTGAATTTCCCCGGTATCGACTGGCTCAGATTCCGCAGTTTCAATGCTTTCCTGCGCCTGCGTCACAAGAACAGCACCGTTCACCAGGGTGGCGAGCAACAGGGCGCGTGCCACTAGCCCGCATATTGCACGAAGGCGGACGAATATATGACTATTCATGAACAAATTTAATAGCTTATACCCAAAATGATTGTCATGCGAAAAATACAGTTTGTCCTATCCGGTTTTGCATCGCATCTGGCTTCACATTTCGGTCGATCCTTCGAAAACCATAGCTATGGCTATGCTTGTTCGAAGGATCGACCAAACTGTATTGCCAGCTACACCGCAAATTCCGGATCCTTCGTGCAATATGCGGGCTAGCACAGGGAGTGCAGGCGTGCTCATCTCAAACGTCACCTCAAAAGGGGTGGATGGCGAATAAGTTTCAGACGATACAAAAGGACCGGTTTATGGTGATCATTCGTTCAATGCAAAGCCTATTACATATATACAACTTTAGCATTATGCAGACAAAGAAGCCGCAGATTGTCTGATCGGGTTTCATATCCCACCGAGCTTTGCTGATTCACAGTTTTCGCCAAGTGGAGCAAATGAGTCGAGTAGTGGGTTTCCATTATAGTGACACGCTCGCGGAAACTCCGGGCTAAGTTTAAACTAAGATAGCTTGCTCATTGCACCCAGAAGCCGGAGACCGAAATGACGGTTATTGTCAGCCTGAACGAATTTGCATCAAGTGCGGGAAGAGAACTCGAACCTTCAGACTGGCTGTTGATTGACCAGGAAAGGGTTGATCAGTTTGCCAGCGCTACCAATGACCATCAATTCATCCACGTAGATCCTGAGCGTGCGGCACACTCACCTTTCGGTGGCACCATCGCACATGGCTTCCTGACGCTTTCATTACTGTCCTACCTCAACGCCCAGAACCTGATGGTGCCCGAGGGCCTGGTCATGGTTATCAATTATGGCTCGAATAAAATCAGGTACGTTCAGCCGGTCAGCGTAGGTGAGAGAATCCGTTCGCGCCAAAAATTACTCGTGGTGTCCCAAAAAAAACCCGGGCAGTGGATGGTTAAAAGTATGGTTACAGTAGAAATTGAGAACAAGAAAAAACCAGCGATGATCGCGGAAATTCTTACCTTGTACATGGTTCAATAGCAAGCGCACAATGAGCAATTTCAGCTAAAGGAG
>SMVB01016714.1_pt1 | contig 12183 bp, 9 predicted proteins | sample 2456461 | NCBI WGS metagenome assembly SMVB01 (sample SAMN11095934, study PRJNA526329) | marine sediment metagenome | biome: Marine sediment; feature: Surficial sediment; material: Deep marine sediment; isolation source: Hadal surficial sediment | place: Pacific Ocean | collected 2014-05 | depth 0-1...
CGGCGAACCCTGTAGAAAATGCTGCGACGTCGAAACCCGCCTCGACAAATCCGGTCATATGGATCGCATCGATCGGATATTGATTGCGGATGAGCGCGAACCCGAATCTCCGGGAGCGGTTCTCGCGCGGGAACTTTCAGTGGATCGTGCACCTTTTTTCGTGGTGGAAAACGAAGGTGTACAGACGGTATACACGGTGTACTTCAAGTTCCTGAAGGAAGTGCTCGAGGTTGATGTCTCCAGTGCAGACGCGGCCCGGGAAATCCTTCGGGACAATCCTGAACTCGATTTCATTTGATCAGGTGTTCGAACACGCTTCCGCGGAAGCGTGTTTGAACGCTATGAGACCTACTTATACCTATGAGACCTGCGGGCTCGATACCGGAGACGGCCTGGCGACCGACCAACTATGCGGCCACTTCTATTTGCCATGCCAACGGACCAGCAGCCGCCAAAAATTCCATCACTTCGGCCTAGAAACACCATTCCCTTCCCGCGCGCTAACGCGAAGGCAGTTCCAGATTCTGAAAGAGTTGCTCGCGTTCCATGCGCGTTCCGCAGGCGACGGCCGCATTGACTCTTTCTTCGTCCAGGTGGGGGGCAAACTGTTCTATGAAATCGTACATGTAGCGGCGCAGGAACGTGCCGCGTCGGAAACCGATGTGGGTAATGCTCGGCTGAAACAGGTGCGAGGCATCCAGACCCACCAGATCTGAATCCTGTTCTGGATCCAGCGCCATGCTGGCAATGATGCCGACGCCTAATCCGAGCCGTACATAGGTTTTGATGACGTCCGTATCGGTCGCGGTGAACACCACGTTCGGGGTGAGGCCCTGGGCCATGAACGCATCATCGAGACGCGAGCGTCCGGTGAAACCAAAAACGTAGGTGACGATAGGTTCTTTCGCCACGTCTTCCAGGGTGAGTGGACCGTTCGCCTCAACCTTCTCGAGCAGCGGGTGATCGTGGGGGACGACGACACAGCGATTCCACTTGTAACAGGGCATCATGACGAGATCGCTGAACAGCTCCAACCCTTCGGTGGCGATCGCAAAATCCACGTTGCCGGTTGCCGCGAGTTCCGCGATCTGCGCCGGGGTACCCTGGTTCATGTGCAAGGCGACGTCGGGATATTGCTTGCGGAAGTTACCGATGATCTTCGGCAGCGCGTAACGAGCCTGGGTGTGGGTTGTGGCGATGGACAGGCTGCCCTGCTTCTCGTTGCTGTATTCCTGGGAAACCTGTTTGATCGTCTCGATTTCGCGCAGGATCGTGCCGGCTACTTCGATGATGGATTCACCCACCGGGGTGATGTGGGTGAGGTGTTTGCCACTGCGGGCAAAGATCTCCACACCCAGCTCATCTTCGAGCAGGCGAATCTGCTTACTGATCCCGGGTTGCGAGGTGAACAGGCTTTGCGCGGTCGCCGAGACATTGAGCTCGTGATGCGCGACTTCCCAGATGTAGCGTAATTGTTGGAGCTTCATAGCGAAACCGCTATAAAAACGCTATTTAGTATAACTCAAAATTCTGAATTGGCGAGCGATGAGGGTCGTGGAACGGGCAAATGGCTGTTCAATCGCGTTCGTTCACAATGCCGTGGGGAACGTGACCCGCGGTCACGACGGGGCTTGCGCGGTCGCAGTGTTGGCGTTGGTCGTCAAAGAACACGTCGGCGCCGAAGGCCCGTAAAAACTCGGTCTTTTCCATACCACCGAGAAACAACGACTCATCGAGGCGAATGTCCCAGGCACGCAGGGTTCTGATCACCCGTTCATGGGCGGGTGCCCCACGGGCGGTTACCAGCGCGGTTCTGATGGGACACGGCATACCGTCGAACTCTCGTTGCAAACCGTGCAGGGCGGCGAGAAACGACTTGAATGGACCGCCTTCCAGTGGTTGAGACGCGGCCTCGGCCTCGGTTCGGCTGAAGGCTTCCAGTCCCTGTTGCTGAAAGACCTTTTCGGCCTCGTCGGAAAAAATCACCGAATCTCCGTCGAAGGCCAGGCGTAACTCTTCGCCGCCGGTTTCGGGCATGCCACTGCCGCCGAGCAAGGTCGCGGCAGCAACGCCATGTTCGAGTGCGTGTGCCACATCATCGGCCTGTGTCGAAAGAAAAAGATTGCAGCCAAACGCCAGCATGTAGCGATAAGGGCTTTCACCTCCGCAGAACGCGGCCCTGGTTATCTCCAGGTTATGGGCCTTGATGGAGTTGAAAATGCGTAAGCCGGTATCCGCCGAGTTGCGCGAAAGTAATATCACCTCAACTCTGCGTTTATTTAGTAACTTATTGATATTCAGTAGTTTTCTAACGAAAGAAAAGGCATCTCCGGGATCGAGGAGATCGTCTTCGTGGGCAATCTGATATTGCCGGTAGGCTTCGAGCCCCTCGCGCTCGTATAGCTCGTTACTCTCGCCGAGATCGAACAACGCCCGGGAACTGATGGCGACGGTTAACGGCTCATCCATGCCTCACGCATCCAGATCCGGAATGAGCTGACTCTCCAATTTGGCCACCATGTCTTTCAATTTGAGTTTGCGTTTTTTCAATCTCTGTATGCGCATCGAGTCATGGTGTTTAGCGTCGACGAGCGCGCGAATCACCTCATCGAGATCGCTGTGTTCGATGCGCAGTTCCTCGAGCCAATGCTCGATTTCAGCGTTATCCACTCAGACACCCAGGTTCGCTGTTCGAGGGCATCATAAGTGGGACACTGCACATCTTCAAAGGTTCTGACAGATGGGTCTCGCTGGTCGGGAGTCGGAGCACTGGCTCACAAACCGAAAAAGTGGAATCTACTATGCTGTAGGCATGTCTGAACGAGCTTATGGCCCGGACCGCCGGACTTTCCCGCGGTTTACCGGAGATGATCTGGAAATCGGCCTGCGCCGACGTGGCCGGCTTGGGCGCGTAACCGGCCGGGTACTGGATTTTAATCGTTTCGGCATCGCGGTACTGATTGAGCAGCGCTTAGCCGAGGATGAAGAGGTGTTTGTGACATTGCGCCATGGGGAGGTCCGCCTCGACAACGTCGTCGGTGTGGTTCACACCTGCTCCCCACGCGAAGATGGTTTTCGTTGCGGAATCCAATTCCGCATTCAGTCGAAGCTGCAGTTCGACAGGGAACTGGTGGAAATCGCCTTATTGAGTTTGGAACGGGGATTTGCCGGGCGATCTCCGTCGCTTGCTGGCCCATCGGCAAAAACGTCAGCCTCCCATTAGATCCCGCGCCTCGGTTTCGAGCGCCAGCAACCGGCGTACCCAGTTATCCAGGAGCATGAATTCATCGTTAGTGATGCTGAAGACTTCGCTGATCTCTTTCAACAGGCACTCCTCTTCGATGTCGAAGGAACCGTCTACATAACTCAACCGCAGCAGATTGAGTACTGCGATCAGCCGTGATTTGCGACTGTCGAAAGTCTGCTCGATGCCGTCCAGTTCCAGGTATTCGCTCTCCAGCGCCGGGTTGAGTTCCATCTCGCGCTTGAACTCGTCCATCATCCCTTCTTCGTTGGGATCGAGTAGCCCGTCGGAGACGACGACGTTATGAGCCAGACCCAGCAGTGCTTCGCGTTGTTCGGCAGTGAGAGATGACAGCCACATCGCTCGTCAACCAAATATGAGGGGGACCACGAGGCTCGTGATCATGATGATGATGGCGAGCCAACCCCAGGCGATGAAAGCTTTCATGACCCAGCTTTGCTCGAAAAAATCTTCAATCAAATACCACACCGCTCAAAACTCCTTTTGGACGCGAATAGTTAAGTCTAATCGAAATTCAGCGGGTTCCCCAGATGCTTGGCATACAAGTCATGGGTATCGGAATCCGTGATATGAACCCAGGTCCGCGAACCCGGAACCAACCCTTTGGAATCGGAGATATGCACGACCCCATCCACCTCCGGCGAATCCCCCCGGCTGCGGGCTATCGCGCCATTCGCGGTCACTTCGTCAACCAGTACTTCCATGTCCAGGCCGCGTTTCTGTACCAGTTTCTGCTCGCTGATCGTGCCTTGAAGCTCCAGCAACAGCTCCTGTCGATCGAGTTTGGTCGCCTCGTCCACGGGATCGGGCAATTCGTTGGCCGCCGCCCCTTCCACCTCGGAATAGGTAAAGCAGCCGACGCGATCGAGTTGTGCTTCATCCAGAAAATCGAGGAGTCGAGTGAAGTCCGCGTCCGTTTCACCCGGGAAGCCAACGATGAAAGTGCTGCGTATGGTGATCTCGGGGCAAATCGAGCGCCAGGACAGTATTCGTTCCAGGGTGTTCTCAGCCGCGGCCGGGCGTCGCATTCTTTTGAGAATGCCGGGGTCCGCGTGCTGCAGGGGGACATCGAGATAGGGCAACAGAACACCCTCGGCCATGAGCGGAATCAACCGGTCGACGTGGGGGTACGGATAGAGATAGTGCAGGCGGACCCAGGGAACCAGGCGGGCGAGCTCAGTACATAAAGTTTCCAGGTTACTCGGGTATAGTTTGCCGTTGAATACATCCTCTCGATAACGCACATCGACCCCATAGGCGCTGGTATCCTGCGCGATGATCAATAATTCCTGTACGCCGGCGGCCGCAAGTCGTTCTGCCTCTCGCAGCACATCGCCAATCAAGCGGGAGCGAAGTTTCCCGCGCATACTCGGGATGATGCAGAAGCTGCATTTATGGTTGCAGCCTTCGGCAATCTTGAGATAGGCATAGTGGGCCGGGGTCAGCTTGAATTCAGCGGCTCGCATCAGCGGCTCGGGTAGCTCGACGACCGAACCGGGGGTAAATTCGTTGACAGCGGCAACGACCTCTCGAACTGCCTGAGGTCCGGTGATGGCGAGCAGATCCGGAAACCTCTCGCGGATCTGTGCTTCCCTCACGCCGAGGCATCCCGTTACGATGACCCGCCCGTTGGTGGCGAGGGCCGCTTCGATAGCGTCGTACGATTCCTCGACGGCACTGGTGATGAAACCGCAGGTGTTGATCACCACTACGTCGGCTTCGGCAAGGTCATCGACACAGCGGTGCCCCACGGCGTCCAGGTTGGTCAGAATTTCTTCGGAATCCACGAGCGCCTTGGAACAGCCCAGGCTGACAAATCCTACTTTTCCGGTCATGAACGACTCATTCGTCTTAAACGTGGCGCATTCTACCGAAATGATGCCGGTGATAGAATTCCCTCGTGCTCCACGCCTTCGTTCATCTCGATCCAGCGCTGTTCCAGGCATGTGTCGATTCGATTGTCTTGACACCCAACGAAAGGTTACGACGCGAGTTGTTGCGCGGGTATGCCCGGAAACGGCAAGACGGGGGGGATAAGGCCTGGCCGACCGCCCAGGTATTCAGTCTCAGTGCGTTCCTGGAGCGACGGTACGGGCTTGCCCGGCAGCGGGATCCCGCCCTGCCCAGGTTACTGACAAGCGAAGAAGAATCGCTCCTCTGGCAGCGTATCGTCCCCGCCGAAGCGCGAGATCTTGTCGCGCTTGCCCGCGACGCCTGGCAGTTGGCGATGGGCTGGGGTATCGACTTTGACGAACAGAACTTCGCACATACCGACAACGCCCGCAGTTTTCTAACTTGGGTTCGCGAGGTGCGCCGCGAGCTGAGGTCGACCGCGTCGATCACCCGGTCCGAATTGCCGGGCGCGTTGGTCGAGATTGAGCAACGGGTTCCTGAATCGCTGATCTGTCTCGAATTCGAAGCACTCCCTCCGAGCCAGCTCGCCTATCTCGATCGCCTGGAAGTTCTGGGCTGCCGAATCGAGCAGCGCCGGGTCAAGACCGTGCGTGCGGCCACGGCCAAAAGGGTCGAATTAACCACGGAACGAGACGAAATAAACGCCTGCGCGCAGTGGTGCAGAACGGTTCTGGCGGCGAGTTCCGACGTGCAGATCGGCGTCGTCATCCCGAATTTGAGCAGTCGCTATCAGGCCGTAGCCCGGCAATTCGACGCGGTGCTGAATCCAGACGGCATCACCCATCTTTACGACCTCGGCGGAGGAACCCATCTCGCCGAGCAACCCATATGGACCGTGGCGCATCGCTGGCTGCAGTTCTGTTTTGAGCGCCTGGCCCACGACGGCGTGCGCCGGCTACTCACCTCCCGGTATTTCGATCTGCCCGTTGTCAAGCAACTGCCCGTCTCACTTCCCGAGCAATTTTCCCTGCACGCGCTCATCCGGGAGTGGCAACAGACGTCCATAGATCCCCGTTTTGTCGCTATCGACGAGCGCGCGCGGCAAACGTGTGAAGAGCACACCTTCGCCGAGTGGGTGCGGCACTTTGTCGATGTGCTCGCCTTGAGCGGTTGGAGCGCCGTCGCTGCGGGCAGTACCCAATACCAGGCCCACGAACATCTGGCCGGGTTTCTCGATCGTCTGGCCTGCCAGGACGCCGGCGCCCGGAGATGCACCGCGCCCGAAGCACTCGACATGCTGCAACGTACCCTGGCCGAACAGATATTCGCCCCACAGCGCGCTCCAGCGCCGATTCAGGTCATGGGCTACCTCGAAACGACGGGCTTGAGGTTCAGCCACCTGTGGATCTGCGGCATGCAGGAAGCAACCTGGCCGCTTGCCCCTTCGACCAATCCCTTCATTCCGCATAGCGTGCAACGGGCAAGCAAGCTACCACGCATCGATTTTGCGTCCGAACTCGATTTCGCTCGCGAGCGCTTACGACACTGGTCTCAATCGAGTAAGCGACTGATCTTCAGTCATGCGGCGCGCGACGGTGAATCTGTGCAACCGCCGAGCGTCCTCACCAGTCATCTACCTCCCACCGCGTTATCCAGACTCATCAGGGGATACCGCCCCCGGTCACACCCCTACTTCGAAGCGCGGACGGTAACGCTCGAACAAGTTGAAGAAACTTCCGGCAGTGGCGTTTCCCCCGGCAGGATTCGTGGCGGCGCAACGCTGTTGCGCGATCAAGCGGGTTGTCCTTTTCGAGCCTGGGCCATTCACCGCATCGCCCTGAAGGAAAGCCGTTCACCCCACGCCTTTCCGGATGCTCTGGATCGCGGCATTCTGATTCACGAGGCATTGCACCGGTTGCTGAAAGATCATGACGATCAGGCATCTCTCGGCAGGCTCGAAGTCGAAGACCTGAAATCCGTCGCACGACTTACCGTGGCGGATCTGTTCAGGCGCTTCCCGGCTTCCTTTCGGGAACGAGAAATCGAGCGACTGGGCAGAATTCTACAAATCTGGATGTCGTTCGAGAACGCCCGCGCACCCTTTCAAATCGACAGTCTAGAAGCTGACACCCAGGTCGAATTGTTGGGTTTTGAACTCTCGTTGCGAATGGACCGAATCGATCGCATCGGCAACGCGCTGGTTGTCATCGACTACAAGACCGGACCAGTCCGGCCCGGCCGATTGACCGAGACACCCTTGCTGGAACCTCAGCTTCCCGTCTACGCCATTGCGAACAAAGCGGTCGCAGCCGTGTGTTTTGCCAGAGTCGGTGAAGATGGGGCTGGGTTGAGCGGGGTCGCCGAAGAAAATCTCGATCTGACACCCGCTCGCCTTGCCAGGCTCCCAGCGGGTGGCTGGCTGGAGTTACGCAACACCTGGGAGCGGCAACTCAACGAGATCCTGGGCGAATTCAAGGAAGGTTACGCCGCGGTGGCTCCCCGGGATGACAACCTGTGCAACACGTGTCATCTCGCTTCCTTCTGCCGGGTTCGAAGCAGCGAGAAGTCGAGTTCCCCATGACGCAACCGGCCGATCATGCGCAACGGGAACTTGCCGTCGATACCAACCGCTCGGTGATCGTGCAGGCTCCCGCAGGCTCCGGGAAGACGACGTTGCTCGTTACCCGTTACCTGCGTTTGCTTGCGCGGGCTCGCAAACCCGAAGAAATTCTGGCCATCACTTTCACCATCAAGTCCGCGGGAGAAATGCGGGCGCGCATTCTCAGGGCGTTACGCAGCGGAGAATCGCAGGCAGTGGGTGCGCTCGCGCGCAACGAGGAAATGGGTTGGAATCTATTGGAACAACCCGGAAGGTTGAAGATACAGACAATCGACAGTTTCGCGATGTCAATGATTCGCCAACTGCCTCTGGCCAGCGGCTTGTATCCCTATACACGCTTGCTCGAAGAGCCGGAAGATCTGTATGTGAGCGCCACTCGTCGGGTGTTGTACAAGCTGTACGAAGACGATCCGCTGGGGTCCTACGTTGCCGAGTTTCTTGCCTTTGTCGATAACGATTACGCACGAGCCCAGCGCCTGCTCATCAACATGTTGTCTCGTCGCGACCAATGGCTCGATGCCGTGCGCGAGCTTGTTTCTGCGCACCAACGTTCTCCCGATGCGCTTCGGGCCGTCTTGAGTCAAGGGGTCGAACGGCTGGTCGATCGAGCAATATCGGAACTGACCAGCCTGCTCGACGACGCACAGATCGAAACCATGGAAGCCGTGGTTCGAGGAGTCGCTGCAGCCCTGGGCCAAAACGTCGAACAGGTGGGATCCAGGTGGCGGCTACTCGGTAAAACGCTTACCACGCAGAGGGGGAAGTTTCGTCGTCAACTCACCCGCCGTGAAGGTTTCGATCCTGCCGATCGGGAGGCAAAAGCCCGAGCCCAGACTCTGATCGAGGATCTGCAGGCGCTTCACTGCGAACCGCTCGTCGACAGCCTCCGTCACCTGCCCGATAACCGGATCCCGGAAGACCGACTGAACGAACTTGCCACCATCTGCATTGTCCTGACGATGGCGGTCACCGCGTTGAACGAGGAATTCAGGCGCGAGGGCGCCGCCGACTTCAATCAACTGCTGCTTTCAGCCAGAAACGCGCTGCGCGATGTGGATGGACCCACCGAGCTCGCCCTCGCACTCGACTACCGCATTCACCACATCCTGGTAGACGAATTTCAGGATACTTCCGTTTCGCAGTTCGAGTTGTTCTCGGACCTGCTGGAAGGTTGGAGCGAAGAACAAGGCAACACGTTTTTCGCGGTGGGTGACCCGATGCAGTCCATCTATCGCTTCCGCAACGCCGACGTGAGCCTTTTCTACCGGGCATGGCACGATGGCATTGCCGGTTTGCCGCTCGAGCGTATTCGCTTGTCCAGCAACTTTCGCGCAGCACCTGCGTTGGTTGCCTGGCACAATGAGACATTCGCCGACGTGATGGGAAACATCGCAAATCCGCTGTTGGGCCGGGTTCCTTATGAAAGCGCGATCGCCGCGCGGAGCGATCTGGATGGTGGGGGCGTGCATATCGAGTTGTATCGCGACCCCAGTGGTCAAGTCGACGGCTTGATCAGGCGCATCGCGGAACTGATTGACGCCGATGGGACGGCGAGCATCGCCATCCTGGTGCGCAGCAGAAGCCATCTCGCGGGAATTCTCCCTGCGTTACGAGACGCCCGCTTGAACTGGCGTGCAAGGGACATTGATCCGCTGGTCGAAAAACCCGTCGTGCAGGATCTGCTTTCGCTGTTGTGTGCAATCGATGACCCCCACGACAGGCTGGCCTGGATGTCGGTGCTGCGAACACCCTGGGTCGGCTTGAGTCTGCGGGATCTCGAACAGTTTGCCTCGCTCGACAACATTGCCAGTGCGATAACAGACAACGCCCCGCAACTTTCCGAAGACGGTGAACGTCGCCTGGCACGCCTCGCTCGCGCCTTGACGGCGGGTTTCCGCCTCCTCGATCAGGCACCTCCGCGAACCGTCATTGAAAATATCTGGATTCAATGTGGTGGCGTGGATGCTTATGCAGATCCTGATGCGATCGATCATGCCGAGAGTCTGTTGGAACTGATCGACTCGCACGGGATCGATGGTCTCAACCCGGTGGCGGTGCGAAGCGCCGCGCAAAGTCTGTTTGCCAGCGACACAACCGAGGCGCAACTCGAAATCCTGACCATTCACAAATCCAAGGGTCTGGAATTCGATCACGTCATCCTGCCATCACTGGAACGGGTAGCGGCACGCTCCGAAGCGCCTCTGCTGCGATGGCGTCCGGAGCCCCCGAGCATACTGATTGGCGCTCATGACACGCCTGGCAGTTACGCGTGGCTCGCACGCGAGGACAAAGCCCGTGAAGCGCACGAGTTGGAACGACTGCTGTACGTCGCCTGCACCCGCGCAAGAAATTCTCTACATCTGTTTGCGACGGTCGATGGGCGCCCGCCTGCCTCCTCGCTTCTTGCGCTGCTGTGGCCAACGTTGAAAAACAAGCCCGTACACCGACCGATGAGCCGGCCGCTGCAAACGGAGTTCTTTCGATCGAGCGGCTATGAAAGGCTGCCAACGGACTACCGCTGGTCGCCGCCGGTCACGGTCAGCGATTTGAGCATTGGCGTTCAAAGCGAAATCGAATCCACGATCGATGCGTTGAGCAGCAAATCGGAAGTGGCACTTGGCACCATGCTCCATCGGGTGTTTTTCGGTCTGGCCGAATTCGGAATACCTCCCGACATCGAAACTTTCATCACCGAACGTAAGCTGTATTGGAGCCATGAACTTCAGCGCAACGGCGTTGCCGATTCCGAACACGACCTGCTGCTTGCCGAAATCGCCCGGCAGATTCGCAACGTGGTTGATGATGAGCGGGGCCGGTGGATACTCGAGCAACATCCCGGAGCACAATCCGAGTTACCGCTCACCGGCAACGTGGCGGGAGAGTTGCACAACGTTTATCTCGACCGCACCTTCGAGTACGAAGGAGTTCGTTGGATAATCGACTACAAAACCGCGAATGTCGACTCGGAAAACTCGGTTGAATCGTTTATCGACAAGGAAAAACAGCGTTATCTTCCGCAGCTGGAGAATTATCGAAACATCGCAAGTGCCGTGTTCGACGCACCGATTCAGATCGCCCTCTACTTTTCCGCGCTACCGAGCTTCGAGGTGCTGCCTTGATTTCCGCTGCCACGTAAGTCAACATCGCCGCCCATGGATAGTTCAACATTCGCCAAGCCGTACGCGGCCTATTATTTTTTTATGTCATAACACGCCTTAGATAATCATATCGAAGGCCACGCAACGTTGCCTTCGGACAAAACCCCGCTCGGCAGCGCCGGAAGGGGTTTTTTTTTGCCCGATTTGCCGGGCAGGTAATCGAGGAAAGACAATGACGCAACTCGAAAATCTGAACATCGTGGCGCACGAGGTGCTGGTCACGCCCGAGCAGTTGAAGGCGAAGCTGCCGGTGTCCGAGGCCGTGCGGGAAAGCGTGCAGGAAGCACGCGAGGCGGTGCGAGGTATCCTCGATCGCAGCGATCATCGTCTGCTGATCGTGATTGGTCCATGTTCGATTCACGATGTCGATGCCGCGAGAGAGTATGCCAAACGGTTACGAACGCTCGCCGATGAACTTCAAGACAGTCTGCTCATTGTCATGCGCGCCTACTTCGAGAAACCCCGTACCACCATCGGCTGGAAAGGCCTGATCAACGATCCCCACCTCGACGATACTTTTTGCGTTGCGCAGGGGTTGGAGATTGCACGTTCCCTGCTGCTGGACATCGCAACGCTCGGGCTGCCCTTGAGCACCGAAGCCCTGGACCCCATCACCCCGCAGTACATGCAGGATCTCATCGTCTGGTCGGCGATCGGCGCGCGCACGGCCGAATCTCAGACCCACCGGGAGATGGCGTCGGGGTTGAGTTCGGTCATCGGTTTCAAAAACGGCACGGACGGTTCGCTCGACGTCGCCATCAATGCGCTCGAGAGCGTTGCCAGCCCCCACCGGTTCCTCGGCATCAGCCCTTCCGGCCAGGTTGCGGTATTGCATACCCGTGGGAACGCTCATGCCCATATCGTGCTGCGTGGCGGCAGCGACGGCCCTAACTACAGCATTGATCACATCGAAGCGTGCGAGACGGCGCTGAACAAGATCCACCAGACGGCGAACATCATGGTGGATTGCAGTCACGCCAACTCGAACAAGGACCACAACAAACAGATCGAAGTCGCCCGGGATATCGCGTCGCAGATAAGCTCCGGCAATCAATCCATCATCGGGTTGATGATCGAGAGCAACTTAAGCGAAGGCAACCAGAAGCTGACCGAAGACTTGACTACTTTGCGTTACGGCGTTTCGATTACGGATGCCTGTATCGGTTGGGAACAGACCGACTCGCTGTTACGGGAACTCTCGGAGTTGAAGGACGTTTTGTTATCCCGAAGCGGTCAACGGTCCCTCAACGATAATAAGCGTTTTCCGTTACCGAGTGATCGGTTGC
>SMVB01162587.1_pt1 | contig 12183 bp, 6 predicted proteins | sample 2456461 | NCBI WGS metagenome assembly SMVB01 (sample SAMN11095934, study PRJNA526329) | marine sediment metagenome | biome: Marine sediment; feature: Surficial sediment; material: Deep marine sediment; isolation source: Hadal surficial sediment | place: Pacific Ocean | collected 2014-05 | depth 0-1...
AGTCTTGCACTTATTGCTATCATTAGTTGTAAAAATGACGCTAAAAAAGTAGAGGATAAAGATGAAGTGATCGTAGAAGAAGTGGTGGAAGAAGTTAAGCAGCTTCGAAAAGAAATTAACTTTACTCTAGAGCCCAAAAGTGACTCGGAGGCTGCCGGTAAAGTATCAATTTCTGTTAAAGATGGTGTGGTAACTTTGGAAGCTAGTCTTTATGGCTTAGATGCCGGTACTCATGCCATCCACATCCACGAAAAGGCCGATTGTTCCTCGGCAGATGGAAAATCTACCGGAGGTCACTGGAATCCAACATTTGAAGCTCACGGAAAATGGGGTGCTGAAGGAGGTTACCATAAAGGGGATATCGGAAATTTTGAAGTAGGTGAAGATGGATATGGGAGAGTTATTTTTACTACAGACAAATGGTGTATTGGCTGTGGCGATGATAAAAAAGACATTCTTGGAAAAGCTATTATCGTACACCAGGGAACAGACGACTTCAAATCACAACCCAGTGGCGCTGCCGGAGCCAGAGTGAGCTGTGGTGGGATAATAGAATAAGGATCCAGATTATTAATTCCAAAGTGCTTCAATTATCTTAAGTGAAAAATGAAACACTTTCCTAATGATCGGTCAATTGATTTTTGAAAAATAATCAATTATAAATTCACATAATTTTTTAAATAAAAAAACCTTCCAGGGATAGGAAGGTTTTTAATTATCTGATATAAATGTTTCTTTTTAGGGACGGTCAACCGTTTACTTTATGTTTCATTTATTTAATACTGATTACTTTGAATTGTATAAGTCAAAAAGCTTGCCAAAACTATACTTTATAAAAAAAAGCCCTGAAAAACAGGGCTTTTAGTAATTGGGTTGTCAATTATAGTTTTACAATTTGCTTAACTGTGGTTGAAAATTCGGTATCAATATGTACAAAATACATCCCCTGTGCCAATGGTTTGATAGAGAAATTGGTATGGGTTCCTGCATTTTGCAGATCGATGGTTTGTATAGTTCTACCATTCACATCGGTTATTGTAATGCCAGTCAGCATTTCGTTACTATTATTAACCAAAGTAAGAAGCCCTTGTGTTGGGTTAGGGAACAATACCATTTGATTACTCAACACATTGTCATCCAATCCTAATATTAAGTTAACCGTTACGGTAAACGTACATGTTGCTGTATTAGCTGAATCATCTTCAGCAGTAATTGTGATCACAGTCGTGCCAAGGCCCACTTGAGTTCCTGCCACAGGATCCTGTGTTAACGTTGGAGGATTAGTACAGTTATCTGTTGCAACAGCATCAACTGTATAATCGGGCAGGGTAAATAATTCGCCTTCGTTAATTTCCACAGTTTGATCTGCGGGACAAGTAAGTGTTGGATCTTCATTATCAACAACGGTCACAATTTGAGTACAAGTAGCCGTATTTCCTGCCGTATCGGTTACCGTCCAGGTTACCGTTGTATCTCCTAACGGGAAACTACCCGGAGCATTATTCGAGGTTGTTTCACCGGCACAGTTATCAGTGGTAGTTGGTGATCCAAGTGCAACTCCGGAAGCTGTACACTGTCCAGCATCCGTATTCACCGTTACATTAGTAGGACAAGAGATCGTGGGAGGAAGTGCATCTGCAATTACTTCCGCTTCGGCTCTATCACCTATACATCCCTGGTACCCAAGGTTTATATCGGCGTTCGGGACTCCATAATCTGAAGTAAGACATCCCCCTGCCCAGTTCGTAGCATCATCACTATCATTATCTCTTCTATAAGAATCGTTACAGGTACTTCCAAAATCGGCTCCGTTACCGGTCCAATCGAGATCAGCTGCCGTAATATTAAATCCATTGACAGTTACGTTAAATGTTCCGATTTCAGCTGCGGAGGTGTTCCAAAATACCGTATCCACTACATTACCATTATCGTCTATGATCAATATCCATCCTGGGCTACCATCATTCCAGAAAATGTTAACACCCCATTCTTGAGAAGATCCTCCAACTTCATCCCAGAATCTCGCTGAATCTGCGCCCATGGCGCCTAATGGTTGAACTACCGAATTCACTGCATTGATATCTGAATATGGCTGATCACTCACGGCCACACTATATCCTGTATAATCTGCCGCCAGGCCAACATTTTGAATTTCCAACTTATCCGCTTGAAGGGTAATTTCAGAGATCTTCAATTGAGATGGCGGTCCCGGAGGGGTTTCTTCGGCATACACACTGGTAGATCCGGTAGGCACAAACGAGTATGACGTTCCGGTAGCTAATAAGGTTCCTCCTGTTGGAGCATCAAACCAACGAATAATATTGTTACTATCGAATGGAACTGCGGTAACAGTCACCATATCTCCAACACAGAAATCCGATACTCCCGTAGCGGTTGGTGATGCCGGTATTGCCAATACCTCGATCGTATCACTTGCCGATGATGCCGTTGAACATGGCCCGTTAGGAACATCGTAGGTAATCGTATGTACTCCAACTCCCGCTACAGCAGGGTCGAATGAGTAAGTAGCTCCGTTTCCATCATCGGTAACACCGGTACCACTATAAACACCGCCCGAAGGAGTTCCACCGCCAAGGCCCGTTAATTCAGGATCGTTCGCACAAACATCGTTTGGAGCTGTAAAAGCTGCTACACCTGAAGGGGTTTCAAAATTCTCTGTTCCGTCACTTCTGCTACTCGATGAACCCTGATCCGCATTCACACCCAATCCTCTTTTTGCAAAAGCGTCCCATAGAGTACATTCGTTTGCACCTCCATAAATAGCTAAGTCCGCTGCAAAGATCGCATCTCTTCCATCAACGAATCCCGGGCTACAAGGCTGTAATTTCATTCCTTCGGTAACCAAGGCCATAGCCATCACGTTACCAGCATCAAGATTCACATCTCCGGTAAAATTGTAAATATCCGGGTCCCAACCATGGTCATCGATCAACGCCCAAGTCACTTCCCAAAGCATTGTTGCCCAAACAGAGCCCACTCCGTGAGGAACAACTTCTGTTTTGATATAGTCATACGTTTGAGGGTTTAAGGTAATATCTGTATTGTAAGGGAAAGATCTAATTCCGGGGCCATTTGCTCCTTGACCAAATAAGTATGTACCTACAGCTCTTCCGTCTGTTCCTGTATCTCCAGGCTCAATAGTCATAACTACACCATACCAGTCACTCCATCCTTCTCCCATTTGTTCTTGGTTACCTAAACAACCCACATTGTTTGGACCCCCTGTAAGACGGTTCGAAATACCATGACCGTATTCGTGTATGATCACAAGGTTATCAAAATCTCCGTCTTTATCTCCACAAACATACATCTGCATTCTTGGATTGCCTCCGTCTGCCGGAGTTCCAAAGTTTGCGTTGCATGTGCCGGAACCATCTTGTGCTTCCGCATTTACCGAGTCACTTCCCGCGCCACCGTTTCCATAGTTGTTTTCCTGGAAGTTCCCGGCAACTTCATCAAAACCGTATTGGTACAATACATCATGTATGATGTTGTTCCAGTAAAACAAGTTTGTAATTGCAGCGTCCTCATATTGAGTGCCTGCAGAATAAATTTGACTGAACGGATATCCTGTGAATTCTAACGAACTTCCACCATCGGGCTGATAGCCGGGGTTATCCCCATCTTCATAGGAATTGGTATTGTTACCTCTGGTCACCGTGTATTCAGCTCCGGAAGCACCATCTGTGTCGTGCCAACCAAAAGGAGAGGCTGTCGGGTCTGCAGGGGTTACTTCAATGGTTCTGGATCCAAAATAGGGACTCTCTATTGGGATAGCGAAAACTTCATAACTATCTACGAGGAATCCTGCAGCCGACAAAGCAGCTTTTTTGGTAATTGCCTCATTATAATTTGGTATATCATATAAGTTTTTATGATAATCAAGCGTTTCGTGGATACCGTGATCATGAACAAAATTACAATCGGACATCCAATTCACCTGATCCACAATGGCACCTGAAGTAGCGTCTACTCTTACACTCCACCAGTTTTGTTGTGCTATTTCCTCTATAGACAGGTCCCAGGCCAAAACCAGTTCTCCAATTTGATTCATTTGATACACCAGTCTCGCCGGAATATCACTTAAAGAAATACCCCCCTTGCTTAAAACTGTTTCCCGGGCAATATTATTCTCTAAACTTATTACTGAAATATCACCACTACCATTGTAATTAAAATAATCAGCTGCACTTTGCACCGCCTGGACGGCCGTATAAGCAGGGCTCGCCGATCCGGTTGCTTTTGAACCCAAGTCCGCGATAAAACGACTATTGGACTTTAATACATCACCATCAGGAAATAGGTGAACACTGGACTCAGATCCATAAATTTCAATACCGTTAAAGGTTTGGCGATAATAAATATGGTGAATTCCACTTACACTACTGGTATGTTGGTTAGTTACTACCCAATTTGTGTCTTGCGTTGAGATCTTGTTGTTCTCCAACAGTTGATTGATCTGTTGGTCGATAATTTGCTGAACATTTTGTGCAACTACTTGTGCTGAAAGGCCAAATACGAGAGCGCACACCATTAGCAGGTTATGTTTTTTCATGGTTAATAGTTTAGGTTAAAATTCAATAGGGATTTTAGATTCTCGCAAATCTATTAAAATGAAGGGGTTTTCCCAAATAATTTAACGCTCTATTTCCTACTTTTTTGCTATTGCGCCTATGAAAATCGGTATTTATTGTAGAATATCTAACATTTCACCCGTTTTATCACTATTTCCGTAGAAACAAAAAGTAGAACTATTGGATGCCGTGCCGAGTTTATTCTTCTGCAAAATATAAGATATATCCAAAATTTAAAATAATAGCTCTAATCAGAAATTACCGCTTAATCAACCTCTTTAAAATGATATCACCCTTAGTCTGTATGGTTAAAAAGTAATTTCCTGCAGACAATTCAATAATTGGAATGGGTACATGTATATCGATGGTGTCCAGTTTGATCGCTTTTATCAATCTACCGTTAATATCGCGAATCTCAACTAACAATAATCGCCGGCCGGTAGGATTGAAAATTATCACTTCCTCATTTGAAGGAACCGGATACAAATGCACGGCAGTTGTAAAATCCAAACTTGGATCACCTGTCTCTAATATCTTGAATAAAAATACACATTCAGAGCTATTTCCGGCATCATCTGTTGCCTTCAGAGTAATGGAATGTTCCCCTACCGGAAGTTCGGTAAACGCAACAGGGTTCTGAGCCAAGGTTAGCTCATCTGAACAATTATCATAAGCAATACTTCTGATCAAAAAATTAGGAATCACATAACCTTCGTTTATATTCACAAATTCTACGATGTCTTCCGGACATTCAATGATTGGTCCGGTTTCATCTAAAAATATAGATAATTCGGTACTTGTTGAAGAGGCTGAGGCGCAAAAACTATCTTGTATTTCATAAGTGAGTTCTACTTCGCCAACTCCCGTGATAGAAGTGTCGACAGAAAAGGAAGTACCGTTTCCATCATCGATAATTCCAAATCCGCTATATACACCGCCTAAGGGTATTCCACCCGTCAAACCGGTTACCAATTCATCTTGAAAGCACACAGGAGAAATATTTGTGAGTTGGGCCACAACAGGGTACTCTGTATAATCTTCTGTTCCGTCCTCATTAGAACCGCTAAGCCCTTGGTCCGCATACAATCCTAAACCGCGTCTTGCAAACGCATTATAGATTATACAATCATTGTCAAATCCATAAATTTCTCTACTCGCTGTTATAATAGCGTCTCTGGCATCAATAAATCCAGGGTCACAGTACATTAATTTCATGCCTTCCATGATGATGGCCATAGCCATTATGTTTCCGGCTTCCTGATTAATATCACCAGTGAAATTATATATATTTTCATCAAACCCATAAACATCAATAAGTGCCCAGGTCATTTCCCATATCATAGTTGCCCAAACGGAGCCAACACCATGTGGTATAGAAGCATTTTTGATAGCATCATAAGTCATAGGGTTAACAGAAAAATCTGTGCTATAAGGATACTTTCTAATTCCTCCTCCATCCGGGCCTTGACCGAAGAAGAAATTTCCAATAGGCTTGCTATCAGTCGAAACGTCTGACGCGGAGAGTGTTAAAAAAAGTCCGAAATAATCTGCCCAGCCTTCGGTCATTTGTTCATCATTGCCCAAGCAACCATTGTTTCCGGAACCACCTAGAAGTCTATCTATAATTCCATGTCCATATTCATGCACGATCACAATATTATCGTAAGCCCCGTCTCGATCGTCACACAGGCCAATTACCATAATAGGCCTTACACCGTTGGATCCTGTGGCAGCAAAAGCCGTACAACCTATTCTCGCTTGAACTCTGGCGTCCATATCATCATGACTTCCTGACCCGGTCACATAGTTTATTCTTTGAAAATTACCACTGAATTCGTCAAAACCATAATGGTAGAAGACATCGTGGGCCAAATTATTCCAATAAAAAACATTGGTCAAGGACGCATCTTCATACTGGTTTTCCAGGGTGTAAACAGGATCGAAAGGATATCCTGTAAAATCGAGAAGCTGACCACCATCGGGTTGATAACCTATATTATCTCCTCTTTCGGATACAGAAACATTGTTTCCCTCTGTCAAATTACTCTCAGCTCCCTCAATCCCATCGATATCATGCCATCCATAGGGAGAAGCTGTTGGGTCTGCCGGATCTATTTCAACTATCCTTTCACCGTCGAATGGATTCGCCATTGGACTAGGGAAAACTTCATAACAATTTTCACAAATACTGACAGGCCTGTTTACAGTATATTTTGATGGCATATCGTATAAATTGGCGTGATAATCATATTCCATTTCATTTGAATACTCAGGAGCAAAGGAACAGCTTTGAATTCTATCTTTCCTATTGATAATTCTGCCCGTAACCACATCCAATTGTATGTCCCACCAATGAAGGTAATCCATTTCCAATATTGAAATTTCCCAAACCAATAAATAATCATTTTCTTCATTAATAATATAGACAAGTTTCACCGGAATTTCCCTCTGAGAGATCCCACCTCTACTGAACCATATCTCAGTTTTGTTATTTTCACTGCCTCTACTCAGCACGACAGGTTCCGTAATCTTATAGCCCATTTGTTCGACCATAGATTCCAAAGCAATTCTCGGTGAAATAGATGGAGAAGTACCCATGCGAATAAATGCTGAAATATCTCTGACAAATGATATATAAGAACTAAGTATCTCACCTTTTGGCGATATGTGTACACTGGATGAAGTTGCCTTAATTGGAATACCTTCAATGACTTGTTGGTAATAGATATGATGAATACCACTGGTACTGCTAATATGCTCGCTAGTGATCCGCTAATGGGTAACGGAGGTGTTAAAGTTGATTTCGCTTAAAACCGTTTGAACGATCGTATTGGAATCCTGAGACCAGCCTGGTTGAGGATAAAAACAAATAAAAAAAACGATCCATATATATAAAATTTTGACCATAAAGCAGTTTTAGAATAATTCAATCTTGTCAAGATACAACAAAGGGCAGTCCAACCATGTCAAAATATATCGCCATTCATAAATCAGGACTTTAATAATCGTACTGCCCGACCTTTAATCAGCCTAACTCTAACTTGGTTTTTCAGTATTTTAATTAATTTAGTCCGAAAATATACCACAAGCAAATTTATGCACCAACCCGATGTGCTAATATTGGAAATGCAGAATGGCAGTCACAATGCATTTTCTAAATTATATGAAATGTACTCCAAGGCGTTACATGGCGTCATTATTGCTATTGAAAGGGATTCTTTAATCGCTGAAGAAGTTTTACAGGATGTGTTTGTGAAAGTATGGAATAACTCAAATTCTTATACGATAGATAAAGGAAGATTTTATACCTGGTTGCTCAATATTGCAAGGGACGCAGCTATTGATACGACTCGTTCCAGGGCTTTTTAAAATTCCTCTAAAAACTTAACCACCGATAATTTCGTAAATATACTTGCAGGACATGATGATTTGTCGAAAAAAACCGATTCTATCGGGACGAAAAATATGTAGCCGCCTTAAAACCAGCATGTTTAAAGGGTCTCTATTTTTTTAGTCAATAATGGGCCTAGTTCAAAAGAAGCGTCCCTTAATCGCTTTTTGACAGAGGCCACTTTATCCGTAAGCTCATTGGCCTTGAATACCAATGTTGTATGGAATAAAGCCATGGGCTCGCAGGTCTTACCTTCCACATAAAGTTCAATGGTTCGTAAGGCCTCCTTAGTCATTCCATTTTTAAGTTGTGCTAAAGCCAATAGATGATAGCTCTCAGGAGTAGCTCTGTTTTGAACTTCTCTCTCTGCTAATTTCAGGGCTTTTACCGGTTCTGCTTCAGAATATATTTCGATCAGAAAGGTGTTATACATTTCCCCGTATTTACCGTCTTTCACCGCATTGACAAAATCAATTTGGGAGCTTTTTGCAAAGTCCACTTTTCCCTCAAATTCGTACAATTCGGCTTTAAAAAGATGATAATCTGGTAATTTGTGATTTATCATTACTGAATCCAATATTCTATGCGCCTCCTGTACATTATTTTCTTCGGAATAAATTATCCATGCTATGCTTTTCATTACATACGCATTATCCGGCTGCAGGGCCAGGGTATTCAAGTATAGTTCATAGGAATCCTTTATTCTTCCCGCATGCCCATAATAGTCCCCTAAATTGCTATAAGTCCATATTTTTAGGGCTTTGCTATCTCGTGATTCGGCAATTGTTTTGGCCTCCTCCAAATAGTGAATAGCATTTTCCAGATCGCCACGGTGATCACTCCATTTGGCAAGACGAATCAGGTAATGGTAGTCCTTCAGGTTTTTAATTTTACCTAAATATCCGTAAGCTTTCTCATAGTCTCCAACTTCCATAGCGGCATCAAATAACATCAGTTGAGTTTGATGTTTGTTCGAAGGGCCTTCAAGGGTGACCTGAAGTAGCGCATAAGCTTCCTTGAATCGATGCTGTGAAATATAATTGTGTGCCAGACCACGTGCAAAGGCATCTTTATCATTGGCTGATATTTGCATCCCCTTTTTATATAGTTTCTCCGCATTCCGCAGAAAATTGGGGTTACCGGTGGTTTGGAATAACAGATCATATACTCCCGCAAGCGGACCTAATTCTCCAACTCCGGAGCTATCGGGACGTAGTCGTTTAGACCAAAATTCCTTCGACGAAATCGCTTCTTCATAAGTGGGCCTGTTGGTGGTGGATAAATGCAGATCATAATCCTTAGGGTCGGTTATTCGTTTTTCACCAGGATCTGTTTTACAAGCGAAAATCAACAAAACAAATCCTGCTAAAATGCTCAATTTTTTCATAATCCATTAAAAAAGAAAAGAGCAACCTTATGTTGCTCTTTTCGATAATTTAGATTGTTTTCTACTGTGCGATGGGAGCTTCCATATAAGGGAATGGAAGAGTTAGGTCGCGGTCTCCGACATCCACGCCATCAGTTGTAAGCTGGGGAGTTCCATTATTACCGTCGAAACGAGTTCCTGTAGTCCCTCCAAACATCAGCGTTAAAGAGATGTCGATCACATCGTCTCCCAAAGTCCTTCCCGTAAATATATTGGTGCCATCAAAATAGGTAGTTGGCGCATTGGGAGCCACTTGCAAGGCATCAAAGTTCGCCAACAATCTGGTAAAATCCAGGGCGTCCAAACCAAGAATATTGGTTTCGTAATCCAATTCCAACCCCAGGGCATCTCCATATATATCATGATACAATTCTAAAGTCTCTTCGAAAGTTCTCTGAAAATTACTGGGATATAATATGGTGTCGTTTCTTCTTGAAACCACAGAAGTATTAAAGCTGTCTTTTACATCACCACTACCACTGAATACGGTATTCACGGCAGGTCTCCCTAAGACATCTTCCTGTACAAAAGTACCGGTAAAATCTATCCCACTAATACAAGGTTCGCAATCGGGTCCTCCACAATCTACTCCTTCTTCATCACCGTTTTGGATACCGTCACTACATGTTTCCTGCTCGATTACATTTCCGTTGTCATCTTCGTCTATACATTGCACAAATAATAAAGAAGTGCAAATGGCTAACGCTACTAGTTTTATGTTGTATGTTTTCATTTTTTTCTTCTTTAAAATTATTGTTTTCTTTTAGCTGACAGCCAGACATTATGGGCTCTGGGCAATCCACTGATGCCAAAGGAACCACCGATATGATCTGGAGCCTCTCCCAACATAAAATTCGGTACTTCAACTATTATAGCAAGTACATTTAGATTCTCGAAAAAATCGGTAGCTTGACCGGGTGGAAAGAATCCTTCAGGTGCAGCTGCCCCACTAGCCACTTCGTTAAATCTATTAAAATCGAAATAGAAGTAATCTCTCCTCGGTCCGGCAAAAAAGGATATTCCACTGGTAGTAGTAGAAATAAAAGTTTCCTCTGTTGTAGATATCTCCACCTGGCCTATACCATCATTCACATAAATATTACTCGACAAACCTGTATCTTCCGGCTCCACTTCCGAAAGGCCAAAGAAATACATAATACTATCGCGCCGTACCGCCTGGATCACAAGATCTTCAACAAAGTCACCTGTATTATCAATATTAAACTCTATTATAACGTCTTCATCAAAGACCGCATTTTCCGTTACCGTACCCGGCTCTAAAGGGCCTTGAATAGTGGCGACAAAAACCGTGGTGTTGGGATTATCACCCTCAAAAGCGTAGAAATCAGCGATATCTACCTTGGTTCCTGCCACCGCTGGCGCATCAATGTGGTCCGCGGCTATTAAAAAGACCGATAAAGCGGCGAAGCTCAATCCTCCAATGGCAGCAATAATTTTTGTTTTATTCATCATAAGAATGTTAGAATGGTTAAATTTACTTTCCAACTATTTACGTCGAAAGTACGTTTATGGTTTTGTGTAATATGTTAATATTTTGTTAATGCTTTAAATTTTACAACGTTACAAATTTAATAAATGAACCCCTCAACTTCAGGCTGGATACATAAATTTATCAACGAGTTTTCAAATCGATTACTTATAGACGAGTATAGTTCGCCAATCGTATTTTATGAGCGATTAAAAAACACCGGATTCATATACGGGGTTTCGGTAAATACACTACTTGAAGAGCCCATAAGTCATTTAAAACTGACCAAGGACGAATTCACTAAGGTAAATCTTTTTCATGCTTTATGGTTTACTTTTTATTCTGAAATACCTAAGGGAACTGACAAAGAAGCCATTGATAGTATAGTAACTTTTTATCAATCGATAGAACGAGGTAAACGTAGTTTTTTACAGAAGTTGAGTTTTTCCAAAAGTCCTTCGGAGAACCTCGAGAAAATTATTTCGGCTCGATTGCATGAGACCAATAATATGCTCAAAAAGGATGCATCGATGTTGTTGACCCATGCTTTGTTATATGTAGATGTATTGGCGTTTGCCTATTTCCTCAAACAGCCCGACGGATTAAAGGTCTATTTGGATGTACTGGAAAAGACACTAATTGAGCATAGCATTCGTGCGCTTCAGTCTAAAAAAGAAAAAAATAAATATGATCATTTGGTCATTGAATTGGTTGCTTCATCTTCAGAGTTCATGGCGGCTACACATTTATCCATTTCGAATGTTGAAAATGTAACGGGTAGCATGGGGTCACTTGAAAAACAATTCATCCTGGATATTTGCTGTCTGGCTGTATGGGATGATAGAGAGCTGGACGAAAACGAATTGGAATTTCTAAAAGGCCTCAGTAAGCGCTTGGATTATTCTGAAGTTTACCACCAAAAAAGTATTGAAGCTTTAAAGATTTTTTCCGAATTGAACGCTCAAAAGATCCATTTATTTGAATACTCCCATCCCATAAAACAATTTTACAAGCAATCCATGGATATGGTGAAGTTGCTCATTTTACGCAATAAAAAGCGATTATTGATCGAGTTGAATGAAAGTGGCGAACTCCTGGTTTTATTGGGTCAATCCACCCAGAGGGACCTGACTAATGAAGAAAAAAGAAAGGTGAAAGAACAACTGCTCGATATTTTTAAGACCGTTCCATCTCTAACTATTTTCCTGATCCCCGGAGGAACGCTATTATTACCTTTATTTGTAAAGTTGATCCCTAAATTATTGCCTTCTGCCTTTCGGGA
>SMVB01175371.1_pt1 | contig 12179 bp, 6 predicted proteins | sample 2456461 | NCBI WGS metagenome assembly SMVB01 (sample SAMN11095934, study PRJNA526329) | marine sediment metagenome | biome: Marine sediment; feature: Surficial sediment; material: Deep marine sediment; isolation source: Hadal surficial sediment | place: Pacific Ocean | collected 2014-05 | depth 0-1...
AACGTAATGGAGCATGCACAAGTACTTGATTTGATCGGCATCGGGCTCGCGAAAGTCATCAGCCTTAACGACACTGTCGGACACGGCGCGGGGACGGGGGTGATCCTCGTTTCCTCCGCTGCGTTCAGCTCTGTGACGGACAACATCCCCCTGTCGGCCATGCTGGCGAAAATTCTTCAAGCTCAGGGTACGGTTGCAACCGATCCTCTTTGGTGGTCCGTCGTCTTTGGCGCTAATTTGGGTGGGAATCTGACGCCGATTGGTTCAGCGTCGACGTTGGTTGCCGTGACCATCATTCATAAGAACGGCCTGACGATGTCGTTCATGCGTTTCGTAAAGCTGGCCTTCCCCTTCGCCGCCTTGCAGATCGCTTTGGCTACTGCATACGTCTTGCTGTTTCTACAGTAGATTCAAGCGGGTTTGCCCATTCATCCAGACAAAATAGGGGCAGCGCGTCCGCACCACCCCCTTCAACGTCCCTCGATCAGGACTGGCGAGTTTTGTAGGCCTCTTCTCCGGCCCGTGCATCGACCCAGCTCTCGGTCACCGTCTGACGTGCCAGATCCGAAAGCGCAAAGAGTGCCTTAGCGTTGCGTGGATCCGGTGCGTTAGCAGAACCCGGGCCCCAGGCACCCGGCTCGGCGTCGGTGAGGATCGCGATCTCGTTGGGATTGACCCAGTAAAACCGGCTGCTGGTTATCCCCGGAGTTGCGCGTGCTGCACGACACGCTTCCAGGGCGCCAGTGCCAGATCATTGCGGTCGGCTCCTTCTAGGCGCTCATACTTGGGACGTGAAGCGGCATGTATCTCTGCCTCTTTCCGAAATTGGGCTGACGCTAGAAGTCGCCCTACGTCAGCCGTTGCGGCGATTGCGCGGTTTCGCTCCAGCCTTCGCCCGCTTCGGGCTGGCGTTGGACTGAGCTTGCCCGGACGCTGCGCGTTTTGAAGCACGCTTGGCCGGTTTGCGCTTGCCGCACCCATCGACGCTGGTTTTGAGCGCTTCCATCAGATCAATGATTTTCTATTCCGCTGCTTCCTCGGGAGGCATGGAAATCTCATGTCCATCGATCTTCTGCTGGATCCGTTCCATCATGGTCGCACGGACCTCATCTTCGTAGCGTTCGGGCTCGAATTTCTCGTTGACGCGCTGATTGATGATGCTGAGCGCGAGATCAAGCTCGTCTTGCTTGGACCTCCGTGGGCTCCAATGGAACCTCGTCAAACGAGCGCAGTTCGTCCTCGTGCTTGAGCTGTTCCATAACCAAGCCGCTCGATGCGTCGGTCGCGAAGGGTCGCACCAGCACCAGGTGGCTCTTGCCCCGTGCGGCAGGCTTCGCCAGGGCCGCTCGTGCCGTTTCGCGCAACGCTTCTTTCAGAAGATGATACGAGCGCGCAGCGCCTTGATCTCTTCTTCCGTGAAAGTGACATACTGGCCTTTCGCAAACTCGTAGCCCTGAACCCGATCTTCGCGCTCAACTACCTGGGCATCGGATGCGCGGATATACTGCTGCTTCAACCGGGAACCGTCCCTGCTCAAATAATTGAACCGGACCGATTTGGTGGTATCCACCGTGGAATACAGCTTGACAGGGATTGCCACCAAGCCAAACGAGATGGTACCTGATCCGATGGCACGTGCCGCCATGGAACGCCCCTACCTTCGGGCGAGGCGAACCTATAGCGCAGGGGTTATATGCCCTCAAGACGAGTAACTCCCAATCCTGGTCAAGCGCGGGCAGGCCTTGAACGTTACCGCGACAAGCGTTCGGCCGGGGCAACGCCCGAACCTTTCGGCAGTTTACACATCCCAAAAACCGGCAAGTTATTTGTGGTTCAGCAGCATGCGGCCCGGCATCTGCATTGGGATCTGCGCCTGGAGGTCGCTGGCGTGCTGAAATCCTGGGCGGTTCCCAAAGGCCCGTCCAGCAATCCCGCCGTCAAGCGTTTCGCCGCCCTTGTCGAGGATCATCCCCTGGACTACGCCAATTTCGAAGGACGAATACCCGAGGGTAATCACGGTGCCGGACACGTCATCGTATGGGATCGTGGCACATGGTCGCCCCTCAACGATGTCGAGTCTGGCTTGAAAAAAGGCAAACTGCTTTTCGAGTTGAATGGCTACAAGCTGCAGGGTCGCTGGACCCTGGTGCGCATCCGTGAGCGCGGCAAGCCGAACGACGGCGGCGCGAGCTGGCTGTTTATGAAGGAGCGGGATCGATGGGCCACCGATGAGCCAGGGTCGTATCCGGACGGCTCCGTGCTATCCGGGCTCACCCTCAAGGAGCTTGGAAACCCGCGCGCGAAGGCGACCAGATTGCGCCGGCAGGTTATGAAGGCGGTCAACAGCGAGCCCCTTGCCCGAGCCGTTGCTACCAAACCCATGCTCGCCAAGGCCGGCACCATCTTCGACCACCCCGATTGGTTGTACGAACTCAAATACGACGGCTATCGTCTGCTGGCCGTGAAAACCGACGGTGCAGTTCGGCTTGTTTCCCGCAACGGTCAGCACCTCACCCAGAGCTTTCCCGAGATTGCCGCAAGCCTTGTGCGACTGCCATACGATCAGTTCGTGATCGATGGTGAAATCGTTGCCAACGACAAACAGGGCGTGTCGAGCTTTTCATTGCTGCAGCAACGCGCCCGATTGTCGGATGAACTCGAAGTCGCCAAGGCGGCCATCGAACTGCCCAGCACCTACTACGTGTTCGACGCGTTGCAGATCGACGGCTACGACCTGCGGCCCCTGCCCTTAGACAAACGCAAACAGCTGTTGAGAAAACTGCTCCCAACAAGTGGTCCACTGCGTTACTCCGAGCACATCGTCGGGCGTGGCGAGGCGACGTTCGAGGCAGCCGCCAAGCTCGGTCTCGAGGGCGTGGTCGCAAAGCGCAGACGCTCGAGTTATCAAGCCGGGCGCTCCAACGCGTGGATCAAGGTGCGCACCCAACATACCGACGACTACGTGATCGTGGGCTGGCTATCCAATCGCAACAACACCGAGGATCTTGGCGCCCTCGCCCTCGGGGAATACCGAGAGACCGGGCTCACCTACGTCGGTCGTGTCGGATCCGGTCTGAACTCGAGCATTCGCGGCGATCTCCTGCCGCGCCTGAAGAAGCTGCCGCAGGCAAAAAACCTGTCAGCAACCGACCCCAAGGGCGGCCGAGAGGTGCATTGGGTAGCACCCCGGCTTGTCTGTGAGGTGGCCTACAAGGAGTACACGCGTGACGGTCGGCTGCGACAACCTGCCTTCAAGCATCTGCGGGACGACAAAGCGCCCGAGGAATGCCTCGGCAGATTCGATGACCCCAGCGGGCGTACCTTGATCGCCGCACCCGAGCCCGAGGTCACGGTGACCAACTACGACAAGGTCTTCTACCCCGAGCTCGACCTGAAAAAAGGCGACCTCGTGACGTACTACGAACGCATCGCCCCGTGGATGCTGCCCTATCTGCACGATCGTCCCATCGTGCTCACCCGTTATCCCGACGGAATCCATGGCAAGTCGTTCTATCAGCGCGACGCACCAGACTTCGTACCCGATTGGATTCAACGCGAAGTGCTGTGGAGCGAAAGCGCGCACCGAGAGGTGCGTTATTTCATCGTGCAGTCCGCCGCCGCATTAAAGTATCTGGCGAATCTCGGGACGATCCCCATCCACCTCTGGCACAGTCGGATAACGGATATGGAACATCCGGACTGGTGTGTGCTGGATCTGGATCCGAAGAAAGCACCGTTCAAAGACGTCGTCACGCTGGCCAGGGGAATCGGCGAACTCGCTGACGAGATCCAGCTGCCAGCCTATCCGAAGACCAGCGGCGCAAGCGGGATGCATGTGCTCATTCCACTGGGACGCCAGCTGACCCACGAGCAGGCAAAAACTCTGGGGGAACTCATAGCCCGGGTCCTCGTCGACCGGTTTCCAAACATCGCAACAATCGCGCGCAGCGTCGCAAGTCGACGCGGCAAGGTCTATGTGGATTACCTACAGAACGGCCAGGGGCGTTTGATTGCAGCACCCTTCAGCGCTCGAGCCGAAATCAGCGCAAGTGTGTCGATGCCGCTGAAGTGGACAGAGGTCAACAGCCGCCTCAGCAATGCCCGTTTTCATATCAAAAATGCCCCCACCCGGCTGAAGCGCCTGAAACACGACCCACTCGCTGCGATCTGGGATGATGAGCCGGATCTCGCTCGTGCCTTATCTTGCCTGGCGGATATCATGGCCACCTGAAGCGCTGCGCGAGGATCAGCCGGCCCCTACGCTGTCATACGGCGTTTAGCGCCAAATCGAACGGCCACAATGGGGTGCCGGCGAGGAAATGACGAGTTCTTCGTGACTAACGGATCGAGAGCGGCACAAAGAAGAAACCGCCGGCTTCATGTCCGGCCGTTTTAATCGCCTTGAATTCAGGACGTTGCTCAAACTCGACTTCCGCAGCGCTCACGCGGACACGATCGCGCAATCTCAAAAACAACTGCGGAGCTGCCATCACGTCGTCGTTAGCCTCCAACTCATCCAGAAACGCCCTCGCGAACACCGAATGTCCATCGCCTTTGGCGTCCAGCACGGGACGATCACCACCCGATGAGAGTAGCAGACGCGCCCGTTTTGAGTTTTTGAACCGCATGAATTCCAAGTTGGAGTATTGTGGAATCTGGTCACCAATCAACAGGTAGCTCGGCTCGGTCGACAGCAAACCCGCGTAGCACGAATCGGCAACCACCAGGATGTGTCTGGCTTTCAACCGTGACAAATGTCCGGTCACGAACTCGTTGGGCACCCAGAAGGTATCCCGTGGCGGGCGTTCTGCGTTCGCGGGCAACCAGTATCCGATCTCGTTGCGGCCCACCTGCAACCGCGTACCATGGCCGGCAAAAAACAGGAGCAGGTTGTCGTTCTCGCCAAGCACCTCGTCGACGTCGTTGATCGCTTTCATGATCGCAATGTTGTCGCCGTTTTCTACGACGAACACCTCGAAGCCGTACTTTTCCTCGAGAATCCGTCGAGCCCGACGGAGGTCATTGATCGGGGTACTCAGATTTTCCAGCTGCCGATAGTCAGCGTTAGCGATCAACAGTGCGTAATAGCGGCCGAGATTGACATCCTTGACCCACTGTTCCGTACCACCGGCAGCAATCGGTTTTTCGGGCGCCGGTGCCGGTTCGCGCGTTAACGGACCTTCTATCGGTGCCAGGCCGGCCAACTCGGTGCGTTGCTCGGTTTGTTGTTGCTGCAGCGATGCAACCAGCGTCTTGAGCGTGTCCATCTCTGCCTGCGCAGATGCTCGACCTTCTGCGCTCTGGGTTCGTTGCTGGTCGAGTTCCCGCAACCTGCGGGTGAGCACGTCGAGTTGCTGTTCTTTCTCGCTGAGCTGCTGCTGCAACTCATTTCTGAGCGCCTCCTGCTCGCGCCGGGCGGCTGAGGAAAAAATGACGCTATCTTCACTAAGGCCCCATGCAAGACGATACCAGTTGAGCGCTTCGAGCTGACTCTTCGCCACACCCAGACCCTGCTCGTACATGGTGCCGAGATTGAACTGTGCTCGAGCGCTACCCTGCTTTGCGGCCTTGCGATACCAGATGAGCGCAGCTGCGTAATTGGGCTCACCACCGAGTCCCCGCTCGAAAATCTCACCTACGTTGGTTTGCGCATCCGCATCACCGCCCTCGGCGGCCGACATCCATACCTTCAGGGCCGTACTGTAGTTGGCGCGGTCCCAGGCAACATATTCTCCTCCGCGTAATCGACAGTCGGCAGCCGTGGTACGGATCGGCCGTCGAGGAGTAAGAAACGTACGGCGCCCGAGTTGCCGCACCTGACCGGGTAACAGGCAGTCGACGACATGCAGGTCGGCGATTGCAACCTGCCCTTCGAATGCTTTGCCTGCATTTGGGCCTGCCGAGGCGGCATACGCGCCCGAAAACAGCGCCGCGTACGAGAGCGTTAGCAAGAGCATGTTGCGCAAAGCCGCGTTACTGAAATTCGATGATCGCTTCACGGGCCTCCACAAGGATTTTGTTCTTGGCAAGATAGTCGTCGATCTTCATGATCGCGTCGAGATTGGACCCCAGAGCGACGAGATCGTCTGGGCGACCACCGGCGACCGCGGCTTCCAACAATGTCACTATCAGCTGCGTAATTCCGTCGACTGCTTCCGGATTCCGGGGATGCGCTTGATAGGCCCTCAGGTAGAAGTCCAGCGAAGATGACATGTCACCAAAGCCTTCCAGCGTGCGCGCATCGTTGAGCAAGGCATTGAACGACTGCTGCGCCTCGACGGGTAGATCCTCGAACGCAACGTCGGGCATGCGCGCTGCGATGTTCTGATATTCCTGAAACGTTACGTAAGAGAGCGACAATGCCAATGCGAGCGCGGTGGCACCGAGGAACATGCGCAACTTCGGCGCGCCTTCGAGTTCCCTTAGGAATTCGGCGGCGTGGGCTGTTCGGTCTTTGCGATCGAAGGCCAGACCATGTTGAATCGCCCGCCATTCACGGCGTTTCAAGTTTGCAACGTGCGCAGGCCTCAACCCATTGGCCTTGGCCTGGAGGGCCGACGCTCCGTTGAAAGGATGGCGTCCGGTCAGCAATTCGTAGGTTACGATGGCGAGTGCGTACACGTCATCACTCGGATGCGGATCGACGCCAGCCCACATCTCGGTTGCCGCGTACGATGGCGTAAGCGCACCGAGATCGCCTGCATCGAAACGTGTCACGTCCGAGTCGTCTGTTCCCGGCATGGGCGCCGCTCTGGCGATGCCGAAGTCCAGGATCTTCACTCGGTTGTCGTTGGTGAGAAATACGTTTGCGGGCTTGAAATCCGAGTGAACGATATTTTTGTTGTGGGCGTAGGCGAGCCCAAGGCACAGACCCCGCACCAGCGGCAGCACATCCTTCTTGGGCATTCCGTTGGGATGCTCTGCAATCACCTCGTTTAGCGGCTGACCCTTGAGCATCTCCATGGTGAGGTACACCATGTCGGCATCACGGTCGAAGTCGTACACGGTGGCGATTGCAGGGTGCGCCAACGTCTGAGCCTTGCGCGCTTCTCGCTGCAGGGCGATGACCATCGCCGGGTTCAGGCGGTACTCATCGTTCAACACCTTGAACGCTACGAACGGGTCGCGATCCTGCGCTTCCTCCTTGCGCAGGTCTTTGGCCAGGTAGACCACGCCCATGCCGCCCTTGCCGATTATCCCCTCGATAACGAACCGATCCTTGACGACGGTGCCGATTGCCAGTTGGTCAGTGGCTGGTGTCGGACCTGATTCGGCCGTGGCGACGGCCGGCGCGTTCACGATGGTTGTGTCGTCTTCGCCTTGGCGCCGTCCTCGGGCCGCCACCGTTTCTTCATCGTCGAATTGATCATTGGGTTTCATCAGGAGCGCGCGATCCCGAACGAATTCGCATTGGCCACTATAGCATTCCGAGCGGTTCGGCTGGTGGCGGCATGGTTACCACTCGCGTTCGAAGCGCAGTCCCCAGGTGATATCGGTGAGGCTGAGATCTTTGAGGCTCTGAGTGGTGCGGTAGTTCAGGAACCCGGCGACGCCGCGGATCAGCTGTATCGACACCCCGGCGGAATACACGTAGTAGTTTTTGTCACGTTCGTCGGTCTCGACAATGATGGGTTGCGTCGGATTGGTCGGGTCATTGCGAAACCGATCGCTCACGAACCCCACCTCGACGATCTCCGGATCGTTCTCAAACTCGTGGACCCAATCAGCCCTCAGGTAGGGCGTGACCACGGCCCACTGCGGCGTAAAGGTGTAGGACACATGAACGCCCAGATTGGAAGTAAACGAAGTCGCCGTCTGCCGGCTCACCGTGAGGTTCAACCCACCCGCGCCCTCTTCGGTGTAGCTGTCGGTGTTGAGCTCGGTATAGTTCGCACCGCCATGCGGACCGATGACCCAGGCCCCCGGCGTGAAGTCGTAACCGGTACCGAAGCTGAAAGAGTACTGTTCGCCCTTGGTATCGGACACCGCTCGACGGTCCACACTCCCCATGACGGTGTCGTAGACGATGTGCCGCTCGACCTCAATATCGTTGCGTCCGTACGTGCCCAGCAGATCGAAATAGAACTTGTCCTTCAGGAAGAAAGTTCCGAACGCAGAACCCGCCCAGGAGTCCAGGTTCATGCCGCCGCCCTCATTGAAGTCCGCGTTGACGTTGCTGTAGCTGAACGTGCCGCCAAACACCAGATTGTCACGCGCCCGATAGTCGACCCCCAACGTGATCGAGAGGGTCTCGTAGTCAAAACCACCGCCGTTGTCGGTGGCGTCCTTGTCGCCAAAATTGATGTTGCCGTTGCCGAACACGCCCCACTTGGCAAACTCGTCCGCATCCCCGGTCGCCAGGCCAATCAGGCCTTTCACGATGCGTTCCAGATCCTCACTGGCAATCTGGTGATCGCCATAAACCAGGTTCAGGCCAGAGAAGCTGAACGGGTCCGCACCGGCTCGAATGCCGTTGATGCGCTGCGACAGATTGCCGTGCTGGGGGATCGTGAACAGCAGTATGGAGTCGGTCGTCTGGGTAACTTCGTCGGTGTCCAAGGCGCTGAGGGCGGCCATGATCTGCTGCGGCGTGTTGCCCGCATTGCGCAGGTCCGCACACACCTGGAGCAGATCTTCCTCGTCCGCGGTCAGGTTGTCCGCCGTGGCGGCAAGGTTGCAGGTGGTGTCCAGGGCGGCGACCAGTGAACCTTCGTTGCCGGTCAGATCGGCCAGGGGGACGATGTCCGCAAGATCCATCTCCAGCAGAGCGAACGTGCCGAGTTGGATGGGCACCTGTGCCCCGGTCAACGGATCGAGTTCGAAAACCTCCTCCGGCATAATCGTGAATGCCGGTTGGCCCGAGCTGATGTTGAACCCCACATTCTGATCGATGATCAAATCGCCGCCGGCCCGAAACAGCGCCAGCCCCTCGGCCTCCCGGGCGGTAAAGCCATCGATAAAATCGAGATCCACCGAGCCGCCAAACAGGCTGATGTCACCGCTGACGTCGAGCTGGTCGAACTCGCCCGCCCCGGTGCCCGCCAGCGAAAACTGGAGAATGCCGTCCTGCTGGAGGTAGTTCCCGGAGATGGACAATGTCCCGCCCACCAAGGCGCCGCCCGGGGCGAGGGCGCCGCCCGGGGCGAGGGTGCCGCCGGTATTGATCACGTTGCCGAAGATGTTGCCGTTCATGAACAAGTTGCCCCCGCTCTCGATCGTGACCGTGCCACTGATGAGCGTGCCATCGCCGCTCAATGTGCCGTTGTTGCCGATCGTCGTGCGCAGCGCCGTGACCACCGAGGTGTCGAAGATCGTGAGCGTTCCGGTCTGGGCGGCGTTGCCGCTGAGCGGTTCTTCGTCTAATACCTCCGGGAACAAATTGAGTACGGTTGCGTTCGACGCGGAAACGAACAGATCGCCATCCACGTCGAGCGTCGATCCTCCGGACACGATGGCGGTGCCGTCGCCCAGGCCCATGCCGATGGCCACGATGCTGGTACCGGGTTTCGAACCGAGAACGTCGAGCGATGCACCGTCGTCGACCAGCAGGCTGGCTTGCGCCGCACCCACCGCTTCATCTATATCGCTCGCGATCAGCAGCACACCTCTGCCACCGGTGAGCGTTGCATTGCTGCCTGCGCCGGTAATGTTGAACTCAGCCGTTGAGTTTCCGCCGACGCCAATCAGAACCCCGGAAATTCCGTCCGGATCGGCTTGAACGACCAAAAGAGCACCGTCGGTGACATTCAGCTCGCCGACCGCATTGCCCGTTCCGGCTTCCGCCGAATTGCTGGTGCCGACGTCAATAAAGGCTTCGGGGCCCTGTACGATGACCGATGAACCGGCGCCCGAAACGGTCAGCGTCCCCATCCCGTCCAGGTTGTCAACTTCACTGCTCTCGCCAATAGAGATGTCGATGTCAACGTCCACCCCGGCCCCGGAAAAGTCTTTGATCACCAGCGTGCCGCCGCTCGTAACATTGACAGCGCCCGTGGCTCCTTCTCCTACAGTGAGAAATCCATCCAACAAAAGTGAACCGCCGGTGTTGATCTCCAACAAACCATCACCCGCCCCCACACCAACCAGCAACTCGCTCGTTCCCCCATCGGTGCCGTTAACGTTCACCACGGCACCATCGGTCACAAAAAACCGTCCAGTGCCGTCGGTGCCATCTCCGAGAAAGTCATCGCCAATTGCGATTACGCCGCGGTTACCGGTCACGGTGAGTTCGGAACCCACACCCGACACAACCGTGGTACCAATTGCATTCAAACCCCGGCCTACCTGCAGGAAACCGATCTCGGTCGTGCCATCAATCAGGACGACTGCACCGTTTAAGACATTGAAGTTGCCTGTCGTGGGGAAACCGTCCGGGATACCCACTTCCGCTGTGCCGACGATGAGAAACGCGGTGTTTCCCGTGATGACCAGAGACGAACCCGGCCCATCCACGGTGAGTTCTCCGAATGCGGGATACGACACTCCCGTTGCAGCCAGTGTCGCGCTGCGACCCACGAGGATGCCGTCAGACCCACCGCTGAGAGAGGTATCTTGGAGGACAAACGAGCCACCGTTGTCGATCAGTACCGTGCCGGTCCCTCCGAAGCCGCTCAGCGAAGGTAAACTATCGTCGATCACGTCCGCATTTACCGTAACAAGCCCGCCGTCTGAAGCCGTCAACGTACCGGTATTGCCGAACGACCCTATAGACAACCGAGCTCCGATGCCCGCGTCTCCCACACGAAGTTCCGAGCCTGCGCCGCTGACTGTGACTGTGGCGACTCCACCACCAGCGACAGGGAAGCCGGCAAAAAACGTATTGCCGAGGCTTTCGACAAACCCACCGTTGAGTATGTCTAGATTAGTGACGCCGGCAGTGCTCAGACCCAGGATTCCACTGACATTGATCTGGCTACCTGCGCCGTCGACAGATATGTTCGCAATGCCAGTGGCATCCTGAGCAGAGAAGAAGGACCCCGTGTTGATGACCCCACCGTTTGTCACGTTGACAGTGGCAATCGCGTTCAGGCCGTTCGCCACTTGGAAGCTCGTCGAGTCCCACCGCGAGCCCGGGCCCGAGACGTTGACGGTCGCATCCGTCATCTGTCCCGCTTGGATGTTGCCGCCGGACAGCCCCCGAGATACCACCACCGAATCAGACGTGATCGTGCCGCCGTTCAAAATATCCACGGTGGCGACCGTATCGGCGCCCAGAATGCCAAAATCGGTATTCCCGTCCGCAACGAAGAAGTTGTTGATTGTGTTGAGCTCGGACTCCGCTCCGTCGACCACCAAGGTGACATCTGCCCCGGCAAGGTTTCCGATATAGATGTTGCAGGACAGCAGATTGCAGGTCCCGCCCGTTGCATCGATCACCCCGCTGTTGAGAATCTGAATTTCGCTGGCAGTTCCTTGAATATCCAGTCGATTGCGGTCGGCGATGAGGGAGATTTGCGACCCGGCCCCGGTAACAATCACCGATCCGGCATCAATCTCCAGCAGCGTCCCTGCGGTGAGAACCGTACTGAGGTCCACCTGCAGTTGACCCACATCGAGGGTGATCTGAATCTCGGGGCCGAATGTCTGATCGCCCGCGCTCGCGGTGAGCGGGGTGCTGGTAGCACCCACGACATCAACGGCGTCCACATTGCCGGTGGGTGTGATGTCGGCAGCCGCGGGGTGCGGGCCTAACGCCAGAGCGCAGACTGCGACCAAACACCAGATCCTGATTGCGGGCACGCGGTACCCGCCAGCTTTTTTCGTCATGGCTCCTTCCCCTGGCCCCCAGAATAGGCCACCGCGTCTGGTACGACAACCACAGCTACCACTCGCGTTCGAAGCGCAGTCCCCGGGTGAATGTGCGCCCACGCTGCGCCGGCTTGCAACGGACAGTTGCTCGTGTATATTGCCGCTCGCTTATCAAGTCTCGGGAGAGGAGATATGAATCGATTAGCCGCTCGTGCGGTGCCCGGCGTTGTTGCCGGAATACCCTTATCCGCCGTGTTCCTCATCATGCTTGCGTCGGGTACCAGCCATGCTGCTCAACGGCAAATCGCCACCACCATCGAAGAGATCGTGGTCACCGCGCAGAAGCGCGAAGAGAACCTGAGCGACGTACCCATTGCGGTAAGCGCGCTGGACGCAGTCGGCATCGAGCGTACGATTGCGCGCGATCTGCA
>SMVB01039220.1_pt1 | contig 12176 bp, 9 predicted proteins | sample 2456461 | NCBI WGS metagenome assembly SMVB01 (sample SAMN11095934, study PRJNA526329) | marine sediment metagenome | biome: Marine sediment; feature: Surficial sediment; material: Deep marine sediment; isolation source: Hadal surficial sediment | place: Pacific Ocean | collected 2014-05 | depth 0-1...
GAGGCGGCAGGCAATATGCGCTAGCTGGATGATCCGCCGGGGGGTTGCCATCAGCCCGTTTACGCCGTCGGGGCAGGCCTGCAGGAGGCGTCCGTAGAGGCACGGTAGGGGCACGAGAGCGCGTTAGGGGCATGAGCCCGAAAGGCCAGCGACACCCCAGGACCACGGATCACGACAGTGGTCAATTGTCTAGTCGTCAGTCCAGCAACGGGATTACGCGATCCGCGGAATCCTTGTGAGTAGCACGCCCGGAGGAACTCGAATCCCCAACCTTCTGATCCGTAGTCAGAGAGCCTTTGAGGATGCAACCGGCCACAAACCCGTGCACGGCTTGGAACGCGAGAACGCAGCAACGTCCGGGGAGGGCGCTGTGGGTGCGTGGTGGGTGCACGGAGGCTTCACGCAAGCGTCATGGGGACTTGAGAGTCGGGCTCATAACCCGAAGGTCGCGGGTTCAAATCCCGCCCCCGCTACGAAGGAAACCCCCTGGGACATCTACATATCTCAGGGGGTTTCGGTTGGGCCGGCCCGAACGAATCCGAGTTTTGGTCTGCATTTGGTCCGCGTTGGAGTGGCGCACGAGTGTGCAGTCCCGGTTCATGATGGACACCGTGGCTCCGGTTGGTGTGTTCCAGGTGTAGGACGCGGTTCCGGTTGCTGGGCGACGGTGGTTCCGGCTCCTGTGTGACACCCTCCGGTTTCATCCTTCTGTGACAACGGTGCTTGTCGGAGGAGGACGGTGTGATGCTGGCGGAGTTGGGTGTTGTGGAGCAACGGTTTCAGGCGGTGTTGGAGGTGTTGGGCGGGGCTCAGGTGACCGATGTGGCGCGTCGTTATGGGGTGGCGCGCCAGACGGTGCATCGCTGGTTGCGCCGTTACGCAGAGTCGGGGGTTTCGGGCTTGGTGGATGAGTCGTCGAGGCCGCATACCTGTCCGCATCAGATGCCGGCACAGACCGAGGCGCGGGTGGTGGAGATGCGGTGGGCGCATCCGGGGTGGGGGCCACGCACCATCGCGTATCACCTCGCTGAGGAGGCGGTGTCACCGGTGCCGTCGCGGTCGGCGATCTATCGGGCGTTGCTGCGCCACAACCTGGTGAACCGGAAACGTCGTCGCAAGCCGCGGTCGGCGTATAAGCGTTGGGAACGGTCCCGGGCGATGGAGTTGTGGCAGATGGACGTGATGGGCGGGGTCCGTCTCTCCGGTGACCGCGAGGCGAAGGTGGTGACCGGGATCGATGACCACTCCCGATTCTGTGTCTCGGCGATGGTGGTGCCACGGGCAACCGCCAAGCCGGTGTGTGACGCGTTGGCGGTGGCGATGCGGTGTCATGGAGTACCGGATCAGATTCTGACCGATAACGGGAAGGTGTTCACCGGCCGGTTCGGGCCCGGTAATGGGGAGGTGTTGTTTGACCGGATCTTGCGGGAGAACGGGATCGATCACCTGTTGACCGCGCCGCGGTCGCCGACGACGACGGGGAAGGTGGAACGGTTCCACAAGACCCTCCGTGGCGAGTTCCTCACCGGCCGGGTGTTCGACAGCGTCGAGGAGGCTCAGGGTGAGTTGGATGGGTGGGTGGAGCATTACAACACCGCCAGGCCGCATCAAGGGATCGGGATGGTCCCGCCGATTCGTCGCTTCGAGCTGGTCGTCTCTGAGCCCTTCGAACCCGCTGCGGTGAGCGACGAGGAGCCGCCACCTCAGCCGGCGCCGACCGATGGTGGACGCCGGGTGACGCGCAAGGTGGGGGCGGGGGGACGGATCAGCCTGGCCGGCCACAAGTATCACGTGGGACGCTGGCTCGCCGGGGAAACTGTCGACGTCACAATCCGGGACGGGCTTGTCGACGTGTCGCACCGTGACATCCTGGTGGTGTCGCATGCCCGCCAGCATCGGGTCGAGGACGAACCCGCGGTGTGGCAACGGGAGCCTCGAGCTCGTCCGGTGCGTCCCGAGACCGTGGGGGTGCCGGTCACCCGCAAGGTGGACTCGTCGGGGAGTATCAGCTTCGCTGCGGCCAACTATCGGGCCGGCAACGCCTTGCGGGGACAACAGGTCGAGGTACGGGTGGTGGGGGACACCGTGGAGATCTCCGCCGACGGTCGCATCATCCGTAGCCACCCCATCAAACACGACCCCGCCAAAGAACACGGCGCCTTCGCCAACCCCGACGGCAGGCCCCGCCGCATCAACGCCGCCTCCCAACCCGCGGCGAGTGTCGCGCAGGTACCGGAGCCAACCCGGAACACGGGTACCGAGACTTGACACCACTGATGGTGGGTTGATGTCGTCGGCTTCGTAGCCGATGGCGTGGTCGATTCGGGTCGGCATGGCTTCGAGCTCCTGAGCCTCGATGAGTGCTCGGATGCAGGATCCGCTGCCGCCGACGTAGGTCCAGGAGAAGTCGATCTCGGTGGCGACAGACCAGACTCGATCCTCTGGCCACCACAGGCTCGATCCTCTGGCCACTACTTTCTGCCAGTCGAGTTGTCCCGCTTGTGAGTCTGGAGAGGTCGCCGAACTTTGCCGTGTCTTGGGCCTATTCAACCTCGCCGAGGTATGCCCGCCGCAGGTCCTCGTTCGCCAGCAGCGAGTCTGCCGTGCCCGAGAGCACGATCTGGCCGGTTTGGAGCACATAGCCCCGGTCGGCAATGGATAGCGCCATGTTGGCGTTCTGCTCGACGACGAATACCGTGACGCCCTCTTCATTGATCTGTTTGATGATGTCGAAGTTCTGTTGAACGAGCAGCGGAGCCAAGCCCATCGACGGCTCGTCCATCAACAGCACCTTTGGCTTGGCCATCAGCGCCCGGCCCACGGCGACCATCTGCTGCTCTCCACCCGACAGGGTGCCCGCCTTCTGCCCAAGACGCTCCTTGATCCTCGGGAACATGTCGAAGATGTGCTCGTATTCGGGCTCGAGGTCGTCGTCGGGATCGCGAAGGTAGGCCCCGATTTCGAGGTTTTCCTTGACCGTCATCCGCGTGAAGAGGCGCCGGTTCTCCGGGACCATCGAGATGCCGCGTGACACGATGTCGGTGGTGGAATGCCCCGTGATGACAATCCCGTCGAGGAGGACCTCGCCGCTCGAAGGCATGGCCATGCCGAGAATCGTCTTCAGGGTCGTGGTCTTGCCCGAGGCGTTTCCTCCGAGCAGACACACCAACTCGCCCGGGTAGATGACGAGATCGACGTCCTTGAGCACGTGGACGGGGCCATAGTGCGTGTTGACCCCTTTGAACTCGAGGGCGGGCGTTGCGTCGCTCATCCGCCGTCCTGCGCGGACCTTCCCAGATAGGCCTCGACGACAAAGGGATCGTGGGACACATCGTCGTAGCTGCCCTCGGCGATCTTGATGCCGTGGTCGAGGACGACCACCCGATCCGAGACATCACGGACCACGGGCATGGCGTGCTCGATCACCACGATCGTGTAGCCGCGCTCGTCGCGCATCTTCCTGATCAGGCCCGTCAGCTCCTCGGTCTCCTTTGGGTTCATGCCGGCCGTCGGCTCATCCAGGAGTAGGAGATCCGGCTTCGTGGCCATGGCTCGTGCGATCTCGAGGCGGCGCCGATTGGCATACGAGAGCACAAAGGCGGGCTGATCGTACCGGTATCCCGACAGACGGGTGCCGAAGAAGGACAACACCTCCTTGGCATCCTGGACGATCTCCTTTTCTTCCCTGCGGAATCCCGGTGTGTTGAGCAACGCGGCCCACACGCCCTTGTGCGTCCTGGTGTGGCTGGAGACCATGATGTTTTCCAGCACGGTCATGTTGGAGAAGAGCCGGACATTTTGGAACGTCCTGGCGATTCCCAGGTTGGTGATCTCGTTTGGTTCGAGACCGGCGAGGTTCTGACCCTCGAAGACGATGACGCCGTCGTCTGACTGGATGAAACCGGAGATGATGTTGAACAAGGTCGTCTTCCCGGCTCCGTTCGGTCCGATCACCGACACGATCTCGCCTTCGTCGATGTGGAAATCCACCTTGTCGAGGGCGCTCAGACCGCCGAAGTCCTTCTCCAGTCCTGTGATCTGCAGCAGTGCCATTATTCCTCTGGCTCCAGGATGCGGATCTTCTGCTCGTCCTCACCCTTGTCACGCTCGGCCTGCTGTGCGAGCTGATCATCCTCGTTCTCGGCCTCGTCCCCTCCGGCCTGCTGCTTGAGCCAGGCATCCTGCAAGAACTCTTCCTGATGGAGCTCGCGCTGACGCCGCACGCTCGGCCAGAGACCCTCAGGCCGTTTCAGCATCATGAATACGAGGATCGCCCCGTAGAGCAGCAGCTTGTACTCGGCGACCTCGGCCAGCAGACCGGGTTGTGTCGGTCCCCCAAGCACACCGATGAGCACCGCAGCCCCAACCATGACGCCGACGATCGATCCCATGCCGCCGACGATCACGATCACGAGGATGATTATCGACACCAATAGGGCGAAGCTCTGGGGGAACACCGACCCCACCTTCACGGAGAAGATCATCCCGGCGAAGCCGGCGAGGATGGCCCCGATCACAAAGGCCAGCAGCTTCATGTTCACGGTGTTGACGCCCATCGAGTCGGCAACCGACTCGTCCTCACGCAATGCAGCCCAAGCGCGTCCGATGCGCGAATGCAGCAGGCGCCACGACACGTAGATCGCGATGCCGGCGAAGATGGCAACGACGTAGAAGATGGTCTGCGAATTCGTCCCCTTGAGAACGATCGGTCCCAGCTCGGCTGAGGGAATCTGACGGATACCGTTGGCGCCACCGAAGAGGGGCTGGGTTGCGATAGATCCGATGGTGATCCGCACGATTTCTCCGAATCCAAGCGTCACGATGGCGAGGTAGTCGCCACGCATACGGATCACCGGCGTGCCGACAACGAGCCCGGCAGCGACCGACACCAGGATCACCGCACCCATGACCAGCCATCCCTCGGGTGTGAGGAAGTTGAGCGTGAGCATCGGCTGGATCGTCGGAGACGTCGGTGCGGTCAACACCGCCGTCGTATAGGCCCCGACCGCAAAGAAGGCCACGTAGCCGAGGTCGAGCATCCCGGCGAACCCGACCACCACGTTGAGGCCGAGCGCCATGAGGAGGAAGAGGCCGACGGTGGCGAGTATCTCATTGGCAAGGCCGCCAACAAGCATGGGTAACACCACGATCAGGGCGAGGATGATGATGGCCGAGATGATGTTCCACCGGCGCAATTTCGCCCCCTCGAGCGACGCATAGTGCTGGCGGACACGGGTCACGCCGGTCCCTCCCGACCGGTAGCCGGCCAGCGCTCCAATGGCGGCAGTGATCACGGCACCGGCAACGGTGAGGCCTCCCTTGGAGGCATAGAGGAAGTCGAACACCCATTCGAGGCTCAGGCTCTGGAAGATGTCTTCGACGATCACCTCCGTGTTCGCGAGGATCAACGGGAGCAGCAGCGCCCAGGCAAACGCGGCGCGAGCGTTGGTGGAGACCACGTGCAACCCGCCGCCGATGAGCCCGAGTCCCGCTCCGACGACGATCCACAACAGCGCCCCGGCCGGCAAGCCGCGGCCAAAGGTGAGCGCCTCCACCAGTTGCGGGCCGAGGTTGATGAAGATGTCGCGAACGTCGACGGTGTCGATCAGGATGAGGAACAGCGCAAAACCTGCTCCCCCGATCGCCCCGGCCACCAGTCCGGCGACGAGGTCTCTTGCTCCCTTCTGGGGAGGCTCCATGCCCTCGAGCACCTCCTCCTTGGCGGCGAGGTAGCCGAAGACGATCGGGATCCACAGCAACGACACCATGCCAAGCGTGAGCACACCCTCGACGATCACCTTCCGATCGAGGACGACCGGCATGTTGATGGCTGCGATGAACGAGAAGATGAGGGCGGCCATCAAGCCCCACTTCACGACCTGGCGCCGGTCCACGTCGGTGGCAGGACGGCGCGCCGAGGATTGGGTAGCGGTCGCGGTCACGCCCGGTCCTCCGAGGACAGCTGTTCACCGAGCAGGCCGGTCGGTTTGAAGATCAGGACGAGAACGAGAGCGGTGAAGGCAACGGCGTCCTTGAGCTGGCTCAGCCCGGGAATCGTGAACGACCAGCCGAGAAAGGAAGCAATGGCGATCAGACCGAATAGGCCCGCGAGGAGGCCGTAGGTTCGCGTGCGGTTTCGCCATGCCAGGTACGCAGACACTGCGAGAGCGATGAGGGCGATGAGGCCGATGAACCGCGGGATCTCCCACGCCAGGCCGCGCAGGACGATGTTCGGTCCAAGCCCCTCGAATAAGCCAAGGACCAGCCCACCGACGAAGGCGCCGGCGATGTTGCCGATCCCTCCGAGGACGGCTGCGGTGAATGCCTTGATCCCGGGGATGAATCCCGTAAAGGCGCTGACGCCCCGGAACATGATCGCCCAGAGGACCCCGGCAATCCCGGCCATGGCGCCGCCGACGGCGAACGTCATCACGATGGTCCGGTCGACATCGATGCCCATGAGGGCTGCGATCTCTTTGTCCTCGGCGACGGCGCGGATGGCACGACCGGTGGTCGAGCGCGCCACGAACTGCCACAGGCCGGCCATGGCGATCAATGCGATCACGATGACGAGGATGCGCGTCGCCTCGAAGGAGATGCCGAGGAGCGTGTACTTCTCCGTGAGCCACTCGGGCATCTGCGGGTACGTCTTGGTCGCGGATCCGGTCAGCCGGAGCACGGAGTTCTGGATGAAGAACGAAACCCCGATGGAGGTGATCAGCGGGATCAGCCGTGGAGAGTTCCGCAACCGCCGGTAGGCGACCCGCTCGATGATCACAGCAGTGGCCGTCGAGGTGAACATCGAGGCAATCAGCACGATGAAGATCGCAATCAGCCAGCTCGACTCCCAAAGCCCCGCCGTTGCCAGTGCGTCGGCGACGAAAAAGCCGGTCAGTGATCCGGCCATGAACACCTCGCCGTGGGCGAAGTTGATGAAGCCGAGGATGCCGTACACCATCGAATAGCCGAGGGCAATGAGCCCGTACATCGAGCCCTGGGAGATCGCGGCGACAATCAGATCCTGCCACGCCGCCAGGCCGAGCCCTTCGCCGCTCAACGAAAGCGCGATTGCCCCCACCGTCCCCCAGGCGAAGAAGAAGATGGCGAACACGCGCATCGCCCACAGGAAGGAATCCACCCAGTTGAACTTCACCCGGCGCGGTGGATGGCTTTCCGGTAGATGCACCTCGGGCTCGCGCGTGACGGTTGCCATGTGGGCTGGAGTAAAGCAGAGGGCCGGTCGTGACCGGCCCTCTGCGCTCGTTTAGGTCTGTCTCGTTGCTGTTAGCTCGGCTCCCATTCGAACACGATGTTCGTATAGGCGTCGGCGACGTTGGTCGGATCGGCGTTCTGGTAGAGCGCGATCCGGTTCGCCCCGCAGTCACCGAAGTCGTCGCAGTTCATCGTCCCGATGATGCCGGCGAAGTCCCGGGTTGCGGTGAGCGCGTCACGCACCAACTGGCGGTCGATGAACAGCGACCCGTCCACGTCGACCGCGACCGCATCGATGGCGGTGAGCAGCAAGACGGTGGCGTCGTAGCTGTGCGCCCAGAACACTGCGGTCGGTGCCTCACCGTAGGTCTCCTCGTAGGTGGCGAGGAACGATTCGGCATTGACACCGGTTTCGGAGACATTGGTCCCGTAGTCCAGGTTCGGGCCCGACAGATAGTTATCCACGGTCTCGGGGACCTCCAGATAAGCGTCGGTCAATATCCCGTCGGCGCCGATCTGGGTGGTCTCTTCGAGGCCGGCCACCGAGTCCCACTGCTGGGCGATGAAGCTACCCTCGTCCACGAAGATCGGGTAGAACAGCACTTCCGGGCTGCCCGCCGCGATCTCGGTGAGCACCGGGACCATGTCGGTGTCGCCAACACTCACCGCCGTTGCGGTGGTGATCGTGCCGCCCAACTCTTCGAAGGCAGCCCCGAAGGCGGTCACCAGACCCTCGGCATAGGAGCTGCCGTCGTGAATGGTCGCCGCCGTCGTCACGCCGAGAAACTCGGCGACGAACTCGGCAACTGCCGCACCCTGGAACAGGTCGTTGTGTGCCGTGCGGTAGTAACCCGGGTTGTAATCGGATCCCGCAGTGCCCTCCAGGTCAGAGGTCAACGCCGGTGACGTGTTCGACGGAGAGATCATGACCATGCCCGCCTCAGAGATCAGCGCAGACATGGCAACACCCGCACTGGAGCACGAGGTGCCGATCACACCAATCACATCCTCCTGGGCGACGATGGCCTGGCCCACGGCCTGACCACCCTCAGGCGAGCACAGGCTGTCTTGCGGGGTGCCAATCGAAACGGCATGGCCGCCGATGTCGCCGTAGTCGGCAACAGCCAGCTCGACACCGCGCAGGTTGGGCACGCCCAGGCCCTCGTTCGCACCCGATAGCACCTGCGACACCCTGATCTGGATTTCGTCGCCCGAAGCAACGATCACACCACCAAGGGCACCGAACTCGGGCTCTTCCGTCGCCTCTTCGGTCGTCGTGGTCTCCTCAGCCGCCGCCGCTGTCGTGGTCGTAGCGCCGGCTGCGGCCGCCGTCGTCGTCGTGTCGTCGCTGGTGCCGCAGGCTGCGGCGACCAAAGCAAACGCAATGACCAACATCGCCGCGGCGGGCAGTCGTTTGTTAATAGACATTTCCTTCCTTCCTGCCTCCAAATTCGTTGTCGGGGGCTTCCCGACTCGGAGTGACCAGGGACGATAACCAACCCTGGAGCATCGCGCGCCAAATACCATGATGGCCATGCGCTTCATGGGTCCGGACGAAATACGACAATCCCTCTCCATGCCGGACGCGATCGCGGCGATGCGATTGGCGTTCGGCGACGACCGCGAGGTGCCGGTGCGGTCGGTTCTCGGAAACTCGGCCTTCATGGTGGGGCGTGTTGGCTCGTACTCCGGGGTGAAGGTGGTGTCGCTCGTCCCGGGAAATCCGGCAGGGCTGGTGGCCGTGTTCGGCGAGGATGGCAACCCGATCGGCATCGTGGACGGGCCGACCCTGACCGCCATCCGAACCGGAGCGGGATCGGGGCTGGCCACCGATCTCCTCGCACCGCCGCACGTTTCGACACTCGCCATGTTCGGGGCCGGGGCAATGGCCTTCGATCAAGTACAGGCCGTGAAGGTCGTGCGGCCGATCGAGCGGGTGCTGGTGTGGAGCCGAAGCGAGCAGCGGGCGGCGACCCTGGCGGAGCGTGTCGGTGGCGAGGTGTGCCTCGATGCCGAAGACGCAGCGAATCTCGCCGAGGTGATTTGCACCGCCACACCCGCTACCGAGCCGCTCTTTTCCACGGAGTCACTGCAGGTAACCGTCCACATCAACGCCATCGGTGCCTACACCCCGCAGATGTGCGAGCTGCCGCCTGAGCTGGTGCGCGACGCCTTCGTGGTGGTCGATGATCGGGCCGCGGCCGCCGCCGAGGCCGGTGATCTGCTTCAGGCCGGGAAGCCTCCGGACGCCGAGATGAGCGATCTGCTGGCGGGGAGGGTCATCCCCCCGCGCCAGGGACACACCATATTCAAATCAGTCGGGATCGCCAGCCAGGACGTGGCGGCGGCGGTCGCCGCTCTCTCCTCGGTCTAGATACGCCAGGCTGACCTGGGGTGGGTGATGGAGTTTGGGCCTGATGTGATCAAGATTGGCCTGGTGGTGACTCGAGGGATCGACACCGATCCGGTGCGACGGGTCCTGGTGGAAGCGCTGGTGGCTTTGGCGAAGGAGCCGATGCCACGGTCGCCGCTCGAGGAATCGAGACCTCCAAAGAGCTGGCGACTCTCGTCGGTCTCGGCGTGCCCTATAGGCAGGGCTACTGGTTGGCCAGACCAGGCCAGCCCACTCAATGGCTGGACTGATCGTCTCAAGACACCGCTATGAGGACAGCCCCAGCCAAAGACAAGGGCACGGTCCTATGGTGCCGGTCTGTTACCAGTTCGAAAGATGCGCTCCAGAGCTGAACGATGGCCTGGACCGGACGACGAGGAATCGTCAGCCACGAACGGCAGCTCAGGCGAGCACCGACTTCTCGGCGAGTGCGTGCGGCTTGCGGTCGATCGAGAAGAACGCCATGTCTGCGTCGGTGTCGAACTCGATCGTCTTGCCGGTGAGCCACTGGGCGATCATCGAGCCTACCGAAGATGCCTCTTTGAAACCGTGGCCGCTGAACCCATTGGCAACGACGAAGCCTTCGATCGGGGTCGGGCCGATGATCGGGTACACGTCGTCCGCGTTGACCGTGTAAAGGCCAGAGACCCCTGTGATGTGTCCCCTGTAGGGCAAGTCCGGGATCCGGTGGTGAAGCCCGTAGATCTTGGTGTCCCTGAAGGCCCGGTCGATGTTCTGGTTGAAATCGTCCGGATCGACCTCTTCCTGCTCGTCCTTTTCGAGGATCGAACCTATCAGGATCTGCTGGCCTCGGTTCTCCGGGCGGAAGTAGATCCCTGAGGACCTGTCGACCACGGTGGGGATCGGCATCAGCTCGGGCGGACTCTCCCGGTAGATCACCTGTGCCCGAATCGGCCGCAGCTTCCAGCCGAGGTCGAGACCGGCCATGTTGGCCAGCCGGGTCGCCCACGGCCCGGCGGCGTTCACGACCATCGGGGCGTCGATCTGCGTATCGTCGGCCAGGTCGACACCCTCGATCCGTCCGCCGCGCGTGCGGACCCGGACGACAGGGCTTTTGAACCGGACCTCCACACCCTCGCGTCGCACCGCTTCTAGGAGGTCCTGGCAGGCGCTCACCGGATCGAAATATGCGCCTTCCTCCTCGTAGAGGAATGCTTCGCCGTCCTCACACGTGTGGTCCTCTTCGAACGACAGGTCGAAGTGCGCCCCGCATGTGCTCAACGACGGGAACCGCTCGAGCACGCCTTCCGGGTCGAGCACCGAGACCTTGACGCCCAGGCCCGACATCAGATCGTGGAACTCCTGGACCACCTGGCGGGTCTCTCCCATCATCCAAAGCACGCCGGTGTGGTGGAACTCGGCCCGCGGCTCCTCGAGTCCGGTGTATTTCGCCCAGTTCTTGTAGGTGGCGTGGCCGTCACGGGCGACCTTGATCGGGTCCGGATAGGAGTAGCGATGACGCAGGATCGAAGAGGAAGCTCCCGTCGAGCCTTCCCCGACGTTGGGGGCCTTCTCGAAGATCTTGATGCGGTAGTGGTCGGTGCGGCGGACGATCTGATAGGCGATCGAGAGGCCCATGATGCCCGCTCCGACGATGACGATGTCTGTCGTGTCGTGTGCCATGGGATTTCTCCGGTGCTCTGCGGGATTGTAGGGCGATCCGCGGGACGCCCTGCGCCGTGCTCTACCTGTTCCGCGCTCGCGCTGGCAGCTGCGCGCTCCGCACCCAACGGATGACTAGTGGCTGACGACTGATCGCCGTCGTTCAGAAAGCGCAACATCGTCCACGAAACCGAGTAGAAACAGAAATCCGTTGCGCTATTGATAAACATGGTGTTGAGCGATAAGATAACACCCATGCAGAGTGCGGCGACGAACGAGGTTGGTGGGACGCTGCGTCGTCTCAGAGAGGGGCAAGGGTTGTCATTGAGAGCACTCGAGGGCAGGTGCGGTGTTGCCGCGGCCCGTCTGTCGCGAATCGAAAACGGCCACGTAGATCCCCGGGTGTCGACGGTACTGACCATCCTGGACGGCCTCGATGCCACCCTGGACGACCTGCCGCCCCTCGCGCTCCAACAGCGGGGGAGTGTGGATGCCGCCGAGCCGAACGCGACGACCTCGTCGGTGACCGACCGCGTCCTCCGCAACCGGAAACAGATCCTCGAGGTAGCTGCAGCCTACGGGGCGAGACACCCCCGGCTGTTCGGGTCGGCGGCAAGGGGTTCCGCCGGCCCGGACAGCGACGTTGACCTGCTCGTCGATCTCGATCCGGGGAGAACGCTGTTCGATCTGGCGGCATTGCGTGCCGAGTTGGAGCAACTCCTGGGGACGTCGGTCGACGTCGTTCCCTCCGCTGGGCTGGAGGGCGAGGCCAAGGACGAGATCCTGGCCGAGGCACTGGCGCTGTGAATTGCGCCGATCGGAGACGTCTGCTCCACATTGTGGACTACATCGACCGGATTGACGCCTACTGCGTTGGCGGTCGGGCATCGTTCGACGACGACCCCCGGACACAGGATGCGGTGCTGTATTGCTTCACCGTCATCGGCGA
>SMVB01208254.1_pt1 | contig 12175 bp, 9 predicted proteins | sample 2456461 | NCBI WGS metagenome assembly SMVB01 (sample SAMN11095934, study PRJNA526329) | marine sediment metagenome | biome: Marine sediment; feature: Surficial sediment; material: Deep marine sediment; isolation source: Hadal surficial sediment | place: Pacific Ocean | collected 2014-05 | depth 0-1...
ACTTTTCGACGCTATATCGCCCAGGTCAAAGCAGGTGAGGCACCCTGGAATACAATCAATCCAACAGCACTATCGAGTGCTGATATAGACGCTACGGAACTTCCCGGAGATATGATTGATAAGTTATCGCACGCGCCTGTGTTACTTATGGTGTTTGTTGACCTTAGCGTAGTGGCGTCCTTCGACAGCGAACTTGACCGCATCGGAGTCATCTCCGGTGCTTCGATATATCCTTTTGTGTGGAATATCTTGCTCAGCGCACGCAATGAAGGGTATGGCGGCACGCTGACGACCTTCGCCGGTGGTAAGGAAGATGAGTTGAAGCAACTGCTCGCCGTACCAGACCAATACGCCTTCGCTGCCATGATCCCGATCGGCAAACCTGTAAAACAGCTGACCTGGCTGCGGCGTAACAAAGTAGAGGTGTTCGCTGTCAGGGAAACTTTCGATGGGGAGGCATTCGGTTGAGTGACATGAACCCAGATACAGATCGCCAAGCCCCAGAGCGCCAAGCGCCGGACCCACAAGATTCCGTCAACTCCCGTTATGCCAAATATGTGCTTTTCGTACTGATCGTTGTCTATATTTTTAATTTCATAGACCGCCAGATCATCTCGATTCTGGCCGAAGAAATAAAAGCCGACCTGGGCATCGGCGATGCGGAAATTGGTTTCTTGTACGGCACAGCTTTCGCCATTTTCTATGCGGTGTTCGGCATTCCTCTCGGCAAGCTTGCCGACGTCTGGAATCGTAAAAGCCTGATCGCTGTCGGCCTGTCGGTGTGGAGTTTGATGACGGCGCTGTCCGGTTTCGCCAAGGGCTATACCTCGCTGGCTGTCTGTCGCATTGGTGTAGGCGTGGGTGAGGCCAGCGCCACGCCGGCGGCGTTTTCGATGCTGTCTGACTACTTCTCTCCCAAAGTGCGCGCGACGGTGCTGGCGATATACTCGAGTGGCATCTACATCGGCGCCGGGGTGGGTTTGTTTTTAGGTGGTGCCGTTGTTGAAGCCTGGTACGCCTGGTATCCAGACCCGGGCATGGCACCGCTGGGCATCAAGCCCTGGCAAGCTGCATTTTTGACCGTCGGCATTCCAGGATTGCTGGTGGCCGTGTGGGTCTGGACTCTACGTGAGCCAATACGCGGTCTGAGCGAGGGTCTGCACACCGAGCAGCACCCGCATCCGTTCAAAGCGACCCAGAACACACTCCTGAGTGTGCTGCCCGGGCTATCTCTCATCACCTTGTACAACGCAGGTGGTATCGCCGCAGTGCTGAGAAATTTGGTGGCTCTGGCCATTGTGGTGGTGTTGTTTTACGGCTTGTATTTATTGATGCCCACCGGCTTGCAATGGCTGGGTCTCGGCACTGGGGTGTACATCACTGTCAGTTGGGTGCAATACCTGGCGTTATATGACCCGGCCTGTTTTGCGATGATGTTCAAGTCCAAGGCTTTTATGCTGACCGCTGTGGGATTTCCGAGCCTGTCTTTCGTCACTTATGGCATGGGCTTCTGGTCAGCACCCTTTATGCAGCGCGTGCATGGCGAATCTATTGCTGATGCCGGATTGTACCTGGGTATGGGTGCCGCCGTGGGCGGCTTCATCGGCATCGTGCTCGGCGGTTTTCTGGCGGACATGTGGAAGGCTAAAACCGTCAACGCGCGGCTTTATATCGGTTTGTCGATACCGGTGCTAGCCACACCCTTTGCGCTTGGTTTTCTCTACACTGACAGTGTTGTCGTTGCTTATCTCTGCAGTTTTGGGTTCAGCATCGTGTCACCAGCCTGGATTGGCTCTGGTGCCAGCACCATCAATGATCTGGTCATGCCACGTATGCGTGCCACAGCCTCGGCCTTCTACGTGCTGATGAATACCTTTTTAGGCCTCGCGTTAGGACCTTATCTGATGGGACAAATCAGCGATGTCAACGCGGCTGCGGGCATGGCTTCGGGCGATGCCCTGCGCAATGCGGTCAGTCTGGGCTTGTTTATGTTTTTGGTCAGCGTGGCTTTCCTGCTCGCGGCGCTGAAGTTTTTAGGTGCAGATGAAGCGAGTCGTGTCGATCGAGCCCGCGCGCTGGGCGAACCTAACGTTTAGTTGTTTTTAAAGAAGCCACGGGCGTTGCCCTCGCCTTACCTTTCATGCAACCTCCTCAGTCCGGTCCGTTGGGGTGTATCAGGGATAGTATTGGAACAATCGGGTGAAATTCGAATCGCGGCGAGCCGTGCGGAAGTCTGGTCGGCGCTTAACGATCCAGATGTGCTGGGCGAGTGTATAAAGGGCGCTCAGAACGTCAACAAAATCGACGATGAGCACTTTGATGTCACCGTAAAAGCAAAAATTGGACCGATCAGCGCAACCTTCCAGGCCAGTCTCGAGTTGAAAGATCTTGATCCTCCATCCAGTTATGTCATTGAAGGCAACGCCAAAGGGGGTGCGGCTGGTTTTGCCAGGGGCAGCGCCAGCGTCACCCTGATTGAAGAAGGTGATGAAACTGTGTTGCGTTATGCGGTGAAGGCCAATGTTGGCGGCAAGCTGGCACAGATTGGCAGCCGATTGGTGGATGGTGTGGCACGCAAAATGGCAGATGATTTTTTTGCTCAGTTTTGCCAACGTCTGGATCCTGCTGCGGCTGCAGTGGCAGCAACAGACAAAGACGAAGTTGAGAGCGGTAACGGTCAATTGAAAATATGGTTGATCGCTTTTGGCGTGCTGGTGCTCGCCTTGCTGCTCACATTGTAAATGTAGCGCGGCTCCGCAACGCAGGTGGATTAGAGAACGAAGGAAGGTAAATGAAAGTATCACTTCAAGTAAACGGACAACCCCATGAGGTTGATGTTGCAGCCAATACGCTGTTGGTCGATGTGCTACGCGTACATTTGGGTTTAACCGGCACCCATGTCGGTTGCGACACCTCCCAGTGTGGGGCGTGTACGGTGCATTTTAATGGGCGGGCGGTGAAGTCGTGCACAATATTAGCCGCTCAGGCAGAAGGTGCAGAAGTCACCAGTATCGAAGGCATTGGCACCACCGAAGCGTTGCATCCAATGCAGGAAGCGTTCCGTGAATGCCATGCTTTGCAGTGTGGGTTTTGTACGCCTGGCATGATCATGCAGGCTATCGACCTGGTGGATAACAACGATGGACTGGACAACGCCAGTATTCGTGAGGGATTGGAGGGCAACATTTGTCGTTGTACGGGCTATCACAATATCGTGCGGGCTATTCAATCCGTAGCCGACGCGAAATAGGAGGGGCTGGTCATGAGTGAAGTGAAAGAAACAGCGGCGGCCGAAAATTCAACTGGTATAGGCGCACCGGTGCGACGGCGCGAAGATTTGCGATTTATTACCGGCAATGGACGCTACACAGACGACATCAATGAACCCGGACAATTGTTCGCTGCTTTCTGTCGCAGCCCTTATCCGCGCGCGCGTATCAATGGCATCGATACTGAGGAGGCGCTTGCCATACCCGGTGTCGTAGCTATCTACAGTGGCCAGCAGATGGTGGACGACGGCATCGGTGACCTGCCTTGCGGCTGGCTGGTGAAAAGTAAAGACGGCGCCGATATGTTGGCCTCACCTCATCCGCCGTTGGCGGCCAGTGTGGTGAACTATGTCGGTGAGCCCTATGCGCTGGTGATTGCAGATTCGCTACCGGTAGCTAAGCAAGCGGCTGAGTCGGTGATTGCAGATTTTGAGGAGCTTACGGCGGTCGTGGATCTTGCCTCTGCGACGGCATCTGAGCAGATCTATGAGGGCATTGAAAACAATCTCGCCTTTACCTGGTCACTCGGTGATGAAGATGCGACGCGCATGGCGTTCGCCAAAGCCGCTCATGTGACGACCATCGACTTGACCAACAATCGGCTCATCCCCAATGCCATTGAACCTCGCGCCTGTCTGGGAATCTTTGATAGCGGTACGGGTGACTACACGCTGTACACAACAAGTCAGAACCCACACCTGGCGCGGCTGATTTTGAGTGCTTTTGTGCAAGTAGCGCCAGAGCACAAGCTACGCATTATTGCACCGGATGTGGGTGGTGGTTTTGGCTCGAAGATCTTCATCTACCCGGAAGAGACCGCGGTGATATGGGCGACAGCGAAGGTTAAGAAGCCCATCAAATGGGTAGCGGAGCGTAGCGAAAGCTTTTTAACCGATGCGCACGGACGGGATCACATCACCCACGCTGAGCTTGCCATGGATGAACTCGGTCGTTTCACTGGGTTGAGTGTTAAAACCACCGCAAATCTGGGTGCCTATTTATCTACGTTTGGTGCAGCAGTGCCCACCTACTTGTACGGCACTTTACTCGCCGGGCAGTATAAGACGCCCAACATTTATGTTGAGGTGCAAGGTACATATACCAATACTGTGCCGGTAGATGCATACCGTGGGGCAGGTCGGCCTGAAGCGACCTACGTGGTCGAGCGCATCGTCGAACAAGCTGCCCGACAACTCGGCAAGGACCCTGCGGACTTGCGTCGCATGAATATGATTCAACCGGAAGATTTTCCTTACGAAACACCGGTGGCACTGACTTATGACACCGGCGATTACGAGGCCAGTCTGGATAAGGCATTGGCTTTGATCGACTACCCGGGCTTTGAGGCCAGGCAGGCGAAATCGGCTGAACAAGGTAAACGACGCGGCATCGGTTTTGCTTGTTACATTGAAGCCTGTGGCCTGGCACCGTCAAAACTAGCCATAGAGCTGGGCGCTAGAGTCGGCCTGTACGAAAGTGGTGAGATTCGTATGCATCCTACCGGTTCGGTGAGCGTGTTTACCGGCTCACATAGCCACGGGCAAGGGCACGAAACCACATTTGCCCAGGTCGTTTCCGAAAAACTGGGCGTGCCCTACGACGACGTCGAGATCATTCATGGCGACACTGGCCGGGTAGAGTTCGGTCTGGGTACCTACGGCTCTCGTTCGATGGCAGTGGGAGGTTCTGCATTAGTTGTGGCGGCTGACAAGATCATTGAAAAGGGTAAGAAAATTGCCGCGCACATGATGCAGGCGACGCCCGAGCAGATAGATTTCGATGCGGGTCAATTCATTTTACAGGACAGCAACCAGTCGCTGTCGATCCAGGAAGTTGCATTTGCATCTTATGTGCCAGCGGATTATCCGGAGGACCTGGAGCCTGGTTTGTCGGAAAAAGCCTTCTATGACCCGAAAAACTTCACCTACCCCGCGGGGACCCACATCGCTGAGGTAGAAATCGACCTTGAGACGGGCGTGGTCAGTCTGGTGGACTTTGTCGCGGTGGATGATTTTGGTCACATCATCAACCCGTTGATCGTGCATGGTCAGGTGCACGGTGGTGTTGCCCAAGGTGCGGGCCAGGCGATGATGGAACACGGCATATACGATGAGTACGGGCAACTGCAGACCGGTTCGTTCATGGACTACACCATGCCCCGGGCTGATGATTTACCGGATTTCACCGTCGACACCACAGTCACACCCTGCACCCACAACCCGTTAGGCGTGAAAGGATGTGGCGAAGCAGGGGCGATCGGATCGCCAGCGGCAATCATGAACGCCATCACCCAGGCGTTGGGCAACAAAGACATATCTATGCCAGCGACATCTGAAAAAGTGTGGCGGGCGATGCGGGGGGAGTAAGCGTATGTATCCATTTAATTATCACAAACCGTCTAATATCGCTGAGGCGGTTGCTCTGTTTCACGGTGCCGATGATCCGATGTATTTGAGTGGCGGGATGACCTTGATACCTACTATGAAACTGCGCCTGGCGGCGCCTACGGATCTCATCGACCTGTCTGGCATCGACGAGATGACTGGCATCGAAGTGAACGGCGCCAAGGTGAGAGTTGGCGCTTTCACCCGCCACAACGATGTGGCGAATTCAGCAGAAATACAAAGCGCGATACCCGTGTTGGCTCAGTTGGCAGGTCTCATCGGCGACAATCAGGTACGCAACCGTGGCACCATCGGTGGGTCGGTTGCGAACAGCGATCCTGCAGCAGATTATCCCGCCGCGGTGCTGGGTTTGGGCGCAACCGTGCATACCCAGGAACGCAGCATTGAAGGGGATGAATTCTTTCAGGACTTGTTTGAAACCGCGCTGCAACCGGGCGAGATCATTACCCATATCGATTTTCCGGTGCCGACCCGGGCGGCCTATCAGAAATTCCCCAATCCTGCTTCCCGATATGCAGTAGTTGGCGTCTTGATCGCCGACTTTGGCGGTAGCATTCGCGTTGGTGTTACCGGTGCGGGCCCTTGTGCCTTTCGTGCCAGCGGCTTGGAACAGGTGCTGAACAGCAATCTCAATGCCGCAGCAATCAAAAATGTTGAAGTACCAGATGCCGGCTTTAACGCCGATTTGCATGCGTCCGCCGAATATCGTGCGCACCTGGTTAACGTGATGGCGCGACGCGCATTAGATGATATGTTGGCAGACTAATTGCCATGATTCTTGCTCTCGATGTGGGCAACAGCCAGATTTATTGCGGGGTCTTTCGCGACCTGGTGCTGGTCACTCAGTTTCGCCAGGCTTCCACGGCGCGTAGTACCTCAGATGAAATCGGCGTATTCCTCCGTGGTGCCTTGCGCGAGAACGGCGTCAACCCGGAAGGGATTAAAATCATCGCCATCTCTTCTGTGGTGCCGGAACTGAATTACTCGCTGCGTGCCTGTTGCCAGAAGTATTTTCATATTGAGCCGATGGTGATGCGCCCGGATATCAAAACCGGACTGAAGATTGACTACAAAGAGCCCGATGAGGTCGGCAGTGATCGCATAGCGGATGCCATGGGTGCGGTAAAGCTATTCCCTAATCGTAATCTTATCGTCGTGGACTTCGGTACCGCCACCACGGTTTGCGCGGTAACCAAAGAGCGTACTTTTCTGGGTGGCAACATCATGCCCGGTGTGCGTCTGGCAATGGAAGCGTTGGAGTCTCAAACCGCCAAGCTACCCTCGGTGGAGATAAAACCCACCAGGAGTGTCATTGGCAAATCAACCATAGAAAGCATCCAAAGTGGCCTGTATTGGAGCAATGTCGGCATGATCCGCGAACTCACGGCACGGATTACCGCTGAGGTGTTTGCTGACGAAGCACCGCTGGTAATCGCCACCGGAGGATTTTCCCATCTGTTTGACCGCGAAGCGCTGTTCGACCACGTCGTCTCAGACTTGATTCTGACTGGCTTACTCGAAGCGCTTCGACTCAATGGTTACCTCGATCAGGCGAACAACTCATAACTTTAATCGACAGGCTGTTCTTGCGCCCCATATTGTGCCTGCAACCTCCGCATGCCAGTCAACCATCGATCATAATCCGAGGTCTTACGCTTGATGTATTCGGCCACTTCCGGGTGGGGTAAAACTAAGAAGCGCTCGTCACGGATAGCCTGCACCACTGCCTCTACTGCAACCTCTGGTTCGATCATGCCATCCACGCCTGCCACACCGGGACCATTGGCGGTCATTGCGGTACGCACAGCTTGCGGGCACAACACAGATACTTTGATGCCCTCGTCGCCATGGGTGATGGACAGCCACTCAGCGAGGGCAACCGCTGCGTGCTTGGTGACGGCGTAGGTGACCGAGCCGATCTGACTAAGCAGCCCGGCGGCAGATGCCGTGTTGAGCAGATAACCGCCGCCACGCGCGACCATTCGTGGCACCAGGTGTTTTGCTGCCCACACATGAGACATGGTGTTGACCTCCCATATGGTCTGCCACACCTCGGTAGGTTCGTCGATACCGTGGCCGATGCCTATGCCGGCGTTGGAACAGAATAAATCAATGGGCCCATGATCACGCTCGGTGGACTCGATAAGATCGACTATCTGTTGTTCTTGCCCGACGTCTACTCGGTGCGCAGAGCCACCGATTGCGGCGGCCACTTCTTTGGCGCCAGTTTCGTTCATGTCTGCAACCACAACATGGGCTGCACCTTCGTGAGCAAATCGCTCGCACATTGCGCGTCCGATACCGCTCGCTCCGCCGGTTACGACGATGATTTTGTCTGTCAATTCCATCTATGGTTCCTAAATTTCACACCGACAATACTCCAGCCCAACATAGACGTTTTTGGTCATTGATTCTATAGTCCGCCGTCGATGTTCCCGCGCGCACATACCAATTATCCCCCGGGGCTGCTGTGAGCGTAGCTGACGCTTCGTCTAAAATGTCCTACGGCTGGAAAGTCGTATTTGCTTTGCTGTTTGTACAGACCGTGAGTTCTGGACTGGGCTTTTACAACATGTCGGTCTACATGGCCGAATTCTCCAATAAATTGTCATTGCCACTGGCGCAGGTATCGCTTGGGGTCAGTCTTTTCTTTGTCGTCGGGGGTCTATCCGGCATGTATGTCGCTCGTCTACTGGAACGGATACACGTGCGCTGGATCATGGTTACCGGAGCGCTGATCAGCGGCGCTGCACTGTCGCTGATCGGTTTTGTTGAGCATCTTTGGCAGATCTATGTGCTGCTTATCTTGTTTGGTGCTGGCAACACCGGGGTGTCTTTGGTGGTGGCGACGACGCTCATCACCCAATGGTTTCCCGGACCCAATCGTGCGATTGCTCTGTCTATAACGTCTACTGGTTTATCCTTGGGCGGAGTTCTGATCACGCCAGCCACTGCCTATTTGTTCAACAGTGTGGGTGCAGCCGCCACCATGCCATGGCTGGGGCTCGCCTTTGTTGTGCTGATATTGCCGCTTGCGTTATGGGTGGTGCGACCCGCGCCAGTGGTTAAAGCAGATGCTGGATTCAACGACCAGGGACGTTGGGGTTATGCAGATGCCATACGCACACGCTTTTTTGTACTGCTCTCCACAGGGTACATTTTTTGCCAGGGGGCTCAGGTGGGGGGGATTTCTCATCTGTACCACCGGGCTGAGGAATTAGCAGGGTTTGCTACCGCTGCAAGTGCCGTGCAAGCTCTGACGATAGCCAGCATTCTTGGACGGTTGCTTGGTGGGTGGCTGGCGACTCGACTGCCCATCAGGCTATTCACTTTGTTCAATGTGTTGGTGCAAATGACGGGGCTGACCATCATAGGTTTGGCAGATACCGGTCCTATGCTCTTGATAGGCGCAGGCGTGCTCGGTGCAAGTGTTGGTAACCTATTGATGTTATTGCCTTTATGGTTGGCTGAAGCCTTCCCGGGGCCGATCTATCCACGGGTCTTTGCGCTGGCTAATATGTTGTCGGTCATGGGCGTTGCCTTAGGTCCGTTGATGCTCGGTTTGGCGTACGATTACGCAGACTACACAGTGGCTTATGGCTCCGCGTTGCTCGTATCCATGGTGGCATTGCTGTTTATCGCCGCTGCCGGTGCTAACCCGCAACTGCGGACGGAACCTGCCTAGCCTGCTGATTGTCCTACTGGTTACGATGTATTGAGAGGTATCGAGATTGAATAAAATGCTCCTGGCCATTGTCTTGTTGTTACCGGCAGTTGCGTCGGCGGCATTGCCACTAATGGTGCCTGCGGAAGGAGAATTACCGAGCCTGGCGAATATGCTGGAACGGGTAAACCCTGCGGTGGTCAACATCGCCACCTATACCACCGTAAGATCAGGCAACCCTTTGCTCGAAGACCCTTTCTTCAGGCGTTTTTTCAATGTGCCTCGGGGTCGTCGCACGCAAAGCGCCGGATCCGGCGTTATCGTTGACGCCAGTAAGGGTTACATTGTGACCAACAACCATGTCATTGGCAGTGCAGATGAAATCTCAGTGGGCCTGGCAGACGGGCGGTCTCTGAAAGCCGAACTGATTGGTCGTGATCCTCAAGTGGATCTGGCGGTGCTCAAAGTCGACCCGGAAGATTTAACGGATATTGACCTGGCCAACAGCGCTGAATTGCGTGTCGGTGATTTCGTTGTCGCCATTGGTAACCCATTTAGACTCAACCATACCGTGACCAGTGGGATTGTCAGCGCATTGGGTCGCAGTGGTCTGGGGATCGAGGGTTATGAAGACTTTATCCAGACCGATGCGGCCATCAACCCCGGTAACTCAGGTGGTGCATTGGTGGATTTGCGTGGCAATCTCGTCGGCATCAATACTGCGATTATCGCGCCATCTGGCAGCAGCGTTGGGATTGGTTTTGCGATTCCGTCCAACATGATTCGAGCAGTGATGGATCAACTCATTGAGCATGGCGAGGTACGTCGTGGCTTGATTGGTGTCATCGTACAAAGTCTCAATCCTGAGTTGGCGCGTGCATTTGAGGTTGACCGTCGCGACGGTGTTGTCGTGGTTGAGGTTGAACCGGAAAGCCCCGCTGATAGGGCAGGGCTTGAAGCCGGAGATATCATCACCCGAGTGGGGGAGCGTGAGATCAGAAAAGTTTCAGACTTTCACAGTCAAGCGGCGGTTATGTTCATCGGCGATGTAGTCAATATCGAATTGATTCGAGCCGGACGTAGTCGTAGCGTCGAAATGGAGATAGAAGAAAGTACTCAGCAACGCGCCGTAGGGCGGCATATCGATCAACGTCTCGGCGGTATTGAGTTGGAAAATTTCTGGAGTCCAGATGAACCCGGCATGAGTTCAGGTGTGCTGGCCACGACGGTAGGGACACAAAGCAAAGCCTACGCGTATGGGTTGCGAGCGGGTGATGTGATTGTTGGCGCAAACCGGCGCACGGTGCGTGATATTTCTGAATTGCGCGATGCGGTTTTGCTCGATCCGCGCCGCATTGTGCTGCGAGTCTATCGCAATGGTAGGTTTGGCAACGTAGTCATTCGCTAGCCTGAGAACCGTCAAATTATGTCTGAGGAGCCAGCGGCCGATTCCATCGTCATGCCCCTGGCGACGCCGGATGCCTCATTGGCTGTTGTTGGTGGCAAGGCCATGTCATTGGCGAGCCTGGTGTGTGCAGATTTGCCTGTGCCAGAGGGTTTCATCATCACCACCAAAGCGTACCAGGGATTTGTTGAGGCCAATGCCTTGGCGGGTCCGATTGCTCTTGCCTTGTCAGGGATTGAACCTGAGCAAGCCGATCGATTTGTCTCCGCCGAAGAAACAATAAAGCAAATGTTCACAGCAGGTGCGTTGCCACCAGCACTTGAAGATTCGATTTGCCAGGCCTATGCCGCGTTGGCTGGTGAACCTGCGGTGGCGGTGCGTTCCTCGGCAACTGCAGAAGATCTGCCAGGATTGTCTTTCGCCGGGCAACAGGATTCTTATCTGTATGTGCGCGGTCAAGCGGCTCTGTTGGCTGCGATACGAAACTGCTGGGCGTCGTTGTGGAATGCGCGGGCGACCAGTTATCGCCTTCGCATGGGTGTCGATCAAGCCACGGTCATGATGGCGGTAGTCGTCCAGAAAATGGTGGTGGCTGATGTGTCGGGTGTACTTTTTACCGCCAATCCTGTCACTGGAGACCGGACCGAACTGGTGGTCAATGCAAGTTTCGGGCTGGGTGAAGCGATCGTCGGCGGGCAGGTGACCCCCGACAGTTATGTTTTAAACCGTGACGATCTTTCGGTGAAAACCAGCACCATCGGTAACAAAGCAGAAATGTCTGTGGCCGGTCTCGATCAAGGCGCGCAGTCACAAGCCGTCGACGAATCAATGGCCAACCAGACATCCTTGTCCGCGGACATGTTGACACAACTGGGTCGGTTAAGCCTGCAGGCAGAGCAGCAGTTGGGCGGGCAGCCTCAGGATATCGAATGGGCTTTTGCAGATGATAAATGCTGGCTGTTGCAATCGCGGCCGATTACCAATTTGCCTACGCCCGAACTGCACGACGTCCAGTGGCTGCCAGCGGCTCCTGGAGATATGTTGGTGCGACGTCAGGTGGTCGAGAATATGCCTGAACCGTTGTCCCCCCTGTTCGAAGATTTGTACTTGAATCATGGTTTGGATATCGGCATGGATGTGCTTACCAAGGAGGTGATGAGACTGCCATTTAATCTTAACGAGATTATCTCGCCACCGTTGTTCGTCACCGTAAATGGCTATGGTTATTGTCGCTACAATCTGAAATTCTCCTGGCGTTTTTTGTTGAAAATTCCCCGCATACTTTGGTGGTATGTGCGAACGCTGCCGAATTTATTGAAAACGCTGGTGCCGCTGTGGCGAGACGGCGGTCTGCCAGACTATCTCGCGGTCATCGAGACCTGGAAAGGCGAGGATCCGGGGCAGCTCAACGAATCTCAGTTGCTGTGCGGAA
>SMVB01150460.1_pt1 | contig 12169 bp, 5 predicted proteins | sample 2456461 | NCBI WGS metagenome assembly SMVB01 (sample SAMN11095934, study PRJNA526329) | marine sediment metagenome | biome: Marine sediment; feature: Surficial sediment; material: Deep marine sediment; isolation source: Hadal surficial sediment | place: Pacific Ocean | collected 2014-05 | depth 0-1...
ATATCATTCCCGCCGATACGTACCCGACCCTTTTGCGGATCCCAGAAACGTAACAGTAACTGTGCGAGGGTACTCTTGCCCGCGCCCGAGGCGCCGACGATGGCGACCGTTGACCCGGCGGGGATTTTCAGGTTGAAGTCCTTGATGGCGCGGTCGTCCTGCGGGTTGTAGCGGAAGTCCAGGCTATCAAATTCGATATCCAGCTCAGCAACCGGGGTATGCGGCTCCGGGTTTTCGAGCCTATGCAATAGCTCATCAGTGACCGTGGCTGGCGTGTCATGTACCTGGATCAAGCGGTTGGTTGCGGCGAAGGTTTCCGAAAGTTGACGTCCCGCATCGGAAATTTCTATCACGGGTAAAAAGGCGGCCATGGATGCCAGGGCCAGAAGCGGTAAATATACCGCTGCAATTTCCCCGGCGCTCACCAACGGCATGGCGAGGAGTATGATTGCCAAACCTGCGGCGACGGTGGTTAAATCGGTGATAACACTCTGGCGGGTTACTTCTCTGAAGAAGGGAATACGCTCGGCATGATGACGCCGCATCAACTCGACGAATTGCTGACGCCGTTGCCCGGTGGCCTGGTATGCCAGTAACTCGCCGAGCCCCTGCAAACTTTCGACCGTATGCGCGGACAATGCACCCAGCAACTCACGCGCTTTACCTGCTAAACGATCAATCCGGGCCCGCCGCAGTATCGGCATCAGCGCGACCAGCGCAAGAAACGGAATCAGCGCTGCCGCCAGGGTAAAACTAAAACTCGCCAATAAAGCCAGTACCAGCAATGGAACCAGCACGGCAACAAACACGGGCGCAATCGTATGAGCAAAAAAGTATTCGACCATCTCGATATCGTGAGTGGCCAGATTGATCAGGTCTCCACTACGCTTTCTCAATAAAAATGCGGGAGCCAGGCTATCAAGTTTACGGAACAATGCGATACGCATCTCGGACAACATGCGAAAGGCGATATCGTGAGACAGCCAGGATTCCAGCCAGTGCAACAGGGCCGCAGCAATTGCCGTCAACGCCAGAATAATCAACAAAGTACTGTATTCGGCGCCTGTTTTCACCGCAACCGCAGCCAATGCTGACAACAGGCTCACTCCGATAAAGGCCAGCACGCGCCCGACACCCAATGCAAATGTCGATACCAGCCGCCATTTCCACGGTGCTGCAAAACCCAGTAACTGCGTAAGTACGCGACCCCATGAATGCTGGCTGGACGACAGCACATCCGTCTGTAGATCGGCTGGGCGATTCGCAGACTCACCCGTCAGTTGCGCTTCAGGCACAATCGGGATCTCATCTTTATCACTCGCACCGGGGAACCCGGAGACAAGGGTCGGACCTTCATCCGCGGTTTGCCATGCGGCTGCCTGGGTCTTCATCAGACTGGCATAAACGCCTTGCCGTCGCATCAACTCATGATGATTTCCCTGCTCCACGACATGACCTCGATCCAGTACCAGTATGCGATCGCAGGCGATGATACTGGATAGCCTGTGAGCCAGAATCAGGGTGGTACGGCCGGCCATTAAGCGATCGAGCGCAATCTGGATTTCTGCCTCATTCTGTGCGTCGACGGATGACAGGGCCTCGTCAAGGATGAGCACGGGTGCATCGCGTAGTATCGCCCTGGCGATGGCCAGGCGCTGTCTTTGCCCACCCGATAAGCGCATGCCGCGCTCGCCAATGACAGTATCGTAAGCTTCTGGAAGTGCGCGAATAAACGCATCGGCATTGGCTGACTTCGCTGCCTGTACCAGTGATGTTTCGCTGGCATCGGGGTCGCCCAGCAACAAATTTTCTCGCACCGTGCCATGGAACAAATGCGTGTCCTGGCTAACCACGGCAAACTGCTGACGAAGCTGCTGCAGCGGTAACTCGCGTATGTCCTTTCCGCCGATACGAATGATGCCCGCTTGCGGATCGTAAAATCTTAACAGTAGTCGCACGATAGTCGATTTACCGCTGCCACTGCTGCCGACAACGCCGATACGTTCCCCGGCCTTAATGTCAAAGCTCAAACCCTTGTGAACGATCGCACGCGCTAGCTTGCTAGTAGTGTCCGGGTCGTGATACGCAAAATCCACCTGATCAAATGACAGGCTGGGTTCTAACTTATCAGCGCAAATCTTGCCACTGTCCTCGATAAGCGGCTCTGACTCTAAAACTGAAAATACCTGTTTTGCCGCCGACTCGGCGAGCATGCCGTCATGCAAGAGTGCTCGCAGCTCGCGTAGCGGACGAAAGATTTCGACACCGAGCAGCAATACCATGATTAGAATTTCAAATTCCATCAGTCCATGACTGACCCGGTAGGCAGACAAAGCCAGCGCGGCGGCGGCGCCCAGCGCGATTCCGATGTCAGTAATGCCACGGGACAACGAATTCGTCGCCAACACCCACATGGTGCTTTGAAAAAGCTCATGTGCATGCCTGGCGAGTCTGGATTCCCGCGCTTTGCTCTGGCCAAATACTTTCAGTGTGACCAGGCCCTGCAATGCATCCAGGAACTCGGACGCAAAACTGCGGTAAGCCCGGGCGCGACGCATTGAATTTGCGGTGTCCCAGCGATGAAATAATCCTGGTGCCAACAAGGTGAACAAGGCAGCAATCAGCAGTACAAATGCGACCGGAACATCCAGCATTGCGACCACAGAGAAAATCACGAAAGGTGTCAGCAGGGCAACGAATAACTGGGGCAAAAATTGACCAAAGTAGATTTCCAGTTGTTCTACCCCTTCAACCGCTGCTGAACTCACTTCACCGCTGCGTCGATGGGCAAAGTGTGAAGGCCCCAGCGCTACGAATTGATCAAATAATCGGCTGCGAATTTTATGCTGGACCATAGCCGCAGTATTGTGCGCCAGCATTAAGCGCTGATAGTCCCAGGCTGCATAAATCACCATTAACACCAGGGTCGTCAATGCGGCCAGCCAGACATCCTGGAATCCGGCGCCATTAAGCACCTGTACAATCAGCCATCCCATCATCAGTAAACGTGACATACCAAGAATTGAACCGCCGAGTCCCATGCCAACGGATGCAGCGATTCGCAAACGCACGCCTTCGGTCAGGGACCACAATTTTTGATTGAAATACATGGAAAAAATCTCTGCCAGTTAATTCTCGAATGAGTAGTCTATTATTAATATATTTGTATCGCTATCATAAAATATGCATAATCCCTATGCATTTTTGTAGAGGCGTTGTAGCGATGAAACTTGATTGGGACGATTTACGTGTTTTTTTAAGCATTAGCGAAACTGGTAATCTTTCGGCCGCTTCACGGGTGCTGAACGTTAGCCAACCAACGGTGGGGCGGCGCCTTAAATCATTAGAGACCAGTCTCGGTACCCCTTTGTTTGATCGATTGCCCGATGGCCTGGCCCTTACGACCTATGGCGAGCAATTGATTCCCCTGGCACAAAATATGGAACAGGCCGCGAACGCGGTGCATCGGCACCAGGCGAGTTTCTCTGACGAAGTCCGGGGCACCGTACGCATTTCAATGTACGAGCAAATTGCACAATTTTTTATGCAGTATCTTCCTGCCTTGCGGCAACGATGCCCCGAGATAGAAATCGAACTATTCATCGCCCACGGCGCAGCCAACCTGTCTCGACGGGAGGCGGATTTAATCATTCGCGAGTGCCTGCCGGACATACCTGACGTTATCGCGAAAAAATTAGGTCATTATCACAGTGCTATCTATGGCTCCAAACCCTATATCGAAAGCAATCCGGATGCGCTTTCAGAACGGCGATATCAAAATTGTGATTGGGTGGGATATGACGATGAGCATGTGCGATTTTTTGGACAGAAATGGTTACGGGGAAAACTGGGTAAACGTCAACCAATCATACGTAGCAACAATGGTGTGGTGCTGCTGGACGCTGTTTTGCGCGGTACGGGTCTGAGTGTATTGCCGTGTTTTGTTGGCGATGCCGAGCCGGGATTACAGCGATTGGACCTGGTTCCCGATGATGGCGCCACCCTGTACCTACTGGTGCATAAAGATATGCGTAAATCACCAGCGGTTCGACTGATGATGGATGCTGTTACCGAGTTGTTTACCGAACACCACGGCGTACTGCATGGGGAACAGGCGCATTCGTCCCCGGTTTCGCACAGCGCCATATCCGCCCGTTAAAATATTTGGCACGTTAGTTTTATGAAGTAAGATCTAGCCCGGACATTTCATAAATATGCTCGCGCCCTTGCTGGTGCTTTGTTTCCTCAGGAAATTTTCCTCAGTCGTCCGGATCCATTAGTCCGCCAAAAGTAGGCGCTCTGAGGCGACACTCCCTCGGGAGATTTCAATTAAATCATATGCCTCTACTTGCCAGGTGGGATGTTCTGGTTAAGGCGGAACATATTCGACGGATCATATTTTGTTTTTACCTCGACTAACCGGTCGTAATTTTCGCTGCCGTAGGAAGCGCGCATCATTGACTCAGTGGCTTCTCCTTCACCAACGAAGTTCAGGTAAATGGCGCCGTCCTCGTTCTCCCTCATTTCTTCCCAGAATTCACGCGACCAATTGATTGCTTGTTCACTGTCTGCTGGATCGGTCCAGGAGGTATCAATGCTCAACATGTAGGGAGCGTCACGTCCACCCAAAGCTGTAGCATCACTTACCACCCGGGCTGCAGCACCACCCATATGCCGAATCGGCATTAATGTCCAGGGATTCGGGCGGTTAAGTCCGCGAGCGATGATACGGTCAATGGCATCGTCGTCCAGGTCATTGAGATAAAGCGACTTCCAGAAGTTGAATCGTTCGCCTTTAATATTGAAAAAAGGGTCAAATGCCTGTTGTACCCCAACGTAGGGAGCCGGTCCACTGAGATCGAGAAGAGGTTCACCAAGCTCCCGTAAAGGTTATATGAAACGCTCGCCTTCGGTAATTGGGCCACAATGCACCCCGGAAGGAATGATGAATTCCCTGCCATGCAGGTCGCTTGGGAATGCTTCGTGATGGGGAATGCTCCAGAAGGCAATTTGGGTGGTGAACTCATCAGGCATATCAGCCACAAAGTCGCGCCAACCGCGGAATATTTTGGATGCATCCTCCATCGGATAGAAGACCGCGCAGAACGTCACTTCAGGTCCGATCGGATGTGCCTCAAACTCAAATGATGTCACGATACCGAAATTGCCACCGCCGCCACGAACGGCCCAGAAAAGATCTGCATTTTCGGTTTTGCTGGCGATCAGATAACGTCCGTCGGCTGTGACAATATCGACCGAAACCAGGTTGTCGCAAGCGAAGCCATGCTTGCGGGTGAGCCAACTGTGACCCCCGCAAAGGGTTAAGCCTGCAATCCCAGTCAGTGACACAATACCCAGGGGTACTGCCAGACCAAAGGCTTGGGATTCGCGATCAACATCACCAATTGTGGCACCACCACCAGCCCTGACCCGATGAGCAGCGACGTCGACTCGTACCGAATTCATTGGCCCCATATCAACAACCAGACCACCGTCGCAGACGGAATTCCCGGCAACGTTGTGGCTACCGCCTCTCACAGCAATCAGTAAATTGTGTTTGCGGGCAAAGTTCACCGACTCGATTACGTCGGCAACACCCGAACACTGAACTATTATCGCCGGATGCTTATCAATCGAACCATTCCAGACAGTGCGAGCCACATCGTATCCAACATCACCGGCAAGCAGGGAATGACCTCGTAACCCATCCCTGAATTCTTGCAATGCAGTGTCTTCGATTACCTTCTCAGATCCATCTAATGTTATGACCCTTAGATCAGACATAATTTGTACCTCCATATAAATTTACCCAATGTAACGCCAACAAAGTACTCTTTACGAATTTGACCGACAAGTGGCAAATCATCCGGATTCGAGGCAAAATCCCCACTTTAATCAATCGTAAAAAATGCCTAATCCACACCCAATTAAAATCAGCATATTGGCCACGCCTGACTCCACGGCTTCAACTTTATTCGGATTATTTGATGTACTAAGTACGGTTGGAATTGGTTGGGAAAAATTTGTTAGCTGGGAGCCGGTTAACCCCAGATTCGATGTCCGTATCGTCGCTTTGGGAGAAGAACCGTTTCAATGCGGAAATGCCATGGTTACACCGCATTGCAGTATTTACGACGCAGAAGATACCGATATCGCCATTATTTCGAGCTTTGCAGTACCAGGACTGGTCTTGAGAGAACACAATGAGCGAGAACTTGAATGGCTGATTCGTTTACAAAGCCATGGCACGACCATTGGCGCAGTTTGTACCGGGGTAAGCTTGCTGGCAGAGTCCAAACTGATAGACGGTTTGGAGGCAACGTGCTTTTGGGCATACGGTGATCTGATGCGTGGACATTATCCAAAGGTCCAATGGAGCACCGATCAAAATATATGCCGCTCGGGTAGTGATGATCAGTTTGTGACAGTTGGTGGAACAACGAGCTGGCAGGAATTAGCGTTATACCTGATTCTCAGGCATTGTGGGGTGGAAGCTGCGGCTCAGACTGCCAAATTTTGGGTTATACCGGACCGGGGTGAAAGCCAGGCTCCATATTCTGTTAAGTCAATGAAACCTCTGCATGAAGATAGCATCATTGAAGAATGCCAAAAGTGGATTGCTGAGAGAATTTACAATCCAAATCCTATCGCAGGAATGATCGAACATACCGGACTCGCGCGAACAACTTTTATGCGTAGGTTCAAGCGTGCAACGGGAGAACGCCCGATGGACTACGTCCACCTGCTTCGCATTGAAAAAGCAAAGGCGATGCTCGAGAGTAGTAACGATGCAATTGACGAAATTGGCCATGAGGTTGGCTACGAGGACCCGGCATCATTCAGAAGGATTTTCAAGCGTAAAGTTAGTTTGACTCCAAGTGCTTATCGACAAAAGTTTGGTTACGCCCGCTTTGACCGATTTGGAGTTGAATATTAATTACCTGATATCAATAGACCGCTTTCGCTAGGGCAATTGTATTTTAGTTTAAACGGCAGCTCAGGGCACCAAGTTGCCGTTGACCTCTGAATTCTTAACGGCTGCTTTAGAGAAATTACTGACTAAAATTTGGCAAAACTAAAATTTCAAAAACTCTCTCACGATAGCCAGACAATTTCCCGTTAGCCGACGCTCATCTTACTACCGGGAACTCCCGTTCCCGGCACTGAGTGGTCATTGAATTTGTGAAAGAAACCACAGGTTATCGGCATGCCGGGTGGCTGATTGTGGCAGGACTGACCGGCAGGAAGGAGCACCAACAGTAGGCGATTTTGGGCGTGTCGGCGGAAATCAGTCAAATTACGGATGCCCCAGGGCTGGGCTGTGTCGTGAATCTCTTTCTTTTCCTGGTGGAATAAGGAAAATAGGGATTAATATTCCCTATACTCGGAACCGAGGTCACACCAATGCCTGATGACGTCGCGAAGTGGTTGGAAGAGCTTGGACTTGGCGAATATGCGGCCACGTTCGCGGACAATGCAATCGATGAGGAAGTGTTGTCCGACCTCACCGACGTTGACCTGGAGAAAGTCGGCGTCAAGCTCGGTCATCGGAAGAAGCTTTTAAAGGCGATTACACTACGGCGGACGGAGCCAGCACCAACTGAAACCCCGGCGGAGGCCGATTCTCTCCTCACCAGCAGTACCGATGACGCAGAACGCCGCCAGCTCACTGTGATGTTCTGTGATCTAGTCGGTTCGACGGAACTCTCCCAGAAGCTCGACCCCGAGGACCTGCGCGAATTGAATCGCGCCTATCAGGACGCTTGCAAGGCGGCCATCGAGCGTTACGAGGGTTATGTTGCTCGGTATATGGGGGACGGGGTACTCGCTTACTTTGGCTATCCGCGGGCCCACGAGGATGATGCGGAGCGGGCGATCTTCGCGGGTCTCGGTGTTGTCGAATCGGTTGTAGGGCTGAATGCGACCGTGGGTGATCAGCAGGCCGTCGAGTTGGGTGTGCGCGTGGGCATTGCTACAGGGCTAGTGGTGGTGGGGGACATCATTGGAGAGGGTGCGTCTCAAGAGAGAGCGGTCGTCGGTGAGACGCCGAATCTCGCGGCCCGACTACAAGGTATTGCGGAGCCGAACGCGGTCGTGGTTGCCCCTGACACGCATCGGCTGACGGAGGGGCATTTTCAGTTTCGACCCCTGGGCGAGAAGAGACTGAAAGGCATCGCCCAGCCGGTCGAGGCATGGCAAGCGCTGAGTGAGGGCACTGCCGAAAGTCGCTTTGAAGCCTTGCACGGACAGCGTCTGACGCCGCTTGTGGGACGCGACGAGGAAGCTGCATTGGTTGTCCGGTGTTGGGAGCGAGCGAAGGAGAGCGAAGGGCAAGTGGTGCTCATTTCGGGAGAACCGGGAATCGGCAAATCTCGATTGTGCGAAACGCTGCGTGCGCGAATTGCCGAACAACCCCACTTTCGGCTCAGATACCAGTGCTCGCCGTACCACACGAATAGTGCGTTTCACCCCGTGATCAGCCAGCTCGAGCATGCTGCAGAGATCAGGCCGCAGAGTGGTGCAGCGGAGAAGCTCGATAGACTCGAAGCGTTGCTGCGCGAGTCGAGTGACACCTTGGAGGAAGACCTGCCACTGTTCGCGGCGTTGCTGTCCATTCCGCTGGCGGAACGATACTCCCCCATCGACAATGACGCGCAGGAGCATAAGGAACAAACACTCGAGGCCCTCGTGCGTCAGCTCGAAGCACTGTCCGCTCAACGCCCCGTTCTCATCCTCTTCGAGGATCTCCACTGGGTCGATCCCTCAACTTTGGAGCTGCTGGACACATTCGTAGAAAGAGTGGAAGAACTTCCTGTGTTGATGCTGATAACCTGCCGCTCCGAGTTCCGCCCCAACTGGACGGGTCAGGGACATGTCACGCCTCTTACACTGAAGCGCATTAGTAAGCGCGAGAGTCGGGCACTGTTAGATGCCGTAGCGGAAACGAACTCGTTTCCTGAGAACGTCATCAACGAGATCGTGGCCAAAACCGATGGTGTGCCGCTTTTTATTGAGGAAGTGACGCGGACGCTGCTGGAAGCACAGAAGCTGAGCGGTGAAAGTTCCCTCGACAACACTCACCTCGAGGTTCCACGAATGCTACAGGACTCGCTCGTCGCGCGGCTCGACCAACTTACCATCGGCAAACACGTCGCTCAAGCGGGTGCAGCCATTGGGCGTGAGTTCAGCGAGGAGTTGATCGAATCTGTGTGTGAGCTGGAACGCTCCGAACTCGACCGAGCCCTGGAAGAACTGGTCGAGAGCGGAATCTTGTTTCGGCGCGGCAGCAGCCCCGGCGTGACATACATCTTCAAACACGCTCTCCTTCAGGACGCGTCCTATAACAGTCTCCTTCTCGCAAAACGGAGGCCGCTACACCGCCGAATTGCAGAGACGTTGACGGCGCAGTCCCCCGAACAGGCAGCGATACTGGCTCATCATTGGGAAGCTGCCGAAAACTTCGAGTTGGCGCTCCACCATCGGCTCGAGGCGGCGAAACAGGCCACCAGGCTCTACGCGCATTGGGAAGCCATTGCTCAGTATCGGTTGGCCCTCGACCTCCTGGATCGGCTACCGGAGACGCAGGAGACACTCCGACGCCACGTCGACACGGTGCTCGCGGTCATTCGCGTCACGGGCACCACAGGAAGGGTCTCCTGGCAAGACGAGCGGCAACAAAGGGGGGCACTCCGGCACCTGGACAAGGCCATACGAATTGCGACTGGCGGCGGAAATATTGCTTTGCTTGCTCGGCTCGAAGCATACAAGGGTAGATTCTGGGCCGAGGAAGCGCTCCTCACCCAGGCCGTGGAGCACGCTGACGCCTCCGGCGACAAGGCGTCGCAGGCAGAGGTTGCTTCACGATTCTCGGGTTACCTCGGGCAAAGAGGGCGATTCGAAGATTCCTATATTCATACGGACCGGACGATCGAAATCTACGGGAAACTCGGCGAGGAAACTCTGCAAGGTTTAGCCCTGGCCGGTGAGGGCCGCTGTTACAGTGCTCGTAGCGGTAGGCTCGGTGATTCGCTGCGTTACGCTAAGCGGGTTCGCGAAATGGCGAAAACGTCGGACGACCTGCAGCTCAAAGCTTGGATAGCAATGGAGTCGGAGCCCCACATGTACAAGGGATTGTGGGAGGAGGCGGTCGAGGTCGCCCAGGAAAACCTGCCCGTCGCATTCGAGATTGGCGAATGGATGGTCGTGCTGTTTGCGTCCGCCTGGTCCGCCTTTGCCTGCATCAAGCTGGGACGGCTCGAAGACGCACGGCGGCTCCTCGATGAGGCTTTGGCGGGCGTCGAGCAGCGCATCGGACTCGATTACCCTCGCGCCTATCTTGAAATGGTCGTCGCTCAGCTGCACTTGACTCATGGTGAAACTGAAAAGGCGCTTATAGCTGCGCGGATGGCTCTGGAGTTTGCCGAGCCTGGTGGTTATCTCCTGGAGCAAGGCGCGGCACACCGCACGCTTGGACAGGTCTACGAGACAGGCAGCAATCGTTCACAGGCGGGCGCCGCATTTCGTCGAAGTCTTGAGACTCTTGGGAACATCCAATCGCGACCAGAACTCGCGCAGACCCTGCTCGCGTATGGGCGATTCAAGCTCGAGGAAGATGCCGACGAAGGCAAACAACTCCTGAATCAGGCGCTCGAACTGTTTCGACAGATAAACGCGACGGGATGGATTAACGAGACCCACGCCGCGCTGAATTGAAGATCCGTTGGTGTCGGCTTCCTGTCAAGGAGCGGACGTTGAAACGGTTAGCTTCCCCGAGCAATGACAGGCCGTTCATGGCCGTAAGGTCGCCGCTGAACTTGTAGTTTTGAATGTCCGCTATCGGGAAATTGCCTGGTTACGGAAGGCGAAATTCTAAATCTTAGGATTTTCACGGCAACCATTAGAAACAACTTCGCCAGGAAAGATTCCAGATTACCCATCGTAGCGTGGCGGTGCTACCTTGAGTACTTCTTCGATGGTGGTCAAACCCCTGGCTACCTTCTGCGCGCCCGCCAGGTTAAGCGGCCTCATTCCATTCTTGATCGCCTTTCTACGAAAATTGGCCAGGTCGAAATTGTCTTTTATTTCGGGTTTCAGAGAATCGCTAAGCGGCATCATTTCATAGATTCCGATGCGTCCGATAAACCCGGTCTGGCGGCATTCCAGGCAACCCTCGGCGCCTAATATTTTCTCCGGCGGCGGCGTTTTCCAGGGCTTGATCATTGCCTGCCAGTCGTATGAATTAAAATCCTGTTCCTTTTTGCAATGCGGGCACAGGGTGCGAACCAGGCGTTGTGCTATTACGCCGATCAGTGTCGCGCTGATCAGGTAAGGTGGCACGCCAATTTCACTCAAGCGCGCTATCGCCGCCGGTGCATCGTTGGTATGCAGTGTCGATAGCACCAGGTGCCCGGTCAGGGCTGCCTGTACCGCCATTTCTGCAGTTTCCCTGTCGCGAATCTCACCGACCATGATGATATCCGGATCCTGACGCAGCAGGGTCTTGACCCCAGTGGCGAAATCGAGATCTATATTATGCTGGACCTGCATCTGGTTAAAGCTGGGCTCGACCAGCTCGATCGGGTCCTCGATGGTGCATACGTTGACTTCGGAAGTCGCCAGGTGTTTGAGGCTGGTGTAAAGCGTGGTGGTTTTACCCGACCCGGTAGGCCCGGTAACCAGGATAATGCCATGTGGCTGCTCAATCATCGTATTCCAGATTTCTGATTCCTTTTTTTCAAACCCCAGTGCGGTGAAGTCTTTTACCAGCACTTCAGGATCAAAAATCCTGAGCACCAGCTTTTCGCCGAAAGCTGTCGGCATGCTGGAGAGGCGTAGTTCTATCTCGGAACCATCCGGGGAACGCGTCTTGATGCGACCATCCTGTGGCTTACGCTTTTCGGCAACGTCGAGTCTTCCCATAATTTTAATACGACTAATCACCGCGGAGGTGATATTCGCTGGAATTTCATAGACCTGGTGCATGACACCATCGATACGAAAACGAACATTGCCCTGGTCCCGACGGGGTTCAATGTGAATATCGCTGGCGCGCTGGTTAAACGCATATTGCATTAACCAGTCGACGATGCTGACGATATGTTGATCGTCGGCATCGATCGAACCGGTCTTGCCCAATTCGATAAGCTGTTCAAGATTCTGGATATTGCCG
>SMVB01243793.1_pt1 | contig 12169 bp, 10 predicted proteins | sample 2456461 | NCBI WGS metagenome assembly SMVB01 (sample SAMN11095934, study PRJNA526329) | marine sediment metagenome | biome: Marine sediment; feature: Surficial sediment; material: Deep marine sediment; isolation source: Hadal surficial sediment | place: Pacific Ocean | collected 2014-05 | depth...
CTCGAAGTTGTCGTCCGTAAATTCAAGGGTATTGGCACCCGCCATCGTCAGCTCCTTGTCATCGTCGTCCACAACACAAACACATCGAAAAAACAATACGTTCGATCAACTGATCGAGCCGAATTGTAGTCGCGCGAACGGCGATGGTCAACTTGTGCGTCGCGATGCCGCGCTGGCGGTTTGTCACGGGACCGGTCGGAGGAACGTCCTCACTCGTCGTCAGTCCGCACGGGCTAAAGCCCGTGGCTCGGGGAGTCTTACCCGAGAACGCTCAAGACGTGCGCTTCGCTGGGAGCAGCTCGTCTCGGGGTCGTGTCTTCCAGCGGCGGTGGGTCCAGAGATACTGTTCGGGCCAGCGGCGGGCGTAGGATTCGATGGCATGGACGTATTCCTGGGTGATCCAAAACACGGGGTCCTCCTGGTCGCGCCATTCCCGAGGCCAAATGATGCGTTCGATGCCGAGTTCGTGGTGGAAACGGTCCCCGATACGGCGGCAGTAGCCAACGATGACCGGCACGTCATGCTCCAGGGCCAGCAGGGCCACCGTCTTGACGGTCGAGGCCTTCTTGCCGAAGAAATCGACGAAAACGCCCTTTCGGCCCGCGTTTTGATCGGGGAGAAACCCAAGGAAGCGGCGGTCTCTCAGTACTTCTTCGCTCGCCTCGACCGCGCCTTTCTTGAAAATCAAACTCAACCCCGTGTGGCTCCGCGTGCGGACCAAGTAGTCGCTAATGAGCGGATTGTCCATCAGGCGGACCACGCCCCAGAACCGCCCCACGAAACAGGCCACTAACTGCCCCAGCAATTCGAAGTTGCCGAAATGGCCCGTGACCATAATGGCCGGGCGACCGGCGATCGCCAGCTCGAGTGCCTCGTCAATGTTGCGCAGTTCGGCGTACTTGTGCCACGTGCGGCGGTTGATGAGCCGCGGCGACTGCATCAATTCGACCCCGGTCATCGCGAAGTTCTGCATGCTGCGCAGGGCCAGGCGCCTGATTTCTTCCTCAGAGCGCTCGGCGCCGAAGGCCATGGTGAGGTTGTCTACCGCCCGCTGATAGATCCGAGGCATGAGCTTGGCCCACAGCCAGCCGATGACCTTGGCGCTCTGCAAGTTCATGTTGATCGGAAAGAAGAGAAAACCCAGGCGCAGCGTCTGCAGGAGCATGTATTCCGACCAATTGCGAACTCGCGAGCGCTGCCTCATGGTTGCATTGTAGCGGGCGGATCGGAAATGACTACTTCGGGAATCAAGCCTCGGAAGCGAAGCGGGGTTGTCATGCGGGGGCTACTCGATTCGACGGAACCGCCCGGGCGTCGGGTCAACTGGCCGGTGCCAGGGCCGGCGGGCAATTCTCCGCATCAGATTTGAGGCTGATGTGCATGCGTGCAGCTGCCAATATGTGCTTGAGCTGATCGAGCGATTGCTCGGCGACGAATTCACGGGTGAAATCAAGTCGAAAGGCACCGGGGAAGTTCATCAACTCATCCACCACTTGGGCGCGGGTCATCACGGCAAGTTCCGGCGAGGCTTTGTTCTCTTCGATCTGCTCGGTCATACTTCGCTACCTTCCGGCGAGAATGGGGTTGTTGCGATCAAGACCTTATACTCGACACAAAGCGGCTGACTCAGCCATTATTTTTGGAAAGAAAAGGCAGCGTGCGTGCGAGACGCCCGCAGCGCGCGGTCCTTCCAGGCCCGGACGGTTTGAGCATGAGCAGGACCCCCTATAGGATGTCTCCATGCGCGTCGATGAACTTGATTACGAGCTGCCCGACAAGTTGATCGCCCACGCTCCGGCGCAGCCTCGTCGCGCCAGTCGTCTCTTGGTCGTGGAGAAAACACGCCAGTACTGGTCTGACCGTCACTTTGAGGATTTCCCGGACCTGCTCCGTGCCGACGATTTGATGGTGCTCAATAACACGCGCGTGCTGCCCGCCAAGTTCTATTTACGGCGAAAGAGCGGTGGACGGATCGAGGGGTTGTGGTGCGCGTGCGACGATGACGGTACCTGGCAGGTTCTGTTGCGGGGCGCGTCGCGGTTGAAAATCGGTGAAGCGCTCGAGTTTGAGGGCCGGCCTGGGGCGTATGAAGTCGTCGTGGCCGAGCGCGGCGAGCGCGGAGCCTACCGATTGACCGTCCGGCCGGAATCCGACCCCGCCGCTGTCCTCGCGGAAGTCGGACAGACACCGTTGCCGCACTATATTCAACGTGATGACCCGCGAGACGAGAGGATTGATCGCGCGCGTTATCAAACCGTGTATGCGCGCGAACCCGGCGCGGTAGCGGCGCCCACGGCCGGCTTACATTTCGACAATGCCCTGCTCGAAGCGTTGCGGGGCAAGGGCGTCGGCATTGTCGAAGTCACGCTGCATGTCGGTCCGGGTACGTTTCAACCGATCGAGAGCGCTCGTACCGAAGATCATACGATGCATGCCGAACGCTACGCGGTCGCGCAACACGCCTGGGACGCGATTCAGCAGGCCAAGGGCGACGGGCGGCGGATTGTCAGCGTCGGCACGACCTCCGCGCGCGTGCTCGAAACCGTGGCCCAAACCGGGCGACTCAACGGCGAGACCGACATCTTTATCACTGCGCCGCATTCGTTCGCTCTGGTCGATGTCCTGCTCACGAACTTCCACCTGCCGCGGAGCACGCTGCTGGCGATGATCTATGCATTCGGCGGGACGGATCTCATGCGGCGAGTGTACGCTCACGCCATCCAGCAAGAGTACCGCTTCTTCAGCTATGGTGACGCGATGCTCATCGAGTGAATACAGGAATTGCGAATTATGAATTACGAATTACGAAAGAAGAGAGCGGCGGATTCTTTTCTTCATAACTCGTAATTCAAAATTCGGCTACACGCGTCCGTAGAGGTATTCGTTGAGGTACTCGATGGTGTGGGCTTGGTCGTCCGCCTCGCGGGCGGAGATGTCGCCGATCGAAATCATGCCGACGAGTTCACCGTTCTCCACCACCGGGAGATGCCGAAGCTTCTTCAAGGCCATCACGGACCGGCACTCGCTCAGCTTGGTATCCAGCTGGCAGCAGGCGACCGGCGAACTCATTACGTCGCGGACCAGGGCCTTCCGAGTGTCCTTCTCCAGCGCGACCACGCGATTGAGCACATCCCGCTCGGTGAAGATTCCAGTAACCTTCTCGCCCGACTTGACCACGACCGAACCGATCCGCCGATCCGCCATGACTTGAACCGCGTCCAGCACGCGCGATTCCTCAACAACGGATGCAACTTCCCCACCCTTGTGCGCGATGATGTCTCGTACCGTGGGCATCTGTGATCCTCTCACAATCGAATGGCCTCGGGGGACGGACAAATCGACCTGCAACCCAGCCCAGTCCCCGTTCAAATCGATCCTGATCCTGATTATGGAATCGAAAAACATGAAGATCAACGATAATTGTTCGTGCCATTTTTCACTAGGCCCTCAATCCGACCGATGATTCCAGAGTCTCTGGACCCCTTGTTTGCAGGAGATTGCAGATGCGCGCTCCGTGCGTCGTTTTTCTGGGCCTGATTTTCGTGCCGTTCGCCCTGTGGAGTTGCGGGGACTCGAGCGGCGGCGGAAATACAAACGTCAATGACAACTCGGGTGGACCCGTCGCTGATACGGGCACGATTACCGGCATTGTCTCGCTGCTGGCTCAGGGAGCACGATCTTCGGTCGCCGAAGTGGAGCCCAACGACACATTCGAGCAAGCGACCTCGACCATCACGGTCCGCGCCGGCAGCCGCCTGGAAATTTTCGGCGACCTGAGCACCACTGGCGGCGATTTGAGCGATGCGTTCTTGTTCAACGTCGAATCCGCCGCCGGGCTCCAAATGCAGGCCATTCTGTCGTTCGATTTCAATCCGCAGGACCCGACCCAGAATAACCTGGCCATCGGCCTGTCGGATCTCACATCCAGCTCTTGCGGTTTCGATATCGGCGGTCAGTTGTTCACTGAATGTGTTGATACCGAGCGCAACCCCGAGGTGGCGACATTCCAAGTCAGCGGCAGCTTCGGCCTGGCCATCCAGGCCCTGGCCGGCGAAGCCAGCTACGTCCTGGGGCTGGAGTTCTCCGCGTTGGAAGCCGCCCTGCCAACCGGCGCGGGTGTTCGGAAAATCAGCGGCGCAGTGCAGATGGATCGCGTGCTGCGCCGGCTGCCGGGAGACGGGTTCGTTCCATCGGAATTACTCGTCAAGTTCGATCAAGACTTGAGTGAAGCCGAATGTCAGACTCGAATCGAGGGTGCCGGCCTCGAAGTGATGCAGAAATCGCCTTGCGGTGTGTACCGCTGCCGAAGGCTTGTTCCGAAGAACGGGCGCGCCGCCCAGGCGGTCGATACGATCCGCATGGTGGAGGCCTTGCAAGACGTGCCCGGCATTCGTGTGGCCGAGCCGAACTATCGGTACTTCCCCGCGCGCGAGCCCAACGACGAGTTCTTCGACCTGCAATGGAACCATCCGCTCATCAACCTGCCAGACGCCTGGGACATCACGACCGGCGATCCGAGCGTGATCATCGCCGTGGTGGACACGGGGATTATCGGCGATCATCCGGAAATCAGTGCTCGCCTGATCCCGGGATACGACTTCATCAGTGATCCGGCGTCCGCACGCGACGGCGACGGCATCGATCCCGACCCCAGCGACGAGGGCGATTTGTCCGGCGGGCCCGGCAACAGCTCTTTCCACGGCACGCACGTGACGGGCATCCTCGGGGCGGTCTCGGACAACGGAGTGGGCGTGGCGGGTGTCACCTGGGGCTGCCCGATCATGCCGGTGCGGGCGTTGGGCGTCGGCGGGGGTTCGTCCTTCGACATCGGCGAAGCAGTGCGCTATGCAGCCGGAATCGCAAACGTCAGCGGCGAAGTCCCGAACACGCCCGCCACGGTAATCAACATGAGCATCGCCACGACCGCGGGTTCGCCGCCGTCAACCCTGATGGGCAACGCCATCGCCGAGGCAGTGGCCAAGGGCATCGTCGTGGTCGTCGCAGCCGGCAACGACGGGTCGTCACTGCCCGCCTATCCCGCCGCCTTCCCGGATTCGATTTCTGTCGCCGCCTGCGACCCCCAGCTCGAACTGGCGCCGTATTCCAATTTTGGCGCGACCATTGACTTCACCGCTCCTGGTGGCGACCTGGCTCTGGATTTGACGGGCGACGGCTACGGCGACGGCGTGTTGAGCTTGATCGGTATCGAGACCCCGGCGGGCATCGAGTTCTCGCTGAGCTTTCAGCACGGCACCAGCATGGCCTGCCCGCACGTGGCCGGCGTCGTGGCCTTGATGAAGTCAGAAAACCCGGATCTATCGGTGGCGGAGGTTCGTGAGATTCTGGCGGACACCGCGATCGACGTCGGAGCGGAGGGACCGGATTTGAAGTTCGGCGCCGGCGTGATCAATGCCGCCGGCGCGGTCAGCGAAGCCGCAAGGCGAGCGGGGCAGGAAACGAGGCCCGAACCGAAGATCGGACTCTCCACGACCGGCCTCAACTTTTCTTACACGATCGATGAACTTAGCGTGCAAGTGACGAATACGGGCGGCGGCACGCTCGAGATTACATCGGCCACGATCGAGGAGTTCGTCGGCCTGGGCTGGTTGCAGGTCACGACGCAGCCCAGCTCGGGCAATGCCAACGTCTCCGGCATTGTGGTCACAGTCGATCGCACCGGGCTGTCTGATGGAACCTACGTTGCAAGAATCACGATCTCCGGCACGAGCGTTGCCAACGCGTTCATCGACGTGGAAATGCAGGTCGGGGCGTTTTCCCCTTCCGAAGAGACGATCTTTGTGGTGGTCATCGATTCGCAAACACGGCTGACCATCGCTCAGGGGGTGACCTCCGCGGCACTTGAGTTTGCGTTTGAGATCGCCGACCTCCCGCCAAACTCGTACAAGATCTACGCCGGGACGGACCGCGACGGAGACGACCAAATCTGCGATCTGGGTGAACTGTGCGGCGGCTTCCCGTCCGCAATCGCAGCCAACGAAGTCACGATCAAGGCAGGTGTCACGATCACAGGTATCGACTTCCCGGTTGGAGACATAATCTTCGAACCTCAGTCGGCACAAAGGGTTACCACGCGCCCCATCCGTCTCTTGGATTAGGCCCTTTTTTTGGTCGATACAAGGGCGGTATAATAGACCGTGGGCAAACCGGAGGGTTGAAACCCAAGGCTGACACGATCTGAGCACGACCAACATGATTGGGAACCACGTATGTTTACGATGATTCTACGATACTTGATCAACAATTGGCACTTTGTCGCCATGATGTTCGCACCGTATCTTCTGGCGGCCAATTGCCTACCAGAGGACACGAGCAACCAAAACGACAACGGCAATCCGGTTCTGGCCGACCGTGACGGCGACGGAATCTGCGACCCGGATGCGCCCGCGGACGTCACAGATTGCATCGGCGTCGACAATTGCCCCGATACTGCCAACGCGGATCAAGAGGATACCGACGGCGACGGCGTTGGTGACGCTTGTGAGAGCGCTGGCCCCAGCGGTTCGATTTCAGGGCGGATCGTGCCCATCGAAGACCGCATCGCGCTTTCCGTGATGCGCAATGGCCGGCGCGTGGCGGCGTTTGCGGGCGGACGTGTGCCCCATGTTCCGGACGAACTGTTGGTCGTCTACGATGATGATTCCGACGACACTCGCCGCGAAATCCAAGCCACGCAGGACATGCAATTGATCTCCGCCTCGCCGTCCGGCATTCATCGTTATCTGTGCGGTCACTGGCCCTGTGCCACCACAAAGCAGAAGCGATACTTGTCCTTACTGCACCAAGCCAAAGCGCTGCGGCAATTGCCCGGTGTGCGTTTCGCCGAGATCAACGGCCGGCGTTATCCCACGCAGGTTCCAAACGATCCGCTCTACGAGGGCAATCAGCAGTGGCACTATGAGGCCATCAACCTGCCGCAGGCCTGGGACATCACCGTAGGCGATGAGAGCATCGTCCTCGGACTGGTGGACACCGGCGTGCTGCTGGACCACCCGGACCTCCAGGGCCGATTCTTGCCGGGCTTCGATTTCATTTCCGATGAGGCCACCTCGAATGACGGCGACGGCCTGGATGACGACGCGGACGATCCGGGCGACAGCACGTTCGGGAGGAGCTCGTTTCACGGCACACACGTCGCCGGCATCATGGCGGCTGCATCGAATAACGGCCTCGGCGTTGCGGGCGTGACGTGGAACTGCAAAGTGTTGCCGATTCGGGCCATCGGCGTCGGCTTCGGCTCGGTGGCGGACATCGTCGAAGGAATGCTCTACGCCGGCGGCCTGCCCAACGTCAGCGGCACCGTGCCCGACCAACCGGTACGCGTTTTGAATCTGAGCCTGGGCGGGGTCGCCGGGGAAGCCGAATCGCCCATCGAGCGCGCCGCCATCCAGGATTTAGTCGCGGCGGGCATCACCGTGATCGCCGCCTCGGGCAATCAGGGCTCGTCCGATCCCGCGCCGCCGGCATTCTATCCCGAAACGATTTCCGTCGGTGCGGTCGATGCCACACTGGGCCGGCCAAGCTATTCGAACTACGGCAGCACACTGGATATGGTTGGGCCGGGCGGAAAGAGATTCCGCGACGACAACGACGACGGCTTTGATGACGGCGTGTTCAGCACCAAGGGAGACGACAGCGGCGACGCGATTGAATTCACCTACGACCTCCTCGAAGGCACCAGCATGGCCTGCCCGCACGTCACGGGCGTCATTGGACTGATGCTCAGTGTCAATCCCGACTTGACCGCCGACGAAGTCCGGAGCATCCTGCTGGGCACTGCCATCGACCTCGGCGACACCGGGCGTGACGACGAGTTCGGTTATGGGCTGGTGGATGCTGAGGCGGCGGTCATCGCCGCTCAGAACGGCGACATCCCCATTCTGCCGGATGAACCGGACGGCCCGGACGATCCGGGAGAACCGCTGCTCTCGCTGAGCACCGACGACGTCGACCTCGGGCTGGTCAGCAGGACCGAGATTGTTTCTGTCAGCAACAGCGGAACGGGAATGCTCAATATCTTCAATATCACGCCGCTGACGGACGATGACGGCGACTGGCTGAGTGTGACCACCTCGGGGTCGAACGACACCACCAACGTCACCACCATCGAGATCACCATCGATCGCGAAGGCCTGGAACCGAACTTTTACGGGGGCGTGCTCCTCGTTGAGGCTGTCGGCCTGACGCCCGTGCTGGTCGCGGTCGAGATGGAAGTGCCCGAGATCACTTTCGAGGGCACGATCATCATTGAGGCGATTGACCTGGGCACCGGCGAAGTCGTCGCAACCGCGGAGACGACCGATCTCGAGAACTTCGACTATGTCTTCAGCGTACTCCCTGTCGGGCAATATACGCTGATCGCCGGTACCGATTTCGACGGCGACGGGGAAATCTGCGAAGGCGACGACCTCTGCGGGATGTTCGAAGACACGATCACGGTCCTGGAGAACGAAACGGCGAGCGACCTGGATTTCCTGGTCTCGCCGCCGGCCCCATAGAACGTGTCTGCGCAGGCAGTTGTGTCATCAGAACCGCGACCGTGAGGGAACGGCTGGGCCCGGCGAACACCAGCCGCTTTCTCACATGCACGGGTCTGAAAAGACCCTTCTCACGCACGGTCGTAAGCACGCACCAACCTCTCGCCAAAACTCAGCCGTGCCGCTAGGATGGTGAGCCGTCGACGTTCCGGCGGTCCGGGCGTGGCCACTCACGGCCGCCGTCGATATGAGCGCAACTAGGTAAGTCCGTTCCCAGAAAGGTTATCTACGATCATGCCAGAGAAAGTGGTCATTATCGGTTCAGGCCCCGCCGGCTATACAGCCGCCATTTATGCTGCTCGGGCGAATCTCAACCCCGCCCTCTACGCCGACGAACCTCGCCAGGAAGGCGCCTTCAACATTGTGCCCGGCGGGCAGTTGATGTTCACCACCGACGTCGAAAACTACCCCGGCTTTCCAGACGGTGTCATGGGGCCGGAAATGATGAGCCTCTTCGAGCGCCAAGCCGAACGGTGCGGCGCGCGGATCATCAAGAAGCTGATCCCCAAGGTCGATTTTTCATCCAGGCCTTTCAAGATGTGGGATTCCGAGGACAACCTTATCGAAGCCCACGCGGTCATCGTCGCCACGGGTGCAACCGCCAACTGGTTGGGGCTTGAAAACGAGCAGCGGCTGGCCAAGAGCGGCGGCGGCGTCAGCGCCTGCGCCGTCTGTGACGGCGCTCTGCCCATGTTCCGCGATCAGCCTCTGGCGGTGGTCGGCGGCGGAGACTCGGCGGTCGAGGAGGCCACCTATCTCACCAAATTCGCGTCGAAAGTCTACATGATCCACCGCCGTGATCAGCTTCGAGCTTCAAAGGTCATGCAGGACCGGGCCGTCAAGAACGAGAAACTCGAACTCGTCTGGAACAAGATCGTGATTGACGTGTTGGGCGACGATAAGATCACGGGCGTGCGAATGAAGGACACGCAGAACGGAGAGGAATCGACGCTGGATGTCAAAGGGCTGTTCATGGCTGTCGGACACACGCCGGCGACGAAGTTTCTCGACGGGCAGCTTGAACTTGACAAGAAACGCTACGTCGTCCTGAGCGACAAGTACCGCTCGACGACCAGCATCGAGGGAGTTTTTGCAGCCGGCGACGTGGTGGATTCAGTCTATCGCCAGGCGGTCACGGCGGCTGGAATGGGATGCAAAGCCGCCATAGACGCCGAACGCTGGCTGGCAGACCAAGGCATCGAATAATATCCCGCTCCCATTGCGTTGCCGGCCCGCTGCGGATAGCTTGTTGTTGATCGAGCCCCGGAATACTATACTTGAGGTAGGGAAAATCGATCGCGATGCTTTTCCGGAGGAGGGTTTGTCTTCGCAAGTTTGGACCTTTCATCTTCTGCTCTGCCCGCGCCGTCCAGCATCAATTGCAACGTCCTGGTGCTGAACAAGCACTATCTGCCTATTCGCATTGTCAACGTCAAGCGAGCCTTCTCGCTGCTGTGCCGCCAACTCGCTGAAGTCATCCATATCGAAGACGGCCACTACCTGGGCTACGATTTCGAATCGTGGGTCGAGATCAGTGAATTGAGCAAGGAATTCGAGCCGCACGCCCACGACTGGATCCGCACCGTCCGATTCGACATTGCCATCCCACGCATTGTGCGCTTGCTGCTCTATGATCGAATGCCCAGGCAGCAAGTCAAGTTCAACCGCCGAAACATCTTCGCTCGAGACGGCAACCACTGCCAGTACTGCGGCAAGAAGTTCTCCAGCACCGAACTCAGCCTCGACCACGTCGTGCCCCGCAGCCGCAACGGCGACAGTTCCTGGGAGAACATTGTCTGCTGCTGTATGAAGTGCAACGTCCGCAAAGGCGGCCGCACACCCGCGGAGGCGAACATGAAACTGATTACCAAACCCGTCAAGCCCAAGATCAGCCCGGTCATCAGCATCAAGCTGAGCGACAACCGCTACCGCTCGTGGAAGCAATTCCTCGACCACGCCTACTGGAATGTTGAATTGAAGTAGTCGGTACGCGGGATGCGGTCACTGATCGGCTGCACTTTCTTGAGGATTATCGGTGGACGCTGAATCTCAGCCATACCTGTTGACAAAGGCCACATCCCGGGGATTCTCCGATTGACAAGGTACTCCCAGCACACTCCATACACGCAAAAGACACATTTGGCGACTTGCAGGTGACCCCGAAGCATCCTCAAGACTCAACCCCGGAAGGCGCGATGATGAATCGGAAACCCAACCAAATGACCGCAAACAGCTTATAATTCTTGTAGAATGTGCTCGATATGGTAGAACGGGTACCGAGGATGATGGCACGGATTTTACATCTTTGAGAGATGTAGGCGAAACGAACCCAGCGGGCCGGGTGATTGAAGCTGTGCTCGAATATCACCGGGCCGGAGCCTGCATCGCAAAGCACGGAGGAATAGCAAAATGACACAAGACAGCGGGCTTGCATTGCCGGAACAATTGACAGCCAAGATCGAGAAAGTCCTCGGTCTCGATTCCACAGACCTGGAGGGCTACGATCTGGTGAAATTGATCGACGAACTATGCGACACTGCTTTGATGTTCGACAAGAACGAACGCGCCACTGTCGACGTACCCGCGCGCAAGTAAGCTGAGGGTTAATCCGGAACCCGAGTCAACGCCCTATTGTTCGCAGACCGGTCGATCCACGATCGTCCCGGCTGAGCTTGAATTGCAAGACGGCAGACCAGTGATACCCGTCGAAGTCGAGATTGACCGCTCTGCTGTCATTGTCCCCTGCTGAATAACCGCCGCCGAGAACGAAGTCCACATGTTTGCCCAGCGGCACGCGCACGCCGACACCGGTTGTCAAGGCCCAGCCGTAGGCCGAGTCGTTCAGCCGAAGCCGGAACGGGCCTACTTCGGTGTGAACCGCGAAATCCGAGTGGAACACTTCGCCGCCGAGCTCAATGAACACATGCCGGCAGAATGGCGAATAGATGACGCCCGCTCCGAGCGATTGCATGTCGCCGCGCGCGTCGCGGCCGATCACACCCTCGGCGATCTCGACCTGCCCGTTGACGAAGTCGAAACGCGCGTAGGCATCCCAGCGATCGGCGAGCTGTTTCTCCACTTGCAGTCGCGTCAGCGGAAAGGTCACGTCGCCGCGGAACGGACCCTGCCGGCCGCTGACGCGGCGTACCACGTAGCCCGCCGCCAGCGCATCAGGCCGCAGTTCTTCGAGCAGACCGTTGCAACCGATGAGAACAGTGAGCATGGCACACGGGGCCAATGCTCGGCGTCCTCTTCGGCTGCCGCACAGGATAGGCATGCCACAGCATCAGCGATTCGACTGGAAGCAGCAACTCAGCAGGAGGTCACGGCTTGACGGTCTTCCACGCGAGCGGTCCTCGACGCAGCTGGGCCGGTCGCCGCGGAACGCTGATCAGCTATGCGTCAAGTGGAGAGATCGTCTTCTGCCAACCACAGGGACGCGTCAGGCGGCTTGCTTGCTGACGTTCTGTTTGGCGAGATCGACGAGGACGTCGAAGGCGGCAGGATCGTGAATCGCCAGCTCACTGAGCATCTTGCGGTCGAGAATGACGTTCGCGATGCGCAGACCGGAGATCAAGCGGCTGTATTGAATGCCGCGGGCCTGGCAGGCGGCC
>SMVB01327198.1_pt1 | contig 12165 bp, 9 predicted proteins | sample 2456461 | NCBI WGS metagenome assembly SMVB01 (sample SAMN11095934, study PRJNA526329) | marine sediment metagenome | biome: Marine sediment; feature: Surficial sediment; material: Deep marine sediment; isolation source: Hadal surficial sediment | place: Pacific Ocean | collected 2014-05 | depth 0-1...
CACTCAAAGACGCCGCGGCGTACCGGGAGAAACTGACGCAATTCCTGTGGCGGACAGGGCTGTTGATGAAACCCATTTTTGACGCGGCAAAAAGCGATCCGAAGCGGGTTGTGTTTGCAGAGGGTGAAGAGAAAGTCATCCTCAGTGCGGTGCAGCATGTGGTGGATGAAGGTCTTGCGTTGCCAATATTGATCGGCCGTCCCGATGTCGTGAATCGGCGTATAGAAGAGTTGGGTTTACGTTTGGTTGCAGGTGAAGATTTTGAGTTGGTTAATCCGCAGTCCGACCCGCGTTTTTGGGATTATTGGACGACCTACCACGCCATCATGGAGCGCAAGGGTGTTTCACCGGATGCCGCCAAGGCTATTGTCCGCACCCGTATTACCGCAATCGCTGCCATTATGGTGTACCGGGGCGAAGCAGACGCACTGATCACAGGCGTCGTTGGCAGGTATGAAAAAAAACTGGCTTACGTCAAAGATATTCTGGGTGCGCGCGAAAGCAGTGGCACCGTGGGGGCGCTGGGTATATTGAATAACGATCATGGTGTGTATTTTATTTGTGACACCCACGTGAACCCTGATCCCAACGCGGAAGAAATTGCTGAAATAACATTGATGGCCGCCAGGAGGGTTCGTATGTTCGGGATAGAACCGCGGGTTGCGTTGCTGTCGCACTCAAGCTTTGGCAGCCACAATGACGCCAGCGCAAAGAAAATGAAGCACGCACTTGAGTTGATTGTCGCAGCCGACCCGGATCTGGAAGTCGAGGGCGAAATGCCTGCGGACATGGCGCTTTCTGAATCATTCCGCAAACAGGAGTTTCCAAATTCCCGCTTGCGGGGGCCGGCGAACCTGCTGGTTATGCCGAATCTGGATTCAGCACATATTGCATTTAATTTTGCCAGGGTGGTCAGCGACGCCGTGACCATCGGCCCGATCCTTATGGGTCTGGATTATCCGGCGCACGTGTTGACGCCATCGGCCACGGTAAGAAGGGTGATCAACATGACAGCATTTGCGGTAATGGAAGCACAGATTCATGAAATGAAACAGTCCACAGCACATGGAGTGGGCTAAATGAGCGTCAAGTCATCAAGGCAAACTCAGGATGCGGATCCTGTAGAAACAAGTGAATGGATAGAAGCCCTGCAAGCTGTCATTGATCGTGAAGGGCCGGAAAGGGCACATTACTTAATCGAGCAACTGGTTGATTTTACACGTCGATCCGGCGGCCATTTGCCGTATGACGCGACCACCGCATACATCAATACGATCCCGCCGCACCTTGAAGCCAAAATGCCCGGCGACAATGAAATTGAACACCGCATTCGCTCATTCATACGCTGGAATGCAATGGCGATTGTCCTGCGTGCCGGAAAACGTGGTGGCGATTTGGGTGGCCATATTGCCAGTTTTGCCTCTGCGGCGACCCTCTACGACGTTGGCTTCAACCACTTCTGGAAAGGCGCTGATCACGAAAGTGGTGGTGATCTTATCTATATACAGGGTCATTCATCTCCGGGTATTTATGCCCGCGCATTTCTTGAAGGTCGGATCACCCGCGAGCAACTCGACCACTTTCGTCAGGAGATCGATGGCCAGGGCTTAAGTTCCTACCCGCATCCATGGCTGATGCCTGAATTCTGGCAGTTGCCCACCGTTTCCATGGGTCTTGGTCCCATCATGGCGATCTACCAGGCGCGTTTCTTAAAATACCTTCACAACCGGGATATTGCGGATACCTCGCAGCGCAAGGTCTGGTGCTTTCTCGGCGATGGCGAAACCGATGAGCCGGAATCGCTGGGTGCGATATCACTGGCCGGCCGGGAAGGTCTGGATAACCTGGTTTTCGTGGTCAATTGCAATCTTCAGCGTCTTGATGGTCCGGTCAGGGGCAATGGCAAAATCATCCAGGAACTCGAAGGCGTGTTCCGCGGTGCAGGCTGGAACGTCAATAAAGTCATTTGGGGGTCGCGCTGGGATGCACTGTTGGCAAAAGACAAAAACAGCCTGTTGCGTAAGCGCATGGAGGAGGCCGTTGATGGTGAATACCAGAATTACAAAGCCAAGGGTGGTGCATATACCCGCGAGCATTTCTTCGGGGCGTATCCTGAACTCAAGGAAATGGTGGCCACGATGTCGGACGATGATATCTGGCGGCTGAATCGCGGTGGTCACGACCCGCACAAGGTATATGCGGCGTATCACGAAGCCATGAACCACGCCGGTCAGCCAACCGTAATCCTGGCCAAAACCGTAAAGGGATATGGAATGGGAGATGCTGGCGAGGCCCAGAACATTACCCATCAGCAAAAGAAAATGGACGGTGACTCCATTCGTCAATTCCGGGATCGTTTCAAGGTTCCGGTAAGTGACGAGGAAATCGCTGAAGTTCCGTACTACCACCCGGGAGAAGACAGCCCGGAGATCAAGTACATGCAGGAGCGGCGTGCTGCGCTGGGTGGTTATCTGCCACAGCGGGTGGTGAGGTCGCAGCCGCTGGAAGTTCCTGAACTGAAAACATTTGAATCACTGGTAAAAGGCAGCGGCGAACGGGAAATAAGCACAACCATGACATTTGTGCGGTTTCTGGCCATATTGCTCAGGGAAAAGAAGATTTCCCGCCATATCGTCCCGATTGTCGCGGATGAAGCACGTACTTTTGGAATGGAGGGTATGTTCCGTCAAGTGGGGATCTACTCTTCCAAGGGCCAGTGGTACACGCCGGTGGATTCTGATCAACTGATGTTCTACAAAGAGGACACCCGGGGCCAGATCCTCCAGGAAGGCATTTCCGAGGCCGGTGCCATGTCATCGTGGATCGCTGCTGCTACCAGTTACGCGAACAGCGACGTGCCAATGATTCCATTTTTTATTTTCTATTCGATGTTTGGTTTTCAGCGGATTGGGGATCTTGCCTGGGCGGCAGGGGATATGCGAGCCCGCGGATTCCTGTTGGGTGGCACATCGGGTAGAACCACTCTGAACGGCGAGGGTCTTCAACATGAGGATGGCAACAGCCATGTGATATCTGCAATGGTGCCCAACTGCGTTTCCTACGACCCCACGTTTTCATATGAACTGGCGGTGATCTTGCAAGACGGCATGCGACGCATGTACCAGCAACAGGAAGATGTGTATTTCTACGTCACGTTGATGAATGAAAATTATCGCCATCCGGCGATGCCTTCCGGTGCAGATGCTGGTGGCGTGGAAGAGGGCATTCTCAAGGGGCTTTACAAGTTCCGTGCCGGTCACGATGCTGGTAACGCTGTTCAGTTAATGGGTTCCGGGGCGATATTGCGTGAAGTCATCGCAGCGGCAGACATTCTGGAAAGTGAATACGACGTCAATCCAACCATTTGGAGTGTTACAAGTTTTACCGAATTGCAGCGCAATGGCAGTGATATCGACCGGCACAACCGGCTTAACCCGGACGCAAGTCAGCAACTGCCCTGGGTCACACAGTGCATGCAGGGTCAGCGGGGCCCGGTCATTGCCGCCACCGACTATGTGCAGGCGTACGCCGAACAGATACGGCCTTACCTGCCGGAAGCCGACTATACCGTGCTTGGCACCGACGGCTATGGTCGTTCAGATACCCGTGAAAACTTGCGAATCTTCTTCGAGGTCGACAGAAACAGTATTGTATATGCTGCCTTGTACGCGCTTAGCAAACGGGATAAATTCGCGGTGAAAGATTTGATCAAGGCCCGTAAAAAACTCGGTCTCGACCCCGCGAAACCCAATCCATTCGGGCTGTGAATATGGACTATTTGCCAAACCAGCAAACTGGAAAACACTGTGAGTAAGCGCATCGAAGTCAAGGTGCCGGATATCGGCGATTACAGCGATGTGCCGGTGATTGAATTGCTGGTTTCAGTGGGTGACCGGGTCGATGCAGAACAATCATTGCTTACGCTGGAAAGTGACAAAGCGACCATGGAGGTTCCAGCACCGGTCGCCGGCGTCATCAGTGAGTTGCGGGTGCAGCTTGATGACACTGTTACCGAAGGTGATGTTGTTGTCGTGATCGAAGCATCAGAACAAGCCACCGTCTCAGATGAAGGCTCCGAAGCTGCAGTTGCGGCAACCGAACCGGCAGAGCCAAACACAAAGCCATCACCAGCGACCACTCAGGCCGCTGTGCAGCAGGCTCCCGCCAGACCCGAAATGACAGCCCCATCTACAGGTGCCCGGCAGAGTCCGCCGGTATCAGTGGGTGGAACGGCGACTTCGCCATCGAAGATACCGTACGCGAGCCCGGCAATCCGCCGTTTTGCACGCGAATTAGGTGTTGATCTGAGCCGTGTGAAGGGTAGTGAGCGAGGTGGCCGAATTAGCCGCGTTGACGTTAAAAACTTTGTTAAAGCCGTATTGTCAGGTGCTGCCGCACCGGCATCAGGCGGTCTGGGCTTTGATTTGCCACCACCGCCGAAAGTCAATTTCAGCCGCTACGGGGAAATAGAACTCCAACCATTATCACGCATACAGAAACTTTCAGGCGCTTACCTGCACCGCAACTGGCTCAGCATCCCGCACGTCACGCAAGATGACCTGGCCGATATCACGGTGATGGACGACTATCGCAAGACCCACGCGGAAAAGGCCGAGGCAAAAGGGTTCAAACTCACGCCTTTGGTGTTTTTGATCAAGGCGAGTGTGGCAGCATTGAAGAAATTCCCTTTCTTTAACGCGTCGCTGGATGAATCCCGTGAAAACCTGGTGCTGAAAAAATATTTCCACATCGGAATCGCGGTCGATACACCCAACGGCCTGATGGTCCCGGTTATCCGCGATTGCGATCAGAAAGATATTTTCCAACTGGCGGCAGAGCTGGCCGAGCTCAGCCAAAAAGCGCGTGACGGTAAGCTCAAACCCACAGAAATGCAGGGTGGCTGTTTTTCCATATCGAGTCTGGGCGGTATTGGTGGCACGTCGTTCACGCCGATCATCAATGCGCCGGAAGTGGCGATCCTGGGCGTGTCCAGGTCAAAAATCAGCCCGGTTTGGGATGGCGATGCTTTTCAGCCGAGGATGATGTTGCCGTTGTCGATGTCCTACGACCACCGGGTCATTGATGGCGCGAACGCAGCACGCTTCACACGCTACCTTGCGCTCTGTCTCGAAGATATTCAAAGTATGGATCTGTGACCGCTGACGCGTGTTAGTGTGGTGAAATGACCGAATACAGACGCAGTTCAGAATCACGCACCGGAACACGAATGCTGTGGGTCTCGGCGCTACTTCTTCTGGGTGGCCTGTATGCCGGTTTTTCGAGTCTGCAAAAGGATAAAGTATCGGTCAGTTCGGTAGATGCCAGCGGCAATGCGATGGTGATTTTGCAGCAGGACCGCAATGGGCATTATGAAGTAGAAGGACAAATAAATGGCCGGGCGGTGGTGTTTCTGGTTGACACCGGTGCCACGGACATTGCGCTGCCAGAGTCGGTCGCGAGGGAACTTGGATTGAAATTTGGCCCCCGGATCGGCGTAATGACAGCCGCGGGCCCTGTAAATGCGTGGATGACACGATTGGACATGGTATCGATTGGCAATATTCAACGCAGAAATGTAAGGGCAACAATCACCACAGGAGAATTTGGCGGGGTTTTACTGGGCATGAGCTTTCTGAAGGATTTCAATTTACAGCAACGCGACGGTACGCTGATTATCAGCCAACCATCCATGGATATGAACAATGAGTAATTCGATTGAAATTCGTGTACCTGATATCGGGGATTTTACCGATATTCCTGTGATCGAGGTATTGGTTGCAGCGGGTGATCGGGTTGATGCTGAACAGTCGTTGGTCACGCTGGAAAGTGACAAGTCAACGATGGAAGTACCGTCACCGGCGGCGGGCGTCATAACAGAGCTGAGGGTTGCATTGGACGACACTGTTTCCGAGGGCTCGGTAATCGCGGTATTGGATGCTGATGAAGCCGTCGAAAATACAACTGAGGAACCCAGTCCAGCCCCTGAAGCAGAAAAATCAGTGGCACAGGAATCGGCTTCAGCACCACCAAACCAACCACCGGCCCAACCCGCAACGCCTGCCGGGGATGATGGTGTCGATCCATCTGCCGAGTATGATTTTGACGTTCTGGTCCTGGGCGCAGGCCCCGGTGGTTACACCGCCGCCTTTCGGGCGGCAGACCTGGGATTGAAAGTTGCACTGGTTGAGCGCTATGCGGCCCTGGGCGGCGTGTGTCTGAATGTCGGTTGCATCCCCTCCAAGGCATTGTTGCATGCGGTTGCAGTGATCGATGAGGCGTCAGCAATGGCCGACCATGGTGTGACATTTGCTGATCCGCAGATAGACCTGGATAAATTACGTGGATGGAAAGATAAAGTCGTCGGCCAACTGGCTGGCGGCCTGGCATCGATGGCCAAAGCGCGGAAAGTAACCGTGATCGAAGGCCGTGGTGAATTTGCTTCTGCACATGAAATGACGATTCAGCAGTCGAATGGAAATCAAACAGTGAGCTTTGCCCGTGCCATCATTGCTGCAGGTTCGCAGGTATTCGAATTGCCCGGTATGCCCTGGGATGATCCGAGGGTGATGGATTCAACAAACGCACTGGAACTGGAAGAAATACCGACGCGGTTGCTGGTGGTAGGTGGTGGCATTATCGGTCTTGAAATGGCCACGGTATATCAGGGTCTTGGCAGCGAAGTCACGGTGGTCGAACTGACTGACCAGTTGATGCCCGGAACTGATAAAGACCTTGTCAGACCATTGCAGAAAAGAATCAGCAGTCGTTTTGCGGGGATTTTTGTTAATACCAAAGTCACCGGCATAAAAGCAAAAAATGATGGTCTGCAGGTGACATTCGAAGGCGCAAAAATACCTGAGAACCCGGTTTTCGACCGGATACTGGTCTCAACCGGACGTGTACCCAATGGTAAGCTGATCGGCGCTGAATCTGCCGGTGTTGAGGTCACAGAGGCCGGATATATCCCGGTGGACCGTCAAATGCGCACCAACGTGCCGAATATATTTGCGATCGGAGACATCGTCGGGCAGCCGATGTTGGCGCACAAGGCTACACATGAGGCAAAAGTGGCCGCAGAAGTCTGCGCAGGTATGAAAAGCGCTTTCGAGGCGCGGGTTATTCCATCGGTGGCCTACACCGACCCGGAAATTGCATGGGCCGGGCTGACCGAGACAGAAGCAAAACAACAGGGTATTGATTACAAGCTGGGCAAATTCCCGTGGGCGGCGGCAGGCAGGGCAATCGGCATCGGTCGCACCGAAGGATTCACAAAGTTGTTATTCGATCCGGCAAGCAACAGGGTGATCGGTGCTGGCATCGTCGGCCCGCACGCAGGCGATCTGATCGCGGAATGCGTGCTGGCAATCGAAATGGGTGCCGAGGCCGAGGACATCAGCCTGTCAATTCATCCGCACCCGACGCTATCAGAAACCATTGCAATGTCTGCGGAAGTTTTTGAAGGTACGATTACCGATCTCTATATTCCCAAGCGAAAATAAGATTCGCAGAAATTTCTTACAAGCTTTTGAGAAATATCCTATCGCCCACGCGGAAAATGCAAGTTACCATTGCGTTTTAGACAAACCGTCACTATTATGTATATACCTTATGTATATACCTTGAGTGACTATGACCAAGACGCAAACAAAAGTGTTCAAATCCAACAAGACACAAGCGGTTCGGCTACCCAAGGCAGTGGCATTTGACGAATCTGTTACAACAGTCGATATTTTCGTTGTAGGAAATACCAGGGTACTCTCACCCGCAGGTGAATCCTGGGATCAATGGTTTGATGGTCCGGGAGTTTCAGGTGACTTTATGCAAAATCGGGAACAACCGGATGGCCAGGAGCGTGAGGCCCTTTAAACAGCCCCATCCAGACCATGCTCAAGTACATGATTGATACAAATATCGCAATCTATACGCTGAAAAACCGGCCCGATAAAGTTCGCTCGGCTTTCAAGAAACACTCGGGTGAAATGTGCCTTTCCTCTATATCCATGGGTGAGTTGATTTATGGTGCAGAAAAGTCAGCCCAGGTTGAACGCAACCTTGCGATAATTGAGGGATTCACGGCCAGATTGCAGGTTCGGTCGTTCGATGATCAGGCCGCAATGCACTTTGGTCAGTTGCGCGCGGAACTGACCAAATCCGGCAGAATAATAGGGCCCTATGATATGTTAATTGCCGGTCATGCCCGTTCACTGGGCTTGATACTGGTTTCCAACAACCTCAAAGAATTTAATCGCGTACCCGGCTTGCGGGTCGAAAATTGGGTGTAAGCTGGAAAAGCTTATTGCCTGACAAATTTGAACACGAAACGGTCGGTTTTGCCGCGGATTTCCGGTTTGCTCATCGATAATGTGTGGTCGTCTTCCGGGTTGCTGAGAAAGTCTGCTTCGGCTTCCAGTGTGAAGCATGAGTCTGCAAATGTATCCCTGACCACCTGCGGGTCTACACGGTGCAATTTCTGTCCCACCACTGCCGGATCTCCGCCACTGTTGGCGACGTGGTCGATCAGGCCGAGCACCGCGCCGGGCTTCATCGCTTTGCAGAGCTTGTCTATCAACAGGGCTTCGTCAATTGACTGCCAGCCATGTTCTTCATCGGCATACAGAAAATCGTGCCAGGTCAGGACCAGCATGGCGGCATCCAGCGAGTTGTCTTCCAGTTCCAGGTCATCGGCTTCTGCGACGATGGTGACCGCCTGCGGCAGGCGGTTGTCTGCATAACGGGTTTCGTAGATCTTGCCCACATACGGGATATACGCCTGGTTGGTGTGGGCAATGATTTTGCCGTTTTCACCCACCACCGAATGCAGCATTTCGGTGTAATAGCCCCCGCCTGAGAACAAATCCAGGACTGTCATGCCGGGTTTGATTTCAAAAAATGCCAGCACCTCAGCCGGCTTGCGATTAATGTCCCTGGCGATATCCTCAGCCGGTCGGTTGGGGTTCGCGACCGCAGCTTCAATCGCTTTCTCAATATCACCACCACCGCTTTCACCGCAGGGAGAAAGCAGGAACACACTAAACAAAATGGACGGGCAACTCATGGACTAAACCCTCATTGATCCGTAACTCAGCTTGATTCAAGCCTTGGAATAAATTGTTTGCGGGATTATATGGGCTTGGCAACAGACAGTACAGAGTACTTTCGATAACCGGTTGCAGATATGCGATAAGCTGCAGACAGGCACAGTTTAACCCGGGATATCAGGCAAAAAACAGGTAACTGATGGTTGAAATCACCACCACGCCCATCAGGTTCAGTGCCAGACCGGCTCGTGCCATATCTTTCACCGTCACCCGCCCGCTGCCGTAAATTACCGCATTGGGTGCAGTTGCCACTGGCAGCATGAAGGCGCAACTGGCGCTCATCGCGGCGGGGATCATCAACAAATATGGGTCGATATCCATGGCCACCGAAGCAGCAGCCAGCAGTGGCATCAACAGGCTGGCGGTTGCAGTGTTGCTGGTGACTTCGGTCATGAATGTTACCGTCAGGCAGATCAGCAGAATCATCAGCCAAACCGGCAAAGTAGCGAGGGCTGTCAATTGTCCGGCCACATGATCGGCAAGACCACTTTGCATAAACGCATTGGCGATCGTGATGCCGCCACCAAACAGGATCAGCACACCCCACGGAATCTTTCTGGCAGATTCCCACTTAAGCAGTTTTTCGCCATTGCCATTTGAGGTGAGGGCCATGATGATCACTGCGATCAGTGCCACAGATGCATCATTTGCACCCGGCAGGTTCAGCCAACTGCTCCAGCCACCAAACGGTGCCTGACGTGTAATCCACATCACGGCGGTCAGTGTGAACAAAAACATCACACGTTTCTCGGCGGGCGTCCAGACACCGACGGGTGGAAGTGTGACCTGTCTTGACAGCTTCAAGCCACGCGTCAGCCACAGGCCGGAGATCGGAACCATCACCACCACCACCGGAATACCCCAACTCATCCATTCTGGAAAGCTGGGTGTTTGACCAAACTGATCCGCATACACCTGCATGAATATCAGGTTGGGTGGTGTACCAATCGGTGTTCCCAGCCCGCCAATGCTCGCTGCATACGCAATACCCAGCAATAGCGGGACCGCCAGTTGGCGATCGGCACGTTCCAGCACCGCCAATGCAACGGGAAGCAACATCAGCGTGGTTGCGGTATTCGATATCCACATGCTGAGCACCGCAGAGGCGGTCATAAAGCCGAGAACCAGGCCGCGGGCGCTACCGCCACCAAAAACATTGACCATATACAAAGCGATGCGCCGGTGCGCGCCCGAGTCTGCCATCGCGGTGGAGATCATGAAGCCGCCCAGTAACAACAGAATGAGTGGGCTGCCGTACGACTGGGCAACCTGTGCCGGCGTCAATATACCCAGCAATGGAAACAGGGCCAGTGGAATCATGGATGTAAACGGGATCGGGATGGGTTCAAAGATCCACCACAACGCACACAACAGCGTGATCGCCGCCGTGGCAGCGGGTGCAAACTCCCAGCCATTGAACACCAGTGCAATGTACAAAACCAGCGACAACACCGGTCCAAGCAGGATCATTAGACGACTCATATAGGAAAGGTCCCTGATACGAGGTTGGTATTATACGTACCCCAAAACAAAATAAGCGGTTGCATTGAAGGCGGGAAAGCCGTAGATTCAACTATCAGTGACTTACAGGTCATTCACAAAGAGTCTGATGACATAATGTTCACGTGTAACACACAATCCGGCAAAAAATTTACCCGCCGACCCCGACGTCCGGGATTTTCCCGAATCGGCTGGGTTGCCATGTGTTTCTGACAAAAAACATAAGAATTGATTAAAAACCCAGCCACGCGCTGGGTTTTTTTGTATTGGAAGGAGAGTTTGCTTTGAAACATTTTTTGACCACCAACGATTGGTCACGTGATGAACTTGAATCGTTACTGCTGGTTGCCGGTGAGCTGAAACAGCAACCGATGAACAGCAGTCTGAAAGGAAAATCGATTGCGCTGTTATTTTTGAACCCGTCGATGCGCACCAGGACATCATTCGATCTTGGTATGCAGCAATTGGGCGGTATCGCCATTGTGTTGCAACCGGGTAAAGACGCCTGGGGTCTGGAGTTTGAAACCGGCACGGTGATGGATGGCGATGCGGAAGAACATATTGCCGAGGCCGCAGGCGTGTTGTCACGCTACTGTGACCTGATCGCGTTGCGGGCCTTTCCTTCCTTCATCGATTGGTCAAAAGACCGCGAAGACAAGCTGATCAAGTCTCTGGCCAGGCACTCAAGTGTGCCGGTGATCAACATGGAAACCATTGTCCACCCCTGCCAGGAACTGGCGATGATGATGACACTGCAGGAAAAACTGGGCCGGGTGGATAACAGGAAAATGCTGCTGACCTGGACCTGGCACCCGCGCCCGCTGAACACCGCAGTGGCAAACTCGGCTTTGTTGATGGGCACCAGGTTCGGTATGGATGTGACCTTATTGTGTCCACAGGAAGCCTATTTACCGGACCCGCAATTTATGGAAGCAGCCAGCGCCAATGCAGCGGCAAGTGGCGGTTCTTTGGCGGTCAGCCATGACATCGAGTCAGCCTATAAAGGTGCAGATTTCGTTTACGCTAAAAGCTGGGGCGCCCTGCCGTACTACGGCAAGCCGGATGAAGAATGGGAGCTGCGAAAAAATTACCGTCATTTCATCGTCGATGAAGAAAAGATGGCTTTGACCAACAATGCACTGTTCAGCCATTGCCTGCCGTTGAGACGCAATATCAAGGCCACCGATGCTGTAATGGACGCGCCGTATTGCGTCGCACTGGATGAGGCTGAAAATCGTCTGCACGTGCAAAAAGCCCTGATGATGAACCTGCTTGGAGCACAGCTATGAATTCGGAAACTACACAGTCAACACCCATCGTGCTGGCTTTTTCAGGCGGTCTGGATACCAGTTATTGTGTTCTGGAATTGTGCAAACAGGGCTACGAGGTACACACGTTATTTGTTGATACCGGCGGCATCGCAGCAGATGAAGTTCGCTGGATTGAAGAGCGTGCGTTATCACTGGGTGCCAGCAAACACCACAAGCTTGATGCCGGTCAGATGATTTGGGATGAGTTCGTTGTGCCACTGGTCTGGAGCCAGTCCAGGGTGCTGGGTGAATACCCG
>SMVB01067179.1_pt1 | contig 12161 bp, 6 predicted proteins | sample 2456461 | NCBI WGS metagenome assembly SMVB01 (sample SAMN11095934, study PRJNA526329) | marine sediment metagenome | biome: Marine sediment; feature: Surficial sediment; material: Deep marine sediment; isolation source: Hadal surficial sediment | place: Pacific Ocean | collected 2014-05 | depth 0-1...
CTCTGAAACGGCGCGTTCGCACGCAGGTCCTCGACCGAACGTTGCCACAGCAGCGTGCACGCGATCGGCTGCGTGCGGCGACGGAGTTTCAGGAAGTACAGCAGCACCAGTGGCGGGATCACCGCCGCCGCGACGATCAGCCCGGCGGGAATCGAGATCCAGTTCACTTGAGCAATCCCCGCCGGGTGGCACGGCCGAGCGAGCCCAAGCGAGCTCGCCCGTGGCTTCGGGCCCATCCACTCGTCGACATCCGCTTCACTTGAGCAGGCCCCGCTTACGCAGATAATCCAGCAGCACCGTCGTCATATCCAGCGACGTGTCGAGCGTGACGTGCATGATCCCGCGTCGAATGCAGAAATCACGCAGCTTGCCGCAGTAGGCGTTGAGATTCTCCTTGTAACGCTTCAGCAACGCCGCGCTGATGGTCACCTCGGCGGTGTCCTGGTCCTCGATGTCGGTGAGCTTGAGATCGCCGGCGAGTCCGTGTCGGGCCGGATCGACCTCTTCGGGGCTGAGCGTCTGCAGGCAGTAGATGTCGAAGCCGCCGCCGGCGAGGTACCGCAGGCCCTTCTCGTAGCCTTCCTTGAACATGAAGTCCGAGAGGATCACCATGACGCCCTTGCCCTGGCGACCCAGCGCGATCTGCCGCATCGCCTCGGGGAAGCCGCTTGCGCCGCCGGGGGCGAGGTCCAGCAGCCACGAGCCCATCTCGCGTGTTCGCCGCCGGCCACGCAGGCTCGGCAGCGGCACTACGCCCTGGTCGTTGAACGCGTAGAGCGTGACACGGTTCTGGTTGGTAAGCCCGATGTAGCCCAGTGCCATCGCCAGCTGCTGGACGAACACGAACTTGCCGGGATTGCCCCAGTCCATCGATGCGCTCGCGTCGAGAACGAGAATCAACGACAGGTCTTCCTCTTCGAGAAACAGCTTCAGGAAGAGCCTGTCAAGCCGCGCGTAGATATTCCAGTCCACGAACCGCAGGTCGTCGCCGTGGACGTAGTGGCGGTAGTCGGCGAATTCGACCGAGACCCCCCGCTTCTTGCTCCGCCGCTCGCCCTGGAGTTTGCCGGCGAAGATCTTGCGGCTCAAGACATCCACCTGGTCGAGCTTGGACATCAACGTCCCGTCGATGAGCTCGTCGATACGCGTCGGGCGGGGCTGGGTGGTGACGCCGAAGTCGGCCATGGGGGAACATCCTACCCGCGATATCCTTCTGGAAGATCGTTGTGATCCGCCCAAGGCGCGGTAGCCTTGTCCTCATCGGACCGGGGGCAGTTGGTACGAGTCGGGCAAGGTTGACGCCGCTTCTCGATACTCGTGCCTTCGGCATCGGCCCTCTCGGTCAACGTGGCGTCACACGGAGCAACACGCGATGAACCTGAAGGCCCCCATCGCATGGGGTCTCGTCGCCGTTCTTGGCGGCCTGGCCATACTGATCGCAACCGTCCCGACCACGGCACAGCCGGCTCCCTCGGTGGCCCCGGCGACCCACGCGAAAGTCGCGTCACTGAAGATGGGTTACAGGGGTGGCGACAACACACCCGGCGCCGTGAACGACGGCGGCATCCTTGCGGGCGCTCCCGAGGGCGCCCCGGGACCGACCTGCCACTACGACAACCTGCGGCTGTCCGACGCCGGAATCCCCATCCTGCACGCCCAGAAGTCGGGGCTCAGTCCGGCCAACGCGCCGTTCTACAGCGAGGTCGCCGACGACTTCCTGCTGTTCGACCAGAATGACCCCGCCGGTCTCAACGGCTGCGTCCTTGACCGGGTGCAGTTCGCGGTGACGCACGACACGCCCGGCATCAGCCCCCAGAACTGGAACGGCGTCAAGATTACGATCTACCAGGATCGTGGCAACGTCTGCGTCGGCCAGGCGCTGGACTTCCCGTGCCAGCGGAACCCCGGCAAGGGCCCCGGCGGCTACCCGGTCGCCAACAACGATGCCACCGATCGCGAACACCGCTCGTGCTGCGCGAACCCGGACAAGGCCGCGATCGTCTGCGAACTCAAGGTTCCGATGAGCAAGGTCACATTCAACGCCATCCCCGGCGCGGACGACTCCTACGACATCACCGTGTCGGGTCTCATGCAATACAACTGCGTGCTGGAGAAGAACAAGAAATACTGGATCGCGCCCGTTCCTGAGATGGAGTTCTTCGACACGGCGAACGGGGCTGTCCAGGGTGCGACGTACCTCTGGTCATCGACGAATTCCCTGGGTCGAGAGGCGCAGGCGTACAGCCCGGACTTCACCGGCGTCGATCAGTGGTCGGGTATTGCGACCCAGCTCGGCTGGTTCGACACGGATCTCTACCTGGGCATCTGGGCCGACAAGGAGACGCCGCCGGACGAGCCGTGCCACTACGAGAACCTGCGGCTCGGCGAACCCGGCCTTCAGTTTGCCTATGCACAGAAGTCCGGCGGCAGCCCCGTGAACCAGCCCATCTACGCGGAGACCGCCGACGACTTCGTTCTCTTCGACCCCGACGACCCCAACGGGGGCAACGGCTGCATGCTCGACCAGGTGCAGTTCGCCGTCACCCACGACACGCCGGGCATCAGCCCGCAGAACTGGAACGGCGTGAAGATCACGATCTACCAGGACCGCGGCAACGTCTGTCAGGGCCAGGCCATGGACCCACCCTGCCTGCGGAACCCCGACAAGGGGCCGGGCGGGTACCCGATCGCCGTCGATGACCCGACCAATCGCGAACACCGCTCGTGTTGCGCGAACCCGGACAAGGCGGCGATCGTGTGCGAGCTGAAGATCCCGATGAGCAAGGTCTCCTTCACGCCGATACTGCAGTACCCCGATACCTACGACATCACCGTGTTCGGACTCAAGCAGTACAACTGCCTGCTGGAGAAGAACAAGAAGTACTGGATCGCCCCAACGCCGGAGATGGAGTTCTTCGATCCGGGCACCGGTACGGTTCAGGGTGCGACCTACCTGGTGGGTTCGACCAATCCGGTTGGCAACGAGGCGCAGGTGATCGCCGATGCGTCCGGAATCCAGCAGTGGTCCGGCATCCAGACACAGCTTGGCTGGTTCCATTCGGATCTGTACCTGGCGATCTGGGCCAACAAGGCCGACACGCCCGACGAGCCGTGCCACTACGAGAACCTGCGTGTCGGCCAGGACGTCTGGGCGGCGCAGAAGGCGGTCGACTTCCCCTTCTACGCCGAGACGGCCGACGACTTCATCCTCTCCGACCCGAACGACCCCAATGGCGACAACGCCTGCCGGCTCGACCAGGTCACGTTCGCGGTCTGGCACGAGGTCCCCGGAACCACGCCGGCCTTCTGGGACGGCATCAAGATCACCATCTACCAGGACCGGGGCACAGTCTGCCTCGGACAACCGCTGGCCATCCCGTGCTCGCGCAACCCGGACAAGGGCCCCGCAGGCTACGCGGTGCCGGCAGCGGGCGGTGCGCGTATTCACCAGCCGTGCTGCATGGCTCCCGACAAACCGGCGATCGTCTGCGAGCTGAAGATACCGATGAGCAAAGCCACGTGGGTGGCCATCCCGCATCCGATCTATGACGATCTCTACGAGATCACGGTCTCCGGCCTGGATCAGTACGCGTGCCTGCTGGAGAAGAACAAGAAGTACTGGATCGCACCGGCGCCGGAGGTGCAACTGTCTGTCGCCGGCCAGACGTTCCTGCTCACTTCACCGAACCCGTCGGGGCAGGAGGCGCAACTCCTGTTCCCCGAGGGCAACGTTCCTGCATGGTCACTGATCTCGACACAACTTGGTGGCTTCGAGCACGACCTGTACCTGGCAATCTGGGCCACGAAGGCCGACGATCCGGTCGTGCCCTGCCAGTACGAGAACCTGCGGAAGAGCGTCATGCCGGATCCACCGCCGTTCTTCAGCCACAGCCAGAAGTCGCATGACACGAGTGTCCCGTTATTCTACGCCGAGACGGCAGACGACTTCGTCCTGACCGATCCCGATGACCCGCAAGGCGACAACAACTGCCGACTCGACGAGGTCGAGTTCTCGGTGTGGCACAACACACCCGGCATCAGTCCCGCCAACTGGGATGGTGTCAAGATCACCATCTACCAGGACCGCGGCGTGGTGTGCGTCGGGCAGCCGCTGCTCCCGCCGTGTTCGCTGAACCCGGACAAGGGGCCGGCTGGTTTCCCCACGGTGAACACCGACCCGACTGTCCGGGAGCACGAGTCATGCTGCTCGAGCCCCGACAAGGATGCCATCGTCTGTGAACTCAAGATCCCGATGAGCGATGTCATCTGGACGCCACAAATCGAGCTGCCCGACCTCTACCACATCCTGGTCCCCAACCTCGCGCCGCAATTGTGCCACCTGACCAAGGGCAAGAAGTACTGGATCGCACCGGCGCCGGTGATGGACTTCACCGATACGGCCGGCAACCTGCAGGGCTTCACGTTCCTGATGACGTCACCCAACCCGGCCGACCACAGCGCCCAGGTCGTCAGCGATCCGCTGCTGGGCCACCCGTTCTGGGAGAGCCTGAGTAATCTGCCGGTCATCGATAGCGATCTGTTCCTTGCAGTGCGTGGCATCAAGACGGCCGAGTGCCCGTGGGACTGCGCCGACGGCGACAGGATCGTCGGGATCAACGACTTCCTGGCACTGCTTGGACAGTGGAACATCGTCAACGCCCCGTGCGACTTCAATGGCGGCGGCGTCGACATCGTCGACTTCCTCAAACTCCTCGCCCACTGGGGCCCGTGCCCGTAACCAGAGCGGGGACGCGAATCCGTACACAGACACCCCCGAGCCATCCGGCTCGGGGGTTTTTGAATATGCTACTCTAGTACGACTACTCTAGCATATTGCCGTTGGCGTCTAGTCGACGTCCCGCGGGACCGTTTCGAGCAATCGTTCGATGATGTGGTCGGTCGTGACGCCTTCGGCCTCGGCCTCGAAGCTTCGGATGATGCGGTGACGCAGGGCCGGGCGGGCCACCGAGTCGATGTCCTTGAATGCGACCGCGTACCGGCCTGCCAGCAGCGCCCGGACCTTGGCCGCGCAGATCAGGGCTTGCGCGCCGCGCGGGCTCACGCCGACACGCACGTACCGGTCGGTGTCGTCGCCGGCGCCCGTGCCGGGGTGCGTCGCGAGGATCAGCCGGATCGTGTAGTCCTGCACGTGCGGGGCGACCACGATCCGGCGCGCGAGCTGCTGGGCCTTGAGGATGTACGCACCGTCCATGATCGGCGTCACGGTCGATCCGATGCCTGTGGTCGTGCGTGCGATGATCTTGTTCAGCTCGGCGCGGTTCACGAAGGGCACCACGATCTTGAAGAAGAACCGGTCGAGTTGCGCCTCGGGCAACGGGTAGGTTCCCTCCTGCTCGATCGGGTTCTGTGTCGCGAGCACCAGGAATGGCCGCTCCAGCCGCCGTGTCGTGCCCGCCACCGTGACGGTGCGTTCCTGCATTGCCTCCAGCAGCGCCGACTGGCTCTTTGGTGTCGCCCGGTTGATCTCGTCGGCCAGCAGCAGTTGGGTGAAGATCGGACCGGGGCGGAACGAGAACGTCCGCCGACCGGTGCCCGGATCATCGACGACGACGCTGGTCCCGGTGATGTCGGCCGGCATGAGGTCGGGCGTGAACTGGATGCGTCCGTACGGCAGGTTCAGCGCCTGGCCAAGCGTCCGCACCAGCAGCGTCTTGCCGAGCCCCGGCACGCCTTCGAGCAGCACGTGACCATCGGCAAACAGCGCGATGAGCGTCTGGATGACGACCTCGTCCTGGCCGACCATGACCTTCCCGATCGTCGAGCGTAGTCGCGAGAACGCCTCGCGGAGCCCGGTGCATGCTTTCCGCGCGGCCTCGACGTCGTCCAACGCCATGTCGAGGTCCGGCAGCGACGCCGTGTCGAGCGTGGAGGTCGTGGGGGCCGCCTCAGGCATCCGCTGCGTCCTTGTCCGGCTGCCGCGACGGGTCAGACTGGTCACGTGCCCGCCGCTTCGCTGCGAGCAATCGTGCGGTGTAGTCACCGGCGTCAGCCGGCGGCTCGGGCTCGGCCTGCTCGCGAGCCGGCTGTGGCGATCGGACGTCGCCCGGTTTGGCGCCGGCCTTGCCGGCCACGTCGATCGCCTGCTCCTGGTCGGCGGCGGTCGCCTCGTAACGAGTTGAGGCAGACGCCTGCATCTGGTTCTTCCGCTCGGCGACGCGCTTCCACGCCGCCACCGTGTCGGTGCCGACCTCCTGCCGACGGCCCAGGGTGCGGGCCGCCAGTGCAGCCAGCGCCTTGCGATCGACGGCGATTCGTCGCGCCGCGACGTCCAGGACAAACAACGCCGCAGCGAGGATCACCAGCAGGTCCCACACCGCACGCGGGCTCTTGGGGACCTCCAGATCGCCTCGGTAGAAGAGATCCAGCAACTCGGGATCGGCCCCGCTGAGCAGCCTGCCACCAGTTCGCCGATACAGCTGGTCGAGCAACGCCGCATTGTGTTTCACGGCCCGGAATTCGCGTGGGTACGGGATCGACACCGCCGCCTGGATATTGCCCCGGATCGGCGCGTCTATCGTACCGCCCACAAAGTTGATGTTCGTGAGGTACGCGCCTTCCTTTGTCGCCTTGAACTCGCCGCGGTAGCGGCCGGGGCCGGTCTGCTGCAGGACCAATGGCTCGCTCTCGCTGTCCGGGTGCAGGACGACCGCCGACATCTTCAGGAAGTTGAGGTTCGAGGCGTCGGCACCCATCGCTTCGACCTCGACCGTCGCGATGTCGCCCTCGAGGGTCGTTCTCACCATCACGTTGGCCGGGGCACCTGGACGCATGACCCATCGCAGCGACTGCTCCCAGAACGCGCGGAATTCCGCCCAACTCGCCCAGCGACTGCCCCACGTGCCGGAAAGGTCGCTCATGTACGCGATCGACTTGCCGAGCCCGTAGTTCCAGTACGCATAGATCGGGTCGTTGCCCTCGGACGTCGGGCTGACGATGGGGATCTGGCTGAGACCGTCACGCGGCGCGGTGAGCACGTAGCCGTCGATGGACGGCACCGACACGAACCCCTCGACCGGTCCCGGTAACCGGCTGACGACGTTCGGGAAGTACTCCTGCCCTTCGACGATCAGCGATCGAGAAATCAGCTTCGCTTCCTTGATGAAGATCTGCGGCAGCCGCTTCGGGTTCTTGACCGGCCCGTAGAACGTGCCGTTTGTGTACCTGGCGATGTGCTTCATCGTCGCGAGGTCGGCGTTCGAGCCGTGACCGGCGACGAGCACCGTGGTCACCGAGATCTTTGCGGCGACAAAGTCCTTGAGTAACGAGGTCGGCGGCGCCTGCGGGTCGCCGTCGGAGATAATGATGACGTGCTTCTGGCCGGCCGCCAGCGGCGAGAGCCCGGTGAGTGCAATCTTCAGCGACGCCGCGAAGTCGGGCATGTCGCCCATACGCATCTTCTTTGCCGCCGCGATCGCAACGCTCTTGTCGCCGGCGAGGAGTGGGCCGAATTCCCAGACCGCCCCACCCCTGGTGTAGTCGTAGTCGATGATGCCCACGTAGTCGAGGCGGCTGAGCGCCTCGATCGCCGCGATGGCGATCTTCTGGCCCCAGAAATTGCCCTGCGGCATCTCCGTGGAATGCATGATCAACGCAAGCGCCCCGCGCGGCATCTGCCGGGTCATCGGCGGGTCAAGCCTGACCGGCAGGACACGCGCGACCTCGGAGTCGATCCACCCGCCGGCCCCGAACGACTGGGTGCCGCCGAGCATGACCAGACCACCGCCAAGGTCGTGGACATAGGCATGCACGGCCTTGTCTTCTTCATCGGTCAGCGCCCATCGCGGGATATTCGCCATGACGATCGCGTCGTAGCCGGACAGGAACACCGTCCCGCGGGCCAGTGCCGCCGGCTCCATCACGTCGACGGCCATGTTGCTCTCGTTGAGCGCCTGCACGAGGAAACGCGAGTCGGTTGCATCATCGATGACGAGGATCTTGCCCTCGGAGCCGACGAAGGTCACCGCCACCGCCCGGTTGTTCCGCGAGATCCCGTCGGCCTCGGGGTCGTCGGGCTCGAAGACCGCCTCGAACTGCAGCGGGCCGGCAATGTCGAGGCTCACCGTCAGTGGCAGCACCGTGAGACCCGGCGAAAGGTCCACGTGTAGACCGTTGCCCTCTTCGAGACCGTTGAGATCGAGGAACTCGTCGTTGAGCTTCAACAGCACGTTGCCCGACGCGTTGCCCTGGCTGCGGAGAACCATCTTGATGATCGCCGACTGGCCCAGCCGGGCCCGCGACGGCGCCGTGATCCGCTCGAAGATGACCTCGTTGGCGTACTCGTACTCAAGGACCAGGACGTCGACCGGGACACCGTTGGCTGCCGCCAGTTCGGCCGCCGCCATCACCCGCCCCTCGGTCTCATTGCCGTCAGAGGCGACGACGATTCGGTTGGCCGTGTCCTGCGGCATGATCGCCAGCGCCAGGTTGAGCGCATCTTCCAGGTTCGTCGCGGCCAGGTCCGGCGGCTCCTGGAGCTCGCCGAGCCGCGTGAAGCGGTCGGGCATTGCTTCGATCTTGGCGTCACGCGCGACGGTGATAATGGCGAGCCGGTCGCGAGGATCGTCGCGCGCCTCGGTCGCCTGACGAAAGAACTCGTACGAGTAGTTCTTCATCGCCAGCGGGATCGACTGGCTGCGATCGAGGATCAGGGTCACCGTGAGCCCTTCGCCCCGCTTCTCCCAGACCGGTCGCGCCAGCGCCACCGAGAGCAGGGCAATAACCAGGCACCGGATCGCGAACGTCCCGTACGACTTCAGCTGCGACAGGCCGCCGATGCTCCGCCGCGACATGAGGAACGCGGGGATCACCAGCAACAGCAGCACCAGCCAGCCGGGACGGTCGAAATGGAGTGGCAGGTCGCCCATCTTCCCCTAATGGCTAACGGCTGATGGCTCTTGGTCTGATCATGTGTACGCGGTTGTTTCCGGAATCGAGCACGAAGATTGTCTCGCCAACACCGTCAACGGCCCAAGGATACTGCAGTTCGCCTTCGCCGCTGCCGACACGGCCGTACACGCCACGGCTTTGCCCGTCGCTGCCGAAACGCTGGATCCGGTTGTTGCCGAATTCACAGACGAGCAGCGATCCGTCCTGGAGCACCATCACATCATACGGGTAGGCCAGCTCGCCAAGCCCGCGTCCGGGACCGCCGATCACCCGCAGCGGTCGGCCCTGGGGATCGACCACCACGATCCGGTGGTTACACGAGTCGGCGATGAACAGCTCCGTGCCGTCGGCGCTGAACGCCAGCGACTGCGGCCGGCTGTACTGGCCGACCCCCGAGCCGGGTTCACCGAACGAAAAAAGGAACTCGCCGGCCGGGCTGAACACGCAGATCCGCTCGTTGCCCCCGTACTCGGAGACGTAGATGCGACCGTCGGCGCCGAACGCAACGTCGGTCGGGTAGATGAACTGCCCCGGCCCGCTGCCATAGCTGCCGAACCGCATGAGCTCATGACCATCGGGGTCGAATGCGATCACGCGGTGACAGTGGGTGTCGGCCACGAATACGTTGCCGTCCGGCGACACACCGAGCCCGGTCGGTTTGCCGTTGTTCCACCTGGGCATCCGCCATTGCAACTGCGGCTCGCCGTCAAACCCCCACCGCTGCACGCGCGCAGTCTTATCGACGACGTACAACACCAGGCGTTGCGGATCGACCGCCAGGCCGCGCGGATACTGAAACTGCCCCAGCGACCGCCCCGACGACCCGAACGTCGCCCGCGTCCGCAACGGCGCGGGTTCAGCATCGACACCGCCGGTCCCGCAGCCGGCAATGGCGGCGAGCAGTATCGCTACCGGCACGGTACGCGCGATGCGGTCGGGGACCAGGATTGTGGAACGGGTGCTGACCACGGTGACCCGGACGGAGTGAGGCGACCGCCACCGACGAAGCAGGGCCGGCCACCCAATCGCGAATCGTCCTACTTGATAAAGAGCATCTCACGATAGGACGGCAGCGGCCAGAGGTCGGCAGCGACGCGCGTTTCGAGCTCGTCCGCCAGCTCGCGCAGCGAATCCATCACGGGCATCACCTGCTGCTTCATGAAGCGGGCCTGCTTGATCGGGTCCTCGTCCTCGTAGTTGTCCGCCTGGGCCAGTGCCTCCAGTGACAAGTTGAAGCGATAGACGAGATCGACGAACTCCGTGAGCGCCGCCACCTGGTCCTTGCAATCCACGCCGGCTTGGTTCGTGGCCGTAACGGCGTTGGCGAGACGCGTCTGGTGCAGCAAAGCCGCCGGCAGAATCATCTGCCGTGCCATCAGGACCATCGATTCCGACTCGATCAACAACTGCTTGGCGTACTTTTCCATGTACGCGTACAGGCGGCTCTCGAGCTCCGCCGACTGCATGACCTTGTACTTCGAAAAGAGCGCCACCGCCTTATCGGAGAAGATCGCGGGAATGGCCTCGACCGAATCCTTGAGGTTGGGCAGTCCGCGCCTGGCCGCTTCGGCATGCCAGTCGGCGGAGTAGTTGTCGCCCTCGAAGATGATCTGCTTGTGCTCCTTGATGACGGACTTGAGCACCTTCCTGACCACTTCAACAATCTCGTCGGACGACCGATCGGGTCCCAGTTCGCTTTCGATTTGCGTCGCCATCTCGTCGAGCGATTCGGCAACGATGGTGTTCATGACGGTGTTGGGCCACGCCGCCGTCGCCGACGAACCGACCGCGCGAAATTCAAACCGGTTTCCGGTAAACGCGAATGGGGACGTGCGGTTACGGTCACCGGAGTCGCGCGGAAGCTGCGGCAGCGTGCTCGCGCCGAGATCGATCACGCCGCCCTTGATCGTGCTAGTCGGGACACCCGTTTCGATCTGCTCGACGATATCACTCAGCATGTCGCCAAGAAAGATCGAGATGATCGCCGGCGGCGCTTCGTTCGCCCCGAGCCGGTGGTCGTTGCCGGACGAGGCAATCGAGGCCCGCAGCAGGTCGGCGTGCATGTGGACGGCACGAATGACCGCGCACAGGAAGACCAGGAACTGCATATTCGTGTGCGTTTCCTCCTGGGGGTCGAGCAGGTTGGTGCCCGTGTCGGTGCACATGGACCAGTTGTTGTGCTTGCCCGAACCGTTGAGACCTGCGAAGGGTTTCTCGTGAAGGATCGCCTGGAAACCGAACCGCGGAGCCACGCGTTTCAGCGTCTCCATGATCAGCATCTGGTGATCGCACGCGATGTTGGAGGTCTCGAAGCTCGGCGCGATCTCGTACTGTCCGGGAGCGACCTCGTTGTGCCGTGTCTTGACCGGAATGCCAAGACGGTAGAGCTCACGCTCGACCTCGGCCATGTAGGCCAGGACACGCGTCGGAATGGAGCCGAAGTAGTGGTCGTCGAGCTGCTGCCCCTTGGGCGGCTTGGCGCCGAAGAGCGTCCGGTCGGCGGCCAGCAGGTCCGGCCGGGCGAAGTACAGGTTTCGGTCGATCAGGAAGTACTCCTGTTCGGCACCGACAGTGGTGTAGACCCGACGCACATCCGTGTCCGTGCCGAAGATCCGCAGGATGCGCATCGCGTGGTGGGACAGAGCCTCCATCGAGCGCAACAGCGGTGTCTTCTGGTCGAGGGCCGCCCCGGTCCAGGAGACGAACGCCGTGGGGATGCAGAGCGTGACGCTGTTCTGGCCATGCAGAAGAAAGGCAGGGCTGGTGGCATCCCAAGCCGTGTAGCCCCGGGCCTCGAAGGTGGCCCGCAGTCCACCGGACGGGAAACTCGAAGCATCCGGCTCGCCCTGGCAAAGCTCCGAGCCGGTCAGCGAATAGACCATCCCGCCCTCGCCGTCGGGCGTGACCAGCGAGTCGTGCTTCTCCGCGGTCAGGCCGGTCAACGGCTGAAACCAGTGCGTATAGTGGGTCGCGCCGCGCTCCGTGGCCCAGTCCTTCATGGCAGCAGCCACGACGTCGGCCACCTGCAGATCGAGCCGTTCACCGCGTTCTATGGTCCTCATGAGGCGCCTATAGGCATCCTTTGGGAGCCGCTGCCGCATGACGGTGGGGCCGAAGACATCGCAGCCGAAGAACTCGTCGACGCGCTCGAGCTTCGCGGCACCGGGTGATCCGTTGGCGGCGTCACTGTCCCAGTTGACAGCGGCCGTGATGGCGTTTTGACGTGCCAGTGTTGTCTCCATTACACGACATCC
>SMVB01059839.1_pt1 | contig 12155 bp, 8 predicted proteins | sample 2456461 | NCBI WGS metagenome assembly SMVB01 (sample SAMN11095934, study PRJNA526329) | marine sediment metagenome | biome: Marine sediment; feature: Surficial sediment; material: Deep marine sediment; isolation source: Hadal surficial sediment | place: Pacific Ocean | collected 2014-05 | depth 0-1...
GGGATGCGAAAATGGGAAGTTATTCTTTCGCGAGCCCTTAGCCCATTCCCATTCCTTGATGGCCAAATTGAAGGCATGTTTCATGAGGGCCATTTCCCGGTTAATGGGCGCGGGTTTCACGCCAGCCTGATAGCGTTTCGCCTTATACTGGGCAATCACTTTCGGCGTGATTTCAGCCAACGTGGCCTGCCCGAAAAATGGACGCAAATTCTTGAGACACGGGTGATGTCTCAGCAGTTTGTCATAAGGAATGTCATGGTTGCGTCCTACCAAGTGTCACAATCATGTCCGGTTGCAATAGTTTTTTAGGGAGCAAACTCGTGTGGTCAAAAAACTCGTCGAGGCTTAGGGTATTTAAAGAAACATTCTCCTTAAAGATGGGTCTAACCCAACAAAAGGATGGTCGGGGGATGAGAAAGGGACAGTAGAAATGTGTTAAAAGTGAGTGTGCCAAAAATGAAGATGCATTTTTCTCCTACCGTTATGATCTTCAACGCCACCATGGGTTTTTAAACGCAACATTTTACGTTTCAATAACCTCAATGAGAAGGTAATCTTACACCTAATAGTACGTTGGCTGATCTCTATGATCCGAACACTATGCCACCTGTCTTGCTTAAGGCGCATCAAGCCCTTGATAAAGCCGTAGACAAGCCCTATCGTAAAGCCGCCTTCAAAAATGAAAAAGAACGCATCGAGTTTCTTTTCGAGCGATACCAAAAACTCATAGAGCCATTAATTCAGCCGGAACCAAAAAGGCGAAGAAGAAAGGCTTAAGGAGAGAAGGACATGGCCGGATCAACATTTCAAACACACCCTTTGGACCTAGATGACCTTCTCGAAGACTGTCATAAGGGCGTTCTTCAGTTGCCGGATTTTCAGCGCAGTTGGGTTTGGGATGAAGATCGCATTAAAAGTTTAATCGCCTCAATCTCACGAGCTTTTCCGATTGGCGCATTAATGACCCTTGATAGCGGTGGAGAAGTCAATTTTAAGCCCAGACCCGTTGAAGGTGCACCGCCTGAGGCAAAACATACTCTCCCTCAGTCCCTGTTGCTTGATGGTCAGCAACGGATGACCTCACTTTATCAGGTTACCTTGCGGGGAAAGGTCGTCGAAACCGTGACCCCGAAAAAGAAGAAGGTCAAGCGCTGGTTTTATATCGACATCCGAAAGGCTCTTGATATTTCCCTAGATCGCGAAGAAGCAATTGTTGGCATGCCGGAGGACCGAGTCATCCGAAAGGATTTTAAGCGTGTAACGGTTTTGGATCTTTCATCTGCTGAGTTGGAATATGTTTCACTGATGTACCCGGTTTCCCAGGTCTTTGATTGGGACAGGTGGCAAGACGGCTTCGACAAACATTGGCGCGGTGACGAAAATGAAATTGTTCGTGAAGAATTCCGGACTTTCAAACGCCAGGTACTGGAAAATTTTAAATACTACCGTGTGCCGGTGATCGCCCTGGATCGCTCAACGTCCAAAGAAGCCGTGTGCGTCGTCTTCGAGAAGGTCAATACCGGGGGCAAGGCGCTAGACGCCTTTGAGCTTGTTACCGCGATGTATGCTGCCGAAGGCCACGAATTGAGAAAAGATTGGTATGGCAACAACGGAACAAAGGGACGGCATCGACGTTTTGAAGAAACTCTACGGCCTGCTGACGCCGATACTGGAATTATCGGCGAAGTTTCCAATACCGCTTTCCTTCAGACGATTTCACTTTTTCATACGCGTGATCGAAGGCGGGTAGCAGAGAATGCCGGGAAACAGGGCAAGGACCTACCTGCCGTTACAGGCAACAGGTCGGCGCTGTTAAACCTACCTCTTTCGGAATACAAGAAGTATGAAGCGAAGGTGGAGCGGGGTTTTGTGCAGGCGGCGAAGTTCCTTTACCTTCTGCACATCTATCGTATTTTTGATCTTCCCTATCAGTCCCAAATAGTGCCGCTTGCCGCCATTCTCGCCGACATCGGTGATGCTTGGGAGCATGAGACGAACCGAGCCATGCTGGTCCAGTGGTATTGGAACGGCGTTTTTGGGGAGCTTTATGGCTCTGCGGTCGAGACGCGCATCGCCCGTGATTTCATGGAAGTGCCGGTCTGGCTCAATGGAGGTCCTGAACCATCAACGGTTAGCGAAACCATGTTCCGCGCCGACAGATTGAAAACTATGCGCATGCGTTTGTCCGCTGCTTATAAGGGCGTCAACGCTCTTTTGATGAAAGAAGGAGCACAGGATTTTCGTTCTGGTCAGAAATTCGATCACACGATCTTCTTCGGCGAGAATGTCGATATCCATCATATCTTCCCGCAAGATTGGTGTAAAAAGCAGGGCATCAAGCCGAAGGTCTATGACTCTATTATCAACAAGACACCACTTTCATACCGGACGAATCGGATTATCGGTGGGGTAGCGCCATCTGAGTACCTCGCCAAATTGGAAAAAGGTAATGCGAGCACACCATCTATTACGAACGATAACCTCAATGTCTACCTCCTATCTCATTTGATTGATCCGTCGCTTCTGCGCAGCGATAGCTTTGAAATGTTCATGGTGGACCGACAAAAACAACTTTTGGCTCTTATCGAGAAAGCAACAGGAAAGACCGCCTATGTGGGTAGTGTTCAAGAAGAAGGTGAAGATGCTGAGGCTGATATGGACACCATTGAAGCTGAGCTGACAATTGCTGCATCATGATTCTTGCGCCCAAGAAGGGCCTAATTTAAAGAAAGTCGCACCTCTATTTTTGATTCCATCCTTGTCATAAGAATTGGGTGATAATATTACTTATGGGAAATACTAGGTGGTTTTTAGGCAGGTACATAAGGTGAAATCTTGATTTTCCCTGATTGCTTCCGCATCTCTGTCGTGTCAAACCATGCTTGCATTCTCAACAACATATCCATGTTGAGTTGAAACGCTTTTTCCAACCGTAGCGCCATTTCTGGCGAGAGCGCCGCTTTTTCATTCACCAAGTCTGACAGCGTGGCACGACGCACCCCGAGCACCTCAGCAGCTTTCGTGACACTGAGGTCAAGTTCGTCAAGCACTTCCGTCTTGATGAACGCGCCAGGATGGGAGGGCTCCATTCCTATTGTTATGTTTTTCTTCTTCATCAGTGGTAATCCTCCAAATCTAACAAATCTACATATCCGTCCTCTTCTTCAAAGGTGATCCGCTAGTTTCCCGACGTAGACACGCTCCATGTGTCTTTTCGATCACCCGAGAGTTGATGTACATGCCAACCCGGAGGAGCGGAGGACCGAAACCCGGCCATATCCTCAGCCAGAATGAGCGCAGTTAAAACATTCCGTATCCTCGTGACAAGATGGGCCGTATGCCTCTGGTCTGATTATCTTCAATGAGGCGTTTCAAGCCTCGATGACGCACCGAACGAATAATCATCTATTTTTAATGTACGGCATAAGCGTACATATTGCAAGAGATTTTTGACTTGATGTGGACAATAAAAACTTAAAGCTTCAGCTTTGCCTTATTTCTAATTCATACTTTCCGTATGGATATCTCTGCGTCATTTTATCAAGCGGCCAAAGTGCCACCCCGCCGCTACGGGCATAAGTTCACCAACCCAAAATTTTCCCCTCGCCTCAAAAGCAATCGCCGCTTTAAAATGCGCAAGCCCAAATGGATGAAATAGGCGTTTCATGTAACAGAAGGCCGTAGTCGGTTACATTTTTCACTAGCGTTCGAGATCATCGGCCACTTTCTGGGTTTCGCGGCATCGCCGGGATAGGCGGGGCATCTTGATTGCTCCAAATTGTGTCCGGTTTCGGCCATTAGCGGACGTTCTTTTTACTGGGGAGTATGACCAACAATTCTCTTTGCACGCTCAAGAACATGATCATAAGTCATTATGGATAGATTATGGTATCCAGAGTTAAGTATCCGAAATGCTTCTACTTGTTTAGGATTCCAATCATTTGATCGGCCAAAAATCAAAATACAGCGAGGTTTAATCGTTTTGACATTATCAACGCGTTCCAGAAACTTGACACTATTGGCTTCACGTTCAACCTCGTAAATATATGATGATGCTTGGGTTACTGCCTTAATTAAATCTGAAGAGGGAACGTAATTACCATGATCTTGCGCATTAGCCCCAAAATGCATGCCACCTTTTGGGCGTTTTATTTCTATTACATCCAAGAACCCATCATATGCTTCCATCAAAAAGTCTGTAATGTTCTGGGTATCAATAGACCTCTCATCAAGAATTCGAATAAAGTCACTTCCTAAAACCCAGCTATTCTTTTCAAACCATTTTTGCCAATTCGTTTCGACCAAATCGGCTTTGAGCATCGTTGCAAATTCTTCAATGGCTTTAATACGATTAGCCGTTTGAAGTCCTAATTTAAGTTCTTCTGGAATCACTTTATTTGAAAGAATAAAATCGACCAATTTTTGTTTATCAGGAAGAGAGAACAATGCTTTAATTTGGTCCGCGTTAGATTTTTCAAAAGGCTTATCCAATTGAATGAAAGCTTTCACTCCTTCTTTAAAGGGTTCATAGTATTCTTGAATGAAAGAAATTAGGGATAGAAATTCTTCACCATTAAGAGTCAGTTCGCTTTTCGGCTCAGGATTTTCCAGTTCCTCTTCTCCCCAATCGTCTTTTTTGTAGCGCCCAATCTTTAGATGAATTTCATCCGCTTTGGTGTTATGTGGGATTTTCCAAAAACATGCACGGGTTATCACAGTCTTTTTGATCTTTAGATCTTGGATCAATTTATCTTTAACTTTGGACATAAGATTCTCGTTATCAGTTAATTACTTTTATAATTATTACGAAACGTACCAATTACGTCCGCTTTGGGTCGTAAGCGACCAGCTGATCGAAAGCTCTATGACGCCTAACGAATTGCATCACTGGGCCGTCGCCGAGTGGCTGCGCATTGCCTTAATGTCGTCTTAAAATAAGTCATGTAACAGAATGGGTCATTCTGTTACATCCTGAGCGTGTTTTGTCCTGAAATCGCCGCTTTTTCTTGCCTTCGATGTCCAAAAAGGTAATCGTTCTCCTAAGCGAAGTGTTACATTCCCAACCGCATATTGAAATTTTATAATTGTTACCGCTTGACGGTCGGTTCGTCTCTGTGCGCTTCGTAATAGGACCGCAGCACCGCATTCATCCGGGTTTGATAACCACGGCCCTGTGCTTTGAACCATTCCAGCATATCCGCATCGTAGCGAACCTTCACCGCTTCTTTGGGACTATCGGGATAGACAACCTTCGCCGTTTTCCAAAAGTCCTTGGGTAAGGACGGACCCACAGGCGCATCTTTGCGCGTTCGGTCCTTCATCTTTTTCAGCTCATTGCGTGAGACTGTCGTTATACGTTCTTTTTTCATCACGTCCTGCCTTCCATGCCGAAATAATCCGGCGGTTGCTTCTCCGCCATGTATAGACGACGACTAAAAATTCTTCATTCCAATGACCAATGGCAATATAGCGATCTTCTCCGTAGTCCTGCCGCTCATCGAGACGTTCAACAATCGGATTGTCAAAAATCTTTGCAGCTCGCACAAAGTCGATGCCGTGATCTTCAATATTGGTTTCTCGCTTATTTTCATCCCATTCAACATCCATACCTAATAGTACCTACAATTGTACCCCCATTCAAGCGTTTTGTCAAAATCTGATCCTTGCTCCCCTTGATCTTCAATTCATATCTGATAATATCGTTTATCAGATATAAACTTCCCTCCATTTTTTCGTCCCTTCCATGACTACTGCCTTCATTGAAAAACTGCTCCACGAAACCAGGAGATACCAATAGGAGATGCGAAGGGATCCGTTGCAGTGTGATGGATTTGTGATGATATTTTCCCCTCCAACATATTTCTGACGTCTTTCAAGCTATGGTGGACATGCAGGTGTCTAGTAGCGGAGAACTGTATTTCGTGGAACCAGACAACAGGTCAAGTGCGGCTTACTGATAATGTATGAAGCACACTGCTTGCACGGAGTATCTAATCAATTCGTATTCGGGAAAGACGGGGTGATCTGTTGAAATACTCACACCATGAAGCCGCATAAGTTGTTTGATGATAGGAGGAAGAGGTAAGCATATGGTGAAGCTGACAATGGCCATGGTACTCGTTTCCCTGTTCGCTGCCTGTACGACTACCGTGCGTACCGTTCGACAACAAGACCTTGATGCCTGGGTCGGAGTTTCGGTTGCGGCGTTAGACGCACATCCCTTTTTCATGAAGGTGCCGATGTTCCGCACCAGAACTGACAGTGGTACAGAAATCCGGAACTACGCCTATGGCTATAGTTTCGGGAACTGCTTCCGCAATGCTGGAGCAAGCCAGGTCGGTGATTTTGTCAATGAAAATGCTTTTATCGCATGCTCAAGCAGTAGGATTGTGTGCAACAGCATCTTTTACAGCAAAGAGGGAAAGGTTCTGAAATATGCCCCCACCGGTCGATGCTACACAGATGAAACGTTTCAACCTGAGGGGCGCTACTTGAGCCTCAAGAGTCAATGATGTGATGAGGACATAGGCTCCCATTCTCCATCCCGCCCATCCGTTTAATCCTTCGCTATTCCAATAGAAATTGTAACTATTCAGCACTTTTATGGTACATGGTGCGCCATAAGAGCGTTGAGGAGTGACCGGCTTCCTTGTCCGTCGTCCTCGCGCAGGCGGGGACCCGAGCACGGACGTCGGGAAGCTGGCTCGACTGGGATTCCTCACGGACTATTTTAATGGGTATCCCAGGTCGTTGATTCTCTTAAAGCCGGCTGTCGTCTGTGAGGTGAGGCGTGAAGGTTCCATGGCCCAAGAACATTGGTGCTCTGGATTCCCGCTACAAACCTGCGGGAATGACGGAGTTGGGGGGCGGGAATAACGGAAGGAGAGCTTCATGAGGTGGTCTCCGTAGTCATGCCACCGCGTCTTTCCGTTGTCCAGGTGCGCTGTGCGCTCTAAGAGCGCTGAGAAGTTAAGCGGATTTTTGAAAAAGGGTAGAGTGGGCATTGTCCGTTGTATCCTCATCTTGGTCCTCTGCTTTCGAGAAAGAAGCGAAAGACTAGAGAATTTCTCTGTATGCCCCTTCCATTCCCGCCGGTTTCTTAATACATTGAATGAGTGGGATGGACCTTTCGCATCCTTCCTCTCACACGGTTTGAATATTCTGAAAACAAAGGAGATGGTTTGTGAGCTTCGATTCTTTGATGAGGCGGTGGTGGATCTGGAGCCCTTGCGTTTTGTTTCAATGTCTGTTTGTCTTTTCGGGACTGTCTTGGGGATTGCCGGATGAAGTCATGGATTCTTCCGCTCCTGAGAATATTGATGAGGCTGAAGAGCATCTGCGTTTGGGGGTCGAGTTTTTTCTGACCGATGAATTGGATGTGGCGATTGATGAGTTTCGCGAGGCGGCGCGTCAAGAGCCGGACTATGCCGATGCCTACCACAATCTGGGTGTTGCTTTGGCCAAGACGGGGGATTTGACTGGTGGGATTACGGCATGGACTGAAGCTGAGCGACTTGATCCTGGAGGCATGTCATTACGCTATTCCCTCTCAGCCTTGGTTTCTTATAACTATGGTGTGTCTTTGGTTCGGAATGCTCGGCTTTCAGAAGCAATAGAAGAATGGCAGGTCGCACTTGGTCTTCAGCCGAATTTCACGGAGGCTCATTATGCCTTGGGATTGGCATTTTTAGTGAAAAAAAATCCTGCTGAAGCTATCGAACATTTTCAAGCCACCGTTCGCACGGCTCCTGATTGGGCTGAAGCCTACGAGGCTTTGGGATTAGCTTATTTTGTCGAACACGATTTTCATCGAGCGAAAGAAGCCTGGCGGTATGCTCTGATCCTTAATCAGAATTCTGCGAAGGCCCATGCCTATCTCGGACGGCTTGGATTGCAAGAGGGGAATTATCAAGAAGCCATTGAACATTCTCGTCAGGCGTTGGCACTGGAACCGGATGTAGTCTTGGTCTCTTTCAACTTAGGCATGGCGTTATTGGCAAAGGGACAGGAGCAGGCGAGTGTGACCGCGTTCGCTCATGCGCTGAATGTGGATGCCCGTTTCACGCCCGCCCGGTTGTTGTCGGGAGTGGCGTGGAGCCGGATGGGCGATTGGGCGCAAGCGGCGTCTCGTTGGCGGGAAGCTCTTCAGCAGGATCCATTTGGCCGGGAAACTTTCTGGCTCCATTACAATCTAGGGATCGCACTGACATCAATGGGCCAGTTTAAAGATGCCATCAAAGAATTTCGTTGGGTCGTTGGGGAGCGGCCTGAATGGGTACAAGGTTGGTCTCGGTTAGGTGTCGCTCTGATGTCCGAGCGGCGGTGGGGTGAGGCGGTGATGGCGCTTGAAGCTTCTGTACAGTTGAAACCCGACTGGGCTCATCTTCATTTTTCACTTGGAAATGCTCATGCTGCGCAAGGAGAGTTGATTCGAGCGGCTCAGGCTTTTCGCCAGGCGGTCAGAGTGGCGCCGAACTATGTGGATGCGCTTTTCAATCTGGGTATTGTGCTGCGAGCTCAAAATCAGTTGAGTAAAGCGGTTGGCCCGCTTCGTCAAGCTGCCGAAGGGGGATCACGGGAAGCTCAGGGACTGTTAGCCTCAATGTATATGAATGGCAATGGAATGGATCGTAACGTGCCGTTGGCGATGTTGTGGTGGGCTCGAAGTAGTCGTGGTTCAATTCCTGACACGATCACTCGAACGGCCAAGAATCGGTTAGCGCAATTGCGTCGAAGGATTTACCGGCATGCCTTGACTCCGATTGAACATCAGGATGTGCTGACGGGATTCGGGTTGATTCGACAAGATCTTGCGAATTACGCCCCTCTTGCGTTGCAGCCGCATGCGTGGTTCGAAGAAGCGGCATCCTGGAGTCGGATCTCTTCCCCGGGAATTGTTCTTCAATGGATGATTGAGCGGGCGTTGGCCTTGGATGAATTGGCGCAAGGTACGTTACGTGAGTGGTATGTCCATGGCGTGACTGGGCATTTCCCTCCGTATCATCCTTCCCTTCAACAATATTGGCTTCAGGTGGCGAAGGAAGGGGATCGGGTCGGGTGTGAGTTTATTGAAGAAATTATTCCCAAAGGAAAATTTCATGCGGTGCGTCAAGCCTGTCAGTTGATGAGAAAGTAAGGATGCTTTTAGAGAAATGCTGTGTAATCCGCGTATGAGTTCTCAAGCAAAGCCTATGTTGCTGGCCGGGATTGTTGTTGTGCTTTGCACAGCCATGAGCTTTGGTTTCTCATACGTCTTTCCGCAAGGTGAGCGATGGTTGACTGCCTGGCAACTGTCTTTTCAGTCTTCTCATCCAATGGAAGAATCGATTGTTTTGATCCGTGCTGAGGAAAAGAGCGTCGCCCTTTGCGGTGAGGGACGATGGAATCTCACTGTGTTGCAGGCCACATTTCTAGCGCTGCATCAGGCAGGGGCATCGGTTATCGCTCCAATGATGAAGGACTTCATGCCCATTTTGTCTGAATGCGGGGGCTTGACTGGACTGGTGCAACTTGCAGAGGTGTCGAAACACGCCGGATCGGTGGTCTATCCTGACTCGGTTCCTCCTGTGCTCGCTCAGGCGGCTCGTCGAACCGGTTTTCTGGGATGGCCTCTAGAAGACGACGGGACTGTTCAAGGGTTCAGGTTCCATGCATCGTCTTTAGATTCCCTCAGGCTGCCCTTCGGGGTAGCCGTTGCCTTGTTTGCGGCATCGAATGTTCCTTCACCAGTTGCAAATTCTTTCCTCCATGTTCCAATCACCATGCCTCAAAAGGATAAGGATCTTTTTCCTACACATCGATTTAACGATGTATGGAAGTTGGTGCAAACAGGGAACCGGGAAGGTCTGGCTCGTCTTGTTCAAGGGAAAGTGGTTGTTCTCTATTCGGATTCATTCATGAGTCAGGATTTTTCCGTCCCTAATGAGTTCAGCGTTCCGATTCCTTTGCTTCATGTGAAGCTGGCCAATGCCTATTTGAGCAATGCCTGGATGTTGCCAGCCCCATGGGTGGTCGTCTTTATCATGACGGTGAGTCTGAGTTGGTTTTTTTTCGTCACCATGCTTCGTGAGGTAACTCTGAGCCGTCCCTGTTTCTTCTCCGGATTCGTCATTATGTTGGCTGGGAGTAGTGTGTTCTTTCCCGGATTCCAGTGGAATTGGGTGTGGCCGCTTTTCAGTATGGGGCTCACTGCCGTGATGACTATCATTGCGGTGGCAATTTGGGGATTCTTGCAGTCCCGGGCGTCTGTACAGCAACGCATTGTTCAGGGGAAACAGCAATGCATGCAACTGGAACAGGAACTCGTGGGACAGCAAGATGATGTTCGGCAATTGAATGAACAACTGGACGATGCCCGGCTCCAGACGAATCACTCTGTCACCATGATGGAAGAATTACAGATATCTCAGAGTCAGGCACTTTCCCGATTGGGAATTTCTCAAGGCGAGATGACACAGACCCATCAGAAGATTGACCGGCTGCAAAGAGAATTAGATGATTTTCGTCAACAAGCGCCGGCATCGCTCCCTCATGACCCTGCTGAGCCTCTCTCAGCCGATCACCAAGAGCTGATTCAAGAATGTGACGCTCATGAAATTGTGACTCGAGATCCCATTGTGATTCAACTGTTTCGAAATCTTAAGAAAGCTGCGGCCACGCATCTTCCCATTTTGTTGTTGGGTGAAACCGGCACCGGCAAAGAAGTATTTGCTAAAGCCGCCCATGCGCTGAGTCTACGTCGGGATGGGCCTTTTATTTCCGTGAATATCGCGGCGATCCGGTCGGAATTATTTGAGGGGGAGTTATTCGGTCATGTGAAGGGGGCATTTACCGGAGTGGTCGGCCGTATGGGTTTTTTAGAGTCGGCACATGGCGGAACGTTCTTTTTAGATGAGGTGGGTGATCTGCCGTTTGACCTGCAAGCCAAACTGCTTCGGTTTTTAGAAGACGGGGGATTTCATCGAGTGGGACAGAGTCATGTGACTCACGTCGATGTCCGGGTCATTGCTGCGACCAATCGAGACCTTCAACAGGAGGTGTATGCTGGACGCTATCGAGAAGATTTGTATTATCGATTACGCAGTATTGTTTTAACACTGCCCCCTTTACGTACTCGTACTCACGTTGATCATTGTCTGTTGGCCCAGTCTTTCTTACAGCACTACGCCCAATTCCAACATCGAAAAGATTTGTCATTTACGCAAGGGGCGTTGGATGCAATCGTGGCACATCAATGGCCAGGCAATATTCGTGAATTGCGACAGACTGTGGCGCAGGCTGTTGCCTTAGTCGATGGCCCTATGATTACTGAAGAGGATTTACATTTGGGCGGATCACGTACATCGGGAGGTGGCGAACATTGGATGAAAGAAGAGGTAGGCCGGCAGGAAGATGAACGTGTGTTGGAATGTTTACGACGCCATAAATTTGAGATGCAACCCACAGCGGCGATCCTTGGCTGGGATCGGGGAACGGTCACACAGCGTTTAAAAGGACTGGGGTTTCAAGCGCTCATGGATAATCAAGGGGATGTCCATGCGGCTGCTCGATCATTGGCTGGCGATGAGCGCTTGGTTCGAGTGGTCGAGAGGAGGCTAAGGGAATATGTGAAAAATTTGGTGCGCGTCTCCAATCACTATGGTTCGGCTGAAGAGGCCATTGCTGATTGCAGAACGCGCTTTCGGAATTTGCCTGAGCGGCATTTCCCGGCCGTCGAGCAATGGCTGCATGCGCGTTTCACCGGGCAGTGAAAAGTGAAAAGTAAGGAGTGAGGGATGAGGAGTGAGGAATGCGGAGTAAGGAGTGAGGAGTGAGAAAGAAGGGGGCCTGACCGATTCTTCCTCTTTTGCTCCTCACTCCTTACTTTTCACTCCTTACTTCTTGGAAGGCTTTCTACGCTGGAACAAACTTCAGAGCTGCCGAGTTGATGCAATAGCGCAATCCGGTCGGCTGTGGGCCGTCATCAAAAATATGTCCCTGGTGGCCGCCGCAGCGTGCGCAATGTACTTCTGTCCGGGGATAAATAATTGCCCAATCCGTTCGAGTTTCGACGACCTTTTCTGAGAGGGGTTGCCAGAAACTTGGCCAGCCCGTTCCACTATCAAATTTTGTCTCTGAGGAGAATAGCCCCAAGGCACATCCTGCACATTCGTAGA
>SMVB01254462.1_pt1 | contig 12154 bp, 13 predicted proteins | sample 2456461 | NCBI WGS metagenome assembly SMVB01 (sample SAMN11095934, study PRJNA526329) | marine sediment metagenome | biome: Marine sediment; feature: Surficial sediment; material: Deep marine sediment; isolation source: Hadal surficial sediment | place: Pacific Ocean | collected 2014-05 | depth...
AGAACGATGGCGGCAGAAAGACCGTTCGGTCCTGATCCGATCACGACGGCATCGTTCACCATTCGCCGAGCACCCAGATCTCGAGCTTGAGCCCGTCGCAACCCATCCCGACCTCCAAGAAGAAGGCTGCGGCTGCCTCGAGGTGGTAACAACACTCTGCTGAGCTATTCAAGACAACAGCATTCGGTCCGAGCGTATAGCGATCAGCGATGGCCATATCGGACCCATGGTGACACGAAGCCGGGGGGGCCTCGTGCTTTCGTCATCGGACCCCGCTCGTATGCGGATGTCCTCCGCTCGGCACGGCGATCCCGAGGTCTGAAATGCGGCGCACCACCACACACATCGTTTACGAACCGGACCGGTCTGCGTCTCTGGCGAGCACCTGACACATTGGACAACCAGGCCCCACTCGGGCTCCTACCAGGTTGCGGGCCGGCGGATCGGCCGTCATCTGGGTGCACTCCGACAGGCCTTTGCGGTCAGTTACCGGCGCCGCCGGCCGATAACACGCACAGCCATGTCTCTATTTGCTCGCTCCGGTATTGCGGCGGACACCGCCGGCAGCTCGCTGCGAGATCGACTCTGCCGTCCGATCGATCCGGCAAGCCTCGTCTTCTTCAGGGTGGCCTTCGGTCTCCTGATCGCTTGGGAGATGAACCGGTACCTCGATCACTACTGGGTGGTCCGTTACTACCAGGAGCCGGAACTGCTGTTCAAGTACTGGTTGTTCGGATGGGTCCATCCACTCCCTGGCCTGTGGTTACCGCTGGCCTTTGGCGCCGTAGGTTTGGCCGGGCTCTTCGTCGCCGCCGGGCTCTTTTACCGTGTCAGCGCAGCGGTCGTCTTCGTCGGACTCTGGTACATCTTCCTGCTGGACAAGGCTCGATACCTCAACCACTGGTATCTGCTGATCCTGATCGCCTTGCTCATGGTGTTCATGCCCGCGGGTCGCGCATACTCACTCGACGCACTGCGAAAGGGGGCCGGCTCATCTTCGGTTCCGATCTGGTCGGTGTGGCTGTTGCGGTTTCAGATCGGGGTCGTCTTCTTCTACGGGGGCCTTGGCAAGCTCAACGCCGATTGGCTCCGCGGCGAACCGATTGCGACGTGGTTGGCGAACCGGCAGGAGTTCCCGCTCATTGGGTCCTGGTTCGGCAACCGGGCGGTGGGTGTCGGCATCGGGTATACGGCCCTGGCCTTTGACCTGCTGGTTGTGTTCTTTCTGCTCTTCCGGCGAACCCGGCCTTATGCCTTTATCGCCGCCATCGGTTTCTCCCTCATGAACGACTCGTTGTTTCATATCGGTCTGTTCCCCTGGTTCATGCTGGTGGGGACGATGATGTTCTTCGAGCCCGATTGGCCAAAGCAGGTATGGGCCGACCTCAGGTCGCGCAACCTTCGCGGGATGGTCTTCGCCGCCGGCTTTGTTGCGGGCCTAGTCATCGGCGCCACCTTCCCACGCACCTTCGTTCCCATCCAGGCTGTCATCGCCGCCGTTGCGTGCGGTCTCGCCGTGCATCAGTTGCTCCCTGCGGCCGAGCCGCGTCGTAGGGTCGCCGAATCGAGGGCCGGTGGAACCGGATCTCGGCTGGCGGTGGGTCTCATCGTGGCATGGGTTGCAATCCAGCTGCTGGTGCCCCTCCGCCACTTTGTCATACCAGGCAACGTCCATTGGACCGAGGAGGGGCATCGGTACTCCTGGCACATGAAGCTCCGGGACAAGGACGGCATTGCCGCCTTCATCGTGGTCTGGCCCGAAACCAATGAGTTCACCGTCGTCGATCCCGACGATTTCCTCTCCTCACGGCAGGCCGACCGGGTAGCGGCGATCCCCGACATGGCGGTCCAGTTCGCCAACTACCTGGAGGAGGTCTATGCGGAGGGGACCGACGCCGATCTGGTCGTGCTCGTCGACGGCTTGGTGACGCTCAACGGTCGCGACCCACAGCGACTCATCGATCCCGATGTCGACCTCACCCGGGTGAGCGTGCCAACCTTCAGCGCCGATTGGATCATCCCCCTCGACGCCTGAATCGACGTCCGGCCGACGAGGAGGGCCAGCACCTCGGAGGCAGCCCTTCACGGCTGCGTTGGGGTACGCGGCGTGGGTGGCATGGCGACGTTCCCGGCTGGCGTCGCCTCGATCCTTGCCGCCGAATCCGACGCCGCCGTTTACCCGTCGTTGGAACCGATGCCCTGTTCGTAGGCCTCGATCGGTGGACAGGAACACACGATGTGCCGGTCGCCGAAGGCGTTGTCGACCCGGCTCACCGGCACCCAGTACTTGTCCCGCCGCAGGCCCTCCACCGGATAGGCGGCCTGCTCCCGTGAGTAGGAACGGGCCCAGTCGTCGGTTACGACGTTCTCCGCCGGGTGAGGGGCGTTGGCCAGCACCGAATCGGCGTGGGTGACCTGGCCGGCGGCGATGGCGTCTATCTCACCCTTGATGGCGATCATGGCGTCGCAGAACCGGTCGAGCTCGGCCTTGGACTCGGACTCGGTCGGCTCGATCATCAGCGTCCCCGCAACCGGGAACGACATGGTCGGGGCATGGAACCCGTAGTCGATGAGCCGCTTGGCGATGTCCTCGTTGGTGACGTCGGTTTCGTGCTGGATCCGGCGGATATCGATGATGCATTCGTGGGCGACCAGCCCGTTGGCTCCCGTGTACAGCACCGGGTAGTGCGGCGCCAGCCGGGCCGCAACGTAGTTGGCATTCAAGATGGCGATCTCGGTGGCCATGCGCAGGCCGGTCTCGCCCATCATGGCGATGTACGCCCAGGAGATGGATAGGACCCCGGCGGACCCCCATGGAGCGGCGGCGATGGCGCCGATGCCGTCACCTTCACCCGGCAAGTCGGGGTAGAGCGGGTGGCTGGGCAGGAACTCGGCGAGGTGTTCCCGCACCCCGATGGGACCGACGCCCGGCCCGCCACCGCCGTGCGGGATGGCGAAGGTCTTGTGCAGGTTGAGGTGGGACACGTCGCTGCCGAAGCTCCCAGGCTTTGCGATCCCCACCATGGCGTTGAGGTTGGCCCCGTCCAGGTACACCTGGCCACCTGCGTCGTGCACGATGTCGCACACCTCGACGATGGTCGCCTCGAAAACCCCGTGAGTCGACGGATAGGTGACCATGATCGCCGCCAACTCGTCGGCGTGCTCGGTGGCCTTGTTGCGCAGATCCTCGACGTCGATGTTGCCGTCCTCATCGGTCTTGACCACGACCACCCGCATCCCGGCCATCGTCGCCGACGCCGGGTTGGTTCCGTGCGCCGACGCCGGGATCAGGCACACATCGCGCTGCCCCTCGCCGCGGGATGCCTGGTAGGCCCTGATCGCCAGCAGCCCGGCGAACTCGCCCTGGGCTCCAGAGTTTGGCTGCAGCGAAACCGCGTCGTAGCCGGTGATGTCGGCCAGCCAAGCTTCGAGGTCGGCGATGAGCCGCAGATACCCCTGTGCCTGGTTGAGCGGGACGAACGGGTGGAGATCGGAGAACTCCGGCCACGTCACCGGGATCAGCTCGGCGGCGGCGTTGAGCTTCATCGTGCACGACCCGAGCGGGATCATGGAACGGTCGAGTGCAATGTCGGCGCCCTGGAGCCGGCGCAGGTAACGCATCATCTCGGTCTCCGAGCGATATGAGTGGAACACCGGGTGGGTCATGAACTCGGATCGGCGGGCGAGATCGGCGGGGATCCCGCTCGGGGCGTCGCTCACCACCTCGCCGAAGACGCCGAACACGGCGAACAGCGCCTCCACGGTTTCCGGCGTCACCGTCTCGTCGAAAGAGACCCCGACGGTGGTGGCGTCGATGCGACGGAGGTTGATGCGCCGCTCGGCGGCAGCCGCGATGACGGCAGCCGGGGCCGGCACCTTGACGGCCAGGGTGTCGAACCAGGTGTCGTTGCCGACGATGAGCCCACCCTCGGTCAGGGCTGCAGCCAGGGCCGAGGTGAGCCGGTGCACCCGCGTCGCGATCTCGATGAGGCCTTCCGGCCCGTGGTACACGCCATACATGCCGGCGATGTTGGCCAGCAGCACCTGGGCGGTGCAGATGTTGGACGTCGCCTTCTCCCTACGGATGTGCTGCTCCCTGGTCTGCAGGACGAGCCGCAGCGCCATCCGGCCTTCGGCGTCCTTGGAGACACCCACCATCCGTCCTGGGAGCTCCCGCTTGTGCTCGTCGCGGGTGGCTATGAAGGCGGCGTGGGGGCCGCCGAACATCATCGGTACCCCGAACCGCTGCGACGAGCCGACCACGACGTCGGCGCCCATCTCGCCAGGCGGGGTGAGCAGGGTGAGAGCGAGCAGGTCGGTGGCGACTGCGACCAGCGTCCCAGCGTCGTGGAGGCGGGCGATCAGCTCGGTGTGGTCGCCAACCGCACCAGTGGTTCCCGGGTACTGCAACAACACGCCGAAGGTCCCCTCCGGCAGGTCGTCTTGGGGGTCGGTGACAACCACCTCGAGCCCGAGCGGCCTGGCACGGGTATTCACCACATCGATCGTCTGTGGGTGGGTCGCCGCATCGACGACGAACACCATGCCAGCCTCCCCACCACCACCGCCAGCGTCCCCACCGCCACCGCCCGGGCCGCGGTTGATCCGCTTCAGCATCGCCATCGCCTCGGCGGCGGCGGTGCTCTCGTCGAGCAGGGAGGCGTTGGCGATGTCCATGCCGGTGAGGTCCGACACCATCGTCTGGAAGTTGAGCAGCGCCTCGAGCCGACCCTGGGAGATCTCGGGCTGGTAGGGCGTGTAGGCGGTGTACCAGCCCGGGTTCTCCAGCAGATTGCGGCGGATCACCGCCGGCAGGATGGTGCCGTAGTAGCCCATCCCGATCAGCGAGGTGAACACCTGGTTCTGGTCGGCGAGCCGGCGCAGCTGGTCCAGCGCCTCGGTCTCGGTGAGCGGGCCTGGCAGGGAATGGCCCTGCTCGCTGCGGATGACCTCGGGGACGGCCCGGTCGATGAGCTCCTCCATGGAAGCCACCCCGACGACATCGAGCATGTCGGGAAGGTCCGATGGGGCGGGTCCGAGGTGGCGGTGGGCGAACTCGCCGCCACGGCTGCGGTCCTCGGTGGTGGGCTCGGTCATGGCTGTGACTCCCGGATCGCGTAACGGTCCTTCAACCCGTCTGTCGCGATGACCTGAGAGATTCACCGCCGTAGCGGCTTTCCCCTTCGGTGAGGGTGCGAACCCTGCTCTCCAGAATTGCCTCGTCCCCGCGGTCCTGGTGCCTGCGAGATTCCCGGGTGGTTGCTCCTTCGGCGCGGACCGAACCGCTCTCCCGCGGGGCGTCAACGGCGACACAAGGGTACCAGTGGGCCGAAGAGCATTGGGCGGCACCGTCACTTGGCGCGATCATCGGGCGGCGCAAGGAGGGTCTCATGCAGCCACAACCGGTCGCCGACACCATCGTCTGTGTGGAGTGTGGAGGCAAGGCCCACCTGCTCACTCAATTCCGACCCGACGATCCGCCAGAGCCGGGTGATGTGGTTGCCTATGTGTGCGAAGAGTGTGCGCACCGGTTCGACATCGTGCTCGACGACGTCGACGAATTCGAGGAACCGGGGTTCGACTGGTAGGCCGACGCCGGATTCGTGCCTGCGAGAACACACCCAGCGTGTCACTGAGCACACGCGCCGCGTTCCTTGCCGGTTAAAGCGCGACTTCCGTCGCTGAGGCGCGAAACAATCGGAAAAACCACCCTTGTACGGTCGGTGAACCCCGAGTTGAGTGTGCATCGGGCAGCCGTGAGCTAGGAAATCACCCCGATATGGGGGAAGGGAAGGCATCGGTGGATCCGTTCGCGCACCCCGACCTGCAACGCATCGGCCGATCGATGCGAATCCGACTCGAAGAGACACTCGACGCCGAACAGCATGCCGCCCGCTCGGCAGCGAGACGCCGGATGACGCTTCGCGACCGGCTTCTCGAATCCGAGGACCGCAACGAACGTGTCGTGCTGTCGACGAGCGACGGGCACGTCTACCAGGGGGTGGTCGACGCGGTCGGGATCGATCACGTAGTCCTCCTCGACGGAGACATCGACCGCTACCTCGCCATCTCCCACATCGTGACGATGGAGGCGCGCTGATGGCCATCAGCGTCGACGACCTCCGCCAAATACCCCTGCCCTCCATCGCCCCGCGAACCATGCTCGGCATCGGCCTCGCCGCCGTCGCCGCCCTTCTTGTGCTCGTCGTCACCCGGCCGCCTGCCACGGCACCGGTCCTGGTCGCCGGTGCCGATCTTCCCGCCGGCACCCCGTTGGCCGAGCTCGCAATCGACGTCAGGCAGGTCGTCAACTCCTTTGGCCTTGTGGAAGGAGACCAGCTGGGCGAGCTCGGCGACTGGGTACTGGCCGCCCCGATCACCGCCGGCGAGCCGATTCTTCCCAGCTTGCTGCGACCGGGAGAGGCCGTCGCTGCCCCCGACTCAATCGCCATCGAACTCGATGCCGCTCACGCCGTCCTCGGACAGTTGAACCCCGGCGATCGGGTGGACGTGTATGCGACAAGCACAAGGCCAGGCGAACCTACAGAGACCAAGCTGATCGCGACCTCGATGTACATCCTGGAAGCGCACATCGCGGAGTCATCGACGAACAAGGATCGTGTGACGCTGCTGCTGGCCGTCGACCGGGCAACCGCGCGAGCGCTGACCACCGCGATGCACGCCGGCGAGATCGATCTCGTCAAGGTCGGCCGATGACCGTCCGCGTGGCGACCGTTCTGTCGGCCCAGGAGTGGGAGCCTCGGCTGGTGGCGTATGCACGGGAGACTGCGGAACTCCGCATCGTGCTCAGGGCCTTCCAGCCGGACGAGATCGGGGAGCGGGCTGACGAGATCGACGTCGTCGTCGCCGGCGCCGAAGTGGCTTGGGTGACGCCGGCGCAGATCACCGCATGGCGGCGGAAGGGGCTGAGCGTGCTCGGCGTGTATCCCCACGGTGACACCCCGGCTGCGGCCATGCTCAAGGCTGCCGGTGTCGACGAGCTTGTGTCCGACGACACAGACGCGGAGAGCCTGATCACCACGATTCGATTCCTTGCGCCACCAGCCGATCGCGACGCCACCGTCGACACCGGATCAGCCATAGCCGTGATCGGGGCAAGAGGTGCTCCCGGATCGACCGAGGTCGCCCTCGGCCTTGCCCTCAATGCCGCGGAACGCGGTCCAACCGTGCTGATCGACCTCGACCTCGACGCCCCATCAATCGCAATCCGACTCGGGCTGGCTCCACGGCCCGATATCACCGACGTTGCAGATCAGGTGAGGGCAACCGGTCGCATCGATCCGGCATCTTTGCATTCGCTTGGCTCCCTCAGGGTAGTGACCGGCTCTGACCGACCGGGCGAGGGAGCCATCCGTTCCACGATGGTCGAGGACGTCATCGAGGTGGCAACTTCCCAATACGACACGGCCGTGCTCGATCTCGGTGCAGCGCTGCCCGACGATCGGATTCTGAAGCGCGCCGATCAGGCAGTCCTCGTCGTCGACGGCAGCGCCGTGGGTGTGGTGCGCGCCGCTCGACTTGTCGCCGAGTGGTCAGGCCCTCCTCCACAAATCGTCGTCAACCGCGCCGCCCGTCACGAACACGACCAGCTCATCGAGGCGGTGCTGCGTTGGACCGGGATCGAGCCAGTGGCCGTTATCGACGATCGCCGTTCGGTTCGCACCGCAGCGCTCAGGGCACGTCACCCTGACCGACAATTCAGACGGGCACTTGATCGGGTCGCGGTCGTATGACAGCGGCGACGACCGCTCGGTTCGGGTTCCTGGGCGATCTCCTCGACGACCCAACCGTCGAGGAGATCATCGTGATCGGTGGACACCGCACGTTCGTGGTACGAGACGGCGTCAAAGAACTCATTCCGACGGTGGCCGACGCCGCGACGGTGCGACGAATCGCCGACCAGCTCCTCGCCGGCACCGGCAGGCGTCTCGACCTCTCGTCCCCGATCGTCTCTGCCCAACTCGCCGACGGGAGCAGGGTGCACATCACCGGCCCGCCGGTCACGCACCCAGACCGTCTCAACATTCAGATCCGCAAGTTCGTCGTCACCGCGACCGGACTGGACGAGCTCGTGGCACGAGAGACGTTGACGCCCGAAGGCGCAACCCTTCTCCGCGAAGCGATCCGAGCCGACAGGTCAATTCTTGTGGCTGGAGCCCCCGGTGCGGGTAAAACCACACTCGTCAACTGTCTTCTCCGTGAAGTTTCGCCGGACTGCAGGGTGGTGACCTGTGAAGAAGTCTTCGAAATCGACGCCGACCTCCCGGACATGACCCAGATGCAGACGCGCGACGAGGGAATGGACGGTGGCGCCGCGATCACACTCAGGGACCTCGTCAGGGAAGCGCTGCGTCAACGACCGGACCGGATCGTCGTGGGCGAGGTGCGTGGACCGGAGGCCTTCGACATGTTGATGGCGCTCAACGCAGGCTGCTCAGGGATCGCCACCCTGCACGCCAATTCGGCGATCGATTCCCTCGAGAAACTCGTCTCATACAGCGTGCTCGCTGGCCAGAACGTCTCAATCCCCTTCGTCAGGAGAACGGTTGCGTCGGTAATCGACCTGGTCGTGTTTCTGAAGCGCAACGGACGGCAGCGGGTCGTCGACGAGATCGCGGCCGTTCCGGCCCAGCTCACCGACGACCTGTTCACACTGGACACACGATTCAAACACAGCGACGGCCAACTCGATCAGACGCGGTGGTGGTCGTGAGAGGCGTCGCCGCCCTGCTGGCCGCCGGCGCGGTATGGGTCTTCGTGACCGGCCGCTTTCCGTCTATGCGCGCTCCGAGAATCCGGCTCCCCTCGCCGTGGGTGCTTCCAGCCGCCCTGGCAACCGGTGCAAGCGTCGCCTTCCTTACACTCGGATTTCTTGGCGTACCGTCGGTTGCGATCGCCATTGGAGGGCTCGCCGCCGCCGTACCCGTGGCGTTCGACTTCACGCGACGGGAGCACCAGAACGAGGCCCTGGCCGCCGCATGGCCCGACTTCTTAGCCTTGATGCAAAGCAGGGTCGTCGCCGGAGAAACGCTGCCGGACGCGTTCGTCGCCGCCGCAGAGCGATCACGCCAGCCACTGCAATCGACTGCCAGCGCCGTTGCCGAATCGACCACCTTCGGTGACGGATTCGTCCCTGCACTCGATCGGCTCCGCGCGCATCTCGATGATGCGACTGCCGACCGGATCCTATCCACGATCGCCGCCGCACATCGATCGGGTGGCCGTCGCGTAGGCCTTGTGCTGTCATCGTTGGGAGCATCCGTCGCCGACGAGCTGAGGCTGCGCAGCGCTCATGTCGCCGCACTTACCGAGCAGCGGATGACGGCTCTGGTGGCGTTGGTCGCACCGTGGGGATTGCTGGGCCTCACCATCGCAACCAACCCGCAAGCAGCGGGGTTCTACCGAACCAACACGGGCACGGTGATCGTGACCATCGGTCTCGTCTCCACAAGCGTCGGCTACCTGGCAGCACGGTACGCCGCCGCCCTGTCCAAGCCCCCGCGGGTGTTCGAGTGAGGTACGCGATCGCCGTGGTGTTCGGGATCGGCATTTTTCTTGCAGTGACCTTGGCGCGCCCGCGGCGCGTGACGTCTCGGGTCGGCGACTATCTGAGTCCGGACCGGGACCCGGCTTCCGGGAAATCGCCGTCCCGGATCATCGGCTGGGTGCAAGGTGAACAGATGAGTAACCGGCTGGCTGCGACCGCCGCCGGAGCGCTGGTCGGGATCCTGATGGCCCAGGGAGACCTATTCGTAGAAGGGCCTGGTCACTCGGTACTCCCACTCGGCCTGCTCGGAGGGGCCGCAGGGTGGGTCGTATACGGGATGCATCGATCGACGTTGAAGCAACGGCGCGCCCGACGCCTTCGTTTCGAGCTGCCGGTGGTCGCCGACACCATCGCCCTGCATGTGATCGCCGGCGAGTCAGTGAGCGCGGCGATAAGCGGGCTAGTCGAAACCTCACATGGAGTCGCGGCTGACGAGTTCCAGGCCGTCCTAGAAGACCATCACGAGGGCAGCGGGCTTACAGAGGCGTTGCAGCGTGCCTCGCGCGAAACGGCCACCGAGGAAGCGCAGCGGTTGTACACGTTGCTCGCCCACGCCCATGACACCGGCGGACGTCTGGCGGACGCGCTGGCCGATCTCAGCACCGATTATCGAGCGATGCTCGCCAGGGATCTCACCGCAGAGGGAGGCAAGCGGGCGCTTGCCACCTACGGGCCGGTGCTCGCTCTCATGGTCCCCGTGACCCTCCTCTTCCTGTTGTACCCAACCCTCGCGGGGCTTCGCAGTCTCGCCGGAAACCCATGAGAAAGGAGGTGACCATGTGGAGCAACGAACGTGGCTCTACCACCGTCGAATGGCTCGGACTGGCGACCATCGCGGTGCTGGTCGTGGCGATGCTGTTGCCCCAAGTTCGCGGTGCCGCTGCCGACCTGTGGTCGAGCATCGTCGCCCAGATGACGGGTTTCTTTTCGTAGAACAAGGATCGGTGCTCATCGAGTCGCTGGCTGCGATGGCGGTGGTTTTCCTGATCCTCGTCATCGTCGTTCAGCTGGCCTTCGTTCTCGTAGCCAGGGAGGTCTCCCAGTCTGCGGTCGATGCCGCCGCCAGACGGGCAGCGCGCCCTGCGGCGAACCTGCTGGTCGTGCAGGAGCGGCTGACGGAAGAGCTGGAAGCGGTGGTGCCGGGCGCACAGAAGGTAGCCGCATCGGTGGAGTCGGTCAGCGGGACCATCAATGTCCGCGCCGCCATCGAGTGGGCACCCCCCGGACCCGATCTCGTGCCGGTGGTGATCCGGGTCGAATCGGCGACGCTCGTGGTGGTCCCGCCGTGACCCGTGAGCGAGGTACCGCGCTCCTAGGGACGCTGACAATCGGCTTCGCCGTGGTGCTGCTCGTCGGTCAGGCGCTGGTGACGATCGGCCGAATCAGCTCAGCCGCGACAACCGCCGAGGAAACGGCGCGGTATGCGGCGACTTGGGCCGCCCGCCACGGCGATGCAACCGATGCCGAGCAGATCGCACAGTCGATGGCTCCCGATGCGCGGGTTCATGCCGCAACCACCTCAGACGGGATAGCCGTGACCGTGGAGGTCGACGTGAGCCTTATCGGTCCGGAAGGGACTCCACTGTTTCGCGTCGTCACCGGACGCGCCCTCGTCCCCGTCAGCCAATACCGGAGCGTGCCATGAACGAGCGGGGATCCATGCTCCCGTTCATGGCCGCGCTGATCTTTGTTGGTCTTGTTGTCACCGGCCTCGCCCTGGACGTTGCCCTCCTTGCCGCCACGTATCGCGAGGTGGCGTTCGCTGCAGATGTCGGTGCCGAGGCGGGGGCGGCCGAGCTGGCAGTGGGCGCCTACAGCGAAGCGCCGCTGCTCGATCCAGGCAGAGCCGAAGCCACCGCGGTACGCGCCGCCCTGGCGGCTCGGCCGAGGTCGGGGCGCTCTGCAGTGGCCGGCGCCGACGCAGCCGGCGTATGCCTGACCGTGACCGACCGCTACCAACCGCGGATTTTGGGGGGGATTGGCGTCGCCCCGACCGAGGTCACCGTCGAGGCGTGTGCCGTACCCAGTCGCGGGTAGCTCGGATCCGGGCGCCAAAGCCATCGCACGTGCTTAGAGACGCACTCAGCGTGACTCCAAGCACGTACGACGATCTTAGGAGGCGGTTTCCAGCGTCCACTCGTAGGCGCGGGTGATGATCGCCTTGACCGCTTCGAGCTCGTCGTCGGTGCGCGGTGCATAGATCATCAGCAGCTCGAATTCAGGGATATACGGGTTGGTGGGGTGGGGCTCTCCCCAGCCCTTGCCCAGGACCTCTTCGGCATCGGCGGCGGTGAGCGCCAGATGCTGGCTGCCCGGTCCTGGTTCGGTGTGGATGTGGGTGAACTCACGCTGGGCGATGGGATTGATCGGTCCATACTCATCTTTCACCCAGGCGGCACGCGAAGTGGGTATCGATACCCGGCTTCTCCCCTCTTCAATATGGTCGAGGCCGAACAGCCACTCAGCCATCTGCCGATACACGTCTTCGCCGGCATTGTCCGATAGCTGTAGGTGCGGCATGCCAGGGTTGACCTGGGGAGCCTCACCCTTGCGCTGCGGTAGCTCAAAGTCAGTCTGTGTCATGTC
>SMVB01423149.1_pt1 | contig 12154 bp, 3 predicted proteins | sample 2456461 | NCBI WGS metagenome assembly SMVB01 (sample SAMN11095934, study PRJNA526329) | marine sediment metagenome | biome: Marine sediment; feature: Surficial sediment; material: Deep marine sediment; isolation source: Hadal surficial sediment | place: Pacific Ocean | collected 2014-05 | depth 0-1...
CAACAAGCGCTCAATGGTCCGCATCTGCTCTTCGCCCAAGTCCTGCTCCCGAGCCTCGTAGACCGTCTCGGCGAAAGCGTCCAGTATCTCCGAGATCTGGTTCCGGTCCCATTGGTAGACCTGCTCCTCGTCGGACAATTCTGGGGGCACCGGGCAGATCTGACCCAGCTCGTCAATCAGGCCTCGCGGGTTCCAGTCGTCGATGTGCTTTCCGGGCAGATGTTGAGCAGCCGAATCGGCAAATTCCCGGCGCAGCATGTCGATGAATTTGATTTTCAGTGATTCCCCGCTCAAGGCCTCACTGCGGTCCTCGTAGATGATTTCTCTTTGCTTGTTGAGGACGTCGTCATAGTCCAGCAGGTGCTTGCGCATGTCGAAGTGATAGCCTTCCACTTTGACCTGGGCACTGCTGATCGACTTGGTAATGATCCGGTTCTCCACTGGAGTGTCTTCGTCCAGTCCTGTCCACCCCATGACTTTCTTGATTTGTTCGCCGCCGAACCGCTGCATCAATTCATCTTCCAGCGAAACGTAGAACTGAGACTTGCCCGGATCGCCCTGGCGTCCGGCGCGGCCACGAAGCTGGTTGTCGATGCGGCGGGCGTCGTGATGCTCGGTGCCGATGACGTAGAGACCCCCAAGCTCCACCACTTTGTCGTGCTCTTCCTGCCAGTCGGGCCGGTTTGTGTCGCTGCCGCCCAGAACAATATCGGTGCCGCGGCCAGCCATGTTGGTGGACACGGTTACGGCGCCCAAGCGGCCGGCCTGGGCTACGATGACGGCTTCATGCTCGTGGTTCTTGGCGTTCAATACTTGGTGGGGGACGCCCCGTTTTTTTAGGCGGTCGCTCAGGTACTCCGATGCCTCGATGGATGTGGTGCCAATCAGGAGCGGCTGGTTCAGTTCGTGCAATTTCGCGATGTCTTCGGTGACGACATTCCACTTGCCGTCCTCGGTCTGGAACACCAAGTCTGAACCATCGACACGGCCCATCGGCAGGTTGGTGGGTACCGCCACGACCTCCAGCCCGTAGATCTTGTAGAACTCGTCCGACTCGGTAACGGCGGTGCCGGTCATGCCGGCCAGCTTGTGGTACAAGCGGAAGTAGTTCTGGAGGGTGATGGTGGCGTAGGTAATGCTCTCCCGCTGAATCTTGATGCCTTCTTTGGCTTCCACAGCCTGGTGCAGTCCATCGGACCAGCGGCGGCCGGGCTGTAGGCGGCCGGTGAACTCATCGACGATGATGACCTCGCCGTCTTTGACCACGTAATCCTTGTCCCGCATCTTGATGACATCGGCGGTCAGAGCGTTCTCCATATAGTGGACTTGGTGGAAATTCTCCGGGTCATAGAGGTTGGTGGTGTTGGTCCACTTCTCCATCTTGGAGATGCCATCCTGGGTCAGGGAGATGGCTTTGGTGCGGTCGTCAATGGTGAAATCGGTCTCTTCTTCAAGGCGGGTGACCAGCTTGGCGAAGCTCTGATAAAGTTGCACCGGCTCGTCCGCGGGGCCGCTGATGATCAACGGCGTTCGGGCTTCGTCGATGAGGATGTTGTCGACCTCGTCAACGATGGCGTAATGCAGTTCCCGCTGCACGCGGTTGACGTCCGCCAAGGCCATGTTGTCCCGCAGATAGTCGAAACCGAATTCGTTGTTGGTGCCGTAGGTGATATCGGCGCCGTAGGCATCCGCGCGAGAGACCGGCCGGAGAAACTCCATGCCATTGGGCGCTTCCGTTACTTCGGGATCATAGATGTAGCTGGCGTCGTGCTGTAGGCAACCTACAGTTAACCCCAGGGCGAAGTAGATGGGCGCCATCCAGACCGGGTCGCGGCGGGCCAGGTAGTCGTTCACAGTGACAACGTGCACGCCCTTGCCTTCCAGGGCGTTGGCGTAGACGGACAAGGTGGCCACCAAGGTCTTGCCTTCGCCGGTCTTCATCTCGGCGATCTGACCATTATGGAGAACCATCCCACCGATGAGCTGCACGTCGTAGTGGCGCTGTTTCAGGTTCCGCCGGGCGGCTTCGCGGACGGTGGCAAACGCTTCGGGCAAGATGTCGACAAGGTCTTCCTCATCGGCCAACCGGGCCCGGAACTCATCAGTCTTCGCCCGGAGTTCCTCGTCGGTCAACTCTTTGTATTCCGGCTCTAGTGCGTTGGTTTTCTTGACGATGGGAGACAGTTTCTTCAGGGCTTTATCATTGGGATCGCCAAGCACCTTTTGGAGAACGGAAACCATGAGTTATTAGACCTCGCAGATTAACGCCGGGGATGAACAGAGAGCCCACGGACGCTGGCTAGCCTGGCGCCAACGGCCGTCTACGCCATCGTAGGCGTGTCAGAACCTTATATATTGTATCCAATGACACCAGGGGATGCACGCCTATTCCAGGCCGGATCGCTGCTCAGGCTATAGCTTGAGGCCCAGCCGGACTCCCGCGGTTAATTCCTTCAGGCTGTGTTCTCCAGACTGGCGCATCCAGTCTTGAAGTTCGCCGAGTATCCGCCATGGCGCGGTCAGCCCCATCAGGTTGGCGCTGCCTATCTGTACGGCAGATGCGCCCGCCAAGATGTATTCCACGGCATGTTCGCCGGTCAAGATGCCCCCGACGCCGATTATGGGAACGTTGACCGCATTTGAAACCTGGTAGACCAAGGCCAGCGAGATGGGGCGCAGGGCAGGTCCAGAGAGACCGCCGGTGATATTACCCAGCACCGGCCGGCGGGACTCGGTGTCGATGCGCATGGCAGGCATGGTATTGCAGATAGTTAGGGCGTCAGCTCCGGCGTCGACAGCGGCTGTTGCGATCTCGGTGATGTCTGGGACGTTAGGCGCGAGCTTGGCCAGAATTGGAAGATCGGTGTTCGCCCTAACCGCCGCCACCGCTTGATAAGTGAGAGTGGCGCTGTGACCAAATAAGGAGCCGTCTTCAACGTTGGGGCAGCTGAGGTTGAGTTCGATTGCTTGGAACCCGGTCCCCTGGTTTGCCATGGCGGCCATTTCGGCAAACTGCTCAACGGAGTCTGAGGCAAAGCTGAACACCACGTGGGTATTGTATTGGCTCCAGCCGGGGGTCACGTCCTCCAACGCTGCCTCGATGCCGGGGTTGGTGAGGCCGATGGCGTTTAAGAACAGGAAATCGCCGGCGTCCCCGCCCTCGCGGTAGGACTCGGGAAACCACCTGGGCTCAGGATTGCCTTCCCGGGGCAGGCGGGTGACCGTCTTCGGCACCACCGCGCCCAACTGGCTCAGGTCCATGTCTTCGGTTAGGCCCCGTCCGTAGCCGTCGTAACCGAATGTACCGGAGGCAATCATTACGGGGTTGGCCAACCGCAATCCATGTGGGTTGCTGGGGGCTAAATCTACGGAGAGATCCAGCCCCAAATCAGTTTCTGGTCTATTCGTTGCCCTCATCATCTGTGGAGGTGACTTCTTCATCTTTCCCCTCCGCATCCTCTTCTCCAAGGGCCGGACTGATGCTGTCGCCGCCGCTGATGGCGTGCCCGTTGGCGCTCAGGCCGCTGGCTTCGCCGAGAATCAGGCCATCGGACGCTTCTTCGCCCGGCTTGTCGCCGTCATCTTCTTCGACATCTTCATCGACGTCGTCGATCACTTCTGAGTGTTCTTCCTCGTCATTCGAATCGACGCTCGGTTCTGATGATGAGTCTGGGCTATCTGCGGCATCGGTGAAGATATTGTCCTCGGTAGGAGGAGCATCCTTGCCGGCCGGTTGGTTGAAGGGGCCATTAGGAGCGTTGGGAACGCCCAGCCAGCCACCGGGGGACACCGCGGCAATCTCGGGCACCGGTGCGGGTTTCAGCAATTCTTCCATGCCAGCTATCTCGACCCTCGCCGGGATGAGCCTGCCGATGATGACGTTTTCCTTCAGACCTTGCAGCCAGTCCTGCGCCCCGCTCACGGCCGCCTGGGTCAGGACCCTGGTGGTTTCTTGGAATGAGGCAGCTGACAGGAAGCTGTCGGTCAGCAGAGAAGCCCGGGTTACGCCCAACAAGACCGGCTTGGCGGTGGTGGGCTCGCCACCCTCGGCCAGCACCTTGGCGTTCTGGTCATGGAACTGGAATTTGTCGACCATTTGGCCGGGTATGTAATCGGAATCTCCGGTGGACTCAACCTGAACTCGGCGGAGCATCTGCCGAAGAATAATCTCTATGTGCTTGTCGTGAATCCCCACGCCTTGCGACTGATAGACCTGTTGGACCTGGTCCACCACATACCGCTGCAGGTCGTCTTTGCCGCGGATGTGGAGGATATCGTGGGGGTTAAGCGGGCCGCTGATCAGCGGTTCGCCGGCCCGGACTGTTTCGCCATCCTTGACCAACACGTAGGGCGAGGCGAGGATCAGGTGCTCACGGACTTCGATATCATCCCAAACGATGGATATGACTCTAGCATCAATCTCCACCCTGCCGCTGATGTTGGCGACGACTTGCTCGACGGGTTCTCCGTCTGGGGACACACCGCTGGCGGCGGCTTCTTCCGCGGCCTTCTTTACTGCGGCTTTGGACTTTCTACCCTTGGGCGCGGGCAGGCTGATAGCCAGGACCATACCGGGCTCCACAGTCTCGCCCTCATCCACGAGGATCTGGCCGCCTTCCGGCACTACATAATCTTCGCGGAACTCTTCGCTGCTAACTATGCGCAGGCGGCGGCCCTCGTCGTCGGAATCTAGTTCCACCACACCGTCGATGTCCGCCAGGATGGCTGCGCTCTTGGGCACGCGGGCCTCAAACAGTTCTTCCACCCGGGGCAGTCCGCTGGTAATGTCCAAGCCGACGATGCCGCCGGTGTGGAACGTCCTCATGGTTAGCTGGGTGCCGGGCTCCCCTATGCTCTGGGCAGCGATGATGCCGACGGCCTGTCCAATCTCCACCGTCTTTCCGGTGGCGGGCAGGATACCGTAACAGGCCTGGCAGACGCCGCGGCGGCATTCGCAGTTCAGGGGGGAGCGCACTGGCACCTCCTTGATTCCTGCTTCGACCAACATCCGGCCAATCTCCAGGGTTATCTCCTGGTTGCGTTCCAGCAATATCTCGCCGGTCTCGGGGTGGGCCACCGATGCGGCGGCGAGCCGCCCGGCGATTCTCTCCGGCAGGGTCTTACCCGTTTCATCTTCGGGCCGCCGGGTGACCCAGAAAACATCGAGTGTACCGCAGTCTTCCTTCAGGACGATTACTTCTTGGGCGATATCAATCAACCGCCGGGTCAGGTATCCGCTGTCGGCGGTCCTGAGAGCGGTGTCGGCCAGACCCTTGCGGGCCCCGTGGGTGGAGATGAAGTACTCCAGAGCCGTCAAACCCTCGCGGAAGCTGGACTTGATGGGCAAGTCGATGATTTTCCCCTTGGGGTTGGTCATTAAACCGCGCATCCCAGCCATCTGTTTGATCTGGGAGATGTTGCCCTTGGCGCCCGAGACGGCCATCACGGCTATGCCCCCAAAGTTGGGTAGCTCTGCTTCCACCAACTCGGTGGTCAGGTCGGAGGCCCGAGTCCAAGCTTCCACGGTTTTTTCGTAGCGCTCATCCTCAGATATCAGGCCTGATAGATACTGGTCTTCGAAGCCGTTCACCAACTCGGTGGCCGCAGTCAATATTTCTTGTTTCTTCGGAGGGACCTGGATGTCATTGATAGCGATGGTGATCCCAGACGTGGTTGCGTAGTGGAATCCCAAGTCTTTGATGCTGTCCAGCACCGAGGCCGTTTCCTCGCTACTGAGGGTGCGGTACAACTCAGCGGTCAGGTCCTTTAAGGTCGCCCGGTCCATCAAAAGGTTATGGTATCCGATTCGTTCGGGCAGAATCTCATTGAAAATCATCCGGCCCAAGGTGGTCTCCAACCATTCGCCGTCATGATTGGTCACTTCTCGTACGTGGATGGGCGCGTGCAGGTCAATAAGGTCCGACGCGTGGGCGATACGCGCCTCGTCGAAGTCGTTGAATCTAGTGCCGAAGCCCGCGCTCTTTTCCCGGATCTGCGTCAGGTAGAAGCAACCCATCACCATATCGAGGGTGGGCGCCACCAGCGGTTCTCCGGAGGCGGGCGACAGCATGTTGCGGGTGCTGAGCATGATTTCCTTGGCTTCCAGCACCGCCATGCGTGACAGGGGGACGTGCACTGCCATCTGGTCGCCGTCGAAGTCCGCGTTGAAGGCGGAACAGACCAACGGGTGAATCTGGATGGCGTTGCCCTCGATCAGCACCGGCATGAACGCTTGGATGCCTAACCGGTGCAGCGTGGGAGCACGATTGAGAAGCACCGGACGGTCCTTGATCACGTCTTCTAAGATGTCCCAAACTTCGCCGCGAGCCCGCTCCACCATGCGCTTGGCGTTCTTGATGTTGGGCGCTATACCGAGAATCACCAGCCGGTGCATGACGAAGGGTTTGAACAGTTCAAGGGCCATGCGCTTGGGCAAGCCGCATTGGTCCATCTTCAGCTCGGGTCCCACCACGATGACGGAGCGCCCGCTGTAGTCGACCCGCTTGCCCAGCAGGTTCTGACGGAAGCGTCCCTGCTTTCCACGCAATAGATCGGACAGAGATTTTAGCTTGTGGTTGTGGCTGCCCTGGATGGGGCGGCCCCGGCGGCCATTGTCGATCAACGCGTCAACGGCCTCCTGCAACATTCGCTTCTCGTTCCGGATGATAATCTCTGGCGCGCCCAGCGACATGAGCCTCTTCAACCGGTTGTTCCGGTTGATTACCCGGCGGTAAAGGTCGTTCAGGTCGCTGGTGGCGAACCGGCCGCCGTCCAGTTGCACCATGGGGCGCAGTTCAGGAGGCAGGACCGGCAGCACCGAGATAATCATGTCCTCAACCCGGTTGCCGCTCTTTCGGAAGGACTCCACAACGCGAAGGCGTTTGATGGCCTTCTTCCGGCGTTGGCCAGAGGTGGAGTGCATCTCATTCAGGAGTTGGTCCCGGAGGGCTTCCAGGTTAATCATTTTCAGGATATCAAGGATGGCCTCGGCACCCATGCCCGCTTCGAATACGTCGCCGTAGGCCTCTTTCAGTTCCCGGTACCGTGACTCGGCGATCAGCTTGTGGACCCGCAGGTCTTCCAACTCGTTGATGGCGGCCTTGTACTGCACCTCCAACTGGGCTTCTTCGGTGGACAATTGCTCTTTGATGGCGTCGATCTCAGCCTGAATCGCAACCGGGTCCATCTCAGCTTCGGATTCTTCAAGCTCGGCGGGAGCCTGGTCTTCAGTGCCTTCCGAGGCTTCCTCACCGACTTCAGCAGTAGGCTCTTCGATTATTTCTTCGTCGGCGTCTTCGCCAGAGGCCTCACCGGACTCGTCTTGGGAAAGTTCGTCGACCGGAGATTCGCCGCCTTCAAGCCGGGCTTTGAGTTCACTGGTCCGGGCCTCAGCCTGGCGGCGCGCCTTCTTCAGTTCCAAGTCGAACTTGGCTTGCTCCAGTTCGATAGCTTCGAGGCGGACATCTTCGTCCACGGACACGACGATATGTTGGGCAAAGTAGAGGACTCTTTCCAAATTCCTGGGAGATAGGTCCAATAGCAGACCCAGTCGGCTGGGCGTGGTCTTGCTGAACCAAATGTGGGCAACGGGCGCGGCCAGGCGAATGTGGCCCATGCGTTCACGCCGAACCTTGGAACGCGTGACTTCCACGCCACAGCGGTCGCAGATAACACCGCGGTAGCGGATGCGCTTGTACTTCCCGCAGAAGCATTCCCAGTCCTTGGTGGGTCCGAACAGCCTTTCACAGAAGAGGCCGTCCTTCTCCGGGCGAAGGGTGCGGTAGTTGATGGTCTCGGGCTTGGTGACCTCGCCATGAGACCAATTTAATATCTGTTCTGGGGAAGCGATGGAGATGCGAATCGAGTTGAAATTGGTCCCTTGCGTCTCCGTTCTGTCTGCCATCCTAACCATTAGATCGTCTCCAGCGGCTGGAATAAATCGGTTTCATCGGAAATGCCTAGGTCGGTGGTAGTCCGCTTTTCTTCGTTCAGCAACTCAACAGACAGCCCCAGGCTCTGGAGTTCTTTGAGCAGCACGTTGAACGATTCCGGGACCCCCGGCTGGCCGATGGGCTCACCCTTGACTATCGCTTCATAGGTTTTAACGCGTCCGGCCACGTCGTCGGACTTGACCGTGAGCATTTCTTGCAGGTTATAGGCCGCGCTATAGGCCTCTAGGGCCCAGACCTCCATCTCACCGAAGCGTTGTCCGCCGAACTGGGCCTTTCCGCCCAGAGGCTGCTGGGTAATCATGGAGTAAGGACCGGTGGAGCGGGCGTGAATCTTGTCTTCCACAAGGTGGATGAGCTTCAGCATATAGATGCTGCCCACGGTGACCAACTGGTCGAAGTTCTCTCCGGTCCGTCCGTCGCTGAGCTCGAATTTGCCGAAGGTGGGAGGCGCGATACGCTGTTCCCGATGCACTTTGAGGGCGGCTTGGTGCATTTCCTCGAGGTCCATATCCTTGACGTCTAACTCGGCTTCATCGGTCAGCCACATGCGCAGGCACGCTTCTTGGGCTGTGCCTAGTTTTTTATCGTCGAAAATCTCTCTCGGGTCGTAACCTTTCTCCTCCAGCCAACGGTCTACCCGAGGATAATCAACCTCGGGAGAGCCGTCGATAGGTCCAATGCTGGTTGCCCCTGCTTGCTCGGTGAACCAAACGCGGGCCAAGGCGTCTTCAATGGCCGTGTCTCCAGCGCCGTCGAACACAGGGGTGTTGGCGCGGAAGTTCAGGCCGCGGGCGGCCCAGCCCAAGTGGGTTTCCAGCACCTGGCCCAAGTTCATCCGGGAGGGAACGCCGATGGGGTTCAAGATGATGTCCACCGGTGTGCCGTCGGCCAGGTAGGGCATGTCTTCTTCTGGCAGAATCCTGGCGACCACGCCCTTGTTGCCGTGGCGGCCGGCCATCTTGTCGCCAACCGATATCTTCCGCGTCTGGGCGATCCAGACCCTGACTGCCTGGTTCACGCCCGGCGACAGGTCGTCGCGGTTTTCGCGGGTCAAGACCTTAACTTCGATGACCTTGCCACGTTCTCCGTGGGGCACCCTCAAGGAGGTGTCCTTAACGTCCCGGGATTTCTCGCCGAAGATGGCGCGAAGGAGCTTCTCCTCTGCGGTCAGTTCGGTCTCGCCCTTGGGAGTGACCTTGCCCACCAGGATGTCTCCGGAGCCGACGTCGGCACCGACGCGGATGATGCCCATCTCGTCTAGGTCGCGCAGGCTGGTCTCCCCAACGTTGGGGATGTCCCTGGTTATCTCCTCGGGGCCAAGCTTGGTTTCCCGGGCTTCCATCTCATGCTTTTCGATGTGTATGGAGGTGAAGAAATCGTCGCGGTACAGGCGCTCGCTGACGATGATGGCGTCTTCATAGTTGTATCCTTCCCAGGACATGAAGGCCACCAGCACGTTCTGGCCTAAGGCCAGTTCACCGTGGTCGGTGGAGGAGCTGTCGGCCAATACGCTGCCGACCTCCACCACGTCGCCCTTGGTGGCGATGGGGCGCTGGTCGAAACAGGTGCCCTGGTTGGTGCGGGAGAACTTGATGACGGGGTGAATGTGTTCCTCGCCTTCTTCGCTGGTTACGATGATCGACTTCCCCGTGACCGATGTCACCACGCCGTTCACTTCAGAGATGACCAGTTGTCCGCTGTCCCTGGCCACCCGGCTTTCCATGCCGGTGCCGACCACGGGCGCTTGAGGCCGCAGCAAGGGCACGGCCTGGCGCTGCATGTTGGACCCCATCAGGGCCCGGTTGGCGTCGTCGTGCTCCAAGAAGGGAATCAGGGCCGCAGACACGCTCATTATTTGCATGGGCGAAACGTCCATGTAGTCAATCAGGTCCGCCACTTCCATGGTGTAATTCTCACCTACCCGAAGCTCAACGCGGTCTTGCACAAACTGGTTCAGGTGATCGAGTTGGGCGTTGGCCTGTGCAACCCGGAAGTCCTCTTCCTGATCGGCGGACAGATAGATAACGTCGTCTTCTCCGGTGGCCACAAAGGGCCGGACGGAAATGTTTGTGCCCTCGGGCAACTGTTTCAGGGCGTTCATCTTGTTGGCCCCGATCGCCCGTCCTTTGCCTACGATGATCTTTCCATCTTGGTCATGCACAGCTTCGGTGACTGTCCGGCCCTTGAGGTCGTCCGAGTCGTGGGGAAGGGTCTTAAACACCTTCCTGTAAGGAGATTCAATGAAGCCGTATGGGTTGATCCTGGCATAGGACGCCAAGGAACTGAGTAGGCCGATATTGGGGCCTTCTGGAGTCTCGATAGGGCAGATCCGGCCGTAGTGAGAGAAGTGAACGTCCCTCACGTCGAATCCGGCTCTCTCCCTGGATAGACCTCCGGGGCCCAGGGCCGATAAGCGCCGCTTGTGGGTCAGTTCGGCCAGCGGGTTGGTCTGGTCCATGAATTGGGAAAGCTGGGACCCGCCAAAGAACTCTCGCACCGCAGCGACCACGGGCCGTATGTTGACCAACCCCTGGGGCGCGGCGGATTCGGGATCCACCAGCGTCATCTTCTCTTTGACCATCCGTTCCATGCGGAGCAGCCCAACGCGGACCTGATTCTGGACCAGTTCGCCCACCGCCCTGACGCGGCGGTTGCCCAGATGGTCAATGTCGTCGGGGTGGCCTTCGCCTTGGTTGATGCGGATCATGGTCCGGATAACCGAGACGACGTCTTCCAACGTCAGCGTCATTAGGTTGTTTTCACCGGACTGTCCGAGCCGCCGGTTCAGCTTATAGCGGCCCACCCGGCCCAGGTCATACCGGCGGGGACCGAAAAACAGGTTCCGAATCAGGGTCCGGGAGTTCTCCAGGCTGGGAGGTTCACCCGGCCGTAGGCGGCGGTAAAACTCGATCTGGGCGGCGGCGATGAGCCGTGCCGCGTCGCCATCGTATTCCTTGTCTGGGTGGAGCCAATCCCAGAGGGAATGGAGGTCATCATTCTTGAAGTTCAGGTCCTTGGGGTCGAGCACTGGGTCCTTTCCCAAAGTCGTCTGCATGTACCGATGGTTCTCGTCGGTATCGACGTCGGCGAACATGGCCATCATTTCGCCGTCGTCGGCCACGCCCAAGGCGCGAAGAAAAGTGGAAGCCGAAACCTTTCGCTTCCGGTCTACCTTGACCGAGATGATGTCCTTGGAACTGGTTTCAAACTCAAGCCAAGCGCCGCGGGAGGGAATCAGCTTGGCGGAGCAGAGGTTGCGGTTGCTGATTGCATTCCGCTCGAGGACGAAGTAGATCCCTGGCGAACGAACCAACTGGCTGACCACGACGCGCTCGGCGCCGTTGATGATGAAGGTCCCGTTGTTGGTCATCATGGGTATGTCGCCCATGAAAATCTCTTGTTCTTTGATCTCGCCGGTCTCTTTCATCACCAGGCGGGTTTTCACATACAGGGGCTGGGAGTAGGTAATCTCCCGTTCCTTGCTCTCTTGAGGCGAGTACTTAGGGTCCCGGAAGTAATGGTCTAGGAAATGCAACTCGTACTTCTTGCCGGTATAATCGGCAATCGGTGAGATCTCCTGATATACTTCGACTAATCCTTCAGTTTTTAACCACTCCCAAGACTGGATCTGACTTTGAATCAGATTGGGAATCTCGAGCACCTGAGGGATTTTTGCATAGGACTTGACGACGGGCAACGACGTAGATTGCCCTTTTAGAGCAGGAGACAAAGCCATTTACCGTTCTCCTTAACGTGAGTGGACGTGGTTGGCCAGGCGGCCAAATGTGCGGGACGCGGCTATATGCAGCAAAAGGAAACACCGGGGATGGTTGCTCAAAAGAGTGGTGAACGAATTCGTAACGTGAGGCATATGCTCAGTAACCCTTGATTATACAAGGTATCTGTGATTTGTCAATTTAAGGGCTCCGCGTTTCCCGTGTTATCCGATTGATTTTGTTCGGATGCCCTTTTCGTTCCCAGATACCCTTCCAATCCGGTGGGCCAATAGCTATTATCTGATAGTCTTATACTTTCCATTGCCCAGTATCGAAACATACGTCTTTAGATTCTGAACTGTGTAGTTTCGGTATGGCGGCCGGTCCAGATCGGCGAATGCATTGAATACTCATGTGCCGATCCTAACTTAGGACTAAATGGCAAACTTTAGCCTCAAGCCCTCGAATGTGGTGGTCGCCGGTCAC
>SMVB01093711.1_pt1 | contig 12153 bp, 8 predicted proteins | sample 2456461 | NCBI WGS metagenome assembly SMVB01 (sample SAMN11095934, study PRJNA526329) | marine sediment metagenome | biome: Marine sediment; feature: Surficial sediment; material: Deep marine sediment; isolation source: Hadal surficial sediment | place: Pacific Ocean | collected 2014-05 | depth 0-1...
CGTTGGTTCTTTCAACTGGGACCCGCGCTCGATCAATTTGAATACCGAACTCGGCGTGTTTGTCGATTCGGCGGAGCTGGCCGAGCAGATAGCCACTATGCTGGAGAGCGCTCCGCAACGCGCGTACCGGCTGCGCCTGAACGCGGACGGCGATGTCGAGTGGCTGAGGCAGACCGCGGATGGGCCGCAGATCCACTCTCGCGAGCCTGAGACCGGCTTCTGGCGGCGCTTCAATGCCGGATTCCTGCGTCTCCTGCCGATCGAAGGCCAGCTTTGAAAAGATACCTTTTCCCGGCAACGGCGGGTACAGTAGCCGCCATCTGAATTTACACCACGAACGAATAAAGTATGACGAACCGCGGAAAATGGTTCGGTGGATTGATGCTCGTGGCCGTGTTTGTCACCGGCTGCGAGCAGATGCCTGGTATGGGTGGCGGCGTTGCCGTCATCGATCTCGGCGCGGTCGCCACGGCGTCGGGCCAGGAAGCTGAGATACGACGACAGGCCGAGATCCGGCGGGCGAATCTGAACAGCCAGTTGCAAGAGGCAGCGGCATCGCTCGAGTTGCAACTCACCGCGGAGCGGGAAAAAATCGGCGACACGCCCACCGAGGAGCAGACGCAACGGTTACAGCAGCTTGCTGGCGAGGCACAGCGCCAGTACGCGGAAGCGCAGCAACAGGCGCAGGCACAGGCCCAGCAGTTCGAGACAGATCTCGTCATGGCGTTCCGTGAAAAGGTCAAGCCGTTTGCGGAACAGGTGGCGCTGGCGCGCGGCGCAAAAGTCGTCATGCTGGCGGATGTTACGATGTTCTGGTTCCAGCCATCGGTCGATATCACCGACGAGGTGATCGTGAAGTTGCGCGCGAATCCGTCGGTCTTTGCTACGCAGCCCGAGGAGCCCGAGGAGCCTGCTGCGCCGGCCGAGTAACGAGCTTGCTACCTGGAGGCTGTCGTCGCCGATCGTGCCTGATGAATCGTGGCACGATCCGCGCGCCGATGCCTGCCGGTCGGGCTGTGTTCGGGCGGTGTTTCGGTTGGTGGCGGCACGTTTCGCACCGACGTCATGACCAGGTTCTCGTCGATGCCGAGGATGATGTTTTTACCGTTGCGCACCTGGTCGAACTGAGCCGCGCTGATATTCCACAGTGCCTGCTCGGCCTCGGCATTCGGGGGTGGGGTTGCCGTGCGGCGATTCTTGTTGTGGAAACGCCAGTACTGGCTCAGCGACCAGCCAATGACGATGCAAATGATGCTGACCAGCAAAATACCGAACGAGGCCAGCAGGCTTAGCAGTTCCTCGACGCCGCCGGCGTTCTCGACCGTGGTGTACGCGAAGTCGAAGCCGACATACCATGCCAGCAGACTGATGCCGGGCATCCAGAGGTATGCGTATAACATCCACAAGATGACGGTCAGCACCGTGTCCCGCCGCTTCATCGTGTTCAGGACGTCGCGTTCCGTGATCGTCGTATCGGTCAGGCGATCGATCATGCTACGCCTCCATGCCCGGCCGGATGCCGCGGTCCGGACTGGTCCAGATGCCGCGCCGGCCCTTCGGCCTGGCAAGCGCGCGCGGTAATGCGCAGATCGACGTGGCGACCTGAATCATCCAGTAGACCATCGGATACCAGATCATCCAGTAATAGGTACGGCCGAGTCGTGTCTCGTAGCGACTGTCGATCGTCAGGCTGACGGCAAACTGCATCAGGCACATGGTGCCGAGTAACACACCACTCCAGCCCGGCGGCATGTTCGCCGAACTGATCGGCGCCGGCAGATCGAGGAACTGGCCGAGTACCCACAGCAGGATGACGACACCCATGGTATAGGCCCAGAACGTGCTGATCATCAGCTCGATCGCAACGATCCACATGCGCCGGGCGCGCCAGTTGAACAGGTCGCGGAAGTGGTTGACGAGTACCTCGAGGCCGCCCTGCGACCACCGCAGGCGCTGCATCCATAATCCCTTGAGTCGCTCCGGCATCAGTATCCAGCACAGCGCATTCGGTTCGTAACGAATATCCCATTGCTTCAGTTGCAGGCGCCAGCTGATGTCGATGTCCTCCGTCAGCACGTCGAGGCCCCAGTAGCCGACCTGGTGCACCGCCGATTTCCGGAACGCCGCGACGACCCCGGACACCGTGAAGATCCGGCCGTAGATTCGTTGTGCGCGTTTAAGCATGCCGACGATCGACGAGAACTCACCGACCTGAATTTTGCCCAGCAAGGTTGCGCGATTGCGGACGCGCGGATTGCCCGTCACGGCGCCGACCCGCGAGCCGTCGATAAAGTGTCGGGCGAGCCAGCGTGCCGCATGCCGGTCGAGCAGGGCATCACCGTCCAGGCAGATCAGGATCTCATGCCGGGCGGCAAGCGCCCCGGCGCGCACGCCCATGGCCTTGCCCTGGTTCGTTTCGAGATGGACGACGCGAATTTTGCTGTGGTGTGCCGCCAGCGTATTCAGCAAATTGCCCGTCTCGTCGGTACTCGCGTCGTTGATCGCGATCACTTCGAATTCCGGATAATCCTGATCGAGCAGGGACTGAATGGTCTCCGCAATGTTTTCCGCCTCGTTGTGACACGGGATCAGAAACGTGACCGGCGGAGTGTTGTCGAGTATCGGCGGCTCATCCGGGCGCGCATGGTCGCGCGCCTCGCGATAGAAGAAATAATAAATTGCGCCCGTGACCCACACCATCGACATCACCAGCGGATAGTAGAAGCTGAAGTCCAGCAGCTTCAGAAAGAGATCCGACAGCCAGCTCATGAGCCTGGTCTCCATGGAAACTCGGCCAGCGAAATGCCCTGCTTCAGCGTCTCGAGCTCGGGTTTGCCCCGAATGAAATCATCCGGGTAGTAAGCGAGGTTGCGGATTCCCTGTGACTGCAGGAAGCGCATCGTATCGCGCAGTTCGCCGGCGGATATCGGCTCCTGCCTGTGCCAGTCGTAAGCCTGCAGCTGAAAGACAGTGCGCTTCGGTCCGTCCGCGTGGGAGTAAACGACCTCGATCAGATCGCGGTAGAACGCATCTGCGTCGTTCGCCTCTTCGAGGCCCGGCATGGCCATGACCGTCACGAGATCGTAGCTGGCCAGAAAATCATTGAAATTCTGTGCGAGGTAAAGTATCGCGTCGTCGTCGAGCAGCGCACTCGCGAACAGGTTCCGCGAGGTCTTCAGGTCCGGCCGCCACCGCCGGGTGACCTCCGTGATCTCACGGGTCAGTTCGATCAGGGTCCGTGCCTTGAAGCTGGCCCAGCGGTGCGCGAGCTCCGGGTCGCTGGCAGCGGTCGTCATGTCGAAGTCCGCACCAAACGCCTCTCGGTAGGCTGCGTTCGCATCCGGATTCGCATCCTCGAACTGGTTCATGCGCCCGTCATCGTGGAAGTGCAGGCCGGCGAAGTTCGCATGTACGGCCAGGTCCTCGTAGATATCGAGAATCAGGGCGCGCGCCTCCGGCCGGTAGGGTGACAGCCGTGGCTCACCGTTTTGATCCGGACGGATGGTCTGGTTTTGTGCCTCGAGCACCTGCCAGGCCGGGTCGATGTCGGGCCATGTGTAGCCGAGCACCGGCATCCACGCGAATACCCTGACGTGACTGCGGGTCGCGAGTTGCCAGGCGACACGGTTGAACAGGTCGGCGCGCATCGGCAGATGCCGGTTGGGGAAATACAGCGCATCGGCCGAGCCGTCCCCGTCAGGGTCGGCGAATGCCTGCAGGTACACATGGCTGATCTCGAGGGCCTGCATACGGTCGAGCAGCAGGCCAAGGTTGGCCTCTTGTCGCACCGGGTCCGGATCGTAGATGTAGTCGAGATCGACCTGCGCGGCACGCACCGGCCGGTCGAGGCGCAGGCCGAACATCGGTGCAAACTGCGAGATGTCGGGGTTCGATACGAGCATGTCGCGTCCGATCGTGCCGTGGCGCCCGAGCGCCTTCTGTTCGCCCAGTGTCAGCGACAGGACCATGCCGTGGTTTTCGGCGAGCTGTCGGATCGGCTCGTTCCATGCGCCGAAGGGCCACGTGATGACGCGCGGTGTACTGCCCGTATTGCGCCGGATCGCGTCGATACTGGCGACGAGATCCACTTCGATACGGTCGAGATAGGTCTGTTCGTCTTCATAGTGGCCGTTCAGGTATATGCGCGTAATGGCGGCGGGCTGCGTGTTTCCCTGCGGGTTGCCGGGTACACCCTGGTGCATGGCGTGGGTGTGCGATGCAATTTCGACCAGGCCTGACGCCTGCATCTCACGCAGTTGTGCCCAGGTCAGGAAATCATCGCGCGTCAGGATGCGCTCGTTGTAGACAATTTCCGTATCGCTTTCGATCCAGCTCGTCACGATGCTGATGACGGCCTTGTAGCCGAACAGCTTCAGGAGCGGGAACACATGTGTGTAAACACTGCGGAAACCGTCATCAAAGGTCAGCATGACTGCGTTGGGCGGCAGTGGCTTACCGCCGTTGCGGGCGGCGATCACTTCGTCGGTGCCAACCACGGTATAAGCCTGGGTTTGCAGCCAGCTGAAGTGACTCGCCAGGTTTTCGGTCGATACCGCATACTCATCCGGGTCGAAATTCCTCGCGACGTGATCGCGCACGTCGTGGTAGCACAGCGAGTGCAGTGTCTCAGCCGCTGCGGTGTCGCCGGCAAGGGTTGGTGTGCCGAGCAGGCCGATGACGAGCCCAGCGACGGCGAGCATTGTTCCGGTCGGGAGAGTGCGCATCAGAATCTCCCGTTGATCCCGGCATGCCAGAACGTCGCGTCTTCCGGTCCGCCGTCATAGACCCGCCGCGAGCGTTCGACCCCCGCTCGCAATGCGAGTTGGTCGTTGACGTCCCAGCTCAGTTCGTACTCGATCGTCCAGATGGCGTCCGAACCGAAGTTTTTCTGATTGAAGACCCCGAGGTTACCGCCGAGCCGATGCGTCAGAACCGTATCGTAACGGCGGTATTGCCGCCAGATGTTGTCTGCACCGATCAGGCCCTCGACAGCCTGCTCCGGGTTGAAATAGACGGCATCCCGCCTGGAACTGGTGACGGCGCGACCGGTCGCGTAGCCGTCCAGCCGGTACCTGAAGCGGTCGTAGAGTTGCGTGCGCGCGGTCACGAGTACGCCGAGGACGCTGTTTCCGTCATCGTAGTCCTGAAGCCAGACACGGGCCGACGCGTTGTAGCGTTCGTCGCGATGGAATGCGCCATCGATGCTGATGCGATTGCTTTTGATGCCCGCTCGGTCGGCGCGAAGCTGGGTTGCGTAGCTGTCGAGTTCGACGTCGCCACCGATCGTCCACTGATCCGTCAGCCGGTAATCGACGCGGCCGGCGAAGCCCGGGTTATCGATTCCTGCGCGGTCGAAATTGATCTCGCCTGTTGCACGCCACGGCCCATGCCGCCATTCTGTGCCGAGCGCGGCGCGCCGGCGGCTGTGGTTGCCATCGTCGAATTCGGCCCGGGAGTCGAAGGTCCGGACGTAGAGGCGGTAGTTGTACCGGAGCGGTCGTGTAAACCACAATGCGTCGAGGGTGTACTGGTCGCTACCGAATGTCGTGCCGGTGCTCTCGCCCCAGCGAGCCTCGACGATCAACTGGTTGTAGTTGTGGATGATCCAGCGGCGATCGAGATCCCACACCGCTGCTGCGGTCACATACTTTCGCTGTGCCGTCCGCAGTGTCTCCTCGGCGGCCCGGTATTCACGACGATCCAGCGCGTTATGTGCGCGGCCCGTGTACGCACCGACCCGGTTCGGGTCGAGCGTCAGTACCTGTTTGTATTCGGCCTCCGCCCGGTCGATCCAGCCCCGCCACCGGTAGACGTTACCGAGTTCGTAGCGTGCGTCGAGGTTGTTCGGCGCGGCCGCGACGAGGGCCTCGAGCCGCTCCTGGGCTTCGTGGAGTCGATCGGCGTAGGCGCGGCCGATGCCGGCCATGATTTCGCTTTGCATGCGCACACGGTTTGGCTGCGACACGCGTGCGTTGCCAACGCGTTCGATCTCGTTCAGGCGGGCAGCCATGCGGTCGGGTATGGCCAGCGCTTCTTCGAGGCGCTCGAGTTCGACGAGAGCGTAGAACAGATCGAGCTGGATCATGCGGTCTGCCGGATCCATGGCCTCGCCTCGGCGCAAAGCGGTTTCGGCCTCTTCGGGTCGATGTCGTGTCAGGTATGCCCGCCCGGCCGCGTGATGTACGAAAGCCGAGCCCGGATCACCGCTGTCCAGCAGTTCTTCGTAGTAGCGAATGGCCTGCTCCCAGCGCATGGCCTCGACCAGTCCGACGATGCGGTCGTAGCGCAGCCGGCGTGCCAATTGGCTGGCCGGTTCCTCCGTGCTGATGCGCTCATCGATTGCGTTCAGCGCCCGGTTGACGTGCATGAACGAGTATTTCTGGTCCGGCGACTGGATTGCGTGACGCAACGCGAGCGCGTAGATGTCGGCCTCGATCCGGGCGATCTCCTCGGCAGTCAGCAAGCCGGGATGGCGGGTCTCCAGGGCCAGCGCCTGGCGGGGCAACAGCGTACGCCGCAAGGCCAGCACCTTGCCGCGCAGCGCATCCGTTCGATTCGGCTCCAGTGCCAGCACGGCATCATAGTTGCTGATGGCCGGGATGAATGCGCGCTCTTTCTGGTGCAAATAGGCCGACGTCATCAGTGCGTCCGCACCGTTACGAAGGTCGCCTGGCAGCCCGTTCAGAGTGTCGCGCCCGGCCGCGGTATCGCCTGCGTCGGCCTGGGCCATCGCCAGCCCGATACGAATATCCATGCTGTGCGGTTGCGCGCCGAGCGCGGCGGTATACCACTCGACCGCCTGGTCGAAGCGCTGTGAGTCGCGTGCTGATTTCGCGATGGCCTTCAGGACATAGATCGGCGTGGCTTGCGGATCCAGCTGTGCCGCATTCCGCGCGACGTCATCGTGGCGCCCGGCCCAGGCCAGGATTACGGTCTCGTCGTGCAGCAACGGTAAATTATCGGGCGTTTCACTGCGCAGGCCGGCGAGTATATCGAGTGCGGAGTTCAGCTTTCCGGCGCGCGCCATTTCGACCGCATCCGCTTGGCGGGCGAGCACATCGCTCGCCGGTCCGGCGGCGAGCGATGTGCTCGCGATCAATACGGCCCAAAGCAGGGTCGTTGCGCAGGAGGTCGATGTTCGACTCGTATTCATGGGCATCCGTATGTCGTCAGCCGGTTCCGCTGCTGCGCGGCTGCGTTCATGCCCCCGTCAGGTTACTTCGGTCTGGCCGAATCTTTTTGTATTCGCTTGATTTAAAAAAGATATTGGCAGAATACTGTGACGTATCCAGGGCTTATTTATTGGTATTGGCAGCCTAGCAAGCCAGCTCCGGTATCACTGTGATGGCGGCCACAAAACGAGGGATTCCGGCCGCATTCCGGTGCACCTGTTTCGCATTACGTTCAATTGACATAATGTCGTTCCGTCTTACCAAGGAGAAAAAACATGAGCCATGCATTCCCCTGGGTCGAGCCGCCGTGGCCAGACAAAGAGCTGCCCAGAGAGCAGCTCGAAGATCGCATTGCACAGCTGATCAGCACGCTGAATATGTGTGTGCTGTCGACGTTCGGCAAGCACGGCCCGATCGCGAGCCCGATCGAGTATTACGCTCAAGGGCTGGATATCTTCATCCTGCCGGACCCGGGCACGCCAAAACTGAAGGCCATGCAGAAGGACCCGAGGATTTCGTACGCCGTCCATCATCCGTACCACGGCTGGCATTCGGCCAAGGGTGCGCAGGTCTTCGGCCGGGCCGAGATCATCGAGCCGCATGAGCCCGGCTGGGACAATGGCATGCAGGTGTTTCGCTGGCACGAGTGGATGTCCGATCTCGGCATGGATGCGAGCGTACCGTTCGAACGCCAGGTCGTCCGCATCGTCCCGGATCGGATTCTGTATACGGAGACCTGGCTGTGGAAGCAGGGGTATAGCGCGAAGCAGGTCTGGAAGCGCGAGTGAAGTTGAATAACAGGGTCAGACCCACTGGTGTCCCACAAACTGTCCAGACGACATGAATCGGTACCTCTGTCTGAGACTGTGGCCCGCATGGACGCGGGCCCCAAGCCTACAGGCGCCCCGCAGGAAGTGCCCTTGGGGTGGACGTATTCACGGCGGGTCTCAGACAGAGGTACCGATTCATGTCGGCTCGGCTACGGTCTGTACGCACCCCTTGCCACTATTGCAATTTAAGGGCTACTACTCAGAGTTTGTGGGACAGCAGCGGTCAGACCGCGCTTTCACTCCGTGGTTGGCAACCGATTATCAACGCCGGTCCGGTGGCGGCCTGATAACATCTGCGGCCCGAATAATCGAACGGGTAACCAGGAAAAACAACGAAAATGACGCAACAAAGTGACGTAAAGACCATTCACGAGTTTCTGGCCGACAACCCCAATGTCGATGTGTCGAAACAGTGGGAGCGGTGCTGGAATATCCACAGCAAGATCGCCGAGAAGATCATCAAGCGCTTCGATGCCGAGTTGCATCCGATTTCGGACGGCTCGGAGTACTTCACGTCACCGGATGGCCAGATGGAAGGTGCCTTCTTCGGCTACACCGGCAATGATATGGACTGGTTCGTTCGCTCATGGATCGGCAATCGCAAGGCCAGCATCATCGACATGAACATCAATGTCACACTCGGTCAGAGAACCCGGGTCCCGAACCTGATGATCATTTTCGGCACCGTGCCGAACCTGCTATTCTATGCGGATTACGTGTCGCGTGTCGACGTGAAGGTCAGCGAGGACTACGTCAACAAGTACTACGAAGGCGAGGCGAACAAAGACTACCTGGAGTTCCGCGCCAATACCGATTTTGTCTGGACGGCCAGTCACGGGCCTGCGATTCGCGGCATGCAGTCGCCGGTCTGCTCGAGCTATATCACCGCGCTGACTGACGAACACATCGATCAGTGCGAGGTTTATCTTGAGAACTTCGTTGATCGCTGGCTGAAGTGGGTCGATGAAGCCGAGGAATTGCCGGCGGAGCAGCGCGATGCTCAGCAGCAGTATGACTTTACGTATCGGGACTACACGAATCGGAGTGACCCGCTAAACGTTCTGGCCGAGCGGGCGTTCGGTGCGGAGCAAGGCAAGTTTATGCTCGACCGCCGCGCCGGCCACGTACAGATGGATGCCGACCGGGGCAAGTGGCGCAAGTAAGCCATCGCTGAGGCTGACCCGCGCCGGTCGGCGGCGAACCGAAGCTCAAACCCATGGCCAGTCAGACTGACGCAAGTGGATCGAACGCCGAAGCAGACCTGCGCGAGGCCATGTCATTGCATGAGCACGGGCGTCTCGACGCGGCCGATGCCTTATACGCCAAAGTCATCGCGGCAACGCCCGGCCATGTTCAGGCCCTGCGCCTGCGTGGCAGCTTGTCGCGCCAGCGCGGCGAGCTTGTCGCATCCATCACCTGTTTGCAACAGGCGGTCGAAATTGCTCCTGATGACACCGCGGCGCTGAATGAACTTGCGCTCAGCCACATGGCTGCCGGCAATCTCCATGCCGCCGAGGCCGCGCTGCGTGATATCCTCGACATCGAGCCTGACTCGCTCCGGGCGCTCGCCAATCTTGGCGCGTTGCGGCAGCGTTGCGGCCATCTTACCGATTCCATTCGCTTGCACCAGCGATACCTTGAGCTTGCGCCGGGTGATCTCGAGGTTCGTTCGAATCTTGCCAATGCGCTGATGGATGCCGGTCGGGCAGAGGCTGCGCTCACGGTCTGTGATGCGGCATTGCTGATGGCGCCTGGTCATCCGCTGTTGCTGGCGAACAAGGGCGCGGTGTTATCCGGCCTCGAACGCTACGCAGCAGCCATCGAAGTGTTCGATATGGCTCTGGCAGCGAATCCAAACGACGATCTTGCGTGGTTGAATCTGGGTTATGCGCAGCGCGTGCTCGGCCGGACCGATGCGGCGCTGGACGCATTGACACGCGCGGCGCGGCTCGGTCCGGACAATGCCCGCGCGGCGGCCGACCTTGCGAATGTTCTGGCCGGAATAGGTGAGATCGGTCGCGCAGTCGAGATTTGTGAGCATTTCCTGGCGGCCCACCCCGGCGAGCGCATGGTTCTGGCGATCTATGCATGTGCGCTGCGCGATGCCGGTCGCGACGACGATGCGGCGCGAATACTGGATTATCAGGCACTCGTACACACGATCGATATCGAGGTTCCCGACGGTTACGCTGACCTGGCACAATTCAACGAGACGCTCGGCCGTTTCGTCCGCGGCCACTCATCGTTGTTGCGCAATCCGGGGCGCAAGGCCACGACCGGCGGCGCGCAGACTGGCGAGCTGGATCCGGCGGAGGACCGGGTCTTCGCGGCACTCGACGGCGTATTACGCGATTCGGTCCGGCAGGTAATCTCCGGTTTGCTGGCCGAGGGTTTCGGCGGCCACGAAGTCATGGCGTATGCGTCTGATACCTGGTCGCTGCGGACTTGGGGCACCGTGCTCGACCGCGGTGGTTTTCAGTCGCCGCACCAGCATCCATTGGCGTGGCTCAGTGGCGTGTATTACGTGCGGCTGCCCGAAGCCATGAAATCGGCCACCGACGGCGCAGGCCGACTCGAATTCGGGCGCTACCCCGAGCGGATACAGACACGGACGGAGCCGGTTATATTCCCGGTTACGCCACGCGAAGGACGGCTGGTGATTTTCCCGTCGTGGTTCTATCACAGCACGCGTCCATTCGATGCCGATGAGTCGCGCATTAGTATTGCATTCGATGTCATGCCGAATGCCGGGTCGCAGGCATCCGCATGAAAAGGGCGGTCAGTCAAGCTGCGCAGTTCGCCCGATCTCCTCGAGTGTCGCGCGCGCTTCTTCGATGCCCGGGAAGTCGGACTCCGCGAGCTCGAACGTTCGCTCGAGTTCCTTCCGTGCAAGAGCTGTATTGTTGCTCTTCAAGTAAGCCATGGCGAGGTGATAATGCAATAAGGGGACATTGTTCGCCCCGGCCGTTGCGACTTCGAGGTAGCGGATTGCATTCGTATAATCGCCGGTGCGGTAATAGGCCCAGCCGAGAGTATCGAGCATCGCCGGCGCCTTGCTGTCTTCGAATCGCTTCGCGAGTTCCAGTGCCTTGTCGAAGCTTGCTGCATCGTCACGGTAATCGAGCAACAAGGCCGCGAGGTTGTTCACTGCCAGGTCGTTTGATTCGTTGACTTTTATCAGGACCTCGTATATTTCGATGGCCTTGTCTATTTCCAGCTCACGCTCATATTCGGATGCCAGCAGCAACCCGAGCGTTTCGTCGGTCGGGTTGGCCGAGACACCGCGCTTGTAAATCTCGATGCGCGCCGTGGCGTCATCCGGGTAGAGGGACGCAAGCGACGCGTAGGCCCGGTTGGCGTTCGGCTGCAGTGCGATAACGGCTTCGAATTGCTCCTCTGCGGCGGCACGCTTGCCATCGCGTGCGAGTATCGCGCCCAGCAGCAACTTCGGTGCAAGCTGCTGCGGATAATCAGCCATGTGCTTTTCGAGATAGTCAATGGCCTCGTCGGCCTTGTGGTCTTCGACCAACGCCGCGACGAGGCTCTGCAACGCTTGAGCGGCCTGGGGGTTCTTGGCCAGTGCCAGCTTGTATGCGGCAATCGCTTCCTGGTTGGATTCTTTGGCCTGCAGCACACGGCCGAGCTGAAATTCTGCCAGACCGGTCGGGTCGTCCAGCGCCATCAGGTTGCGCGCCTCGGTCTCTGCGGCATCGGTTTCGCCCAGCAGCAGCAGTGCCTCGACGAGGTTCGATGCGGCACGGCGATCGTCGGGAGTGACCTCGAGCTTGGCCCGCAGAACCTCCTCCGCGTCCTCGATATTGCCGCGTCGGGCGAGCAGGTCGGCCAGTTCGCTGGAGGCGCTCGCATGGTTCGGATTCAACTCGATCAGGCGCCGATAGGCATCCTGTGCCAACTGTGCATCGCCGGCGCCGGTGTGGGAACGGCCCAGCAGCAGTAATGCGCGCTGCGAATTCGGCTCCGAGCGCAGCACGGTGCGCAGGCCGGAGACCGCGGCGCTGTAGTCGCGATCGGTGAACGCGAATGCTGCGCCTATCAGCAGGGCTTCTGAGTTGTCTGCCTCGACTTGCAGGATGGCGGCGATTATCTGGCGGGCCTCATCGGTTTCGCCGCGGCGAATTTTGATTGCGACC
>SMVB01250782.1_pt1 | contig 12151 bp, 13 predicted proteins | sample 2456461 | NCBI WGS metagenome assembly SMVB01 (sample SAMN11095934, study PRJNA526329) | marine sediment metagenome | biome: Marine sediment; feature: Surficial sediment; material: Deep marine sediment; isolation source: Hadal surficial sediment | place: Pacific Ocean | collected 2014-05 | depth...
CTGCGGCGCCCGCAGGCGAGCGGCAAGGATTTCCTCCAACCGGTTCCGCAAGAGCAAGACGACCGCGAAGGCGGGGCCTGAAACTTTTTGCGCCTCGGCTCGTTATAAAATATAACGAAGTCTATATATATCGTTATCTATATAGGTTTGCCGGGGGAGCAAAGCCATCATGGTTGCCAAGATTCGCATGACGCATTCCACCGCGATGGTGCTGCAGGCACTGTCCAGCGGGCACGGCTACGGTTTCGATATCATGGACACCACCGGCCTGCCGGGGGGCACGGTGTACCCGGCGTTGCGTCGCCTCGAGTCCGCGGCGCTCGTCGAGTCGGCGTGGGAAGAGGGCAACGAAGCCCAACGCGAGGGTCGGCCGGCGCGCAAGTACTACCAGCTCACCTATGACGGTGAGACGGCGCTGGCGGACGCCGCGGCGCGGTTCCGGTTGGTCGGTTTGCTCGTGGCGGATGTTTCCGGGGGCCCCAGATCGTGAAAACGCTACCGCTGAGGTGCCGTGGGTTGCTCGGGGTCGCCGCCCGCCTGGTTCCCGCCCGCCGTCGATCCGAGTGGCGGCGCGAATGGACGTCGGAGCTGACCTGCACCGGTCGCAAGGGACTGTTGCGCCGGACGCTTCCATGTTTTTCGGACGCCCTGGAGATTCGCCGTCTCGAGTGGCTGGAGGGCAAGTTCTCTAGGCGCGCATTCGGCGGCCCGGGATGGTCGCATTTTGGATGGAACCCGTTGCGCGCCGCCCAGCGCGCCGCGCGTTCTCTGGCGCAGAGTCCGGTATTCAGCATCACTGCGGTCTTGACGCTCGGGCTTGGCATCGGTGCCAACACGGCGATCTTCAGCTTCGTGAACGCCGTGGCGCTCAAGCCACCTGCCGTCGACGACCCCGGGAGGCTGGTGCGGATCTACACCAGCACGCCCGAAGGCCGGCCCTACGGCCCCACGTCCTTCCTGGAGCTGGAAGACATCGCACAACAGACCGACGTCTTCGACGGCGTCGTCGGCTACGCGCTCGCGGCGGGGGCGCTCACCGACGAGGGCCGTATCGAGCTGTTGCTCGGTGAGATGGTCACCGGGAATTACTTCGACGTGCTCGGCGCGCGGATCGCGATGGGCCGGGCGTTTCGCCCCGAGGAGTACGAGACGCCGGGTACCCACCCCGTCATCGTTCTCGGCCATGGTCTGTGGGTGCGTCGATTCGGTGAAGACCCGTCGATCGTCGGCCGGACGATCCGGCTGAACGGCGTCAGTTTCGACGTCATCGGCGTTGCGGACGAGAGTTATCGTGGCATGCTGCCTGCCCTCTGGGTCGATTTCTGGGCCCCGGCGATGATGGTCAGGACATTGATTCCGGACGCTCCCGACGCCCTGACGAGCAGAGAGAGTCGCCAGTTCATGGTTCACGCGCGCCTGCGAGACGGCGTCACGGTCGACGAGGCGCAGGCAGCGGTGAGCCTGGTGGCGGCGCGGCTCGAAGAGACGTTTCCCGAGTCGAACGCCGGGCATTCGATGACCGTCCTGAAGGCCGATTCGGTCCGCGTCCATCCCATTGTGGATGCCTGGTTGCTGCCCCTGGCGATGGCGGCTCTCGTGGTTCCCGGCCTCGTCCTGCTGATCGCCTGCACCAACCTCGCCGGGCTATTGCTCGCCCGCGCCACCGACCGGCGCAAGGAAATCGCGGTGCGGCTGGCGTTGGGCGCCAGCCGTCGCCAGATCGTCCTGTATCTGCTCGGTGAAAGCGTCTTGCTCTCTCTCGTCGGCGGCGCCCTCGGGGTCCTGTTGGCGACCTGGCTGGTCGGCATGATCACGGCCCTGACGCCCCCGGTAATCATCTCGTTGTCGCTCGACGTGGGGGTGGACTATCGAGTGCTTGTATTCACCGGCGGGCTGTCGGTGCTCGTCGGGATTCTCTTCGGCCTGGTCCCGGCGTTGCGAGCCTCGAAGCCCGAGCTGTCCCGCGCCCTCAAAGACGAGGAAGCCGTGGTCTGGCGGGCCCGCCGATTGTCGCTGCGCAACGCCCTGATCGTCGGCCAGGTGGCCGTCTCGATGCTCCTGCTCCTGGTCGCCGGGTTGTTCATCCGCAGCCTGCAGGAAGCCGTGAACATCGACCCCGGTTTCGACACGGAAAGCTCGATCGTGTTTTCGATGAACGCCGCGGTGCGCCACGACGAGCCCAACGGTCGCGAGTACTACAGGCAGGTGCTGCAGCGCCTCAGAGCACACCCTGGGGTCACCGGGGTGGCGCTGGCCGACCGGTTGCCGCTCGGCTTCTCGCAACAGACCATGCGGATCTTGGTGGACGAGGGCAGGAGCGAATCATCGCGTGCCGACGCGGAAGAGGGGGAGGCGATCCACTTTGCCCGCATCACTCCCGGGTACTTTCGCGCCCTCGGTATCGACTTGCTCGCGGGGCGAGATTTCAGCGACCGTGATCGCCAGGGTTCGCCGCCGGTGGCGATCGTCTCAGCGGCGGCAGCGCGCCATCTCTGGGGGGACGAAAACCCGGTCGGCAACAGGATCCGCCGGCCGGGCGGCGCCTCGCTCCAGGTAGTCGGGGTCGCCCGCGATACCCGCGTCCGCACCCTGGGCGACGGGAGCGAGCCGTATCTGTACGTTCCATTCGAGCAGTCTTACGAGTCGGTGATGGAGCTGATCGTCGCCACCGACCGGGATCCCGCCGCTTTTATCGGGGAGGCGCAAGACGTGATCCTGCAGGTCGATCCCGATGTCATTCCTCTCGAAGTGATGACGATGAGCGGCGGCAACAACGTGATCCTCTTTCCTCTCCGTATGGCGGCCGGCCTGTTGGGCGGGTTCGGTGCTCTCGGCCTGCTGCTGAGCTCCGTCGGGGTCGTCGGATCGCTGGCCTACTCGGTGTCGCGCCGTAGCCAAGAGGTCGGTGTGCGCATGGCGCTGGGGGCCAGTCCCGGCAGCATCGTCAGCATGGTTGTCAGCGGCGGCATGCGCTTGGTCGGTGTCGGGATGGCGTTAGGCCTGTTCTTGGCGCTGGGCGTAGGCCAGTTACTCCAAGGGATTCTCGTGGGTATCTCGCCGACCGACCCGGTGGCCTTTATCGGGGTGACCGTCCTGCTCGGCGGTGTTGGCCTCTTTGCCAGCTGGCTGCCGGCGCGTCGCGCCGCCGCCGGCGATCCGCTCGTCGTATTGCGCAACCAGTAGGGTCCTCGCAGCGACCGAACATCGGGCTCGCCGTGGCGAAGCTGCCGGTTGCTTCGCACAAACTCCGGGGCTAGTGTGCGCGGCCATGCAGGTGATCCGCAGTCCCCAGGTCTACGACGTGTGCATCGTCGGCTCGGGCGCCGGAGGCGGCATGGCGGCCCACGAGCTCACCGCCGCCGGCGCCGACGTCGTGATGCTCGAAGCCGGTCCCATGTGGGACACGCGCGAGGACGGCTTCATGTTCAAGTGGCCGTACGATTCGCCGCGTCGCGGCGCCTCGACGCCGGCGCAGCAGTTCGGTGAGTTCAACGCCGGCCTCGGCGGGTGGTCGCTCGACGGCGAGCCGTACACGGTCGCCGACGGCCAGGACTTCGACTGGTTCCGGACCCGCATGCTGGGCGGTCGTACCAACCACTGGGGCCGCATCTCTCTGCGCTATGGCCCCGACGACTTCCGCCGCCGTAGCATCGACGGGTTGGGCGACGATTGGCCGATCAGCTACGACGACATCGCTCCGTACTACGATCGCATCGACCGCCTGATCGGTATTTTCGGTAGCCGCGAGGGGCTCCCCAACGATCCCGACGGCATCTTCATGCCGCCGCCGGAGCCCCGTTGCTGGGAGCATCTGATCAAGCGCGGCGCCGACCGCATGGAAATCACCTGCATCCCTTCGCGGCTCTCGATCCTGACCCGCCCGCTCAACGGCCGCGCCGCGTGTCACTACTGCGGCCAGTGCAACCGGGGCTGCGGCACGCGGTCGAATTTCTCGTCGCCGACCGTGTTGTTGCCGCCGGCTCTGGAGACCGGGCGCCTCGAGATCATCGCCAACGCCATGGCACGGGAGGTGACGATCGACCGTGCGGGGCTGGCGAGCGGCGTCTCGTACGTCAGCAAGGACGACGGCCGCGAGTACCAGGTGCGGGCCCGCATCGTCGTGCTCGCCGCCAGCGCCTGCGAAACAGCGCGCTTGTTGCTGAACTCGACGTCCAGCCTCTTCCCCGACGGTCTGGCGAACTCGAGTGGCGTCGTCGGCCGCTACCTGACCGACAACACCGGATCGGACGTCAGGGGGTTCGTGCCCCAGTTGATGGACAACGTGCCCCACAACGAGGACGGCGCCGGCGGCGCCCATCTGTTCATGCCCTGGTGGCTGAGCCACCGCGACCTCGATTTCCCCCGCGGCTACCACATCGAGATCTGGGGCGGCCGCGGCATGCCGGCGTACGGGTTCGGGGGCGGCATCCACCGTTTGCCGTCGGGCGGCGGCTACGGCGCGCAACTCAAGGACGACTATCGCCGCTACTACGGGGCGACGATCGGCTTCTCGGGTCGCGGCGAGATGATCCCGAACAAGGATTCATACTGCGAGATCGATCCGCGCACCGTTGACCGCTGGGGCATTCCGGTGCTGCGCTTCCACTTCAAGTGGGGGGATGAAGAGATTCTGCAGGTCAAGCACATGCAGGAGACGTTCCGCGAGCTCATCGAAGAGATCGGCGGCACGCCGATGGGGAACATGCCGTCGAAGGAAGACGGGTACGGCATCCTCGCCGGCGGCCGCATCATCCACGAGCTCGGCGTCACCCGCATGGGGCACGATCCGCGCTCATCGGTCCTCAACGCAAATTGCCAGGCGCACGACGTGCGCAACCTGTTCGTCGCCGACGGCGGGCCGTTCGTCACCAACGGCGACAAGAACCCCACCTGGACCATTCTGGCGCTGTCGATGCGCACCAGCGCGCACATCGTCGAGCAGCGCAACCAGGGAGCGATCTGATGCGCGGGCCGAATGATCTGCCGTCCGAGGCGAAAGACCCGATGGGCGGGGTGAGCGATCTGCTGTGCGGGGCGCGCGCAGGGCAGGCGATCCGATGACGATGAACCGACGCCAGGCGATCAAGCTCGTTGCCACCGCATCGGCGGTTCTGTGGACCCCCGTCGAGGCCGCCACGGCGCGCGCCAAGGCGACCGCGGCGCTGTCCCAGGCTGCTGCCGGGAGCGTGTTCCGTCCTGAATTTTTCAATGCTCACGAATACGACACGGTGCGCTTGCTCGTCGACCTGATCATTCCCGCCGACGATCGATCGGGAAGCGCCACCGACGCCGGCGTCCCCGAGTTCATGGATTTCATGATGCTCGATCGTCCTGCCATGCAGGAATGGATGCGCGGCGGGCTGGCCTGGCTCGACATCGAGTCGCAGCGACGCTTCGACCGGACTTTTCTCGACGCCGCCGAGGGCCAGCGAACTGAGATCCTCGACGCCATCGCCTGGCCCGAGCAGGCGGCCGACGAGATGAGCCACGGCGTCGCCTTCTTCAACCGCTTCCGCGACCTGACGGCGTCCGGCTTCTGGTCGACGGAGATGGGGATCAACGATCTGCAGTACCAGGGCAACACCGTCGTCGCGGAGTGGACCGGCTGCCCCGACAACGCCCTGCGGCACGTCGGTGTGCTCGACGCGGACGACTGAGGGGCCAGACGGGCCGTATCATTCGCTGCCGGTGCCGGCGGGTGGGTTCGACTCCATGTCGTTCGGTTCGGGGTCGTCGCCGCGGGCGGCCGCGTCTTCTCTGACGTCGGTAAGCAGGTCGCGGACGATGGCGGTGCACTCTTGTGTCACGACGACCGCGACGCGGTCGTCGGCCCGGATCCGGGTATCGCCGTGTACGACGAAGCGGCGGCCGTCGAGCCCAGGGCCGAGCCGATCTGCACGATCGGTCCCTCGCGCCCGGCGGCACCCCCCGTCCCGATACAGACGCTCGAGGCGAGGGCCTTGACCACGGCGACGACGGGTCAGATACGCCCGCCGCGCAGCGCCACCGCCTCCATGACCTCCGGGACGCCGTGTCCTTTCGCCTCGCGAGCGAAGTTGAACACGAGCACGCCGACGATCAGCCCGCCGACCGCGGGCACGATGATCAGGTGCCACGGGCTGTAGCTGCCGGCGGCGTCGCCGACCCCGCGCCAGCTCTCGTACCCCAGATACTGGATGAGCGCGATGAGGCGCCGGAACCCGACGGCACTGAAGCCTGTGAGCACGCCGACGATGATCGCGGTGGCCAGCGTGACGCCGGACTCTGAAACGTCGTGGCGGTCGAGCCACCCGCCCAGGGCACGCCGGACCCTGCGGGTCCAGCGTTGTTCGCGCGCAGCGGTTTTCAAGGTGGTGTTTCCGATCGGGAACCGCCGGCGGGTCGCGTGTGGAAACGCGCTTACGGCGGCTGAGCATAGATCATACCGCCTCGAACCCGGCATCGCTTCCAAGACGTGAACGCGCCGCTACGACGCCGAGGGTCGCGGCGCGCCGGCGTCATTGCGCCCGCCGGGCTTAGCGCCAGGCGGTGTCGCCGACCGGGGCGTCGTGGCCCGGCAGGATCTCACGCAGGTATGGGAGCAGCCCGCGGTCCTGGTTCCATTGCCGGGGGTAGCCCAGCGAGACTTCTTCGAAGCGCACGCCGTCGAGGAACTTCGTGGTGCGTATGTGCAGATGGCCCGAGACCACGACGCGCGCTGAAAAGCGCGTGTGCCAGTTGGCCGTCAGGCGGGTGCCGCACCACACCGAGAATCTCGGGATGCGGGGCAGGTGGGCGTGCTCCTGGCGCAACGGGAAGTGGTTGATCAGGATCGTTTGATGGCCCGCCGGGATCTCCGACAGGCGCGCCTCGGTGTACCGCACGCGCGCCGCGCACCAATCGCCGCGGCTGTCGTACGGGTCGGGGTGCAGGTAGCGTTCGTCGGCGCACGTGACACCGGATTCCGTCGCCCAGGCGATGGCCTCCTCGACCGGGATGACGTCCGGACGAAACGTGTAGTCATAGAGCACCATGAGGGGAGCGAGCGTCGTAGGGGGACCGTCGCCCGGCCACACGGGGTAAGGGTCCTCGGGGGTGAGCACGCCGTGGCCGCGGCATAGCTCGACGAGGTGCTCGTAGCGTGCCTCGCCGCGCAGGCCGGATTCGTCGGCCGGCGTCGTCCAAAGGTCGTGGTTTCCCGGCACCCACAACAGCCTGGCGAAGCGTTCCCCGAGGGTCGTGAGCGCGAAGTCGAAGTACTCGAGCCGTTCGCCGATATCCCCCGCGACGATCAGCCAGTCGTCCCTCGACGCCGGCAGTTGCTCGAGGGCGGCGCGGTTGCGATCGTGGTCGATGTGCAGATCGCTGATCGCCAGGAGCTTCATTTTGGTATCGGTTTCATCGTCGTTTGTTTCATCGTCGCCGGGTTCGCCCGCGCATCTCGTTCGCGACGGGCGGTCGACACTACTGATCGTCGAGACCCGGGACAACCTCGCGCAAGCGGATCTCCAGGTCTTCGGCATCGCCGCGGCGAATCGCCACCGCCATGGCGTGGTGCGGCGTCGGTTCGAACTGGGCGAACTGCCACGCCGCGGGGTCGTCGTCGAGACCGTCGAAGGAGATCGTCGCCGGTCGGCGCTCGGGATCATCGACGCCGAGGTCGCGGTCGTCGAGCTCGAACGAGAAGCGCGCGAGGCCGAGTGAGATGCCGACGCCGACCGCCTTGATGTAGGCCTCCTTGAGCGTCCAGTACTCGAAGAAGGTCGCCGCTTGTTCGTCTCCGGGGAGGCGCTCGAGCGCCTCGGCCTCGCGGGTGGAAAAGAAACGTTCGGCGATCGCCGGCCCCGAAGTTTCGCGGCGGCGATCCTCGACGTCGACCCCGACATCGAGCTCGGGGACGACGATGCAGGCGATCAGGCCGCGGGTGTGCGACAGGTTGAAGCGCAGCGGCGTCGATGCGGGGCCGGAGATCTCCGGCCGGCCGTACCGATTGGTGCGGAACTCCCAGGCGTCAGGCCTGATGTCGGTGTAGCTCGACAGCATCGTGCGGACGAGCGCCCAGGCCACCAGGTGGAGGTGCCGGTCGCGGTCGAAGAAGAAGCGTTCGTACCGGGAAATCTCGGCGCCGGAGAGGATCGCCCGGTAGCCGTCGAGAAGCTCCGGATTTCGGATCGCGCCCGGAAAGACGTACCAGAGGTCGGCGTGTGTCGGCATCAGCGAACGGTACCAAGAACTCTACCAACCGGTGGGATGTCTCTCATTGGCCACCGGGTACTCGGCTCCGTGATCGTCCAAAGCGGGCGCAAGGACCGTGTCACGCTCTGGACGGCTGCCGCGCCAGGAGTCGACGCCGCCCTCTGATTCGAGCTGTCCGCGCAGGCTTCGAATCGATCGATACAAGGGGAATCGCGAGGGAACCTTGAACCTCGAGAGAAGAGCTTCCGGAGGATCTCGCACCCTGCGGGGAGCTGAGCGGAGCGATGGCAGCGGTGATTCGGCACGCTCCGAGCGGGCGTGCAACCGGGCGATCGGTGGCCGCTGTGGGCGAGTTGCCACCCCGCCGACTCGTTAGTAGACTCCCGGCGGGAAAGCGCGCACGGAATCGTGCCTTCCCGCCCCGCACGATCGCGGCGAATCTTGCCGATTCTCGCTCCAAACTATTCGCAGGCAAGGTAGGTCGGATGAGTCCTATCGACGAACAGCATCCCGACGAGGCGCCCGAACTGTCGGCAGAGGCGCACGATCACGGCCACGACGACGATCACGGGCACCACGAACAAAGCTTCATCTGGAAGTACGTGTTCTCGACCGATCACAAGGTGATCGGCATCCAGTACGGGATCACGGCGCTTCTGTTCCTGGCGCTCGGCTTCGCGCTGATGATGATCATGCGCTGGCAACTCGGCAACCCCGGCCAGCCGGTTCCGTTCATCGGCGGTTGGCTGGGGCAGGCCAATGCGCCCGGCGGCATCATCCTTCCCGAGTTCTACAACCAGCTCGGTGCGATGCACGGCACCATCATGGTGTTCCTCGGCGTCGTGCCGCTGGCCGTCGGTGCGTTCGGCAACTACGTCGTGCCGTTGCAGATCGGCGCCCCCGACATGGCTTTCCCGAAGCTCAACATGGCGAGCTACTGGGTGTATTTCCTGGGCGGCGTTGTGATGTTGGCGAGCTTCTTCGCGCCCGGCGGCGCCGCCAACTCGGGCTGGACGTCGTATCCGCCGCTTTCCGTCGCCGTCGCCACCGAGGGGCAAACGTACTGGTTGATCGGCATGATTTTCCTGATCACCTCGTCGCTGCTCGGCTCGGTGAACTTCATCACCACGATCGTGCAGCTTCGCGCCCCGGGCATGACCTGGATGCGGCTGCCGTTTTTCGTCTGGGCCCAGCTCGTGACCGCGTTCCTGTTGCTGCTGGCTTTCCCGCCGCTCGAGGCCGCCGGCGTCTTCCAGCTCATGGACCGCGTCCTCGGCACCAGCTTCTTTCTGCCTTCGGGCTTAGTCGTCAGCAACCAGGTTCTCCAGGTCGCCGGCGGCGGCAGCGCGTTGCTGTGGCAGCATCTCTTCTGGTTCCTGGCCCACCCCGAGGTCTACGTGCTGGTTCTTCCGGCCATGGGGATCATCGCCGAGATCATCGCCAACAACACCCGCAAGCCGTTGTGGGGCTACAAGCCGCTAGTGTACTCGACCATCTTCCTCGGTTTCATGTCGTTCATCGTCTGGGCGCACCACATGTTCCTGACCGGCATGGGCACGGTCATGAACGCGTTCTTCCAGACCACGACGATGATCATCTCGATCCCGTCGGTGGTCATTCTGACCGCGTTGTTGATCTCGCTGTGGGGTGCCTCGATCCGCTTCAACACGCCGATGCTGTTTGCTCTCGCGTTCCTGCCGATGTTCGGCATCGGCGGCCTCACCGGCCTGCCGCTCGGCCTGGCGCCGGCCGACATCTTCCTGCACGACACCTACTACGTCATCGGCCACTTCCACTACGTGGTGGCGCCGGGGACGATCTTCGCGTTGTTCGCGGGGATCTATTACTGGTACCCCAAGGTGACCGGCCGCCGGATGAGCGAGATGCTCGGCAAGATCCACTTCTGGACCTCGTTGGTCTTCATCAACGGCGTGTTCATGCCGATGTTCCTGCAGGGATTCGCCGGCGTGTCGCGGCGGCTCTACGACGGCGGCGCGACCTACTCGCACGCCCAGGGCGTGCTCGAGTGGAATGCCTTCATGTCGAACTCGGCGTTCCTGCTCGGCCTCGCGCAGTTGCCGTTCATCTTCAACTTCTTCTGGAGCATCAAGATGGGCGAGGCCGTCGACTCGAACCCCTGGCGGGCGACGACGCTCGAGTGGGCGGCGACGACATCGCCGCCGCTCGGTCACGGCAACTTCGAGACCGTTCCAGTGGTGTACCGCGGTCCCTACGAGTACAGCGTCCCGGGCTGTGACGAGGACTACCTGCCGCAAAACATGGCCGTGCAGGAGGGCTGAGCCACGATGGAGATTCCCTACACCGTAGAAGTGCGGCCCGACACCGGCCTGTACAACGCCAAGATGGGCATCTGGCTGTTCCTGGCGTCGGAGGTGATGTTGTTCGGGGCGCTGTTTTCAAGCTACATCATCCTGCGAACCGGTAACCCGGACTGGGTGCAGCATTCGATGAACGTGCCGCTGGCGACGCTCAACACGATGATCCTGATCAGCTCGTCGGTGACCGTCATCATGTCGTGGGCGTCGCTACGCCTGAATAACTTCGCCAGGTTCCGGATGTTTCTTGGCGGCACGTTGCTGCTCGCCGCCGGCTTCATGGTCGTCAAGGGGATCGAGTACAGTCAGGAGTTCTCGCAGGGTCTGTTCCCGTGGTCGGACAACTACATGGGTATCTATTTCACCCTGACCGGCCTGCACGGGTTGCACGTGGTCGGCGGTATGGTGGTGTTCGGTTACTTGCTGGGGCCGGGTGCGAAGATGTGGAAGACGGCGCCGGAGCAATTCACCAACCGGATCGAGTGCGTGGGTCTGTACTGGCACTTCGTCGACCTGGTGTGGATCTTCCTGTTTCCGAGCCTTTACCTGTTGTGAGGAGGACCTGATGGGTGGGCACAACAGTCCCGAAGACATCAAGAAAGAAACCCGCACGTACCTCCTCGTGTTCGCGGCGCTGGCGACGTTGACGGTGATCACCGTCACGGTGAGCTACCTCGATTTGAACCGAACCCAGGCGATCATCGTGGCCCTGTTCATAGCCAGCATCAAAGCCGGCCTGGTGGCCGCGTTCTTCATGCACCTGCTGTCGGAGGAAAAGTTCATCTACTCCGTTCTGTTGCTGACGCTCGTTCTCTTCGCCGCCCTGTTCATCCTGCCGATCGGTAATTATGCTGATGCGCTGGGCGAGCACTTTGTCATGGAGGGCGTCGAGCACGGGGAGCCGGGGGCCCACTGACCGATGCTGTCTCTCAAGGCGTTCCACATCTTCTTCATCGCCGTCTCGATGTTGCTCGGGATGTTCGTCGGCGGCTGGGGGGTGCGGCAGTATTTGATCAACGACAGCGTCGGCTCGCTGGCGCTCGGCATCTTCTTCTTCGCTTCGGCGTTTGTCCTGCTCGCCTACGGGCTCAGGTTCATCCGCATGATCGAGGAAACCGGAATCTAACGATGATCCATCGCGCGCGTTTCGCCGTCGCTGCATTGATCGTCGTCGCCGTGCTCGGCGCCGTCGAGCCCGCCATGGCCTGTCCGGTGTGCTGGGGACAGAGCGATTCGCCGATGGCGCAGGGCATGAACAACGGAATTTTTTTCCTGCTCGGTATCATCGGCACGGTGCAGATCGGATTTGTCGCCTTGTTCGTGAGCTTTCGCCGGCGCGGCAAGGAAATCCAGGAACGCAGGGATTCGTTTGAAGTAATCAATGGAGAACGGCGAGGCTCGCGCCCAATGCACGGAGGCTCTCGCTAAATGCAAGCATTGCTGAATCGGTTGATGCCCCTCGACGCCTCGGCACACGGCGCCCGGCTCGACGCCCTGTCGGTATGGACGCACTGGCTGATGGCGATTCTGTTTGTCGGCTGGAGTCTCTATTTCATCTACGTGCTCTTCCGTTTCCGCGCCAAGGCGAACCCGAAAGCCAGCTACGAAGGGGCGCAGAGCCACTTCTCGTCGTACATCGA
>SMVB01229842.1_pt1 | contig 12147 bp, 9 predicted proteins | sample 2456461 | NCBI WGS metagenome assembly SMVB01 (sample SAMN11095934, study PRJNA526329) | marine sediment metagenome | biome: Marine sediment; feature: Surficial sediment; material: Deep marine sediment; isolation source: Hadal surficial sediment | place: Pacific Ocean | collected 2014-05 | depth 0-1...
CAGAACAAAACGAAAACCAAGCAAGCAGGAACGCAAACGGATGGATAATCAACGACTGCTGATCTGGGCATTTTTCGGGCTCATGGCTTGGATTACCTATCAGACCTGGCTACAAGACTATGCACCAACGGCCATCGCGGTGGTAAGCGAATCGGCCGAGCCGTCGGCCGAGTTGCAAGGCGAACTGGACCTACCGGAAATGGCGGCACCGATGCCAGACACGGCCGGGAGCATTGACGCTCCGGCGCCCATGGAAGTGGTGGCGCTGCAGGACGAGCCGGCAATATCGATTGCCGGGATCATTCGGGTAACCACGGACGTTTTCGAAATCAAAATCAGCAAGCAGGGCGGAACGTTGCTTGAGGCGTCGCTTCTTCGTTACCCGGTTGAGAAAGACCAGCCAGACACGCTGGTGCAATTGTTAAGTCCCGACGCCGCAAATTTCGGTGTCATCCAGACCGGGCTGCGCGTCATCGGTGGCGGCGAAGAAGCGAATCACCTGGCAACGTTCACGAGCCCGAGTGAGCGCTACTTTCTCGACGGCGCGGAAGAGATTGTTGTTCCTCTCACATGGCGCAGCGCGAATGGCGTGACGGTAGAGAAGCGCTTTTATTTCACGCGTGGCGGCTACGCTATCCGGGTTGAGCAAGAAGTAACCAACAACAGCGACGCGCTCTGGCGCGGCGTCGAGTATTCGCAAATACAAAGATATTTCACGGTACCCGACCGCTCAATGTTCGACGTGGATTCGTATTCATTTAGCGGCCCGATAGTGTACGACGGGGAAAAGTCGGAAAAGCTGAAGCATGATGATCTTGTCGACGACGGTACGTTTTCCCTTTCATCCCAAGCGGGGTGGTTCGGCTCTATTCAGCATCACTTCCTGAGTGTGGTTGTGCCGCAGAGCGGCAGCGAGCAAAAAATTAGTGTCAAGGTGCGCGGCGATCGTTCCATTGCAAGTGCAATCGGTCTTGAGGTGCAGACGATAGCGCCCGGCGCAAGCAAGGTGTTTATTACAACGCTCTTCGTTGGTCCGAAACTACAGTCGCAGCTCGCTGAAATCGACGATAGCCTGAAACTGACGGTCGACTATGGTTGGCTGACGATTATTTCACAGCCGTTGTTCTGGCTGCTAAGCGTGGTCTTCGGGTTTGTCGGCAACTGGGGCGTCGCGATTATATTCGTCACCTTCCTGATCAAGCTTGCGTTTTACAAGCTCACCGAATCCAGTGGGCGGTCCATGGCGAAAATGCGTAACCTGCAGCCGCGCATGACGGCGCTGAAGGAACGCTACAAGGATGACAAACAGGCGCATAGCCAGGCGATGATGGAGCTGTACAAGCGCGAGAAAGTGAATCCGGCTGCCGGGTGTTTGCCGATTTTGATTCAGATGCCGTTCTTCCTGGCGTTCTACTGGGTGCTGCTTGAAAGTGTAGAGATGCGCCAGGCGCCATTCGCATTATGGATTACGGACCTGTCGACACGCGATCCTTACTTCATATTACCGCTGATCATGGGCGCGGCCATGTTCATGCAGCAAAAACTGAACCCGGCACCGGCCGATCCGGTTCAGGCGAAGGTGATGCAGATCATGCCGATCATGTTCACTGTGTTTTTCGCGTTTTTCCCGTCCGGGCTCGTACTCTACTGGGTAACGAACACGCTGTTGTCGATAGCCCAGCAGTGGAACATCAATAAAGTCGTCGCGCAGGAAGCGAAGACAAGCAAGGGCGGCAAAAAGGGGAAATAGTGGGGCCAGCTGTGGTTTCATAGCGTCATGCAGACCTTATCCGACATGGCCGAGACCATTGTTGCTGCAGCCACTCCGCCGGGAACCGGGGGTATCGCGGTGGTGCGGGTTTCCGGGAATTCCGTCGAGACGATCGCGCGCGCCGCGTTGGGCAGTCTGCCCGAGCCTAGAACGGCGACCTACAGGAATTTTCGCAACGCCGCCGGCGAGATGATCGATGCCGGGTTGGCGCTGTATTTTCCGGCGCCGGCGTCCTTCACCGGCGAATCGGTTCTCGAACTGCACGGACATGGTGGGCCCGTCGTGGTCTCGCTGCTCGTTGAGGCAATTGTCGGGCTGGGTGCCAGGCGCGCCGAACCTGGCGAGTTTTCAAAGCGTGCCTTCTTGAACGGCAAACTCGACCTGGCCCAGACTGAGGCTATTGCCGACCTTATCAGCAGCGGCACGGCACAAGCCGCACGGGCCGCATTGCGCTCGTTGTCCGGAGCGTTTTCAAAAAGTGTCGATGCGCTGGCGGAGCGACTTGTGCGGCTGCGCATGCATGTTGAAGCGGCCATCGATTTTCCGGAAGAAGAGATCGATTTTCTTGACGACGAGCAACTGCGGCAGCAATTAAGTGAATGCGCCGAAACCTTTCAGGCGCTAACGGCAGCGGCAACGCAGGGCCGAGTGCTACGCGACGGCTTTCAAGTTGTCATCGTGGGCAAGCCGAATGCAGGTAAGTCGAGCCTGTTGAATATTCTCAGTGGTGAGGATGCGGCGATTGTCACGGAGATCGCCGGAACAACGCGAGACATTCTGCGTGAGCAGATCAACATCGATGGTCTCGCGGTGGAATTGGTCGATACTGCCGGACTACGAGAAGACCCGGATCATATCGAGGCAGAGGGCATGCGCCGCGCGCGCAAGGCGCTGCGCAAGGCTGACGCTGTGTTGTGGATTCAGGATGCGACAGAGCCCGAGCACGGCACCCTGGACGAAGACCTGTCCGCCGATGTGCCGGTAACGGTGGTTCGTAACAAGGTGGATCTGACCGGGGAGGCGCCCGGCGTTCGTGATGGTACGGTTTATTTATCCGCGAAAAACGGTGCGGGGATCGACGCGTTGCGGACACGAATTCGCGACCTTGCGGGCTACGAGGATATTGGCGAGGGTGCGTTTACCGCCCGAAAACGCCACCTGGACGCGCTGGCGCGGGCCGCAGAGCATTTTTCTGCCGGTCAGACGGTCTTGCAGGAGGCTCGAGCCGGAGAGTTGCTGGCCGAAGAATTACGGCTGTCGCAGCAGGCCCTGGGCGAGATTACGGGAGCCGTCTCTTCGGACGAGCTGCTGGGAAAGATATTCTCGGAATTCTGTATCGGCAAATAGCCGTATCAGCAGGCCGCGCAGCATCATCAGGGCGAAATAAGAAAACCATCAGGCTCTCCGCAGGTTCTCTGCGGCCCGTGCCGGCATTGTTAGTTCTCGCCAGACGAGGAGAACAACATGAACAACCTGACCAGAAAAGCACTAATTCTGCTTAGCAGCATACTGTTTCTGTCAAATGCCGCCTGCACCACCATCAAGCCGATCTACGCTGATGAGCAAGCGACAATAGCCGAGAAAATACAGGTCGGCGACAGGGTCCAGCTGACCTACATCGATGGACGCGAGAAAGAAATTGATGTGACGAAGGTCAACGATACGGAAATCTCGGGAACGCTGCACAAGGCTACGCTCAATCAGCGCAAGGGTGCCGTTGTCGTCGCGGACTGGAAGGATGTTTACGGCACTGAGACCGTAAAGATTTCCGCGATCAAGACAGCCGGGGCCGCCGTCGGCATCGTTGTCGCCATTCCTTTTCTTGCCCTTGGGGTCATGTTTGCCGGCGCCGCGGGCGGTTACTGAGGAGATGATCATGATGCGTCTATTTACAGTAATGCTGGTGCTGGCGTTGTCGGCACCATCCTGAGCAGATGAGACCAATCCTGGCTTCATGGCGGCCCGTTATGCGGCGGGCCCGCGCTTCACGATCAGTATGCGTCGTAGCGTTATCGAAAGACTTGAGATCGAAACCACCAGCGAGTCCCGTGCCGGCAAGAGATTTGCGGAGGGCACGGCCTGGTATCGGCTTAACAAGACATTCGCGATCAGCTTGTCTGCCGACCGGGACCAAAATGTCTTCGGATTTGGTATCGGTGGCCGCATATATTTCGGTCGCTAGCGGCACCGGATTTGGCGGTCGATTGCCCGTCCCGTGTGGTAATCGATGCCGTTTGGCCCTGCTTCGGCGGGGTCTTTTTTGACTCGTCTGTTATTTCAGGGGTGGAAGTGCGGCGCCGAGATGGAGAGTTCGGTGATTGGGCCATACTGCTCAAGCTGGTCGCGAATCAGGGCCGCATCGCCGAGTATGACAAACACCAGGTCGTCGGCCGGCGGATAAACCTCGTTGATGACGGTGGCGATAGACTCGGCGGTCGCCGCGCCCAGTTCGTTGCCGTAATCATTAATATAGGAGGCGCCCAGGCCGTAAATTTCCAGCTGAGCAAGCTGCCCGGCGAGTTGCGAGGCGGTTTCCAGGCGTGGTGGGAACTGCCCCATGACATAGTTGCGTGCGGACGTAATCATGTCGTCGCTCAGACCCGTATCCCGAAGTTGCCCGAGGACGCCCAATGCGACATCGAGAGCCTCGACGGACGTGCTTGTTTCTGTGAATGAGCTGATAAATACGGAGCCCGGCTTCGAGGGTCTGGACAGGCGTGAGCTGGCGCTGTAGCTAAGCCCGGACTTCGTTCTCAACTCGGTCATCAGCATGGAGGTGAACCGACCGCCGAAAACGGTGTTGGCCAGGTCAAGCTCGGCGCGCCCGGCGAAGCCCCGAGCAACGCCGATGTTGCCAATGCGAAAATAGGTCTGTGTTGCGCCGGGTTTGTCGATGAGCAATACACGACGGCCAGGCAGGCGCTCAAGCGCCTCGATGTCAGGTAAAGCAGCAGCGGCAGGGCGCCATGAGCCGAAGGCCAGAGACAGCCGTTGCCGCATCTGGGCGGCGTCGAAATCCCCGGATACAGCAATGATCAGCCGGTCGCCACCGAGGTGATTGTTGTAATAGGCGCGCACATCGTTACTGGTTACATTGGCCAGCGAGGCCTCACTGCCACCAACAGGATTGCCATAGGGGTGGTCGCCGAACAGGAAGGCATTGGCGTAAGACGGCATTAGCTGGTTTGGGTCAGAGCCCTTGGCCGCCTTGATCAAATTCACCGAGCGGTCACGGAGCTTCTGAAATTCGTCCGCCGCCAGCGTAGGCCGTATCAACATGTCACTGACCAACTCGATCATCAGCTTGGAATCCACGGCCATGAACTCGGCCGACACACCGATCGATTCGAGGCCCGCCGATGCGCCGAGCTCACCGCCGACGGCGGCGACCGCCTCTGCAAATTCGGCTGCCGAGCGGTTGCCCGCGCCCTTTTCCAGAAGGTTAGCCAGCAGGTTGGCAACGCCGTATTTGCCAGCGTCGTCGGCCACCGCGCCACCGCGCACGAAGGCCCGCAGCCCGACCAGCGGTACGTCGTGTTTTTCGCTGAGTATCAACACGGTGCCGTTATCGAGTACGACGCGCTCATACTCGGGCAGCGTCACGCTATTGGCAAGCGCGGCGGTGCTGAGCAGGCCCAGCAAGACGAGGCAAGATCGAAAGACGTTCATTCCTCGCCCTCCGTGGCTGGCGAGCGCAACGTGCCGACGGTCATGTTGTTGGTCTGAAAAATATCTGCCGCGACGCCCTGAAGGTCACTCGGCGTAATTGCTGCAAGTTCATCGGGTAACGTAAACGCGCGCTCGTAGCCGCCGAGAAACACTTCCGCGTTGCCCAGCGCTGACGCCTTGCCATTGATCGTGGCCATGCCGCGCCAGAAATCCGCCATCATGATGTTGCGTGCTTTTGTGAGCTCTGCTTCGGTTACGCCGTCATTGGCAATGAGACCCAGTTCCTCGAGCAAGCGAGCTTCGACGGCACCGATATCAGCGTCGGGCGGCAAGGTCAGGTAAAAATAGACGAGGCCGGGATCAAAGCCTTCCATTTGAAAGCCGCCGACAGACAGGGCGATTTGCTCATCTTCAACGAAGGCACGGTGCAGCCTGGACGAGCTGCCATCTACCAGGATTTTGAGCAGGAGGTTCAACGGCTGTGTTTCGGGGTCGGTTGCGCTGCCGGCCAGGAAGACCATGTGCAACAAAGGCGTAGGCGCGTCTGTCTCGATAACGAGTCGGCGCGATCCCGCTTGCTCGGGCTCGACGGTGCGTATTCGTTGCGGTGGATCTTGTGAGGGAATGGGGCCGAAATACTCATCGGCCAGGACGAAAATTTCCTCCGCCGTTATGTCGCCCGTAAAGACCATCGTCAGGTTGTTCGGCGCGTAATAGGTTTTAAAGTAAGACTCAAGGTCTTCCTGCGTCCAGCTTTCGATATCGGAGGGCCAGCCTATAACTGGGAACTGGTAAGGGTGGGCAACGAAAGCGACCGCAAGAATTTGCTCATACAGGCGGCCGAAGTTGCTTTCGTCGACACGCGACCGGCGCTCTGAGTAAACGACACCACGCTCGGACTCGACAACGGCAGGGTCGATGGCGAGATTTGCCAGCCGGTCCGCTTCGAGGTCGAATATCGTTTCCAGCGCCGAACGCGGAAACCAGTCCTGGTAGACCGTCACGTCCTTCGACGTGTAGGCATTGTTTGCGCCGCCCGCCGCTTCCATCGTTTCATCAAATTCGCCCTGCGCAAGGCGTTCGGTGCCATTGAACATCATGTGTTCAAAAAAGTGTGACAGGCCGGTAATGCCGGGATATTCGTTGCGCCCACCGGCGCGCACATAGGTGTACATGACGACGTTCGGGATGTCGTGATCGGGCCAGACGATAATTCTGAGGCCATTGTCCAGCGTGTACGCGGAGATTTCTTGCGGCACGGCAGCGTTCTTGGGTGACTCGTAGGCTGGCACGGGCGCGATAATCTCTGGAAACTCAAACGTCGGCATAAGGCGTTCGCCGACGAGCGCCATGAGGCCGAGAACCGCCAGCACGGCGACGGCCGCATTGAGTTTTTGCCCAGTCTTGTAGACGATGGACTGCGTCTGGTCTACGTCCAGCGTCTTCTTCAGGCCTTCCGGCGTAATCTCATAAGCCCAGGCGAAAATCAGCGCTACGGGAAAACCAATGGTGAGTACCAGCAGTACGAATTCGTTGGCCCAGGTCGGTGCGCCCATCGCGGTGGCGGGACCACCGACCAGCCACACGATGAGCAGGCCGAAAAGCGAGTACAGCAGGGCGACCTTCAATACATTGCGGCGCCGCAGTTCTGAGAACAGGGACATGGTGATTATCCTACCCCAACAGCCCCTCGCGGCGGTACAGGCGGGCACAGACCCAGGTCATCAGCGCGCCGAGCAGGAGTGTGCTGACAACCGAAATTGTGACATGCAGGCCGTTCAGAGGCTCGTTCTTGATCATGTCAACAAGTATCAGATGCTGGCTCAACGAAGGCACGAACATGAACTCAAGCTGCGGCCGTAACGTCAGGATGCTGACCACAAGAATGGGTAACGTGGGGGCGATCAAAACGACACTTACCCAGGTTTGCGCTTCCTTGTAGCTTTTCGTGAACGATGCCACCAGCGTCATCAGTGCTGCGCCGAGCAAGATGAACGGCAGCAAGAGAAAGAAAGCAGCAGCAACAACGTCGAGCCCGAAGTTTGGCGTCATGCCGAGTTGCTCCAGCGGCATGAACTCCAGCACCACATGAAACGACATCAGGCTCAATAACAAAGAGGCAGCCATAAACACGCATGCAGCCATTATTTTTCCGACAATCAGCTGAGTACGAGTCACGGGCAGCGACAATAGCGGCTCCAGCGAGCCACGCTCACGTTCGCCGGCGGTTGAGTCGATCGCCAGATACATGCCGCCCATCAGCAACGAAAAAATTAAGAAATAGCTCATCATGCCGAGCAACATCGCTGAGCGACCGCTGGGTGTCGAGACATCGACTTCGTCTATATTAATGGGGCGCAGGAGCAGCGGATTCACGCCACGAGCCGACAGGCGAATTGCCGCGAGCTGTTGATTGTAGGCGCGCAAGGCACTGCGGGCCCGGCGTGCTTCTTTTTCACCCTGTGAGTTCGCTTCGTCGGAAAACAACTGGACCCGGGCAGGAATGGTGTCAGCCAGTTGTGCGCCGAAATTCTCGGGAATCACCAGCACGACATCGTGCAATCCAGACTTAACGGCGTCGGCCGCACCGTTGACATCCTCGGGGCCGTCAACAATGTCGATGTTGCGGCTTTCAAGAAAGCGCATCACGTTTGGCGCGTATTCCTGGCCGACGACGGGCAACTCCATGATGCTCTCGGCATCGTCGAGCGCGCGGTCGATGGTCAGAGTGATGACGAACGCGAACATAACCGGGCCGAATATTGGCGCCAACAAGAGTGCCGTTGCGAGTGTGCGCCGGTCGCGCAGGTTGTCGATAATTTCTTTCAGGAAAACAGTGATGAGAGTTCGCATCATTCTTCTCCCACTAGTTGTATAGCCGCTACGAAAGCATCTTCAAGATCGTCGCAACCCGTGCGTTCGCGAATGCCGTCAACGGAATCATCGATCGCAACCCGACCATTGGCAATAATGCAGATGTCATCACAAAGCGCCACGACCTCCTGCATGACGTGAGAAGAAAACAAGATGCAGCGACCGTCGTCTTTGAGCTTTAAAATCAGGTGCCGCAGGGAGCGTGTGGCCATAACGTCCAGGCCGTTTGAAGGCTCATCGAGAATTATGTTTTGCGGGTCATGGACGAGGGCGCGAGCGAGCGATACTTTCGTGCGCTGACCCTGAGAAAATCCTTTTGTGCGCCGGTCGGCGAATTCCTCAATCTCAAGTAGTTTAATGATGTTAGCAACCCGATCACCAACCTCGCTTTTGTCGATGCCGCAAAGATTGGCGTAGTAGGCGATGTTTTCGCGCGCAGTCAGATTCGGGTACAGGCCGGCACCGTGAGGAAGCGCGCCGATTTTTTTCCTGGCGGCCAAGTTATCGACTACGACGTCCGCGCCATCGATGCTGGCGGAGCCCTCGTCCGGTTTCAATACCGTGTAAAGGATGCGCAAGGTCGTCGATTTGCCGGCGCCGTTCGGGCCAAGCAGGCCGGTAACTTTGCCGTCGGGAGCCGTGAAACTGACGCCGCGTACAGCGTGCACCTTGCCAAAGGATTTATGTATGCCGTCGACTTTAATCATGGGTTTGGTCCGGAAAAATCAAGAAAGAACGGCATCACAAAACTTCGTTCCAGGCATTCCCCGTCCAGGCTTGAGGGGTCTGCTGTCTCGATAAAGTCCGCAAACAACCGCCGCATGCAACCGACACTCAGCTGGCCGTGGCCCTGATTTTTGCCGATCAGATGTACAAAATTGTCGAGATCGACCGCCGCAAGATCCGCGTAGCGCGGTGGCGTAATGGGATCGGCATCACCGGACATCAGTAGCACTGGCAGATCGGTAGCGAGGGGTGCCTTGAACTCGTCGTCAATCGGGCCTGCCGGCCAGACGGAGCATATGGCCTCCAGCGCATCGAGCTGAAACATTCCCATGTAGCTCGCCTCAATACCGGCATAGTCAATAGTGGACTCGTCGTAAAAGGGTACATCTTCTGTGCACATCACGGAGTTATGCATGCCAAGGGACAGCGAATCCATCAAGACGATCATCGTCATCATGTATTGCGCGCCCAGCGGTACGAAGTTGCCTTTGCCAGCTTCGTGTATCAACAAAGGCAACAGGGCCATAGAGTTTGGGTGATACGCAAGCAGGCGGACCGCGCCGGCGAACTCGGCGAAACTAAACGTGAGATCCTCGCGCCGACCCGTAGTGGGATGTGGCACGATGATAGCAACGCTCTCGTCCCTGAGGTCAGCAACGACGCGCGAAAAATCCTCCACGAGATCTGGGAATCGCTCATTACACGACGCATCATTCGCGCAACGCGCCAGAATATTGTCGACCGCTTTTTGACTCTCGGTCGCGATCTCCGGACCGAGCGAGACCTGCGGTGGTACAACGCCGTCAATCACAAGAGTGCGCGTCGAGCCAGGATAGCGCCGCGCATAATGTTGCGCGACCCGAGTGCCGTAAGAGATGCCATAGAGATTAAGGGACGAGTAGCCGAGCGCCACCCTGACCGCCTCCATGTCGGCGACCGCGACGCTGGTTGTAAAAAACCGCGGATCGTGTGGTAGCTCTTCGAGACACTGTTGGGTGTATTCGATGGTTAGCTCGATCGAGTACTCGCCGTCAACGATGTCGTCGTCGAACTCGCAGTCCATCGGCGAAGACTCACCCGTGCCGCGCTGGTCGATGAGCAGGATGTCGCGATCGCGCCTGACCTCCTCGAATGCGGCGGAGTAGGCCGTGTAGAACTGCACGGAGCCCTGTCCGGGACCGCCGGCGATCGGGACAACAGGGTCCGGCTCGGGAGTCAAGTTCAGTGCGGGCACGACAGCAACACGCAACTCGATTTCGCCGGGCACCCCGCCCGTGGGGTCCAGCGGGCGAAGCATCGTGCCACAACGGGCCGGCATGCTGGGCGCCCCGGGGCCGGCATTAATACGGCAGTCTTCCAGCTCAAGCGTCTGTGCATGAGCGACGCCTGTGTCCACCAGGAACACAAAAAGGACAGCGGAAAATCGAAGCATAGGGTTCTCGGAGGAAAAAGCAGCGGGCTATCTTGGACAAAGCCTCGCAAATAGTAAAGAATGCGCGACCCTTATTGGTCACTTTTTAACCAATGACTGAAGCATATGACGTAATCGTTATTGGCGGCGGACACGCCGGAACGGAGGCCTCGCTGGCCGCCGCGCGTTCGGGCGCGGCCACGTTTCTGGTTACACAGAATATCGCGACGCTGGGTCAAATGAGTTGTAACCCGGCCATCGGCGGCATCGGCAAGGGCCACCTGACCAGGGAAATCGACGCGCTGGGTGGTGCGATGGCGCAAGCAGTAGATCTGGCCGGCATTCAGTTCCGAACGCTCAACGCAAGCAAGGGCCCGGCGGTTCGTGCCACGCGTGCGCAGGCGGACCGCCAGCTCTATCGACACGCGATCCGCGCGATGATTGAGAACCAACCCAATCTATCGGTGTTCCAGCAGTCGGTAGAAGACCTCATTATCGAGGGCGATCGCGTAACGGGCATCGTCACGGGCGAGAACCTGCGGTTTTTTGCGAAGACCGTCATCCTGACGGTCGGCACATTCCTGGCAGGCCGCATTCTTATCGGCCGCACAGAGAAAGCGGGCGGTCGAGCAGGCGATGCGCCGTCAAACAAACTCGCAGAGCGTCTTCGGGAGATGCCATTCAGCGTTGCGCGCCTGAAAACGGGTACGCCGCCACGTCTCGATGGCAAGACGTTGAACTATGACCTGATGCTCGAACAGGCAGGCGACGACCCGACACCAGTGTTTTCGTTTCTTGGACGACGGGGCGACCATCCTCAACAGATTTCCTGCCACATCACCAAGACGACCGAGGAAACTCACGACATCATTCGCGCAGCACTCGACGAGTCACCGATGTATTCGGGAATGATCGAAGGTGTCGGTCCGCGTTATTGTCCTTCGGTTGAAGACAAGGTGGTTCGTTTCGCCGACAAAGAGTCGCATCAGATTTTTGTTGAGCCCGAAGGGCTGAACACGAACGAAGTCTACCCGAACGGCATATCAACGAGCCTGCCATATGAGACGCAGGTGCGATTCGTGCGCTCGATCATTGGTTTTGAAAGCGCACACATTATGCAGCCGGGTTATGCGATCGAGTATGACTACTTCGATCCGCGTGACCTGAAGCCGACGCTGGAAACCAAACATGTAGCAGGATTGTATTTCGCCGGGCAGATCAATGGCACGACAGGATACGAGGAAGCGGGCGCGCAAGGCCTGCTCGCGGGTATCAATGCGGCACGGCAGGCGCACGACAAAGAAGAGTGGTTCCCCGAGCGTCATGAAGCGTACATCGGTGTTTTGATCGATGACCTGATTACACGCGGTGTGACTGAGCCATATCGCATGTTCACGAGTCGCGCGGAATATCGTCTTACGTTGCGTGAAGACAATGCCGATCTTCGTCTTACGCCAAAGGGCCGCGAGCTGGGGCTTGTTGATGATGAGCGCTGGTCCGTGTTCAACGCGAAATACGAAGTGGTCGCCGCCGAGCAGAAGCGCCTTGAGAAAATATTCGTCAAATCTGCCGATGCAACCGCGGCCGGCATGCTGAAGCGCCCGGAGCTCAAATACCGGGACATTGTTGCACTCCCGGAAGTTGGCGCAGGCGACCTCAGTTCACTCATCAGCGATGAGCAGCGCGAACAAGTCGA
>SMVB01197634.1_pt1 | contig 12146 bp, 8 predicted proteins | sample 2456461 | NCBI WGS metagenome assembly SMVB01 (sample SAMN11095934, study PRJNA526329) | marine sediment metagenome | biome: Marine sediment; feature: Surficial sediment; material: Deep marine sediment; isolation source: Hadal surficial sediment | place: Pacific Ocean | collected 2014-05 | depth 0-1...
CATGCCGAAGAGCGCCCGCCGATTCCGGGAATGGAGGAGATGGCCGGGATGGAAGGAATGGCTCCGATGCATGCCGGGAACCCCCATGGCCTCTTCCTCTTCCCGAGCGACGCGGCGATCAGCCCCGACGGGACGCTCTATGTGAGCAACACCCACGCCTACGAGATCCTCGTCTTCGATACAGACCGGGAGTTGAGGGACACCTGGGGAACGAAGGGCTCGGATGCCGGTGAATGGGAGGTTCCGGTCGGGATGACGACGGACGCCGCAGGAAACCTTTATGTCGCCGACAGCGCCAACTTCCGTGTGCAAGCGATGGGTCCGGCTGGGCGGCCCCTGCTGGTGTCCCGCGCCGACGAACGTTGGTGGGTCACGACACGCCGCATCTACTCCCCGACCGCCGTAGCCGTAGGCCCCGGAGGGAGCCTGTACGTTGCCGACTTCGCCGCTTCAAAGATCCAGCGTTTCCGCGCCATCCTCCGATGAATCCACGCCGCTATCCGCAGATCAGCCGGTGGGACGCGAGCCGGCTTCACCCGCGGCGCTCTCGGGCCGGTCAGATTGCGCTTCGAGGCTGGGGCAGGATCCGGGGCTGAAGGCAGTATCCGTTGCATCCCCATGCCGGAACCAGCCGCCGTCGCGCGTCGCGCCAGAGTCGTCGATGACGCAATACTCGAACACTTGGTCGGTTACCCGAACCACGACGAGATGATTGAACTTGCCTCTGTCGGAACGGGCTATCGTCATCGGGTCGGGGTGAAACCTGTACGGCTTCTGGCCGCCGGCGCCGGACACGAAGTACCTCACCCCATTCTGGGGCTCGAGCCGAGCGTACATGTGATTGTGACCTTGGAAGACGACGTCTACCCGGTCGGCGAATATGGGCTCGAGCAAGGCAAGCAGCTCGTCTTCGGCGCCACGACTGATCCACAGGAAACGATCGCTTCTCGGCGAGTAGATCGGGTGATGCATGGCGACGATCTTCCAGACGGCCATAGAACCACTCAACGCCTTCCGCAGCCAGTCGAGCTGAGCATCATCGGAACCGTCGGTGACCCCCCCGCCGCTCAGCGTGTTGGTATCCAGCACGAAGACTTCTGCCAGGGGAGGTGTTCCGCCGGAGGTGATCGAATAGTAGCGATCGCCGTCCGGATACCCGAACTCTGGTCGGGCGAGCTGCTCCGCCACCCAGCAATTGGAGGCTGATCGATAGGCGGAGTGATCCCTGGGGACCGGAACGGCAGTGGTGCCTTTGCATTTCTTCACATCGTGGTTGCCGAGCCCGGCGTGAAATGTCGTGCCCGTTGCCATCACCTCTGCGTACATCGTGACGAACCTCGGCATGATGTGCTCCGACTCGCCGTTGTTGTACAGATTGTCGCCGAGCAGAAAAACGGATTGCAGGCTCACGTCGCGGGAAACGCTCGCGAGTTGATCTCTGACCCGCCTTTGCCGATCATTTCCGGTGCCGGTGTCGCCGAGGAACGCCAAGTAAACGCTCTGTTGCGAAAGCCAGGCCCCCGAGGCGGGGCCCTCAATGACAACCGCTTCAGATACCTGGAAGGTCTCGACAACAACAATGTCGTTGCCCGGACGCGTTGCGGGAGCTTGCGCGGCGACCGTGAGAACAACGAGTGCCGTCAGCATCCGTGTGCGCATTTCGGCGAATCCTCTGAACACTGGTTGTCGTTGAGGACCTTGCTGGCGCTATCCACACCCAATCACTGATCTTGCCATGGACAGAATGGAACCTCCATTGTTGAATTGGCGAGTACTTCTCCGCCGGCACCAGCGAATCCGCTCATGACGAAGCACTTCAGGCAACCGGAAACCGACCCGCTCCGCGACAGCCGACGACGCTTTCTCGCCTCGTTCGGCGGCGCCGGAATGTCATCGATGCTCTTCCCGGGCGTGCTGTGGGGGAAAATCCAGGACGAGGGCGCCCAGCGCGTCACCCTCGACATGGTCCGCAACGCCTCTCGGATCGCCGGACTCGACCTCGACGAGGCGCAAGAAGCGGCCATGGTCGAGGGAGTCAACGAGAGCCTCGCCCGGATCGAGGAGATCCGCGGGTTCCACATCGACAACAGCGTGCCGCCGCCGATGTACTTCGACCCACGGGTCCCCGGCATAGCGATCGACACAATCGAGCGACCCTTCCGCCAGGACGTGCCGTCCGATGTCAGCCGACCGGCAAACCTCGAGGACGTCGCCTTCTGGCCGCTTGTCGGGCTCGCCCGCCTTATCGAAACCCGCCAGGTCTCCGCCGTCGAGCTGACCCGCATGTACCTCGATCGGCTCGAGCGCTACAACCCGCTGTTGAACTGCGTCGTGACGCTCACCAGCGAGCGCGCGCTCGAACAGGCGGCCAGCGTCGACGCCGACATCGCCGCGGGAAGTTACCGGGGCCTACTGCATGGCATCCCCTGGGGTGCCAAGGACATCATCGCGGCGCGCGGCTACCGGACTACCTGGGGAGCCGCTGCCTTCCGGGAGCAGGAATTCGACGTCGACGCCACGGTCGTCGAGCGGCTCGACGCGGCCGGTGCGGTGCTGGTCGCCAAGCTCACCACCGGCGAGCTCGCCTTTGGCGACCGCTGGTTCGGCGGCCGCACCAACAACCCGTGGAACCCCGAGCTGGGGTCGAGCGGCTCGTCGGCCGGCCCGGGAGCAGCGACGGCCGCCGGGCTCGTCGGCTTCGGCATCGGCACCGACACCGGTGGATCGATCCTGTCGCCCTCGATTCGCTGCGGCGTCGTCGGGCTGCGGCCGACGTTCGGACGTGTCAGCCGCTTCGGCGTCATGGCGGCGGGCTTCAGCCTCGACAAGATCGGTCCGATGTGCCGCACCGCGGAGGATTGCGCCATCGTCCTGGACGCCATCAAGGGCCCGGACGGCAAGGACCTCGCCGTGCCCGACAACATCCCGTTCAACTGGGATTCGGAAGCCGACGTGCGATCGCTGCGCGTCGGCTACTTCGCAGCAGCGTTCGGCGAAGGCAACGACGAAGAAGAAATCTTGAACAACGAAGCGGCGCTCGCGACGCTACGCTCGCTGGGAGTGGAGCTGCGACCCGTGACTCTGCCGCGCAACCGATTGATCTACTTCATCGAGTACATAGAGCGCGCCGCCGGCTTCGACGAGTTCGTTCGCAGCGGACGTGTCGCCGAGCTGCGAAGCGCGAGCCGTTACTTGTACGTCTCCCGTCTGGTCCCCGCCGTCGACTACCTACAGGCAAACCGTGTGCGCATGCTGCTGATGCAGGAGGTCGCCGCTACGATGCAAGATCTCGACGTCGTCGTCGCCCCCTACCGCGCCATCAACCCGCTCACCAGCATGACCGGGCACCCGGTGGCCGCCGTGCCCAGCGGCTTCCGCGACGACGGCACGCCGACGGGCTTCACCATGGTGGGTAATATCTACAGGGAAGCTGCGGTGCTCCGCCTGGCGAAGGCGTTCCAGGACGCCACCGACTTCCACCTACGGCACCCGACGCTGGACGTCTGAGCGCGGCTTGCGTGGCGCGCCTGCCTCGGGCATGTTGCTCGAATGAACGAAACAAAAACCGCACGCATCGGCATCTTGACGGTCTCGGACCGCGCCAGCCGCGGCGAGTACGAGGATCGGGGCGGGCCGGCGGTACACGATTACCTCGACGAGGTGCTCACCAGCCCGTGGGAGGCCGACGCCCGCATCGTTCCGGATGAGCGCGACCAGATCGAGCACGCCTTGATCGAGATGGCAGACGCCGGTTGCTGCCTGGTGGTAACCACCGGAGGCACCGGGCCGGCACCGCGCGACATCACGCCGGAAGCCACCGAGGCCGTCTGCGAGAAACTGCTGCCGGGCTTTGGCGAGCAAATGCGGGCTGTCTCGCTACGCTACGTCTCCACCGCGATCCTGTCGCGACAACTGGCCGGGGTTCGCGGCAGCACCTTGTTCATCAACCTGCCCGGCAGCCCGAAAGCGATCGCCGAGTGCCTCGACGCGGTGTTTGCGGCGGTCCCCGACTGCGTCGATCTCATCGGCGGCCCGCGCTTGGAAACCAACCCGGAGCGCGTGGTCGCGTACCGCCCCCACGACTGAAGCGGCCACCCGCTGTCCCGGGAGACCCGACGCGACGCCCCGGGGAGCTGGAGATTGACAGCGGCAGGCATTACGCCTATGACTGTCGGCCATGATACGTGATCTGAAAGAAGCGCTGCGTTCCATCCGCACGAATCCCGGCGTTGCGTTCATCATCATCGCCACCCTCGCCTTGGCGATCGGCGCCAACACGACGTTGTTCTCCGTCCTCAACAGCGTGCTGCTGCGCCCGCTCCCCTACCCCGATCCCGACGAGCTGGTCGTCGTTTGGGAGAACAATCTGTCGCAGGGAATCGACGAATCGGAGATCTCGAGGGGCAACTACACCGACTTTCGCGACCGCTCCGAGTCCTTCGCCGGCAACCTCGCGGCGTTTCGCTACGAGGGCAATACGCTGACCGGCACCGACCGTCCCGAGCGCCTCGAGACGGTGTTGGTCTCGCCGGTGCTTTTCCAAACCCTCGAGGTCGACGCCCTCCTCGGCCGCACGTTCATTCCGTCGGAGGAAGAGCCCGGCAACGAGAAACTGGTGGTCCTCAGCTATAACTCCTGGGTGCGCCGGTTCGGCGCCGAGCCGCAGATCGTCGAGCAAACGATCTCGCTCGATAGCGAGCCGTACACCGTAATCGGCGTGATGCCGGAAGGATTCGAGTTTCCTGCCGGTGATCCCGACGTCGAGCTCTGGCTACCTCTGACGCTCAACGAGCAGGCCCGGGCCGACCGACCGCATCGTATGTACAACGCCATCGGCCGACTAGCCGACGGTGTCTCGCTACAGCAGGCGCAAAGCGAGCTGGGCGCGATCGCGGCGCAGCTTGCCGTCGAGTTTCCGGCGACCAACGAGGGATGGGGCGTGCGCCTGGTGCCGGCGAAAGAGCAGCTCCTCGGCGACATCGGACCGACACTTTGGGTGCTGTTCGCGGCGGTGACCTTCGTCTTGTTGATCGGCTGCGTCAACGTCGCCAACGTCTTGGTGGCACGCTCAACGGATACCGCCAAGGACTACGTCATCCGCGCCGCGCTCGGTGCGGGGCGCGCCACGTTGCTGCGCCGTTCGCTCGCCGAGAGCCTGCTGCTCGCCGCGTTCGGCGGGATGGCCGGACTTCTCGTCTCGATGTGGGGCATCGGCGTGTTGCGCACCGTCATTCCGGACTCGATCCCGCGCGGCAACGAGATCGGCATCGATCTGACCGTCCTCGGTTTCTCGGTCGTCCTTACGCTCGCCTCGGGTGTTTTGTTCGGCTTGCTTCCAGCCCTTGGTGTCATGCGCCAGGACATCGTCGAGGTTCTCAAGGCCGGTGGGGGCGGTCGGGGCACTGCCTCCGGACGCCGTGCCCGATGGCTCACCGACGTGATGATCGTCATCGAAGTGGCGCTGGCCCTCGTCCTGCTGACCGGCGCCGGACTGATGTTGCGCAGTTTCGCCGAGCTCAGCCGGGTCGATCCCGGTTTTCGCAAGGAGGGGGTCACCTCTCTGATGATCGCTCTGCCACCGTCACGCTATCAGGGCTTCGAGGCAAACCGGGAGTTCTTCATCGAGCTGACCGACCGGGTGAAGGCCACGCCCGGGATACTGGCAGCGGGCGCCGTCACGCGGCTGCCGATGAGCTCGCTCGGGACCGCCTTCGAGATGCCGTTCACGGTGCAGGGGCTCGACGTCGAATCTCCGACCGAGCGACCTCGCGCCGATTACCGGGGGGTGATTCCGGAGTACTTGCGGACGATGGGAATCCCGCTGATCCGCGGCCGGCTGTTCGACGACTTCGACGGCCAGGAAGGACGCGAGGTGGCGCTGGTGAACCAATCGCTGGTGCGACGCTTTTTCCCCGACGTCGACCCGATCGGCAAGGTCATCGACATGCCGATGGCCGGCTCGGCCGAAATCGTCGGTATCGTGGGTGACACCCGCCACGACGGCCTCCAATCCGACCATCGCCCCGAGCTCTACGTGCCCTTCCGCCAGATGGCGCTGGCCGATATGCACGTCGTCGTGTACGCGGACATGGAATGGACGCGGGTAGCCGCCCTCGTCCAAGAGGAGCTGGTGGCGATGGACCCGGAGCTGGCGCCGACGGAAATCACCACCATCGCCGCAATGCTGAGCGAATCGATCGCCCAACCACGCTTCAACATGGCGTTGCTCGTCGGTCTCGCGGCGTGCGCCGCGGCACTCGCGGTGGTCGGAATCTACGGCGTCGTCTCCTACTCCGTCGCCCAGCGCACCCGCGAGATCGGCGTGCGCATGGCGCTTGGAGCGAGCAACACCGACACGGTGGCGATGATCGTCACCCAGGCGCTCTGGGTCGTCGGCATCGGTGTCGTCGTCGGCGTTGCCGGAGCCATCGGCGCCGCCCGCTTCATCGAGGGGATGCTGTATGGCATCAACCCCACCGACCCGCTCACCTTGGTCAGCGTCGGCGGCCTGGTGATCGCGCTCGGCGCCATCGCGGCGACGATCCCGGCGAGGCGTGCGACCGGGGTCGACCCGGTCATCGCGCTGCGCAAGGAATAGCCGAACCGGAACACCGTCGGGGTGTTCGAGAACTCCCCGAGGGTCCGCGCATCGGGCTTGCCCGCAGTTACAGCAACTGGTTCTTGATCGGTAGCCTGCGGATCCGCTTGCCGGTCAGCGCGAAGATCGCGTTCGTCACCGCCGGGGCGGTTGGCGGCAACGCCGGCTCGCCGGCGCCTCCGGGCTCTTCGTCGCTGTCGATCAGATGGATATCGACCTCGGGCATCTCATCGATGCGCAGCAACTCGTAGTTGTGGAAGTTGCTCTCCACCACACCTCCGTCGGCGAGGGTGATCTCACCGTAGAGGGCCGCCGCCAAGCCGTTGACGATGCAACCGACGGTTTGCGCGTCGACGGTCAACGGGTTGATGACGAAGCCGTAGTCGGCGGCGCACGTGACTTTGTGCACGCGCAGCGCTCCGCCCTCTACCGACACTTCGGCGATCTGGGCGACGTAGCCTCCCTTGTCGATCACCAGGCCGATGCCGCGGGCCCTTCCTGCCGGCGGCGCGGTGCCCCAGTTCGCCTTTTGCGCCGCGATCTCGAGCACATGGCGGATACGCGGGGCGTTGCCGAGCATTGACAGACGGAACTCGAGCGGGTCGCGCCCGGCGGCGTGCGCCAATTCGTCGATGATGCTCTCCGTGATCCAGCAATTGGCCGACGGCCCCACCGAGCGCCAGTAGCCGGTCGGCGTGCGGACCTGTGGCCCCGGTCGACCGTAGTCGATCAGCAGGTTGGATACCTCGTAGGGCATGGTCACCAGGCCGTCGACGGCGGTGCGATCCGGGCGCGGGCCACCGCCGCTGCGACCACCACGACCTCCTCGGCCGCCACCACCGCTGCCCGTCGGGCTGAGCGGCTGGGCAACAACCCGCAGGCGGTAGGCGGCGACATTGCCGTCGGCATCGACGCCACCCTCGAACTTGGCGTAGGCGGCCGGCCGGTACAGATCGTGGCGCATGTCTTCCTCGCGCGTCCAGACGACCTGGACCGGGGCGTCGACCTTCATCGCCGTTTCTACCGCATCGGTGACGAAGTCGTTGGCGCCGCGCCGACCGAGCCCACCACCGAGAAACATCGGGTGCACGGTGACCCGATCGGCCGCAATCCCGGTAAGCCGGGCGGCGGTGCTTTGCACCCCCTGCGGCCCCTGCGTCGGCACCCAGACCTCGACCTGATCGGTCTGCACGTGAACGGTGCAGTTCATCGGTTCCATGGTCGCGTGGGCGAGATAGGGTGCCTGGTAGACTGCCTCGACCTTGGTTTCGACGGCCGCCATTCCGGCGGCGATGTCGCCTTCGCTGCGGGCCTCGACGCCTTCACCCGCGGCCACCTCGGCAAAGTGCTCGAAGATGTCGGCGCTGCTCATCGCGAAGTCACCCTTATTCCAGGTGACGTCGAGCTTGGCGGCGCCCTGGAAGGCGGTCCAGGTGTTGTCGGCGACGACGGCGATCCCGGACGAGATCTCGAAGACGTCGCCAACGCCGCTGACCGCCAACGCTTCGGATGCATCGAAGGCGGCGACGCTGCCACCGAACGTCGGGCAATGAACAACGGTGGCGAACAAAAGCCCCTCGGGGCGTGCATCGATGCCGAAATCGGCCTCGCCGCGCACCTTCGCGGGGGTGTCGAGCTGCTTCATCGGCGTGCCGATGTAGCGGAACTCCGAGGGATCTTTGAGCGTCGGCCGCTCGGGAATCGGCATCGCCGCCGCGTCTTCGGCGAGATCGGCGTATGAAAGCCGGCGCCCAGAATCGGAATGGATCACTGAACCCATCTCGGTGCGGCACTCGCCGGCCTCGACACCCCAGCGCACCGCGGCCGCAGCGATCAACATCTCGCGCGCCGAGGCGCCGGCCTGCCGCAAGCCCATCCAGGCACCGCGCCGCACGCTCGAGCTGCCGACCGTCATCATGCGCCCGTACTTGTCCGGGTGCGCGTCCGCTTGGACGACGCGGACGTCGCCCCAATCAACGTCGAGCTCATCGGCGATGATCATCGGCAACGACGTGCGGACGCCCTGCCCCATATCCACTTTGGCGACCCAGATCGACACGGTGCCGTCGGTGTCGATCTGAACGAAGGCGTTGAGCGGAGCCGCGTCGCCGCCTTTTGCGGCCAGCATCTGACCGACGGCCTCGGAGCCGCCATAGACGCCAATGACAAGACCCCCGCCGGCGATGCCGCCCAAGCGGATGAAATCTCTGCGATCGATCTTGGTGATGTTGTTCATGGCTCGATGCTCCCGGCGGCTCGGTGGATCGCCCTGCGGATGCGATCGTACGTGCCGCAGCGGCAAATGTTGCGCGCCATTCCCTGATCGATATCGTCGTCGCTCGGATTCGGGATCTTGGCCAGCAAGCCGGCCGCAGCCATGATCTGCCCGCTCTGGCAGTAGCCGCATTGCGGTACGTCCTCGGCGATCCAGGCGGCCTGCACCGCGTGAAGGCCGGCGGCCGAAAGGCCTTCGATCGTGGTGATCTTGGCGGCCCCGATCGACCCTACCGAAGTGCGGCACGACGTACGTGCCTCACCGTCGATGTGGACCGTGCAGGCGCCGCACTGCTGCATGCCACAGCCGTACTTCGTGCCGGTGAGCCCGAGCACGTCGCGAAGGGCCCAGAGCAGCGGCATCTCCGGCGCCACATCGACGACGTGGTCGCGGCCGTTTACGTTGAGTGTGAGCTCCATCTGGGCGTTCCCCTCGTTCGTCGGGATCGATGGCGGAATTTCGGCGTTCGGATATTGCCTGGGGATGACGCATATTCAACGGCGAGCCGGGAAAAATTACAAGGTGCTAGCCGATCTCCTCGGGCTCGACATCATCGAGCTCGACCGCACCGATCAGGATCGCCAGCTCGGCCATCAGGCGCTCGACTCCGCTCATTTCGTTGAAGAACGCCACCGTGCGCTTCGCCATCGCCGGATCATCGGTAATGATGCCGTCCACGCCGCGACTGATCATCGCGAAAACGGTCGTCGGATCATTGACCGTCCACACCAGCACTTCCTTGCCGGCGCCGTGGGCGGCGCGCACGAAGGAGGGCGTGGCAATTCCGGTGTTGACGGCGAGAAAGTCGGCGTCACGGCGGGTCAGGTCACCGATCGCAACCGCTGTCAGCAAGCCGAGGGTCCAGTCGGCGCGCAACGATCGCATCCTCTGTACCGCGTCGTACTTCAGCGACATCACGACAACTTGGGATTCCATTCCCATCGCCTCGACGATGTCGATGACGCGCTGCTCGAGCTGTTGGTCGTGGCCGTAGTACTTCAGTTCGATGTTGAGCCCGGCGTGGTCTCGGCAAAGCGCCAGGACCTCTTCCAACGCCGGGACGCGCTGGTCGGCGAAGTCGGGGGCAAACGAGCTGCCGATATCGATGCCCCGAAGGTCGTCGTAGGTAGCCTCCCAGACCCGCAGGTCGACCCCGGCGAGCCTCATGAAGTCACTGTCATGCACAACCACAACGCGGCCGTCGGCTGTTTCTTGCACATCGACCTCGACCCAGTCGGTGCCATCGTCGATGGCCCGTTGCACCGAAGCGAGCGTGTTCTCAGGAGCCCACATCGAAGCCCCACGGTGCGCCATGATCTGCACGTCGGTCGCCTCCGCCAGACCCTGCAAGAAAAAGAAGCTCGCTCCCAGCGCAACGACGAAACCGATGGCGAACAACGCCAGGATCGCAACCGGCGAGAACCGAAGCGGGATCTGCTCGCGCGACCGCTCGAGCTCGTCTCGCCATGGCGCCGCGCTTCCGCGAGCGTCGGGAGTTTCGCCGTAGACCCCCGCCACCAAGAGCGCCAGCGCCGACCCGTTGACGAAGGTAGAGATCTGGCCCACCGCTACCCAAAGAAAGAGAATCGTCGCGACCAGAAACACCGCCAGGGTCGGCGAGCCGGTAACGAGCGGAGCTCCGTGGCGGCCGAGCCACACAACCACAGAGGTGGAGGACGTCGACAGAGCGACGGCGGCCGCCCCCCAGGCCACCAGGAGGATCGCAGCGCGGCGACGACGCCCGGCGACCCGCTCGGAGGCTACCCGCAGCGCTTCCGCGGGTCCGACGGGCTCGAACAGGAGGATCGGCAGGGAGTAGAGCCAAGCGAACGCCCGATACGACAGGGCGGCCGCCATCGATACAGCGACCGCGCCGATCAGCGCCGCCCCGAGCACGAAGTCCGGCGGTTTCTGTGAGATGTAGTAGTTGATATCGAACTCGGTCAGCAGCCACAGGTACACGGCTCCGCCGAGGGCGATGAACGGGGCTGCGACCAGCAGCGCCCTGCCGGTCACCCGTGCCGCCAAGCCCAGTACGGGGCGCCACCGCACAACGACATAGCGCAGCGCGGCGCGGTAACCGGCCGGTCTTTCATGGCGCGCAGCGAACGCGATGACGATGAAACAAGCCTGCTGGAACGCGACAATCGCGAGCCAGACGGCACCGATCGCTACCAGCCCCAGGAGCCCCAACGGGCTCAGCAGGAAGAACAGGATCTCTTCGTCCGCCACCACCGAGTCCCCGGACGTCGCCACCACGGCGCGCAACAGAGCCCCGAACAGCGGCGCCAGGAGCACGAACGAAAGGATCTTGTAGATGATCGCGGTGAGGGCAAGCTGCGTCCACACGCGGCGAAAGTCCGCCGCCGCGCGGCGCAGAATCGGAACAACGCTCATCGGCATGTGGCGGGCCGGGGAAGAGAGTTTCACTGCCTGGGCTCGGGTAAACTATGCCACCTCATGAAAGATCCCATCGCCCGGTTCCTGAAGACCTACGAGCGCGCCCAGAAGAAGGATCCGGGCGACCATACCCGGGTCGCGCTCGCCACCGCCGACGAGTTTGGCCGGCCCTCGGTGCGCATGGTCCTGTTGCGCGGCGTCGATGATCGCGGCTTCGTGTTTTTCACCAACTACGGCAGCCGCAAGGCGCATGAGCTCGAAACCAACCCGCAGGCGGCACTTTGCTTCTATTGGGAGTCGATCAAGGAGCAGGTCCGTGTCGAGGGCACCGTCGAGCGCGCCGGGAGCGACGAGTCCGACGCCTACTTCGCCTCCCGCGAGCGCCCCAGCCAACTTGCGGCCTGGGCCTCGAAGCAAAGCTCGCCGCTCGAATCACGCGCCGTGTTGCTCGCCGAATACATCAAAGCCAAGGCCCGGTTCGCCGGCCGCAAAGTTCCGCGACCCGACTTCTGGGGCGGCTTCCGGCTGCGTCCCCAACGCATCGAGTTCTGGAGCAACCAGGCGCATCGCATGCACGACCGGGTGGCCTATGTGCGCGAAGGCGATGGCTGGGTGAAAGAACGCCTCTACCCCTAGCAGGCCGTGGCGAAAGTGTGAATGTCGTTTGCGGCCTCCTCGGGAACGTGAGCATCCCGGATCTCACCCGTTATGAGCCCGGTTCTTCACTCGACATCATTACGGACGTCGCGCTCCCGATCGGTGAGTACGCCAGCACCCAGACGACGATAGGCGCTCCGACCCATTTGACCCGTGACTTCACGGAGAGCTTGTGGGGCTCATTCGACACCACCTGGGTCGCGGGCGGCAAGTCCA
>SMVB01343986.1_pt1 | contig 12143 bp, 12 predicted proteins | sample 2456461 | NCBI WGS metagenome assembly SMVB01 (sample SAMN11095934, study PRJNA526329) | marine sediment metagenome | biome: Marine sediment; feature: Surficial sediment; material: Deep marine sediment; isolation source: Hadal surficial sediment | place: Pacific Ocean | collected 2014-05 | depth...
CAAAATTTATATAAAGTTTGGGGCTGTCCTAGATAACGTGAAGATGTTATCTATATGGACATGCGTAAAAGTCGTTTAAGTGAGGAGAAGCAGGCGCGTTTGATGGAGCATTTTGTATCGGGTTCAACGGCAAGATGCGCCAGTGAATTAGTGAACGTGAACAAAAGTACCGCGGTTTATTTTTTTCATCGTCTTCGCGAAATCATCTACCAAGCGACAGAAGATGAGGCGCTATTGACAGGAGAGATTGAAGTAGATGAGAGTTACTTCGGCGGTGTGCGCAAAGGTAAGCGAGGACGAGGGGCTGTTGGCAAGGTTCCGGTGTTCGGTCTTTTAAAGCGTGGTGGCAGGGTTTACGCGAAGGTGATCCCCGACACGAAAAGCAAAACATTGATGGGAATTATACAAGATCGGATTGTTCCTGACAGCATTGTCTATTCGGATGGATATCATTCGTACAACGTGTTGGACGTGTCAGAGTTCAAACACTACCGGATCAACCATTCAAAACTGTTTGCTGATAAACAAAACCATATTAATGGGATTGAAAACTTTTGGAACCAAGCCAAGAGACACATGCGTCGATTTAACGGAATTCCAGCCAGACATTTTCCTCTGTTTTTGAAGGAGTGCGAATGGCGATTTAATAACCCCAATCCAAAAACCCAGCTAAAACAACTTAAACAATGGGTTAAACGATATATGGGCTAGTTATCTAGGACAGCCCCTTAATTAGAGCTTTAAGTATATGAGAAATTCCAAGCACCCACAAAATATTAACATTAATTTTCTATAGAAGGGAACCTATTCCCATTAAAATTTACCTCTTTAGAGGTATTTGATGACGCGTTGAATAGTAAAAAGCTGGACGAAGAGGGGATTTGCGAGTGGCTTGGAAATTTCTCTAACGCAGATAGTCATTATATTTTCCCCTCAATAGTTATTCCCGCTTTAGATTGAGCTTTAATTAGAGCTTCAAGTATATGAGAAATTCCAAGCACTCATATAAACATTAATTTTCTTTGTAATATTAAAATAAAGAACGCGCATTGTCAAATTTTTTTCTATGAAGGGAATTTATCCCCATTAGGATTTATCTCTCCAGGGGTATTACGATGGCGCGTTGAATAGTAAAAGGCTTGACGGCATCATTGCTCAAGCAAGTGGAGATCAATTTCCGCCGGGCGTTGCCCGGTGGCATTTGTTTTGGTACCACTTAACAGCCAATTCATCCTGGCGAGTTTTGAGTGCCATTGGCTGATAATTGCCATTAGCATCAAAAGGAGTCCTTCCCATTTTCTGGGAATGGTAGATATCATTGGTGAAGGCGGGGAAATTCGCATACATGGGAATTTCAGATTTAAGTTTTTCCATGCCCTGCTGTTTGAACCGAAGCAATTCCTCTCCGGCAGGATGCAATTTGATAAGCGCCTGCGGACCAAATTGTTGAGTGGCTTTGTGGATCATTGATTCAAAATCTTCCCAATCCTCCAAAGCATCGACATCGGATACGAACGCAGGGTCATCATGAAATTTTGTCAACGCAGTGGTTCCCAATATTATTTTCAGACCCTTATGAAAATTTTTCTGGTGACTGCCGAACTGGTATTGGTCATTGGGACGAATGCTATGCACATCGGATTTAAAATGCTTTAGATGATAGAGCACCACCGGCAGGATACGGAGTATTTTGATTGGCATCTTCAGAAGATTACTGATTCCAGCATTCAGTATCTGACCATCCTTCCTGGAGGAATGGAGCCGGTCGATCATATCCGTGTCCAACCGTGACAGGTTGACAGGATAAATATTCGGCTCTTTTACATCGAGCAAAACATTTTCGTCCTCCAGTATCGCTCGGTAATGGTAGTTACGCTGAACGAACTCACTGTCCGGGTCCTCTTCATATCCGGGAAACATTTTTTGTCGGGCATTCAGCCAAAGGATCAGATCATTGCTTTTTATATCCTTATCCTGCAACACTTTCTCCAGGTCGTATAGAAAAGGCAGGTCTCCGGGTTGAAACAGAACCAGTTCATCGCTATCTAGAGAAAGTTTTTCTCTACCCAAAGTCAGCGTATGGATCATAGAAAGATTGTGCAGATCTTCGCTGGCAAAATGCACCGTTTTGCCATTGAAGCCATTGATTTCCTCATACAGGTTCAGAACCTTTTCGACTTCGCGGGAACCCACCACAACGATTTCCTCGATAGAGGAATTCAACAGGTTTGCCAGCGCGTAACACATGAGGGGAATGCCATGAATGAGAAAAAGAAACTTTAGGCGATCAATGGAATCGTCTTCGGCGCGCAGAATCAAGTGGCTGATGCCTTTTTTCCCAGAGGCTATTTCTCGCTCTGCTTTGGAAATGCTCAATTGATCAGCTTTTTCACGGGAGGACACCCGATCATGGCTGAAGCTCAGGATGCCTTTTTTAATTCTGGGAAAGTTGGAAATTTGACGCATAGGGCGAAAAAGCCTGATAAAGCAGGGGTTTTGTGGTATTGATATCAGCAATTATGAAACAATCATGAAGTCTATTTTTTTACCACGTTTTTGAGTTTCCTGCCAGTCGATTTTATGATCCGGGGGGCTGAGAAACCACAGTTTTGCCATATTTTTCAATATGAAGTATCCTGTCAGAACAACTTATTGGGAGAGCATTTTGCTCGCTAAATAAATTACCTTGACGTATTATTTTTATTAGAACTACAATGGACTATCGCCTTTAAATTTAAGGAAATACACATGGGAGACCCAACCCATATTAATCAGTTAATAGATCAGATTTTAGACGAAACCGCCGATAACCGCGAATTGCAGGAAAAGGTTTTCGATTTGCGCGATGCCTTCTTTCAGGCGCAACAGGCCTCACAGCAATTTGCGTTAAAAGTCAAAACGCTGGAAGAAACGGTGCAGAAGCTAAAATCACCGGCGCATCGTATTGGCACAGTACTTGGCGAAGGCGAAAACGGACTCTGTCGTCTGGTAGTAGGCGGAACCGAATATCAGGCAGAAGTATCTCCCGATCTTTTGGAAGCGGGACCGTTGAAAACCGGCGATCAGGTGGCCCTGAATGAGGGATTCGTCGCCATCGCAAAATTGCCTCTTCCTACACAAGGCCCGATGTCCCGAATCCTCGGACGCCTTGCCGATGGCCAATGGCTGATTTCAGGCTCCAGTGCAAACTCAGAATCGATGGCCCTGCATCACCCCGATGTAGATGTGTCTGCACTCAAAGAGGGGGACGAGGTGATCCTGGACCCCAATCAGAGAGTCATTCTCAGCAAAATGCCGAAACGCGAATCGAAATCTTTCGTTGAAGATGATCTGGTTCAAGTTGATTGGGCGAGTGTTGGCGGTCAGGAAAAAGTTATCGAAGAAGTACGCAAGGTCATTGAGTACCCGATTCTCCACAAAAAAATTCTCAACCAGATGGACTACCAATTGCCCAAAGGTTTTCTGTTCTATGGTCCTCCAGGTTGCGGTAAAACTCTCATTGGGCGTGCGATTTTGAGCGAAGTGGTGCGGGAACTTTCTGGCAAAGGTGATATGAAATTTGAAGGCCGGTTTATTCACGTCAAAGGTCCGGAAATTCTTAATATGTGGCTGGGCGAATCGGAACGAAAAATCCGTGAGATATTCAGCAAAGCCCGTGCTTATAAAGAAGATGGCAAAGTCCCCTTCATTTTTATCGATGAAGCAGAGTCGATCCTGGGAACAAGGCAATCCACGCGCGGCTTGAATATCGCCAATACTCTGGTCCCCATGTTCTGCGCCGAGATGGATGGCGTACAATCCTTGCGCGACACGGTGGTGATTTTGGCCACCAATCGACCGGATATGATAGACCCGGCAATTTTGCGACCGGGCAGGATCGATAGAAAAATTAAAGTGGGGCGACCGAATCGCAAGGACTGCAAAGCTATTCTCAAAGTTTATCTGAAAGAAAACCTGCCGCAAGAACACGCGACTTATGACGAAATGGCCGAGCCATTTCTAAATAAACTCTTTACCCGGTCCGCCGCACAAGAAGTACTGGTGCTGACTTTAAGAAGCGGTGAGTTTCGTAAACTCTATTGGAAAGACTTCATCTCCGGAGCGGCGATCGAAAGCATCGTCAAACGTGCAAAGGAAATGGCCATCAAAAGAGCCATCGATGGAGAGCCACTGGCGATCAAGGTTTCCGATCTTATTGACGCTTTAAAGAATGAGTTTACCGAAAGCAATTTGCTTCCGGCAGAATCGAATATGGAAGACTGGCTACAACTTTTGGATATGGAATCCCGTAACGTCGTGCGCATTCGCAAGCCGGAAGATTCCGACCAGGCCACTGCCAATACGCTTAAACGGTCGATTATATGAACCCTTGGGTTCCCCTGTTGGGGCTTGAAACGGAATACGGGATCGTTCGAGAAGATCTGGAAAATTCCGATCCCGTTGAGGAGTCCATGCATTTGCTCAAACGTTGCGAATTGCCCAGCGTGTTTCATGCCTGGGCTTATCGCCGGGAGAGAACACATCAGGATATGCGGGGATTTCATGTCGACCACTTGGCCCAGGACGAGGAGGAAGACGAGTTCTGTGCCGAGGATCGCAAACGGTCCTACAGTTATTGGGATATGAAAAGTGATCGGGTGCTGACCAATGGCGCACGTTACTATAATGATCATACCCACCCGGAATACAGCACACCGGAATGTAACGGCATATTTGATCTGGTACGACACGATATCGCCGGCGAACGTATCGTGTACGAATGTGCCCGCCTGCGCAATCAGGATCTTGGTGAGGATGCGGTTCAGCTCTTTAAAAATAATACGGACTACAGCGGTCATAGCTATGGTACGCACGACAATTATCTGATTCCCAGAGATCAGGATTTTGATGTTTATGTGCAAGGACTGGTTCCTTTCCTGATCACTCGACAACTTTTTGCCGGAGCAGGGAAGGTCGGATTCGAAGGACGCAATAACGAAGCTTTTTCCGGGATGCAACTGGCGCAGAGATCGGATTTTATTGAGAGCGTTCTCAGCATCGAAACCATGACCCAGCGTCCCATCGTCAACACACGGGACGAACCACACGCATCAACTGAAAAGTATCGGCGCTTGCACTTGATTCTGGGTGATGCCAATATGTCTGCATACGCCACGGCGTTGAAAGTCGGAACTACCCGTTTGGTGCTGGCGCTCATTGCCCAGCGAAAACTGGATCACTCGGTGGATCTCGCTGACCCGGTGGCGGATATCAAACGCATCTCCCGCGATCCTGATGCCTTGCTAAGACGGGCAGAAGGTGGGAGCATCCGGGCCATAGAAATTCAACGGGAATATTTGCATCTGGCGCAAGGCCATTTATCGGAAAAATCCGAAGAGAATGAATGGGTCCTAAAGGAATGGGCGCGCTGTCTGGATGATCTGGAAAACGATTGGGAAAAGCTGGCGGACCGAATCGACTGGGCCATCAAGAAAAAGTTGTTCCTGCAATTCCAGGAATCGGAAGGCATTACCTGGGATGATCCCTGGCTAAAAAGCCTGGATTTGGAGTATCATAACCTGAACCCAGAGCGCGGTTTGTATCGTGGTCTGGAACAGGATGGTAAGGTCACTAATTTATTTGCGGAAGAAGACATCCAACGCGCTATTCATCAAGCCCCCGAAAATACCCGGGCAAGAATACGCGGGAAGATGGTGGAATCCGAACGGGAAAATATAAAAAGTATTCATTGGACGGGTATTGAATTTAATAACGGAGACTTTCTCGATCTGACCAACGTCATTACAGCTGAGGATGTGGAGCAGATCATTAAAACTAATAAGGAGCAGTTCGCATGGAAATGAACGATCCATTAAGACGCGAGGAAAAAAAAGAATCCAGCCCTGATCGCGAAGGCGGTGGCCCCAGTCAACCGGATATCGGTCGACCGGGCAAAGACAATCTTCTTAAAAGAATGAAAAAGGTAGACCCTAAGCAATCAGAAAAATACAAACAGCGGACGGGTGAATGAACCTGGATTCCGATAATCAAATTTCAGGAGATTTTTTCGACCTGCTCAAACGTTCTGGTTATCGCTTCCAGGAAGGCCTGCAAAATGTCCAGAAGTCCGATGCGATTAACCTCACTCATGGAACGACCGTGTTGGCATTCCATTTTAAGGATGGAGTTTTAGTTGCAGGTGATCGCAGGGCGACGGCTGGCAATGCCATCATGTACGAGCGTTGCGATAAAGTCATTCCCATCGATGATTATTCTCTGATGGCCATTGCCGGGACACCCGCGACGGCTTTTGAAATGGCTCGGGTGCTTTCGCATAATTTCGAATTCTATCGCCGGTCGCAGATGCAATCCATGAGTAGCGAAGGCAAAATCCGCGCATTGTCCAGGCTGTTAAAGGAAAATGCCGGCATGGCTCTGCAAGGGATCGGCACGGTGAGCCCTATCTTTGCCACCTGGGATTTACGCAACCAAAAACCGTTGATTTATTTTTACGATATCCTTGGCGCTGAGTTTCAAATTCTGACCCACACCGCCACCGGGTCCGGTTCACCGATGATCCGTGGAATTCTTGAACATGAAAATCTATGGGGCGAACAAACCCTGGCGGAAAGATCCCAAGAGCAGGCGGCATCCCTGGCTATCCGCTTATTGCAGACAGCGGCCCAGTTTGATTCCGCTACAGGTCAGGCGCGACCCGATGACAATATTTTCCCCATAATTTCCGTGGTGACTAAAAACGGTTACAGGTTTATTGAAGATGATGAGATGGCCCAGCTCTATGAACAGTCGATGAGCCGGGGTGCCCAGTAGCCTGGGCTCGCAATTGGAGCAAGAAATATTGTTTGCTAGCGCAGAATATTCGAGCAGTCGATGGGTATTTGTTTAAGGGGCAATGGCCAACTCCCCCTTTTATAAAGGGGGCCTGGGGGATTTGCATTTTCCCTCTCCCCTTGAGGGAGAGGATTAAGGTGAGAGGCCGACTCCAAGTCGGAATAATTTTAGCGTAGGGGCACGGCATGCCGCGCCCGGGATAAACAAAAAGTTAAAATGTCTGCACAAACTAATATAAAACCGAGAAGTATGGAAAAGGTCATTTGAAAAATGTTTGAGGAACCGTTCAGGTGGATGGAGGCAATATCGACACGACACAGCTACGTGGCCGAAAAACTTGCCAAGGGGCAACCGGTTATAGCCGTTCCCTATGATGAGGGCGCGTTATTGCTGAGTTTTTCCCCGCAATCTGGAAAAATATTTGAAGTGTATGACCGCATCGCCATGGGAGGACTCGGCCACCCGGCGGATGTCGAACGATTGCGCATGACCTTATTGGAGATGGCACATCTCGAAGGATTCAACCGATCGGCACAGGATGTCACCCTCGGACGTTTGTTACAGTTTGGTATTGCTCCCGCGCTCAAACAAAACTTTGAAGAAGTTCAGCGGGCACCGTATTTGATCCAGTTGCTTTTGGTAGAAATCGATGTCGACGGAGCCCCACTTTTTTTCCGCGTCAACTACGATGGTCACTGGGAAAAATTTAATAAAGGCGCTGTCGTTTCTGGTAATAGCAAAATTACCAGTTGGATCGAAAAAGAAATCACCACTCTGCCTTTTGCCAGTTTCACTTTAGAGAAAGCCTGCAAAGAAGCATTAAGGCTTTGGGAGGAAGGCACCAAACAAGGCCTGACTGAAGATGACGAAGAAAACACAGATGATGACGAACTTCCCAAAACACTAAAAGAAGCTTTCGACCAATGGACTCTGGAAGCGGCGGTGCTAAACAGCACCAACGGTAGGAAATCACTGTACCGCGCCCTCAGCGAAACTGAAATCGATGCTCTCAAAGATACGGTGGGCAAATGACTCAAAGAATCTATGGCATAGAAACCGAATACGGGCTTTTGGTCCACGACCCCGAGTTAAAACTCGATCCGGTAGAAATTGCCAACCAAATCAAAAATCATATTTTCCTCACCATGCGTGTTGGAGTTTTGGATCTGCACTACCGTGCCAACGATGAACCGCCTGGCAATGGTGGCTTTCTCATGAACGGTGGCCGGGTCTATCTGGACATGGGGCATTTGGAATATGCCTCGCCTGAATGTTCTACTCTGACCGATCTGTTGAGTGCCGACCGTGCCGGAGATTTATTGATTCAGCAGGCGGTGGAAGAGCTGGGCTACAGTGAAAAAATTTCCATCATCAAGAACAATGTCGACCTGGAAACCAACGCCACCTTCGGGTGTCACGAAAACTATCTCGTCAAGCGGTCCTTTCCTTTTGACGAACGCGAAAGCCTGAAACTGCTGGCGGCTTTTTTGACCACAAGACAAATTTATTGCGGGGCCGGGCGCATTGGCGCATGTAACCCACACCCGTTCCGCGATTGGGACGGCGTTTCCGATTTTGAAAGTAGCGAAGATAATGTAGATTTTCAGATTTCCCAACGCCCCGATCATATTCCTAACGAATTCTATCGTTGGGTGCAATACAACCGGGCGATCGTCAACACTCGCGATGAGCCGCTTTCCGATCCCAACAAATACCGCAGGATTCACCTGCTAGTAGGCGATTCCAATATGAGTGAATTCGCCACCGCGATGAAAATGGGAACCACAACGCTGATGTTGGATCTGATTCAAATGGGCGCTGTGAACCCGGACTGGATTTTATATGAATCGGTGGAAACCATGCGATCGATTTCTCGCGACCCGGAATTCAAATGGGAAATCCTAATGAAAAACGGCAAACACTCCACTGCTTTAGAATTGCAATGGGAAATTTTGGAAACCGCCAAAAAACATCTTGCTGGATCGGGGAACGAGACCGACTGGATTCTGACCCATTGGGAATCTGTGCTCACCGATATTCCAAAAGGACCGGAAGCTTTAATCGGTCGAGTGGATTGGGCCAGTAAATACTGGATGTTACAAGAGTTCCGTAAGGATGAAAACCTGGATTGGCAGGACCCCTGGTTGAAAAGCCAGGACCTGGAATACCATAACCTCAATCGTGAAAAAGGCTTGTATTGGTGCCTGGAAGAAAACGGCGACGCCTTCCGCAAAACCACCGACGAAGCCATCGAATTCGCCAAGGAAACACCGCCAAGGGGAACCCGCGCGGATGGCCGAGGCGAACTGGTACGCGCCTTAAAACAAAGCCAGGTGGGCTATCTGATCGACTGGATCGGATTCCGCTTGAGCAAAAATGATGAGCCCTTTTTGATGCTGGACCCTTTTCTATCCTACAAATCTGAAATCCGATCCTATCTGCAGAAGATGAATCTTCAGCCCAACCCACCTGCGGATGATAACCTTCCTCCCCCACCAAACCCGGAAAGCCGTTCTGGGGAAAAATATTCCTGATATTTCTCTATTCTCCTGAACGGTGAATTATTTTTTGCCTCTCAGCGAAAATTTGTTATACGATTAGAAGAGAACTCTGCATTTTACAGTGCTTTTGCTAATTGAGAGAACTTATGGATTCCTGTCTATTCTGCAAAATTGAAAAAGGCGAAATACCCGCCACCAAGGTTTATGATGGCGACAGAATATTTGCCATTGAAGATATCAATCCGCAGGCACCGGTACATACCCTGATCATTCCGAAAAAACATTTGTCTACCTTGATGGATGTGAAAAAGGAAGATGAACCGCTGATGGGAGAGATTGTCGGTGTGGGCAACCAGTTGGCCGGCGAAAAAGGACTCGATGAAACAGGTTATCGACTAGTGGCCAATTGCGGCGCTGGTGCGGGGCAATCGGTATTTCATATTCATTTTCATTTACTGGGCGGCAGGCCAATGAAATGGCCTCCGGGTTGATCCATGTTGACCGCAGAAAAGCTTCACGAACAATTTGAAAACTTTTACTGGCGGTAGGCCGAAAACTGGCCTCCAGGCGATCCATGTTAACCGCAGAAAAGCTTTACGAAAAACTCAAAAATATTCGCGTGGGAAGTCCGTTTTGCGAATTCACTCTCGACGCTTGCGCCAATCTGTTGCCGACGATTCAGCGGATTGAAGAGCTGAAGCAGGAAAAGAATGCCATCATCCTGGCGCATAATTATGTCGCCCCGCAAATTCTATACAGCGTTGCGGATCATACCGGTGATTCATACGGCCTGTCGAAAATCGCCAAGGAATCGACGGCGCAAATGATCGTATTCATCGCGGTCCGGTTCATGGCAGATACGGCGAAAATTCTCAATCCGGAAAAAATCGTCATCGACCCCAATCCGAATGGTGGCTGTAGTCTGGCGGATGGCATCACCGATGCGGATGTGCGGCGATTACGCAAGCAATTCCCGGAGCATACTTTTGTCTGCTATATCAACACCACGGCGGCGGTGAAGGCGGAATGTGATGTCTGCGTCACCTCATCAAACGTGTACCGAATCATCGAAGAAATTCCCAACGACAAAATTTATTTTCTGCCGGATAAACTGATGGGGCAAAACGTGATTCAATACCTTCACGATAAGGCCGTTGAAAAAGATGTTCAGGTTTATGACGGCACCTGTTACGTCCACGAGGAATACCAACCGGAAAGCGTCGATCAAGTACGACGCAACTTTCCCGGCGTCGATGTGTTGGTGCATCCCGAGTGCCAACCTAGCGTAGTCGGGAAGGCAGATTATGTCGGCAGTACCTCAGGCATGTTGGACCATGTGCGGCAATCCGATGGCGACACGTTTTTCCTGCTCACCGAATGCGGGCTCACCGGCGTATTGCAATCGGAGTTTCCTGATCGCCAGTTTGTCGGCACATGCAACACCTGCAAATACATGAAGGCCAATTCCCTGGAAGACATCCTGCGCGTATTGGAAAATCCCCAACCACAGCATGTGATCGAACTGTCGCCAGACGTTCAGCAAAAAGCTTTGCGTTGTGTGGAACGCATGTTCGAATACGCTGGCTGATCCACTTGCCCCTAAGTCGTAATGAACGACCCCGTTGCAAACAGACGGAGTATCCGACAATAATTATTATTTAAAAGCCGTAGCAAGCTACGGGATATGAAACCCACTGGTGGGAATCAAAAGTCCCAACTTACAACCTGTAAGTTTTGAGGAGGCCTCTAATAATTCAATATTTTCTATGGTGGCAACTCGCTAGCCCTTATTTCATACGGTCAGCTCATGGCCAAAAAGAATTTTTAAAGGTGCCCTTAATAGGTCAGGGTCTGTGCTTTATGAACAGGGTGAAGCTTTTCCACAGCCTTGAGTTCGACAATGACTTGGTTATCCACCAGGAAATCCAGGCGGAGACCACAATCCATTAAAATGCCTTTATAAAACAGCTTGGGCTATTTCCTTACAAGCGCCGATGATTTTATTCTACCACTCATTCTCATCCATCTTTGCGTCCTTTGCGGCTTTGCGGTTCAATTTGAAAATCTTTTGACAAAAATAGAATCCCAGATTAATGGATTGCTCTTTTTCTCACCTACCACCAAGAATTATAACGATTGCCATCATTATCCATGGACACTACTGATATTAACTAAATTCCCATGAAAGTTTCCCCCTCACTCATCAAAGCTTTTTTCCTCTTTCCATTTAACGTGATGGGTACTGTGCCGACTTTTTTACTTTGGTGCTCACGACCCGCAGGCTGGTTGGAATTTTTTTCACTTTCATTCAGTCCGTGGCAATCGACTGTGGGAGGGATGCTCATTGTGACAGGAGTTTATCTCTGCTGGACAACCGTCTCACTGTTCACCGAACTTGGGCAAGGTACTCCGGCACCATTTGATCCACCCAAAAAACTCGTGGTGCAAGGAATCTATCGCCATTCGAGGAACCCTATGATGGTCGGCGTATGGAGTGTTCTGCTTGGAGAATCCATCCTGTTTGGCTCTTTGCCGGTAATGGCATGGTGCTTGTTTTTTATCACCGCCTGCCTGTTCGCGATTCCTTTATGGGAAGAACCGGAACTGGAAAAACGCTTCGGCGAATCCTATCTGAACTACAAAAGAAATGTTCCGCGATGGCTATCACGCATATCGCCCTGGAAGGAGTAAAATTAAAATGAACCGCAAGGGGAGATCGCAGAGTTTTTCTTATTAACCAGACATACCTGAAATTATTTTCACAAAATATTGCAACGAAAATTGAAAATCACTGAACGCTCCTGCAGGAGC
>SMVB01380110.1_pt1 | contig 12141 bp, 10 predicted proteins | sample 2456461 | NCBI WGS metagenome assembly SMVB01 (sample SAMN11095934, study PRJNA526329) | marine sediment metagenome | biome: Marine sediment; feature: Surficial sediment; material: Deep marine sediment; isolation source: Hadal surficial sediment | place: Pacific Ocean | collected 2014-05 | depth...
AAGTTGCCTCCCCGCCTAAGGAGTTTTGCCAGATGCACGCGGTTGCGTTCGCCTCCTGATAGATCCGCGACTTTTTTCTGCTGATCCGTCCTCTTAAAATTGAATCGGCCCACGTAGGATCTGGAGTTGATGGTTTTTCCTGCAAATTCGATATGGTCGGTCCCGTCGGTGATTTCTTCAAAAACCGTTTTGTTGGCATCCAGTTCGTGACGGTTTTGATCCACATAAGATAATTTTACTGTCGACCCCAGTTCTATCGTTCCTTCATCCGGCTTGTCTTCCCCGACGATCATCCGAAACAGAGTGGTCTTGCCGGTTCCATTAGGCCCGATCAGGCCAACGATGGCCCCGCGGGGAATTGCAAGGGATAGATCCTGAATGAGCAAGTTGTCTCCGAATCCTTTGCTCAGACCTTTAATTTCGATGACCTTTTCGCCGAGGGGCGGCCCAGGGGCGATTTGAATTTCCAGGGAATTATCCTGAACCTCCAGTTTTTGGGAGAGAAGTTTTTCATAATTGTTTACCCTCCCTTTGTTTAATTTTCTGCGTGCGCCGGGAGTTGTGTGCAGCCAGTCCAGTTCATTCTGCAGGCGTTTCCGAAGATTCGACGCCCCCTTTTCCTGATGTTGCAGGCGCACGGCTTTTTGCTCCAGCCACGAGGTATAATTGCCCTCAAAAGGGATGCCTTTTCCGTTATCCAGCTCAAGAATCCATTTAGTGATGTTGTCGAGGAAATACCGGTCATGAGTGGAGACGATCACGTTTCCAGGATAATTGGCCAGAGTTTCCTCCAGCCACTGCACCGTTTCCGCATCCAGGTGATTGGTGGGCTCGTCCAGAAGAATCATGTCGGGTTTTTGCAGAAGGATCTTGCAAAGTGCAACCCGCCGGGCTTCGCCGCCGGATAAGGTGGAAGCCTGCTGATCGTCCGGGGGAAGAACCAGTGCGTCCATTGCCACGTTCACCTGACGGTCCAGCTCCCATCCGTCCACCGCGTCGATTTCGTCCTGTAGCCGACCCATTTTGTCGAGGGCTTTTTGCATTGCCTCGTCGTCCATGGGCTCCGCCATTTGAGCGCTTATATCATTGAACTCCTGGATCATGCCCTGGATATGGGCAAACGCCTGCTCTACGTTTTCGCGCACGGTTTTTGCCTGATCCAGAACCGGTTCCTGGGGGAGGTAGCCGATTTTTGTGCCTTTTAACGGTTGGGCCTGGCCCTCGAAATCCTTGATTTCACCCGCCATGATCCCCAGCAAGGTGGATTTCCCGGCTCCGTTGCCACCAACAATGCCTATTTTGGCGCCATGATAAAATGAAAGGTGGATGTCTTTAAAAACAGATTTAGCGCCATAAGTTTTGCAAAGGCCCTGCATTGTGAAAATATATTCTCCTGCCATGTTTCCTCTTTCTCCTCCGTGCCCCACTACGTGGGGAAGAAAATTTTAGGGCTACGCTCGCTTTACCCCTAGGGGGCATGAAGGCAAAGGTCGAATATCACACGCTCACCAGCCCCTGAAAACCATCTTCCTCGTCATCGCGAGCCGCTATCAGCGGCGCGGCGATCCAGCTCTTAACGGACAAAACCCAAAAAACTTCGCTGATTCTTGTCAACGAATTATGTGACACTTACAGCAATGACGGGTAACAGGGTTTGGCCAGTCATAAACCCATCGCACGTTAATATCTCCTCCAGCGGTACGCTGGTCAGCAATAAATCTATAGACCGTCAACACTGGGTCCAGCGTCACGCTGGCTGGATGGAATTTTAAGGTTTCCTTTGTAACACAACGAAATCTTTTTCGTTGTTAAAAAGTATTTCCATTCCGTAACGATGGGCGATCCATGAAAAGGTGTCGTTGTCATAGAATGCGATGTGCGTCGGGTCTCTTTGATAATACCAGTTGCCAAATGATTCTTGGGCGGCTAGCTGATCTTGTTGCGGCACCAGCCGGGTCATGATAGCCAGGTAGCCTCCCGGTGCAAGGCGGGAGAGCAGGCTCAATATTTCTTTGTCCGGTTGCTTGAAATGCTCAAACGTTTCGGTAGAAATGATGAGGTCGAACGTGGCGTTTGAATTCATTTCCGGGAAAAAATTGGGATCGTAGCCGGTAACCGTAAAGCCCTCTCTGGTCAGCAGGGTTTTCAACACCGGTTCGTAACCACAACCATAATCCAATACCGTTTGCACCCCCTGGCACAAGTTTTTGATGACCCGGATTTTCTCATTGAACATTCGGACGTAGCCCTCATTTTCCAGACTGTTTTCGTGTTTCAGATAATGTTCGATTTCTTCTTTCCGGGAAATAAAATATTTTGGTGGAACAAAAATCAATTGGCAAACGGAGCACCGCAAGTATTCTCTGTTTTCACCGGCCAGGAAAAATTTGGATTTGGATTCACAAAGAGGGCAATTCATGGGATTTTATTTTACTTGATTCTGGTACCTGCCCGGATATAATCACGCGAAAAATGCGATCCATCGGTAAAGGTCATCATTTGCTGTTGTTGTCCCGGGAAGGACAAGCACTGCTCAAAATTGAAGATAGAGGTTTGTCAGAATGGCAATTTATATAAGCGGTAACGCGATCCGGCCTGGATATATCCTTAAATACAACAATAAGTTGTATCGGGTGATGACCTCCGAACACCGGACTCCTGGAAATAAAAGAGCGTTCATGCAGTCGAAACTTCGCAACATTCAAGATGGAACCCAAACCGAGGTACGTTTTCGCGCAGACGAACAGATTGAGCGGGCGGTTTTGGAGCAAACAGAAATGGAATACCTGTATAACGATCCATCCGGGTATTGTTTTATGAACTGTAAAACCTATGAACAAATATTTTTTGATGAAAAATTCGTAGAGGATTCCAAAAAATATCTGTTGCCAAATACCCGCGTTCAGATCGAGTTTTGCGATGAAAAACCCATCGGAATTGTATTTTCCGAAACTGTGGATCTGAAAGTGACCGACACCGCTCCCCCTTTAAAAGGAGCCACCGCCTCCGGGTCCGGCAAACCGGCGACGCTGGAGACGGGATTGGTGGTTACCGTTCCGCAATTTGTACAAGTAGGAGAGATGGTAAAGATTTCCACGACCTCCGGGGAATACCTGGAGCGGGTGAAAAACTGAATCCTCGTCAAAGTTTACCCCCCTGTTATTACTTTTAACTCATTCCAATGTTTTTGATGAATCCAAAAGGATGCCTTAGCATGAGTTTCCCTAAAAACTCTATTGCCCATTGATTCCTTGTTTCCCTTTCCGCCAAGCGTTGTGAAAACGCGTTTTACAGGAAAATAAGGACACTGTGATTCAAGTCACATTGATAAGGCAAGAAATAGTATATTTTTCTAAAAAAACTTGAAATTCTTTCAGTAAATGGCCTTTTATAATCTGGTTGACCAATGGGGCCAGAATTCTAATGTTTCACTTGATTTGACAGCGGATAGAGGTTAACTTATATTGAAAAGTATAATATAATATTGAATTATAATGATTTATAGCAAGATTTCCCCTCCTTGAATCCAGCCAGAGGTACCCTGTGGAAAACCCTGTAACAGAAAATTCTTTAAGCATTGTAGATTTGGTAATGCAGTCCAGCACAATGGCAAAGGGAGTATTGTTGCTCCTTTTGATATTTTCAATTGTGTCGTGGACGATCATTCTCAGTAAATTTTTTATGTACAATTTAGCGAATAAAGAAGATCGGCGATTTTTAGCTAATTTTTCCAAATCCGAAAACCTGACTCACATTTACAATTTTTCCAGGGAACTCCGATACAGTCCCATTGCCAGGGTGTTTTTGACGGGATATCGCGAGCTGTTTCTTTTTCAGGATATGGCTAAAAAAGAAAGAGATCGAAGGGGAGATGCACCATCTTCTCATGGGGAACCGCTTACAGCCAAAGACATAAAAGGAATCAGCCTGGTCCTGAACAAGGCCATCAACCGGGAAATCACCCGGTTGTCTAGAGGATTGGATTTTTTGGCGACGACCGGCAGTACAACGCCTTTTATTGGATTGTTCGGAACCGTTTGGGGCATCATGCATTCTTTCCGGGCCATCGGGGTGAAGGGGTCCGCCAGTATCGGCGGGGTGGCGCCGGGAATTGCCGAGGCGCTCATTGCCACGGCGGCAGGTTTGGCGGCGGCCATCCCCGCAGTTATTTTTTTCAATTACCTGAACAATAAAATTGGTTTGTTCACAAGTTTGATGGACGATTTTTCGAATGACTATATGTACATGGTTGAAAAAAATTTCATGCGGGAACCCGGCAGGGAGAGTATGCTTGATTACTCCTGACCCAGGTTTGAAAAAATTGAGTTTTTCCTTGGAGGGGCAAGGATGTTAAGAAAGCGACGGCCGCTGATGGCGGAAATCAACGTCACCCCCTTTGTGGACGTTATGCTGGTGCTTCTGGTGATTTTCATGATCACGGCCCCCTTGATGCAGGATGGGGTGGACCTTCAATTGCCCAAGGAAACCATCGCCCCTGTGGACATTAAGGATATTCCCAACATTTTCCTGCAAAGGAATAAAAAGATTTTTTGGAACAAGAATGAGCTGGGCAATCTGGTGGATTTAACTCGAAGCATTGGGCAGTACCTTCAGGGCAATAAAGATGGCGGGGTGTATTTGCAGGCCGATAAAACGCTCGACTATGGGTTTGTCATGCAGGTGATGGCGACCATCAAGCGGGCAGGGGTGACAAAAATCGGCATGGTCACGGACCCTACAGGATGATGAGGCTTCAAATTGCCAGATCGTGGGATTTCAACCAAATGTTGGTGGCATCCGTATTCGGCCATCTGTTGTTGTTGACGTTTGTCATATTTTTGCCCAAAACGACAGTTCTGGGAAAAACCATCATTCCCGCGTTTATGGTGGAGCTGGTCGAAATTTCCAAAGGCGAAAAAAAAACCACTTATGAACCTTCTCAGAAAAAAAAAGCTCAGAAAAAATTGATCCCCATCCTTGCTGAAAAAACAAAGCCTTTGGCTCTTGCCAAAACTGTTAAAACCCTCACTCCGATAAAACCCATAGCCACTCCCAGATCAATCGAGCCGATTCGGCAGTCCATCAAGATGCCAGCTAAACCGAAAACCCATAAGGTCCAGCGCAATGCATTGGATCAGATTTTAAACAGCCTGAATCAGTTGAACAATTTACCAGAAAAGTTGGATAAAGATTTGGGTCAGCTGGCCAATCTGGTGCCAAAAGTTTCCCTCAAGAAACCTGTGATAAAGAAAAGCAAGCCCATTCAGGAAACAACCTTTGATGAAATGAACGCGTTGAAAAATAAAAAAGTGGAGGTCCTGCCAAGCAAGGTCGAGCCTTTGTCGATGGAAAATCCCCTGGATCAGTTTGAAAGTTTGAAAATGGAGGAAACATTTGACGTTGAACTCCCTCCCTATGAGCAGGCAGTCGAAAAAAAAACCAATTCCAGGTTGGAAGAGTTGGAGTTTGCTTCACTTTCGAAGAACCCCGTGAAATTGGAAAACAAACAGGATGAAAAATCATCGGTGGACCTGCTGAAAGAGTTGACGGAAATGAAGCAACCGCCGCTGACAAATAAGGAACCGACCATAGCTCCAAGCCAGGAGATAAAGGTTCCGTCCAAATTACAGACTCAAGAGAAATCCCGGGCGTTTGATTCTATTCTGAAGAAACTTGATTCCCTGAACACCAAACCAAAAGATATCGACACGAATATCGTGGTCCCTGAAACATTGGCCCAAAATTTCCAGAGCGACATACGCAAAGTAAGCGTTCCAAAACGGGTGCAGGTAGATGTCTTTATTTCACCCAATCAGGCTTATGTCCAATCCTCAATCCCAGGGAAACCGAGTGCCGATGCGCTTGCATTATACAAGGGGATGATTCTTGCGAGAGTGTTCGGGAACTGGCGCGAACCGCTGGGGGGAAAATATAACAATGAAGTCATTTATTCTTTTAATATTTACCCAAAGGGGAATATCGACCGACTCGACCTAAAAAAAAGTTCGCGGGTGGAATTGCTTGATAGCCTGGCCTTACGCGCCATTCGCGAATCGGAACCTTTTCCCGAATTTCCAAAATCATTAGATTTCCAAAACCTCAATATTAATATTCATTTTAAATACATTCCGGAAAAAACCAAAACATGATTTTTAAAACTATCCTTGCGGCGGTTATTTTAATCCAGATTTTTCCTTCCTCCGTTCCTGCGCAAAATTCTAAAATTCGTATTGAACTAGAGCGTGAAACTCGTAAAAAGGTAAATATTGCCATCCCTGAGTTTGTTTTGGAAAAGAACTATGAAGATCCTTCAGGACTTGGAGAAGAGTCGCGAAAAATTCTGGAAAATGATTTAAAGCTTTCCGAACAATTTGTCTTGATCGACCCAAGCGTTTATAAGGAAACCGCGCTTCTGGAGCAAACGCGAAAGACCGTGGATTACCACAGCTGGAATCAAATGGGTGCGCAATGGTTGTTGAAAACAAATTACAAGATCAATCCGCTTGATAAATCCTTCAACGTTACTTTTCGATTATATGAAACCGCAACAGAACGATTTCTCCTGGGAAAAAGATATACTTCCACGAAAAAATTTTTGCGCAAGATTATTCACCGGTTTGCCGATGAAATCGTATTACAGTTGACAGGAAAAAGAGGCGTCGCGGAAACGAAAATCGCGTTTTTGTCTGAAGTTAATCGGAGCAAAGAGATTTATACCGTGGATTTCGATGGAAACGGTTTGAGCAAGATCACGGATGAAAACAGCATCATACTCACCCCTGCCTGGTCGCCAGATGGAGGTTGGATTGTTTACACGTCCTATGCCGCACGCAACCCGGATTTGGTCATAATTTCCTCTTCGGGCCATAAAAGAAGAACGCTATTGAAATTGCCAGGTCTCAATGCCGCGCCAGCCTGGTCGCCCAATGGCCAGCGTATTGCGATGGTATTGAGCAAGGACCGTAATTCCGAGATTTATGTTTTGGAGAAAACCTTCGGTCTCAAGCGGTTGACCCGGCATTTTAATATCGACACCTCTCCAACCTGGTCACCGAATGGAAAAAAAATCGCGTTTACATCAGATCGATCCGGCACCGGAGCCCCGCAAATTTATGTTATGACGGTTAATACAGGAGACAGGAAAGGGGTCAAAAGAATTTCCTTTGGTTCCGGGTACAATGACGATCCCTCCTGGTCGCCGGACGGAGATAAAATTGCTTATACCGCCCGTGTGGGTAGAAAGTTCCAAATCAAGGTTTATGATCTGAATACCAAAAAGAGCAAGCAGTTTACATTTGGTCCGGGAAGCAGTGAACAGCCAGCCTGGTCGCCCGACGGACGGTTTATTGTTTACCGACACAGGGAAAAGGAACAAATGCAAATCGTTACTAAATCAATAAACGGAGGAAAGGCGCGGCAGTTGACTTTTGTAAAGGGAGGCGGTTACAGCCCAGCTTGGTCCCCATACCCCAGGAGGTGAATTTGCGGCGGGAAAAGCACGGGATTGTATACAGTTACACTTACTATGCATTTATTCTCTTGCTCCCATAGCCCTTTCATAATCGGTTCTTCATCTCGAGTTCATAGACGTATTGTGATATAAATCAAATAGTTTGGTATTGCTAATGGGCGAAAACCATTGTACAATTAATGTAACTCTTAAAGTTTTCTTTCCTTACATAATAAGCAATAATTAAATTTGCAGGTTATAGGGTAAGGTTTTAAATTTTAAATAGATAGGTTAACAAAGTTTCTGTTTTTTTAACTGTATTTTACCAAAATAAACATGAGGGTAATTATGCGAGGACACAAGGTTTGGATCGGTATATTGGGAATAATTGTTGGGTTGATGTTTACGGCATCTTGTTCGAAAAACCTTATTCCCCCCGAAATCGAGGCGACCGGGACCATTGGTGACAGCGAATTGGAAGAAGTCGCTGAATCCAATGAAGGCATCCAGGGGTTTGCTCCTGAACAAGACTTTCCTATTGATGGAAGCGGGTCCGAGGAATCAGGTTTTGTGCGCCAGGAAAGTATGGCTGATGCCGGCAACCTTGGTGGGTCTTCGGCAGGCTCAGGAGATTTTGGGGCTGGTTCCGATTTGGTCCGTGAAGAAAACCTGACAGAGTCTGGCGCTGTCGATGGAGCCCCCATTATTTCCCGGGGAGATGGGTTTTCCGGTTCAATGAGTGGAAATGGTGGTTCGTCGAATCCTTTTGCTGCAGGGTCCGGCAGTGGTCTGGGCGCAGACCAGGGAATCCAGGAAGCCAGGTTGTTTTCCTTCAGGCCCACTTCCGAATTGAAAGACATTCATTTTCAGTTCGATAAATATGACTTGGATATGAGTTCCAAGAGTATCTTGAAACAAAATGCGGATTTCCTCAAGCAACATCCCAGTGTCAAGGTTGAAATTCAAGGGCATTGTGATGAAAGAGGGACCAATAATTATAATCTGGCTCTGGGCCAGCGCCGGGCCGCCTCTACCAAAAGATATTTGGCTTCACTGGGTATCCCGGAAAACCGGTTACACGTAATAAGCTATGGCGAAGAGAAACCCTTTTGCAATGAAAGTAGCGACAGTTGTTGGTGGCGAAACCGGCGGGCTCACTTTATGGTTGCCGAATAAGCCATCCCTTGGTAGCTTAAGCATATCTTGATAGCTTGGAGAGAACTGGATCGCAACGGAAAACCCGTTGCGATCCATCCATCCCCAACTCCTCTAATTCAGGAGTGGATTCCCGCGATATAGAGTAAAATTTTCTTCCCCCTTTTTTGCCAATGAAAACTCATAAACTCCTGTGGGTCAGCATATTTTTCCTCGTACTAGTATTTTCTTCCCAAACCGCATCTGCGGGGCTTTTTGACGATGACAAGCAAAACTGGCGGAGAATTTTTGGGGAAATAAAGAAGATCAACGCCCGGTTGGTTTCTCTGGAAATGGGCAAATTGAAGGCCCTTAAAAGCGCCCAGCAAGATTTATCCCGTCAAATCGAGGATATTAAGAGTTTGCTTCCCAACCTGCAGGGGAGCGTTGAGCAGAGCCAGGCGGAAGTTTCCGGGTATTTCAAGACCACCAACCAAAAATTGGCGGATATTGAAATGCAAATCAAGCTGGAAATCATCAAAAACGTCAAACAACAATTGGCTAAACTTGACCAGCAAATCGCCAGCCAGCTAAACCGGCAAAAGATTGCCAACGATCAATTCCAGGACAACCTCGCCGAGAAATTCAGGGATCTTAAAAGCGGAATGGCCGCGGATATGGAAAATTTCGCAAAGCTCAACCAGAAAAATTCTCAGGAGTTGGCCCGGTTGAACCGCGATACTTTAATTATGGTGAACACCCAGAAACAATCCCTCGACAAGACCAATGAGATTATCAAATCTGAGCTGATTCCACAGATCAGCACGGAGATGTCCAAAACAAGCAATGCGCTCCTTGCAAGTGTGTCCCAGGCGAGGAAAGAAAATAAGGAGGCCTTGCGTGCAGGTCTATCCAGTATAGAGGCCAAAAATCAAAAATTGCTGGAAGTTCTCGAAAGGAACCTCAAAGAGGGAGAAGCAACCCGAGGCAACATAGAGCTTCTTTCAAAAAACATGGGCACGACTAATAAAAATGTGGTGCTTATCCACGATGATATCGTGAAACTCAAAGACGGTATGGTCCAGCAAATGGGCACTCTCTCCAAAGGTCAACAAAACCTTGCTGTTCAAGTTAGCGCCGGTTCGCAAAAAATGGATAAGCAGATAGAAATTATTTTCAGGAACATGAGGGTTGCGGATGAAAAAATCAATAAAATCATCACCTCCTCCAGCGAGCTTGCAACCCACAGCCGCGAACTTGTAATCCAAAACAATGAGATGGGCCAGGCCATCACTCAGCTTGTGACCCACAGTGGGCAAGTCAACCAATCACTGAAAAACGTGGGCCAGGCTCTGCAAACCATTCAGGGAGGGTTGGCCAATGTGGACAATGTCAATGAAAAGCTGACGACCTTGATTGGTATTTTAAAGACCATAGCGGCGGAGCAGGGTAAATTTGCCGAAGTCATTACCGGTCAGAGTGAGATCAAACAATTCCAGATGGAGTTGAATCAGGTTCAGGTGAAAATGAGTCAGGCGCAGGCGGAAATGAGCCAGGCCCAAATTCAGATGGGCAAAAATCAGGGAGTGATCAATCAGACCCAGTTGGACGAGAAGCAGATCCTGGAGCAGACGAACCAACACCAGGCCCGCATCTTAAAAGCTCAGGAAGAAATCAAAAGCTCCCAAATCCAAATTATAAAAGCTCAGGGAGAAATCAGAAGCGCCCAAAGGCAAACTCTCAAGACCCAGTTCGATGTAAAAAGGAACCTTGCTGATTTATCACGAAAGGCCAATGTGAATATCTCCCGGAACGATGCCATCAGGAAGACTTTGGCCAACCTGGGCAAAAAATCACTCCGTCCCCCGTCCCCAAAACAGTGAAAACATATCCAAAGTTTCCAACCAATTTTTTGTTAGGAGCAGAACCTGAGTTTTTTACCTTCCCTGATTCCCTCCTGTAATTTATAATAAATCCCGATTTAACACTTTTACTTTTCTGTTTCTGAAAATGGCCAAACCCGTTTCTGAATACGTTTGTCAAACATGCGGTCACCGCGCGCCCAAGTGGCTGGGAAAATGCCCGGAATGCGCCGAGTGGAATTCCTTTTCCGAAGAAGTGCTTCGAGGCCGCCGCAATTCAACAAAACCACAAACCACCGCTAAAGGCAATGGAGGGGTCCAACCGATCACATCGGTTCAAGCCTTGAATCAAAAGCGGTGGACCACCGGCATCAGCGAATTTGACCGCACCCTGGGAGGCGGGATGGTGGAAGGCTCCCTGACTCTCATAGGAGGAAATCCGGGTATCGGAAAATCCACACTCCTGCTACAAAGCATGGGTTGCCTGGCCAAATCAGGCCAAAAGGTTCTATACATTTCAGGAGAGGAATCCCCGGCGCAAATTAAATTGCGGGCTGAGCGACTCGGCGCCCTGTCTGAAAACCTTCTCATCAGTCCGGAAATCTGCATCGAGGAAGTCCAACGCCTGATCGATAAAGTGAACCCTACGGTTCTGGTATTGGATTCCATTCAAACTTTTTTCACATCGGAATTGTCTTCCGCTCCCGGCAGTATCGGACAGGTTCGGGAAGTGGCCTTCAAAATTTTCCAGGACGTGAAAAAGCGGTCACTGGCGGCCTTTTTGATCGGCCATATCACCAAAGACGGGGCCATTGCCGGTCCAAAAGCGCTGGAGCATATTGTGGATACGGTGATATACTTCGAGGGCGATAAAGGCCATTCCTATCGCCTCCTGCGGACCATCAAAAACCGCTTCGGGCCGACGCCGGAAATCGGCGTTTTTGAAATGCGCCCGGAAGGGCTTGTGACCGTTGAGAATCCATCGGAAATTTTTCTTGCCGAACGACCCACCGACTGCCCCGGTTCTGTCATTGTTTCCAGCCTGGAAGGCAGTCGGACTCTTTTGGTTGAAGTTCAGGCGCTGGTGAGTCCGTCGTCCTCGATTGGCCTTCCCCGGCGAATGGCAACCGGATTCGATCAAAACCGCATGACCCTGATGATCGCGATCATGGAAAAGCGGCTGGGACTGCAATTCCAGGGGGAAGATATTTTTGTCAATATTGCAGGTGGAATCAAAGTGTCCGAACCCTCGATTGATCTGGGAATTGCCGCGTCCATTGCCAGCAGTTTGAAAAACCAGATGATTGACCTGCAAACGGTAATGATCGGCGAGGTGGGGTTGACAGGTGAAGTGCGGTCCGTCATGCAATTGGAACCGAGGATCATTGAGGCGGAGCGGTTGGGATTTGATCGTTGCATCGTGCCTTATACAGCTAAAAAAGGGAACTGCCTTCCAAAAAGCCGTATGGAACTTTGTTTTGTGAAGGACCTGTCCCAGGCGTTTGAAATCATTTTTGCGTCATGAGATGAGGTTGAATATACAAATGGATTGCCCCGTTTCAGGTCATCAATTGAAAAAGAGATGAAAGTTTCAGCCATCATTCCCGCCGCCGGTCAGGGAACCCGCATGGGTTCTTCCACTCCCAAACAATTCCTGTTGCTAAATGGACAACCCATTCTCCATTACACCTTGCG
>SMVB01254339.1_pt1 | contig 12138 bp, 11 predicted proteins | sample 2456461 | NCBI WGS metagenome assembly SMVB01 (sample SAMN11095934, study PRJNA526329) | marine sediment metagenome | biome: Marine sediment; feature: Surficial sediment; material: Deep marine sediment; isolation source: Hadal surficial sediment | place: Pacific Ocean | collected 2014-05 | depth...
CCGAAACAGGCAGCGCTGCAGCTATGGCTGCCGGAGCTATTGTACATTGCCTGGAAGGTACAGTGGATCAAATTTTTGTTGCTGTGGCCATTACAATTCAATGCATGCTTGGTTTGATTTGTGATCCTGTTGCAGGGTTAGTAGAAGTACCGTGTGTCGTAAGGAATGCAAGTGCGGCAGCTATAGCAAATTCATCGGCGCAGATCGCGCTGTCTGATGTTTCCGGAGTTATTCCGGTTGATGAATGCATTGAAGCAATGGGCGAAATCGGCGATAGTATGGAATCCAAGTATAAAGAAACAGCACAAGGTGGATTAGCAGCAAGCCCCACAGGAAGGCGAATTGCTAAAAAAATTCTAATTCACGACATCGAATTCATTCCCAATCAGGATGTTAATGATCTCATTGACTAAACTGTATTTCAAAACTCAATAATCAGGTTATTGACCTATTCGGAAATTATTGCTTTTGCCCGAAGCTTAAATCGCCGGCATCTCCTAAACCGGGGACAATAAACGCACGATCATTCAAACCTTCATCAATAGCACCGGTCCATAAAGAATAATCAGTTTTTAAAGATTCTTTCAGACGATCAATCCCCTGCTTTGATGCAATCAGTGAGAGTATATATAGTTTCCGTGGTATTCCGTTTTGCATAAGCTTATCTACCGTAGTCAATAAGGATTTACCGGTTGCGATCATTGGGTCAATCAATATCACAATTTTTTGTTCTATTGAGGGAGCCGCCAGATAATTAAATTGTACTTTCGGCGCTTCGCCATTTTCGCCTTCAACTCTCCAGACTCCTGCAAATCCACTGTCGGCATTGTCAAAGACGTTGAGTACACCCTGATAAAATGGTATTGCTGCACGCAAAATTGGCACTAAAATCGGTTGTTCTATGAGGAGGGGAACCTGTATGTCTGCTAACGGAGTATGTATTATTTCAGTCCTGAATTCCATTGTTTTGGACAACTCATAAGCCAAAATTTCACCCAGTCTTTCTAGGTTTCTTCTAAACCGCATCCGGTCTTTTTGAACCTGAACATCACGAATTTCTGCGAAATATTGATTTGCTATCGAATTGTGTTTTATCAGTTCAAAAACCATAGCTTAAATCTATACCAAATCATAATAATGAACTGCTCTGGTGCAAAAAAATGTATGGAGAACATTTCAAATTGTTAATAACTACTTTTGCCCAAAATAATCAATGCCAAAAACAACATGAAAGACGCCGGGGAATTGGAACTATTAAGAGAACTATGTAGCCAGTTCGGCCCATCAGGAGATGAAGGCAATATGCGTGATTTTCTTATTGATTATGTGAATCACAATAAATCAACATGGGCCAAACAACCGGAATTATTCTATGGTGATGGTTTTCAGGATTGCTTAATACTAAAGTTTGGAAACCCCCGAACAGCAGTATTTGCTCATATAGATTCTCATGGCTACACCGTAAGGTATGAAGATCAACTTGTACCAATTGGGTCTCCCCATGGTGAAAGTGGCACAAAACTGGTTGGAGCAGACCAACTCGGAGATATCGAATGTGAACTGTTGATTGATAAAAACCAATATTCACGATACAAATTTGGCCGTAGCATTCAACCGGGCACTTCCCTGGTTTTTAAATCTGAATGGAATGAAACTAAAACCACCGTTCAAAGTTGTTATATGGACAATAGATTGGGGGTGTATGCCATGTTAAAACTTGCCCAAACAATTCAAAATGGTGTTATCGTATTTTCGACATGGGAAGAACATGGTGGAGGTTCAGTGCCTTTTCTTATCAAATTTTTAAATGAAAAATGGGCAATAACTCAGGCACTTATAGCTGACATCACATGGGTAACTGAAGGTGTCCAACCCGGTAAGGGAGTAGTTATTTCAATGCGGGACAGGAATGTACCAAGACAATCATTCATTAGGAAAATTATCGATATCGTTGAAAAATCAAACATCAATTACCAGGTCGAAGTGGAGGGTGACGGCAGCAGTGATGGCAGGGAGTTGCAGCTATCGCCATACCCCATTGATTGGTGTTTTATTGGTGCTCCTGAAGATCACGTTCATTCACCAAAAGAAACGGTTCATAAATCAGACATACAATCCATGATTGAGGTTTATTCCCTATTAATGAATGTCCTTTAGTTGGTGGTTTGAGGTCATTTAATAATTATATTTGCGCCCCGTTTCGATATCCATTCTAAATTATTGATCCAATGAACCTTCACGATAAACAATTTGAAATCTATATGGATTCAACGGTTATCCAAAACCGGGTTCATGAGATTGGTTTGGAAATAAACAAAGACTATAAGGATAAGTCACCACTTTTTATTGGTGTCCTCAATGGTGCTTTTATGTTCGCGGCGGATTTGTTCAAACATCTCATTATAGATTCCGAAATATCGTTCATAAAAATGTCCTCCTATAAAGATTCCTCAAGTACCGGTGATGTCAAGCAATTGCTTGGCCTGAATGAACCAATATTTAACCGGAATGTGATTTTGCTCGAAGACATCGTTGATTCAGGAGATACGATAACGACACTGCTTGAGCTAATGTCAGGTCTTGGCCCAAAAAGTATTGAAGTTGCCTCGCTACTTGTAAAACCAAATGCTCTGAAACGCAAAATTTATATTAAATACACAGGTTTTGAGATTCCGGAAGATTTCATAGTTGGTTATGGAATGGACTATAACGGACTGGGAAGAAACCTAAATGAACTATATCAAATTAAATCTAACTGAATGAATAATATCGTCCTATTTGGGCCTCCTGGTGCTGGGAAAGGAACTCAGAGTGAATTACTCATAAATAAATACAAATTGGTTCACATATCAACAGGTGATCTTTTTCGCAAACACCTTTCTGAAGGCAGTGAATTAGGGAAACTTGCTCAGGGTTATATGGATGAAGGACATCTTGTGCCCGATGAAGTGGTAATTGGCATGGTTGAAGATAAAATTAGTTCCTCAAACAAGAGCAATGGATTTATTTTTGATGGATTTCCCAGAACAGTTCCCCAGGCAATTGCTCTGGATAATCTCCTTGAAAATCTTAATGCTCCAATAAATGCGATGTTGATGCTTGAGGTCCCTCAACAAGAATTGATTGACAGACTGATCCTTCGTGGAAAATCATCGGGTAGAGCGGATGATCAAAATCTTGAAAAGATAAACACCAGAATTAAAGTTTACGAAGAAGAAACACTCCCTGTTGCTAATTATTACCGTGAGCAAGGGAAGCTTCACCCAATCGAGGGCATCGGTTCCATTCAATCAATATTCGAGCGATTACAAAAAGCCCTCGATAATCAGTAAGTCATGGCAGGAAACTTTATTGACCATATCCGGATACGTTGCAAGTCAGGTGATGGAGGTCCCGGATCGGTGCACTTCAGAAGAGAGAAGTATGTACCTCTGGGTGGTCCGGATGGAGGTGATGGTGGCCGGGGTGGGCACATCATATTAAAAGGAAACAAACAACTCTGGACTTTACTCCACCTTAGATACAGAAAACACGTACTCACGGATAATGGCAAACCTGGTGAAGGAGGCAGGAGATCGGGTGCTCAAGGTGAGGACATCATCCTTGAAGTACCACTCGGGACAATTGTAAAAGATGAAGAAACCGGAAAAGTACTGGTAGAAATTGTTGAAAACGGCATTGAGTGTATTTTATTGGAAGGCGGCATTGGCGGTCTTGGAAACTCAAATTTTAAAACCTCTACAAATCAGGCTCCAAGGTATGCTCAACCTGGAAAAGAAGGAAAAGATGGTTGGCTCACATTTGAGCTCAAACTCCTTGCAGATGTGGGGTTGGTGGGTTTCCCAAATGCAGGAAAGTCAACGTTATTATCTGTTGTTTCAGCTGCCCGTCCCGAAATTGCAGACTACCCTTTCACCACCCTGACCCCAAATCTGGGTGTTGTATCGTATCGTGATGATCATTCTTTTGTCATGGCTGATATTCCGGGTATTATTGAAGGAGCAGCCGATGGTAAAGGACTTGGCATAAGGTTTTTACGTCACATTGAACGTAATTCCATGCTTTTGTTTTTGGTACCTGCTGATGCAAAAGATATTGCCGGAGAGTATCACACGTTGTTACGGGAATTAAAAAAATACAACCCGGAATTACTGGATAAAAAAAGACTTCTGGCAATCAGTAAATCTGATCTTCTCGACGATGAATTAAAAGAAGAAATTGCAAAAGAAACTCCTGACGATATTGAATACGAATTCATCTCTTCTATAGCCATGGAAGGAATTCAAACGTTGAAAGACAAAATATGGAAGATGATTGCTACTAATTAATTGTGTCAAAATGTCAGTAAATTATCGTTGGCAAAGAAATTGCCATAAGAAATAACAATTGAATGACCTGAGTGAAGAAGATATAATGAGTAAAAACAAACAAAAAGAGTTGGAAAAAGAGATCATAGATGGCCAGGATGAAGCTATTGATGAAAACAAATCAACGGAGGATATAGAGGATACTTTGGAAAATGAAATTCCTGAGGAAGAAGTTGAAGAATTAGATGAATTAACTAAGACTCAACAGGAGCTAACAGATTTAAAAGATAAATACCTCAGGTTATATTCTGAATTTGAAAATTTCAGGCGAAGAACAGCAAAGGAAAAATTGGATTTAATTCAAACTGCGAATGAAGGATTGCTACTATCACTTCTTTCTGTTGTTGATGATTTTGAAAGAGCAAATAATGCATATTCAAAAAATTCAAAAATATCTGATGTGAAGGAAGGTATTGATCTGATATTCAACAAGCTTCAAAATGCCCTGCAACAAAAGGGATTAAAGTCTATGGATACAAAAAAGGGTGCAGCATTTGATACAGAGTTGCACGATGCCCTGACCCAGATTCCAGCACCTTCAAAAAAACTAAAAGGGAAGATCATAGATACAATTGAGAAAGGATACTCCATTGGAGACAAAGTTATCCGTCACGCCAAAGTAGTAATAGGAAACTAATTTAATATGGCGAAAAGAGACTTCTACGATATACTCGGTATTGGAAAATCAGCTTCTGCTGATGAAATTAAAAAAGCTTACAGGAAAATTGCAATTAAATTTCATCCTGACAAAAATCCCGATAATCCTGAGGCTGAGGACAAATTTAAAGAAGCAGCTGAAGCTTATGAAATCCTTAGCAACGCAGAGAAAAAACAACGATACGATCAGTTTGGACATCAGGGTGTTGGTGGAGGTGGTGGTGGTTTCCATGGCGGCGGCAGTATGTCCATGGACGATATCTTCTCACAGTTTGGTGACGTCTTTGGCGGCCATAATCCATTCGAAAGCTTTTTTGGAGGTGGAGGTGGTTCTCGCAGAGGAACAAGAGGTACAAATCTTCGAATAAAAATTAAGCTTTCGTTGGAAGAAATTGCTTCCGGGACAGAGAAGAAAATAAAGGTAAAAAGGAAAGTTGCCGCAAGCGGGGTAACTTTTAAAACTTGTTCGACATGTAACGGAAGTGGTCAAATTAGAAAAGTTGTAAACACAATGCTTGGTCAGATGGTCTCGGCTAATACCTGTCCAATGTGCCAGGGTGGTGGTCAGATGATTGATAACCGGCCAGCCGGCGTAGGTCCAGATGGATTGGAACTTGTGGAGGAAATTATTCCCTTGAAGATTCCTGCAGGAGTTACCGACAATATGCAGCTTTCCATGACTGGGAAAGGCAATGAAGCCGCCGGTGGAGGAGCCACCGGGGATCTTTTAATATTGATTGAAGAAGCGGAGCATGAAACCCTAAAAAGAGATGGCAACAATGTTGTGTATGATCTTTATGTAAATTTTGTGGATGCCGTATTGGGTGCAAGTATTGAAGTACCAACAATAGGTGGTGCTGTAAAAATAAAATTAGAACCTGGTACCCAAAGCGGAAAAATTCTTCGATTACGAGGAAAAGGTATTAAAGACATCAATGGCTATGCCAAAGGAGATCAGCTTGTGCATGTCAATGTATGGACTCCAAAACAAATTGATAAGGCTGAAAAAGAAGCCCTGTCTAATTTAAGGGATTCGCCTAATTTTAAGCCAAATCCAGGCAAAAATGATAAGGGATTTTTCGAAAGAATTAAAGAATTCTTTTAATAAATAGGTGGTTTAAAAAGCTTTAAAAGACGTTTTTGAAAAAAAATGTCTTTTTTTTGTTTATTTCTATCTCTAAAATGTAACCCTTGAGTAGAATCTACGTAAATCAACCCATGTGGAAACGTATTGTGATGACGGGTGTTGCTATCTGTAGCGGGTTATTATCTTATGCCCAACACAGTAAGTATTTTGCGGTTGAAAACACGGGGGATTTCAAGAAAATTGTTCTTGACTACTCTTCAACTTCCGGGGTATGCTATATAAGCCCTTCAACAAAACCTGAGGCCTTCAGTATGTACGGCAATCGGGATATCGATGACTACAATCATTCTTTTAGTAAAACGCTGGTAAACAAAACGCTAAACATTGATCTTAAAATAGAAGATAAAACGAGCGATAACTTTAGCCAGTCCATTTCAGATAAAATGTTTAAAAGAGAAAAGAATGATTCTGGTGGAGCCTGGAAAATCTTTTTATCTGATGAAAAGATTTACGAGCTTAAAATGAATTTTGGAGTTGGAGACGCATACATTGATCTTTCAGGACTTCAAATTGAAAAGTTGAATGTCAGTACGGGATCTGCCGATATCAATATTGGCTATCTATCCGGAATACGTAATCAACATAGAATGGATACTTTCAATGTAAAGGTTGATCTCGGATCTGTTCAGATGAGACGGTTGAGTCTTGCAAATGCGAAGGTTATTATTGCAGAGATTGGATTTGGAGACGCCTACCTTGACCTGAGCGAAAAACCCAAAGAATCAAGTTATATTGACGCGAGCGTTGGAGTTGGTAACCTTGTGGTAGTTGTTCCAAGAACCGGGACTGGCATCAAAATCATGGTCAACAGTTCCATGTTATGCCAGGTAAAATTATCTAAGTCTTTCAGGGAAGATTCTCCTGATGTTTTTATCAATGAATTTTACGAAGAAGGAGGCGAAAATCAATTGGTCTTTAATGTTGATGTTTCTCTTGGAACAATCCAGTTCAAAGAGAAAAAATAGCTCACGCCCTTATCCCGTTTAGCTAAGGCTAAAACCTTTCATCCTTACAAGTTTACTAATGTTTTCTGCATGAGCTAAATTGAGCCAGAATTTTTGTTAGATTCACATTTCAAAAAAAAATTTAGCGTGGATATACTTAAAATAGAGGGTATTACAAAAAACTACAGCCAGCACAGAGCACTGTCAAATATCTCTTTGAATGTCCCTGAAAAAAGCATTTACGGCTTACTTGGTCCGAATGGTGCCGGTAAGACTACCCTGATCCGGATAATAAACCAAATTATCAATGCTGATGAAGGCAGCATATATATTGATGGAGAAAAACTAAAACCAGATCATATCGAAATCATTGGATATCTTCCTGAAGAGCGAGGTCTTTATAAAAAGATGGAGGTTGGGGAGCAATTAATGTACTTTGCCCAGCTTAAAGGACTGTCCAGTAAGGAAAGCAAAAAACGAATAAAGGAATGGCTTACAAAATTTGAAATTCTTGATTGGTGGAGGAAGAAACTGGAAGACTTGTCGAAGGGTATGGCACAGAAAATTCAGTTTATATCTACCGTATTGCACAATCCCAAACTTATAATTTTGGATGAGCCTTTTAGTGGTTTTGATCCGATCAATGCGAATCTTATTAAAAATGAAATCCTTGAGTTACGTGAAAATGGGGCAACAATTATCTTTTCAACGCACAGAATGGAATCTGTGGAGGAGCTTTGCGATCATATTGCCCTGATAAACAAATCTGAAAAAATTATTGAAGGTACTAAAAAAGAAATAAAAACCAAGTTTAAAACAAATACCTATTATTTGGAGTATGAAGGTACTATCTCTTCATCTCAGAATTATAAAGTATTCGGGACAGAAATAACAGAAGAAGGATATAATAAATCCAAGATTGAGATTTCTAATGGATTGTCCACAAACGAACTTCTATCAGGATTGATGGATAACATTGAGATCAAAGGATTTACAGAAAACATCCCCTCAATGAATGACATCTTTATCAAATTAGTAAAAGAAGACAACAATGAATAAAATATTTTTGGTTATCAAGCGTGAATACCTTAGCAGGGTTAAAAAGAAGTCATTTCTTCTTTCAACAATATTAACGCCCTTATTGATACCCCTGCTTCTTGGTGGCATATTTTATATAGCTGAAAGAGATAATGAAAATGAAGTTAAAGACGTCATTGAAATCCTGGATGAATCGAAGCAGATTAAGTTTCCTGAATCGTCAAGATATGAATACGTATATGTTGATAATAGTGCTGAGTTTGCAAAAAAAGTCTTTCAGGAAAGCGAACACATGGCCCTGCTCCACATACCAAAGATTGACATTAACGATCCTCAGGGAATAATACTCTATGCAAAATCAAGCCTGAGTATTTCAACATCCAGAGATATTGAAAGAAGTATTGAAAAAGCCATAGAGAGGATTAAACTTCAGAATTCAGGAATTGAGGAAGAAGTTATTGCGAATCTTCGATCGAATATCACCATGCGTTCTGTTAATCTCTCAGAATCAGGAGAAGAATCAGAAAACAGTGCTATCCTAACATTCGGAATTGGATATTTTAATGGTTTTTTGATTTACATGATGATATTTATCTATGGAGCTCAAATTTTACAAGGGGTACTGGAAGAAAAAACAAGCCGTGTAGTTGAGGTATTGATTTCTTCTGTAAAACCATACTACCTGCTTATGGGTAAAGTGATTGGAATAGCAGCAGTTGGATTTACACAACTCCTGATTTGGGCTGTTCTTGTATCAGTATTATCTATGGGTGTTTTCAGTTATTTTGGTCTGTCCAGTCCTTCTGAAATAGCTCTTGATTCAGTTGTAGGAAATGTTGAGTCTGCAGAAGTGGCAATGAATAGTCCCGAAGTAGAGCAATTTATGAAAATGTTCTGGAGTATTCCATTTGGTATGATTGCATTCACCTTTATCTTCTATTTCATTGGTGGGTATTTACTATATGGAGCGTTGTTTGCTGCAGTGGGATCAGCGGTTGATACTCCAGCAGATGCGCAGCAATTTATGTTTCCAATAACCATTCCCATTATCATATCATTTGTAGGATTGTCTGTTTTTATATTGGAGGATCCAAACAGCACCGCTAGTTTCTGGTTCTCGGTGATCCCTTTTACCTCACCAATAGCTATGATGGGAAGAGTAGCCTTTGGTGTCCCCACGTGGGAGTTGATTTTATCCATGGTTTTATTGATTATTGGTTTTATGGGTACAATCTGGCTTGCTTCAAGAATCTACCGGATTGGTATTCTTACACACGGAACCAAAGTTTCGTATAAAGTACTAGCCAAATGGATTATGACGAAAAACTAAGATTCTAAAATTGGCATAAAAAGCACGGATGATTGGGGCTCGATCCTTTTTTCCTTAATTTGTGGGTTGAATCTGTAACTCAAGATGGCAAACCCCATTCGATCAGAAGTCCTCAATATTTATCAAAACAAGTCCTATCTAAGATGGGTTGTGCTTGCGATTTCGGTTCTGATTGGATTTGGTTCAATCTACTATACAAACGTGTTGGTCGATCAGCTTGAACAACGTGAAAAGAGGCAGATTGAGCTATACGCACGTACACTGGAATACACAATCAATGAACCCTTTCTAAATGATATTAATTTTATTACTGAAGAGATCCTTTTCCGAAATACATCCATTCCAACTATCCTGGTATCAGAAGATGGATCAATCGTAACATTTCGAAATATTGATGTGGACTCAACTTTGTCAGATGTAAGGTTCGATCAATTCCTGGAAAAAGAGCTTGAGGTTATGAAAAATACCTATGACCCAATCGAAGTAATCATCAGGGATCCTGAAACAAATGCAATTGATGACACACAATACATTTACTACCGAAATTCCTTTTTGCTTACTCAGTTGATTTACTACCCGTACGTGCAGCTAAGTGTGATTGCTTTATTTGCATTTATTGCTTACCTGGCTTTCAATTACTCCAAAACAGCGGAGCAAAATCGAGTTTGGGTTGGCCTCGCAAAAGAAACAGCACATCAACTAGGTACCCCTATTTCCTCACTTATTGCCTGGATGGAATACCTGAAGGCCGATGAATCATTTAAGGATAAAAGAGTGATCGAAGAGCTCGACAAAGACATTGCCAAATTACACCTGATCACCGAACGTTTTTCGAGCATTGGTTCGATACCAATATTGAAAGAAGAAAACATAATAGAAGTCATTAAAAACAGCATTAGTTATTTGAGATCTAGAGTCTCTACCAAAGTTGAAATTAATGTGCACACAATGTCTGATCGAATAACGGCAAACATAAATGCTCCTTTATTTGAATGGGTAATTGAAAATTTAGTAAAAAATGCAGTTGATGCCATGACAGGAGAAGGAAAACTTACCATCAAAATCGTTGAAGGTAGCGAATGGCGGGTATTTATTGATGTAATTGACGATGGGAAAGGCATTCCAAATAACAAACTGAAACAAGTGTTTAGTCCCGGGTTTACAACCAAAAAACGCGGATGGGGACTGGGCCTGGCGTTAGCAAAACGTATCATCGAAAATTATCACAGTGGCCGGATATTTGTAAAATTTTCTGAGGTAGACAGAGGTACAATTTTCCGAATAATTCTGCACCGCGAAAAACTTTAGAATCCTCTTTCAAATAATCTTGAAAGGTTTTTGCATTAAGTCCGATTCGACCTACCTTTGCGCTTCGAAATTATAGAGGATTTTCAATAAACAAATATGGCAAGAACTGGTAAGGTTATACAGGTAATTGGACCCGTTGTAGATGTTGCATTTTATAACGATAATGAGCTTCCTAGTATTCTGGATTCGTTAAAAGTAACAAAACCAAATGGAGATGTGATTGTACTTGAAGTGCAGCAACATTTGGGAGAAGACAGGGTAAGGACTGTTGCAATGGATGCTACAGAAGGGCTGGTTCGTGGCACTGAAGTAATTGATACAGGAAGCCAGATTCAAATGCCTACAGGCGATGAAATAAAAGGCCGGTTGTTTAATGTAATTGGAGATGCGATTGACGGATTGGGAGAAGTTAAAACAAAAACAAGTCTCCCAATACATAGGGATGCTCCAAAATTTGAGGAGCTCTCAACCTCATCAGAGGTATTATTTACCGGTATAAAGGTGATTGACCTGATTGAACCCTATGTAAAAGGGGGAAAAATTGGATTGTTTGGTGGTGCCGGTGTTGGCAAGACCGTAATTATCATGGAGCTGATCAACAATATTGCGAAAACATACTCCGGTATGTCAGTATTTGCCGGTGTTGGTGAACGTACCAGGGAAGGAAATGATCTTCTTCGGGAAATGATTGAATCAGGTGTAATCCGGTACGGAGAAGAATTTACAAAATCATTAAAGGAAGGAAACTGGGAACTTGAGAAAGTTGATAAGAAAGAACTTGCAAAATCTCAAGCTACTTTGGTTTTCGGTCAGATGAATGAACCTCCCGGAGCACGTGCACGAGTTGCATTGTCTGGATTAACCATTGCCGAGTACTTCCGCGATGGAGACGGACAAGGAAAAGGAAATGATATTCTATTCTTTATCGACAACATATTCCGGTTTACTCAAGCTGGTTCAGAGGTTTCTGCACTTCTTGGCAGAATGCCTTCAGCGGTTGGATACCAGCCAACCCTGGCAACTGAGATGGGTGCTATGCAAGAGAGAATTACATCTACCAAAAGAGGATCAATCACATCGGTACAGGCGGTATATGTCCCGGCAGATGATTTAACTGACCCAGCTCCTGCAACTACATTTACTCACCTTGATGCAAAAACTGTATTGTCAAGGAAGATTTCTGAACTTGGTATTTACCCGGCTGTGGATCCGCTGGATTCAACATCTCGAATACTTTCTGTTGAGATAGTTGGTGAAGAGCATTACAATTGCGCACAACGTGTAATCGAAATTTTACAACGATATAAAGAACTTCAGGATATCATTGCTATTCTTGGAATGGATGAA
>SMVB01124980.1_pt1 | contig 12135 bp, 12 predicted proteins | sample 2456461 | NCBI WGS metagenome assembly SMVB01 (sample SAMN11095934, study PRJNA526329) | marine sediment metagenome | biome: Marine sediment; feature: Surficial sediment; material: Deep marine sediment; isolation source: Hadal surficial sediment | place: Pacific Ocean | collected 2014-05 | depth...
AGCATTCCGATCTCGCCGGCACCGCACATGACGCCGCTGTAAAGTTGATCATTGATGATAACACCCATGCCCAGACCGGTACCTATGGAGAGTCCTACAAAGTTATGATACTTTACACCTTTGCCAAACCTTTTTTCACCTAGTGCGAAACAATTTGCATCGTTGTTCAGCGAAACGGCCACTTTATATTTATCCTCGAGTATTTGTTGCAGAGGCACTTCTCGCCATGCAGGAATATTCTGAATATCGTAAATGATACCACTCACGGGATCAAGAATTCCGGGCACACCAATACCTATGCCTTTTACTTCGGAAGTAAATATTGAATCGATCGATCGCTGCAAGACAGCCAATAATTCCGATTCACTGTGAGCAATATCCACGGTATGGCTGGTTTTGGCAATTATCGAACCGCTTTTAACCCGCCCTATATTAAAACTAGTCCCTCCCAAATCGATCCCTAGATATTCCTGACTCATAGTTTCGATTTCTTTTTTAGTCTGATCGTACTGTTGTTCACAAGAGGTTTGGCCCAAAAACCGATGGATAGAATAAATAGTAAAGGAATAAGTAAGAACATCATCCCAATTTTTAAACTAAAGAGATCTCCTATAAATCCTACGATCAGTGGCATAACAGCCCCTCCGGCGATTCCTGTGCATAAAATTCCCGATAAAGAACCATGTTGTGATCTTACCGAGTTGAGTCCCAATGAAAAAATAATGGACCACATAACAGATATAAAGAATCCCAGCATTGGGAACGCGATGAGTGCCACTTCCGCAGAGCCAAAGATCGCTACGATCAAACAGACCATGGTTGCCGTAGCTGCACCGATCAGCAATTTTCTGCTATCCATGATCTTCAATAAGATCAATCCCAGCAGGCATCCGGCAGTTAACATCGCCCAAAAATAAGCCACTGTATTGGCGCCTGTGGTTTGAGGATCATAACCATGATATTGATTGAGAAATTGGGAGATCCAGTTGCCAATACCTTGTTCGGTACCCACATAGCAAAAGATTCCGACGAAATATAGAAGGGTCCATTTATTTTTTAAAAGCTGCAAATAAGAATTGTAATCACCGGATTTTTCAATTTCTTTTTTCTGATATTTTGGATACTTCGTCAATCTGACGATCAATAGTAATAACAGCGCCAGGAATGAGAATACAACATAGAGGGATACCCACGGAAGATCTGTCGGAACCAAACTTCGCAGCAAATTGGCTATACTTTTTTGGGAATCTGTATCATTGACCAGATAGATATACAAATAAGGGCTGGCAAAGGAGGCTGATCCAAATACCAATTGAGCCAATACTGAATTAAAGGCAAAATGCTCTTCACCTCCCGCGGCGCGTAACATAGGATTTATAACCACTTGCAAGACTGCCATACAGCATCCGAGGCAAAACAGCGTAAGGCTAAAAACCAGGTAACCGGGAAAAATAGTAAATACGATGCTGACTGCGGTCATCGTAAGAAAGGAAACAGATAGCAATGTCCTATCGCTGTATTTTTCAGAAAGGAATCCGGCAGGGATTGACATCACCCCGTAGGCGATAAAAAATGAAAAAGGCAGGAGTCCGGTGAGTGCTAAACTCAGGTCAAAGCTCTCCTTGACATCTACAATTATTGAATTGAGAATATTCGTAATGAAGGAAATGGCAAAGAATACCACCATCACCAATAAAACTATATGGTAGTACTTTTTTGAAGGAATCGAGTTAGTCATTCAGTTTATCTTTTAGAAAAACTCACTTAGGAGTATTCATAAAAGTACTAAAAGATATGATTAATGAATAAATTATAGAATAAGAGAATATAATATTGAATCAAGACCTGGTCTGTTTGCCGTTGTTTTTAGTTTAGGTCGTTTTGATCTTTATCTTTTGGTTTAGCACGTGAAGCTCCAATGGCCACCCCTACCGCCATACCAACGGCTAGTCCCATACCGATATTATCCATAGCGGCTCCGATAGCAATGCCTATAACCATTCCAAACACCATCCATTCTCCCAGAGTTTTATTTTTCATCTAATTATTTCCTTTTTATTTTATTAGTATGGGTTTCCAGCTTTTGTTACAATGGAATAGCTACGATCTTCAAGATGTTAAATGCTAATAACTTAGGCTTCCATTTTCCATTAATGATATGATAATTTGTATCTTAGGGAGTGAAAATAAGTTTTATTATAACTGAGTTTTCAATAAGATGAATTGTATCAAAAAATGGCACAATCATGAAATCAACGGTTACATACACTAGTTATTTATTCGGAATTGTAATAGTGGGATTCCTATGTTTGGGTACCTCTTTAAACGCCCAAAAGTCGTATACGGAATACAAAGGAAAAGTGATGGATATCGACACAAGGGAACCTTTGGTATTTGTGAACTTGATGGTAAAAAGTACGAATGTAAGTACGATCTCCAACACCGAAGGCGAATTCATATTGAAAGTAACTAATTCGATGAACGATGAGACCGTTGTGGTCTCGTTGCTTGGTTACAATCAGCATGAGTTGAAGCTTAGAATCCTGGCCGGAGGTAACGGAGATATATTTTTATCAAAAAGGATAACCCAATTGAGCGAAGTTAATCTGACCGCTTTTAAGAGTGCGGCAGCCCTTGTAAGAAAAGTGTTCGCCGATAAGTTTAATAACACCCTCGATCAATCTGTTTTAATGACTGCTTTTTACCGGGAAACCATCAAAAAGAGAAATCGGAATGTATCTTTGACCGAAGCGGTCGTCTATGTGTATAAACAACCGTACTCTTCTGCCAGAAAGGATATGATAACCCTTCACAAAGCGAGAAAAAATACCGATTACAGGCGATTGGATACCGTTACTTTAAAGTTGCAGGGAGGGCCGTTCTCTGCGGTATATGTGGATATAATGAAGTATCCCGAATATATTTTTACCGATACTACCTTAGGCTTATATAATTTTACCTTCGACATGCCTTCTACCGTGAATGACCGACCCGTATATGTCGTAAAATTCAAGCAGAAAAAAGCGGTTTTTGGCCCCGGATACCAGGGTAAATTGTATATAGAAGCCGAATCACTTGCTCTGGTGAGTGCAACTTATGCATTGAATATCGTTGATAGCAAGATGGCTAGTGAATTATTTGTGCGTAAGAAGCCACGTGACGTCGATGTGACTGTATTGCAGGCGGCCTATCGTGTGGACTATCGCGAAAAGGATGGAAAATGGTACTATGGCTATGGAAGTGTCCAGCTCGCATTCAAAGTGAATAAAAAACGTAAACTATTCAATTCGGTATATACGCTCTCCAGTGAAATGGCGGTAACCGATTGGTACATTAATAAAGCCGGATTTAAGCCGAAGCCAAAGGATAGATTGAGGCCTACAGTAATTATCGCCGATGCCATATCCGGGTTTTCCGACCCTGACTTCTGGGGCCCGTTTAATGTCATAGAACCCGAAAAGTCCATCCAGTCTGCTATCGATAAGATAAGACGGAAAATAAAGCGGGCAAACCGCTAATCTTGAATGATCTCCTTCGCAGGTTTCCGGGTATAAAAAAAAGGCTCTTTTGAAAAAAAGAACCTTTTCACTTTTAAAATATCATAATTGAGAAAACTAATTTTCGTCTTCACTTGTTTCCAGCGCAATGATACTTTTCCCGGCAGGGTTGAGGATCGTATTTTGTTTTAAATTCAAGTGACCTCCGGAGTTGATCAACAATATGGTAGAGATCTCGCTGGCATTGTCGAAGTTATTTTCGGCTACCAAAAATACTCTAAGGTTTCTGTTACTCGCCAATTCCAACGGTAATTTACCCGAAAGGTTATTGTCAAAGACATTGAACACTTCGAGGTTTGTTAAAAGGTTGATCTCACTTGGAAGATCCCCACTTAGCCTGTTACTGCTAAGGTGGAGTTGTTTCAGATGAGTTAGAGAGCAAATGCTGTTCGGAATTGCACCACTCAGGTAATTTCCGTTCAACGCCAGCACTTCCAGGTTCTTCAAAGCCCCAATCGCGAAGGGAATTTCTCCGGTTAAATTATTAAAGGATAATTCCAATACTTTCAGTTTGGTTAGGTCGCTTAATGAAGCAGGTAAAGAACCGGTCAAATTATTGAACAACATTCTGATTTCTGTAACATGACCGTTTTTCACGGTAACACCGGGCCAATTTGATACTTCCTGGTTGAGATCCCATTTTTGGTTCCAGTTGTCTCCAGCTGTGGTTGTGTAAAGATCTACAAGCGCAGCCGATTCAATTTCAGAAATTTGTGCGAGCAAAGATAAGTTGAAGATGAGGGCAAAAAGGATAATTAGTCGTCTTTTCATTGTTGTGAGATTAAGTAAATTCCTACAAATAATGAATAAATTAACAATATAAAAGATTAACTACCAAATATATTCGACAAACTACACTCTTAGTGATCAGTATTTTCCTACTAAATCGTGTAAAAATGGAATATGAACCTCGTGTGTCCCTTTGAAAACAACAATTTTCAACCGCTCGCCAAAAAGTTTGTTCCCTTGTAAAGTTTCTTCGGTTATTCTCGCCTCCGTAATATATTGATCCTTATCCCCATAGAGATAGGTCACCCCGGTCTTCTTTTGGAGGTAATCGAAGTCTTGCGGAACTAATTCCTTCGGAATCCCACCACTATGTAAAACCAATTCGTCACATTGTATCTCACGACTCGCCATCCACCGTGTAGCGATAGAAACACCTTGTGAATATCCCAAAATAATAAATCGGGTTAGGGGCGAAGGCTTTTCCGCCTTCCAAACGGCATCCACGTATGCCAACATATTTTTTGTCTCTGCTTTTGTATTCTCCCTGGTAAGCCAGGATGAGCCTACGTGGGTATAATCGACTCCCTGGTAGTATTTAGACTGGGCCTGTGGCGCGATTATGTAGTTTTCTTCAGCGTCCAGTTCCTTAAAGTAACTGATGAAATACCGACTTAAATATCCCATTCCATGGAAAACCAACCATATATTTTTGGTTTTATGCCCTATTTCATTCAGGGTTGAGTAGGTATTATGTGTAGTATAGGTAACTTTTTTTTCTAAAACTATTTTATCTTGCATTTCGTATTTTTACAAATGTAATTTATTGATATGAGCTATTCCAAAGAAATGATCCTCCAACAATGCAATGCTCTTTGTAAAAATACATTGATGGAGACTCTGGATATCCAATTCATCGATTTCACGGAGGATTCCCTCACGGCTCGAATGCCCGTGACTTCAAAGGTGCATCAGCCTGATGGGGTATTACATGGTGGAGCTTCTGTAGCCCTGGCGGAAAGCGTGGGAAGTGCAGCTGCCATTGTCTTTATGGATGCTGAAAAGGTGGATGTGAGGGGTATCGAAATAGCCGCTAATCATGTGAAAGTGGTTCTGGAAGGATTCGTATATGCCAAAGCTACTATTCTGCATAAGGGCAGGACCACCCAACTTTGGCAAATAAGGATAGTGAATGATAAGGACGAATTGGTATCTTTGGCAAAACTCACTACCATCTCACTGCCCAAAAAGTGATATCGAAATGAACGACCTACTTAAAAAGACCCAAGCCCACTACCGAAGCAAATCACCTTTTGTTGTGTATGCCTTTCCCAACAGTGAAAGCGCAATAGGCCTCTTTCAGAAAAACAAAAAGACCTACATTTCCGAGGACTATTCAGAAAAAGGGTTTGTATTCGCCCCTTTTGCAGAAGGAGATACTCTTATCATTCCGGAAAATGAAACAGAGCAGATCATCGTAAAGCTTTCAGAAAAAACAATTGAGCGGCATGTTATATCGCCCGAAGTGAATTCTTCAGAAAAAGACACCTACCGGTCTCTGGTTGAAACAGCCATTAATTTTATTGAACAAGGGAAGGCTTCTAAGGTCGTTACTTCCCGCGTACAGCAAGTGAAGCTTGGGAATTTCGATCTTTCAGAAATAATAAACAGGCTCTTGGGACTGTATAAAACTGCGTTTCGATATGTTTGGTATCACCCGAAAACCGGTTTATGGTGTGGAGCAAGCCCTGAAGTACTAATCAGGATTAACGGTAAAGAGTTTAGCACTATGGCGTTGGCCGGCACAAAAAAATATGAAGAAAATCGCGAACCCAGATGGACAAGCAAGGAAATTGATGAGCAAAAATATGTGGCAGATGCCATAGCGACTAAATTACATGCCGCGGCATCTATTGTGAAAGTCTCTAAAATTAAAAACCATAGAGCGGGCTCACTGATGCATTTACGTACAGATTTTACAGGCGTATTTAAAAAAGGAGGGAACAACCTGGCCTTATTGACCAAGGCACTGCATCCCACACCGGCCGTTTGCGGGACGCCACAAAAAGCGGCCAAAGAATTTATTCTCAGAAACGAGAACTATGATCGTGAATATTATACAGGATTTTTAGGGCCTGTGAGTGGTTTGAAAGATCGTTCAGATCTATATGTAAATCTGCGCTGTATGAAAATAGGCATTGGAACTGCCCATTTGTACGTTGGTGGTGGAATTACCGAAGCATCTCAGCCTACGGAAGAGTGGGAGGAGACTCTTGACAAACTGCAAACGATGATACAGGTGTTGGCTCCGTTAATTTAATATTGACCATTAACTGTTGACAATTACGTACTGCCTGCTGCTTAATGCCCGGAGCCCATTACCCAATACCCGTTATCTATTGCCTATTGCCTATTGACTTTGTACCTTTGTACAGATGAACTTCTCGAAGAAAATCCTTGCCCAAACCGTCACACAATTATGTATTGCCAAAGAGATCGGCCACGTTGTTATATCTCCCGGTTCCCGTAATGCCCCACTGATCATAGGGTTTACAGAGCATCCCTACTTTAATGATTACAGCATAGTGGACGAGCGTTGTGCAGCGTTTTTCGCTGTAGGAATGGCGAAGCAACTCGGAAAGCCTGTGGCCCTGGTTTGTACTTCAGGTTCGGCTTTATTGAATTATTATCCGGCTGTCGCCGAAGCTTTCTATAGCGATATCCCACTGGTGGTTATATCGGCAGACAGGCCGGCACATTTGATAGATATAGGGGATGGGCAGACCATACGGCAAGAAAATGTGTTCGCCGGGCATATTTTGTATTCGGCTAATTGTAGAGAAGGCGCGAAACATCAGGATTTCAATGAATCCGAAATCAATTCCGCCCTCAATACAGCCATCGAGCATAACGGCCCTGTTCATATTAATATTCCTTTTTCTGAACCTTTGTATGAAATGACCGATGTATCAGTAACACCTAAGAATGTGGCAGCGATCCTTGCCTATGATACGAGTAATTCATCGAACGACATCCTGACCGATATGATCACTTCTGAAATTGATTCCGAAGCATTACTTTCTTTTAAGGATAATTGGGATACTGCAAAACGGAAAATGATCCTGGTAGGGACACTTCCTCCCAACAGCATCGAACAAAAATACATAGATGTTTTAGCCGAAGACGAGAGCGTGATCGTTTTGACCGAAACTACTTCCAACCTGTACCATGAATACTTTTTCCCCGCGATCGATCAGTTGATCGCACCCTTGGATGAGAAGGAATCTAAAAAGCTACAACCGGACCTGTTACTGACTTTTGGCGGGATGATCGTCTCCAAGAAGATCAAAACTTTTTTACGCGATTATCCACCCGGATCTCACTACCATATTGACCCTAAAAAAGCATTGGACACCTTCTTTGTCCTGACCTCCCATTTGCAGACACAGATCAGCATATTTTTAAATTGGCTAACTATTGATTATAAGCAGGTTAAAAGCCATTATCGAAAGGAATGGTTAATTATTAAAGAACATCGTTTGCAACGACATTCCCTTTATGAAGGACAAATCCCTTTCAGTGATTTTAAGGTGTTTTCTGAGGTGTTTGAAAACCTTCCCCAAAACATACAACTACAGCTCTCGAATAGCACTGCCATACGTTATGCACAACTCTTCCATCTACACCGAAATATCGGTGTATTTTGCAATCGGGGGACCAGCGGTATCGATGGTAGTACAAGTACCGCAATTGGCGCGGCCGTAGTCTCAAAATTACCCACTGTCCTTATCACAGGCGACCTGAGTTTCCTGTACGACAGCAATGCGCTTTGGAATAATTATATTCCGAAGCATTTTAAAATAATAATTATCAATAATAGCGGTGGTGGGATCTTCAGAATATTACCGGGAGCAAAGGATATGAGTAATTTCAAGCGCTTCTTTGAAACAAGGCACGGACTTACGGCAGAGCATCTTTGTAAGATGTACGATCTTGATTATCTATCTGTGAATAACGCCGGATCACTCGAAGGTGCTTTGACCGAATTCTTTAAAAGTTCTGAAAAGCCAAAACTGTTGGAGATCTTTACTCCTGCTGAAGTGAACGACACGGTATTATTGGAATATTTCGATTTTATAAAATAATAGCATACCTAATATTGTACCTTTGCCGAATTATGCTACAATTAGGAAAATTTCAAGAACTCACCATCCTCCGCGAGACAGATCCGGGGTTGTTTTTAGGCGATACCGAAGACAATGAGGTCTTGCTTCCACATCGTTATAAACCGGAAGATTACAAAATTGGAGACACTCTCATTGCGTTTCTGTATTTGGACAACGAAGAACGCCCGATCGCCACAACAGACGAGCCATTTATCTCACTTAATGAATTTGCCTATTTGCATTGTAGCGCGGTCACCAAACACGGAGCTTTTATGGATTGGGGACTGGTAAAACAGCTGTTCGTGCCATTCAAGGAGCAGGCCCGTCCCATGAACAAGGGCAAATGGTACATAGTGTATCTCTATTTGGATGAGCAAACCAATCGGCTTGTGGGCTCGAGTAAAACCAATAAGTTTCTGAGCAATGAATCGGTTGATATCGCCAAATATGATGAGGTGGATATTTTGGTGTCTCATATCACCGACAAAGGAGCGAATGCTATTATCAACGGAAAATACAAAGGTCTGATCTATCTTGAAGATATATTTGAAGACATACGTACCGGTGATAAGATGAAGGCATTTGTTAAAAAAATTAGACCGGATAAGAAGATAGACCTGGTGTTACACGCGGAAGGCTATCGAAGTATTGAGCCTAACGCCAATTTTCTCATGGACGAGTTAAAAGCGGCAGGTGGATTTCTTCCTTTCCACGATAAGACCGACCCCGAAACGATTAAAAATGAATTGGGGCTCAGTAAAAAAAGCTTCAAAAAAGCAATTGGGAGTTTGTATAAGGACAAACAGATCGTTATCACCAAAGATGGTATAGAAAAGAAATAATTATTTATTTCTGCGAGCAGGATAATACCCGGAAGGCGAACAGAAATAGATACTCCTCATTTCTCTATATGCTATGTTTTTTATGCCATATCTGGAAGTTCCATCAAAGGAATTACTGCCATTCACAAAAAATGAAAATCCGAATTCTTTTTGGTCCAATACAGGCAAGTTGATAGGAGAATAATCCAACATTTTCCTTTCTTTTTCCAGGACCGAGGCCATGTCCACCGCTTGCCAGTAATTTTTTGCCGTCACTTTGGCAAAATCTGAAATACGCTTCTTTTGAAAGGAGGGTGTCTCTACAAAATCCATGTCGAGAGTACTTATTTCCAGCATATCAGGAAGGCTCTCGCTATCAATCGTAAAATAACGGGTATCAAAATCGAATTGCCCGACAGCCAATGCGGGTAGAAAAATAAGTATATAAGGCAGAAGCTTCATGAATTCAAATATATCAAAATTCGGGCCAGCTCGGTTTACTTATTATAAATTTAACTTTTTAGAAGTATCCTTGGGCACCGCTTCTTTGTGTACGGTTATGCTAATCGCTTTAAGGCGTGTGTAGGCCTCACTAAAATAAACATAGCCACCATTTGCGTTACGATTCTCGTCGGTTCCCCAACTGTTCTTCACTTTGTAATATTTAGTGCCGTTCTGATCCCGTAACATGCCGGTAATGTGCATCAGATGATCGTCTGTTGTAGTGAAATTTTCAAATTCTTCCTGGCGGTATTGTTGGGTGATCTTCATCTCGGGATAGACTCCTTGAAGTGCCTTTATATTGTTTACCGAAAACTTCGGAATAACGGCCACCCCATCTTTCGATGAGAAAGTGCGTTCACTCACGTCACAATCCAACTCGACTGTATATCCATTCTCCAATGCATTATCTATAGCAGAGATCAGTTCGTCAAGTGGAACATTATAAAAACTTTCGTAGCTCCAGTTATCCGGAATATTCAGTATGAATTCGGAATAGAAAGGCGCATGGGTAAAAGAAGTGATGGTAATATAGTCCCCGGGAACGATCTTCAGCATATCTCTAAAGGATAGTGGAGTGTAGACCTTCCCTTCAAAACTGAACGAAGTGGTATTCTCTCCAATATAAGTGGTCAATACCGCGTCCACCGCTTGTTTCCATTTCTTGCTCAATTTCCGGCCGGGATTGTCAACATAGGTTTCCAGCATAGCATTAATTACCGCGACCATTTCAGCATGGTTATGAACGGTTTCATTTACAAACAACCCGCTGTACACTTCCTGTGGTACCAGGCCATATTCGGCTACCGAGTTCATCACGTCATGGGCCAATCCGCCTTCGCCGAATTGCGCTTTGCCTTGGCGCATCACGTAATTATCGGCCTTTTTAGGGTAGGTATTGCGTACCGTGTACATTTCAGAAAGATCAATTTGCCTTCCCGTGAGGCGTATTATTTCCGATTCAAGAAAAGATGTGCTGGAAAAACTCCAGCAAGTTCCGGTGCGTCCCTGACTGATCACAGGTGTGGCCTCGAGATCGATAACCGTTGTAAATACATAGGGTTCCTGGCCAACAGCGGTAGCAGAAAGAAAAAGTATTGGGAAGAGAAAATATAGGTTGCGCATAATAGTATGTTTTTATTTCGTAATTTTTAGTTCCAATTCTCTGGTTTTCTTCTATAAACTATCAACCTCAAACCATAAACTATTTTTATCTTTGTGCTAAAATAATGAATATGAATTCACCCAACTGGAAAACTGCCAAAGAATATTCAGATATAACATATAAAAAAAGTGAGGGAGTTGCAAGAATTGCCTTTAACCGGCCGGAAGTACGCAACGCGTTTCGCCCAAAAACCACCAGCCAATTGTTAGATGCATTTCGAGATGCTCAGGAAGACACCGGCATAGGCGTGGTATTATTTTCCGGGGAAGGGCCCTCACCAAAGGATGGAGTCTATAGTTTTTGCAGTGGTGGCGATCAAAAAGCTCGTGGACATCAGGGATATGTAGGGGAAGATGGTTATCACCGTTTGAATATACTCGACGTGCAACGCCTTATCCGTTTTATGCCCAAGGTTGTGATCTGTGTTGTCCCGGGTTGGGCAGTTGGAGGGGGTCACAGTTTGCATGTGGTGTGTGATATGACCCTTGCGAGTAAAGAACACGCTATCTTTAAGCAAACCGATGCCGATGTAAGCAGCTTCGATGGTGGCTACGGAAGTGCTTATTTAGCTAAAATGGTAGGCCAGAAGAAGGCAAGGGAGATATTTTTCCTCGGAAGAAATTACAGCGCCCGGGAAGCTTTTGATATGGGGATGGTCAATGCGGTTGTTCCACACAAAGAGTTGGAACAAACGGCATATGATTGGGCTCAGGAAATCTTGACGAAATCCCCGACCTCTATAAAAATGCTAAAATTTGCCATGAACCTAACTGACGATGGTATGGTAGGACAGCAGGTCTTTGCAGGGGAGGCTACCAGATTAGTATATATGACCGACGAGGCCAAAGAGGGCCGCGATGCCTTTTTAGAAAAACGGAAACCAAATTTTGATAAAAAATGGTTGCCGTAGGATGATACTTACAAGGTCGAAATTACTTATTCAGTGATTGTGATCAAATCTGCGTTTTGAATCCATAATTGGGCTATTAATGAATAAAAAATGGGTTAAATTCTCCTGTTCAAGACCTATAATTTTGCGAAATTCACAATTTTGTTCTCGATTCAAGGGCTAAAAATTCCATATCTATATAAACTTCTACTGTTATTTGTTAATTTATCAATAAGTAGTAAGTATTTATACTTTTCGTTTACTTCCTTGAAAAAAATACTGAATTTTATCGGTCAATTTAGGAACTATG
>SMVB01135115.1_pt1 | contig 12135 bp, 7 predicted proteins | sample 2456461 | NCBI WGS metagenome assembly SMVB01 (sample SAMN11095934, study PRJNA526329) | marine sediment metagenome | biome: Marine sediment; feature: Surficial sediment; material: Deep marine sediment; isolation source: Hadal surficial sediment | place: Pacific Ocean | collected 2014-05 | depth 0-1...
ACCAGCGGTAGTGCGAGAACGCTTTGTTGGCTTCCGCCATTCGATGAGTGTCTTCTTTCTTCTTTACTGCCGATCCGCGATTTTCCGCAGCATCGATTAATTCGTGTGCAAGGCGATGAGCCATCGATTTTTCGCTGCGCTTGCGAGCAGCATCGATTACCCAACGCATTGCCAACGTCTGACGACGAACAGTACGGACTTCGACCGGCACCTGGTAAGTCGCACCGCCAACACGGCGCGATTTTACTTCAACAACGGGTTTGACGTTTTCAAGTGCCAGTTCGAGCAGTTCCAGAGCCTGTTCGTCTGACTGCGATTGCTTTTCCGAAATACGATCGAGAGCACCATAAATGATGCGCTCGGCAACCGATTTCTTGCCGTGGCTCATGATCATATTCATGAATTTTGCCAGCAAGTCGCTGCCAAACTTCGGGTCGGGCAGAATTGTGCGTTTCGGAGCCTGTGATCTTCTTGACATGTTGTGTCTCTGCTACAGCGCAACAAAAGTCGCGAGTGCCTTTATATTTATGACTTGGGACGCTTGGTGCCGTACTTCGAGCGACCTTGCCTGCGATCGGGTACGCCCGCACAATCAAGCGTGCCGCGAATAGTGTGATAACGCACGCCCGGCAGATCTTTTACGCGACCGCCACGAATCAATACGACCGAGTGTTCTTGAAGATTGTGACCTTCGCCGCCGATATAGCTGGTCACCTCGAATCCGTTGGTCAATCGCACACGAGCGACCTTACGCATTGCCGAGTTTGGTTTCTTCGGTGTTGTCGTATATACACGAGTACACACGCCTCGCTTCTGCGGGCTGGCTTCAAGCGCCGGCACCGTGCTCTTGGCGCGTTTCCTAACGCGTGGTTTACGTACTAGTTGATTGGTTGTGGCCATGGGCCCTCATCTCTTATCGCTTATTTCAAAAATGCGCTACCACTCAAACGCGCACACCCAAACGCCAAACCCCACTGGATTCAGACGTCGAGTACCGTTACCACGGCTTAAGCAAAGATGCATAAGCCTTTCTTCTAACCTTATCCCAGGAAATCGAGACCCGCTACAGGCTGGCCCTGAAGTCAAGGGCGGGCATTGTAGAGACGCAAACTCGTCGCTGTCAAGGCAGCCCACTATTAGCCCGGCAAGGGCTTTTAAGTCATTGATTTCAAACGTCCGCTGACGCTTCCTCGACGCCCTCCGGAGTCGCATCCTGATCAGAGGCCGCAGCCAGCCCTGCAGCCAATTCGGCGGCGGCTGCATCCACGGCATCGACACCCTCACCAGCAGACTCGGTCTGACCCTCTTCCTCTGCCTTGGTCGTTGCCTGAGCCGCTTCGAGTTCCTTCAAGGCATCGGCAAGGTCTTGCTCGCGCGTACGCCGGCGCTCGGCATGATGCGCGAACCCAGTACCCGCGGGAATCAGGCGACCAACGATAACGTTCTCCTTGAGTCCACGCAGATCGTCGCGAAGACCGCGCACGGCGGCTTCGGTAAGAACACGAGTTGTCTCCTGGAATGACGCCGCCGAAATGAACGACTCAGTTGCAAGTGATGCCTTGGTGATGCCGAGCAACACGGGTTCGATCGTGAGCAGCTCTTTGCCCTGAATCTCGAGTTGTTCAATAGCTTCAAAGAAACGCGCCTTGTCGATTTGCTCGCCGCGCAGATATTTGCTCTCGCCGGCTTTCGCAACAATAACCTTCCTCAGCATCTGACGAATGATCACTTCGATGTGCTTGTCATTAATCTTTACGCCTTGCAGCCGGTAGACGTCCTGTATCTCGCGAACCAGATATTCAGCGAGTTCCTCGACACCGCGAAGACGCAAAATATCGTGGGGGTTCGGCTCGCCATCAGCGATGATTTCACCTTTAACGACCTGCTCGCCCTCGAATACGTTCAGATGGCGCCATTTAGGAATTAACGCCTCATAGCTCTCACCTGCCTCATCAGTGATGACGAGGCGACGTTTGCCCTTCGTTTCTTTGCCGAAACTGACGGTACCCGTGTGTTCAGCCATGATTGCCGGTTCTTTGGGCTTCCTGGCTTCGAACAAATCTGCAACACGCGGCAAGCCACCCGTAATGTCCCTGGTCTTCGATGATTCCTGGGGAATACGTGCAATGACGTCACCGACTGAGACTTTCGCGCCGTCGCTCATGGTGATGATTGCGCCCGCCGGCAACGCATAGACTGCCGGAATTTCGGTATTCGAAAAGCAGATATCGTCGTCGTTATCATCGACAAGTCGAGCGACAGGTCGCAAGTCCTTGCCCGAACCGCCGCGGCTCTTCGGATCAAGAACGACGATGCTCGTCAGACCCGTAAATTCGTCGACTTGCTCGGACACTGTCACGCCATCGATAAAGTCATCGAACTTGAGCCTTCCCGCAACCTCGGTAACAACCGGGTGAGTATGTGGGTCCCAGTTTGCAACAACCTGTCCCTGCTTGACTTTATCGTCATTGGCAATCGTGATTGTCGCACCGTAAGGCACCTTGTAACGCTCGCGTTCGCGACCCTGTTCGTTGATCACCGAAATTTCACCTGAGCGTGACACTGCAACGAGGTATCCCTTATGATGAGCAACCGTTTTGATGTTCTTGAGCTTGGCGATACCGTTCGACTTGATCTCGATGTTGTTCGCTGCGGCCGACCGTGACGCGGCACCACCGATATGAAACGTGCGCATCGTCAGCTGCGTACCTGGCTCACCGATTGACTGTGCTGCAATTACGCCAACGGCCTCGCCAATGGTGATGCGATTACCGCGAGCGAGGTCCCGTCCATAGCACTGGGAGCAAATGCCGTAGCGAATTTCACAGGTGATAGGCGAACGCACCATAACGTGGTCGATCGACATCTCTTCGAGCTGCGCGACGATCTCTTCGTCAAGCATTGTGCCGGCATCAAATGCAACCTTGTCGGTGCCCGGAAGAAGCACGGGTTCGGCCAATACCCTGCCCAGTACGCGCTCACGCAATGGCTCAACGATGTCGCCTCCTTCAACGATCGGAGACATCGCCACGCCATTGCGGGTCTCGCAGTCCACTTCGGTTACGACGAGATCTTGTGCAACATCAACGAGTCGCCGTGTCAGATACCCGGAGTTAGCAGTTTTGAGCGCTGTATCAGCCAGGCCCTTGCGAGCACCGTGTGTCGAGATAAAATACTGCAATACATCGAGACCCTCGCGAAAATTCGCGGTGATCGGCGTCTCGATGATCGAGCCGTCAGGCTTGGCCATAAGACCTCGCATTCCGGCCAGCTGCCTGATCTGTGCAGCCGATCCACGAGCACCGGAATCAGCCATCATATAAATCGAGTTGAATGACTCCTGTTCCACTCTCTCGCCGCTGGAGTTTGTAACTATTTCCTTTCCAAGCGTGTCCATCATGGCTTTCGCGACCTGATCATTAGTACGCGACCAGATATCGACGACCTTGTTATAACGTTCGCCTTCTGTCACCAGCCCGGATGCATACTGGTCCTGTATTTCTTTGACTTCAGCTTCGGCGACGTCCAGAATTTCCTGTTTATTCTCCGGCACAACCATGTCGTTAATGCCAATCGAGATACCGGATATCGTCGCAAAACGGAAGCCCATGTACATCAAGCGATCCGCGAATATGACGGTTGTCTTAAGCCCGAGCTGGCGATAGCAGGCGTTGATGACTGCCGATATCGCCTTCTTTGTCATCTTCTGATTGACAAGTTGAAAATCGAGTCCTTCCGGTAATATCTCTGACATCAGCGATCGGCCGATCGTCGTGTCGACGACCCTGTTGACCGACACCGACGTTCCGTCTTCGTCTGTTTCCAGCACACGTACACGCACCTTAACTCTCGCCTGCAATTCAGCAGCGCCACTTTCATAAGCACGCCGCGCCTCGTCCACGTCGGCGAGCATCATACCTTCACCCTTGGCATTGATACGCTCACGAGTCATGTAATAGAGCCCCAGGACGACGTCCTGTGACGGTACGATGATCGGTTCGCCGTTGGCGGGCGACAAAATGTTATTCGTCGACATCATCAACGCACGTGCCTCGAGCTGCGCTTCTATCGACAGCGGCACATGTACGGCCATCTGGTCACCGTCAAAGTCAGCGTTAAATGCTGTACATACGAGCGGATGCAACTGAATAGCTTTGCCTTCTATGAGTACGGGTTCGAATGCCTGAATACCGAGTCGGTGCAGAGTCGGCGCACGATTCAGGAGCACCGGATGCTCACGAATGACCTCTTCGAGAATATCCCAGACTTCGGCGCCCTCACGCTCAACAAGCCGTTTGGCCGCCTTGATTGTCGTTGCCTCACCACGCAATTGCAGCTTCGAGAAGATGAATGGCTTGAAAAGTTCCAGAGCCATCTTCTTGGGCAAACCACACTGATGCAATTTCAGCGTCGGACCAACCACGATGACCGAACGACCGGAGTAGTCCACACGCTTGCCGAGCAGATTCTGGCGAAAACGGCCTTGCTTGCCCTTGATCATATCGGCGAGCGATTTCAGCGGACGCTTGTTCGTGCCCGTGATCGCACGGCCACGACGGCCATTATCAAGCAGCGCGTCAACCGACTCCTGCAACATACGTTTTTCGTTGCGCACAATAATATCCGGCGCATTAAGCTCGAGTAATCGCCTGAGACGATTATTACGATTGATTACACGACGATACAAATCGTTGAGATCAGACGTTGCAAATCGACCACCGTCCAGTGGTACCAGTGGGCGCAGGTCCGGCGGCAAAACCGGCAGAACTGTCAATACCATCCATTCAGGCTTGTTGCCCGACTCGATGAATGACTCGAGCAGCTTGAGGCGCTTCGACAGACGCTTGATCTTGGTTTCCGAACGCGTTGCATCGATGTCGTCACGAACTTTCAAAACCTCTCTTTGCAGGTCGATTGTCGTGAGCATTTCGCGTACGGCTTCGGCGCCCATGCGGGCATCGAATTCGTCACCGTACTGCTCCAGTGCATCGAGATACATTTCATCGGTTAGCAGCTGACCACGATCGAGCTCGGTCAAGCCGGGTTCGACGACAACGAAGGCCTCGAAATACAACACACGTTCGATCTCGCGCAATGTCATGTCGAGCATCAGGCCGATTCGTGACGGCAGTGACTTCAGGAACCATATGTGTGCGACCGGACTCGCAAGTTCGATGTGTGCCATACGCTCACGCCGAACCTTAGTCTGTGTGACCTCCACGCCGCACTTCTCGCAAACAACACCACGATGCTTGAGGCGCTTGTACTTACCGCACAGGCACTCGTAGTCCTTGATCGGCCCAAATATCTTGGCGCAAAACAGGCCATCACGCTCAGGTTTGAATGTCCGATAGTTGATCGTCTCAGGCTTTTTTACCTCACCGAACGACCACGATCGCACCATTTCGGGCGACGCCAGACCGATGCGAATCGCCTCAAAATCGTCAACCGGGTTCTGGTACTTGAACAATCTCAGCAAATCTTTCATTAGTCTGTCTCCAGCTCAATATTGATACCCAGAGATCGAATCTCCTTTATCAGAACATTGAACGATTCCGGCATACCGGCATCCATTTCATGTTCGCCATCGACGATGTTCTTGTACATTTTGGTACGCCCTTGCACGTCATCCGACTTGACCGTCAGCATTTCTTGTAATGTGTACGCCGCACCGTAGGCTTCGAGCGCCCAGACCTCCATCTCACCGAAACGCTGGCCACCGAACTGTGCTTTACCACCGAGTGGCTGCTGCGTAACCAGGCTGTAAGGACCGGTCGAACGCGCATGCATTTTATCGTCAACAAGATGATTGAGCTTGAGCATGTACATGTATCCGACCGTAATCTCGCGATCAAATTTATCGCCGGTCCGACCATCGAACAGAGTCGACTGGCCCGTATCCGCGAGATCGGCCAGTCTGAGCAGACCCTTGATCTCGTCTTCAGTCGCCCCGTCAAACACGGGCGTCGCCGTCGGTACACCATTTGTCAGGTTTCCAGCCAATTCGATGATTTCTTCGTCGCTGAACGACTTGATGTCTTCGGTACGACCTCCCGTCTCGTTATAGACCTCTTCGAGGAACTGACGAATCTTAGCGGTCGATTCCTGAGCCTTGAGCATGCCGTCAATTTTCTTGCCCAGGCCCTTCGCGGCCCAGCCGAGATGCGTTTCCAGCACCTGGCCGACGTTCATGCGCGACGGAACACCCAGAGGATTGAGAACGATATCAATAGGCGTACCGTCTTCGAGGTATGGCATGTCCTCGACGGGCACAATCGTTGAGATCACGCCCTTGTTACCGTGACGGCCGGCCATCTTGTCGCCCGGTTGGATGCGCCGCTTGACCGCCAGGAAGACCTTGACCATCTTTAGCACGCCTGGCGCAAGATCGTCACCCGCGATGATTTTCGTCTTCTTCTCTTCAAATCGACGATCGAATTCCTCGCGCTGAGCATTCAGACGCTCGTATGCTTTCTGCAGCTGCTCATTTGCATCATCGTTCTTCAGGCGAATTTCGAACCATTGCTCGCGCGGCACCTCGTCGAGGTACGCCCTTGTGATCTTTGATCCGGATTTGAGTTTATTGGGTCCGCCTTGCGCCATTTTATTTGTCAACATGCGCTCGACACGTTCGTAGACATCCTCTTCGAGGATCCGCAGCGTGTCATCCAGATCTTTGCGGACGCTTTCAAGCTCGGCTTTCTCGATTGACAGCGCACGCAGGTCTTTCTCGACGCCATCGCGCGTAAACACACGAACGTCAATAACCGTACCATCCATTCCTGGCGGCACGCGCAGCGACGTGTCTTTAACATCGGACGCTTTTTCACCAAAAATTGCACGCAGGAGCTTTTCCTCCGGTGTTAGCTGTGTTTCACCCTTCGGCGTAACCTTGCCGACCAGGATGTCACTCGCCTTAACTTCGGCACCAATGAACGCGATGCCCGACTCGTCGAGTTTGGCCAATGCGGCGTCACCAACATTCGGGATGTCGGACGTAATGTCCTCCGATCCAAGTTTCGTATCTCGTGCAACACACTGCAATTCTTCGATGTGAATCGTTGTGAAGCGATCTTCAATAACGACACGCTCAGAAATAAGGATCGAGTCTTCAAAGTTGTAACCGTTCCACGGCATGAACGCGACCAGCAGGTTTTGACCCAGCGCCAGTTCACCCATATCCGTCGATGGCCCATCCGCAAGCACATCGGTGGCTGCAATCTTGTCTCCCGCTTTTACGAGCGGTCGCTGATTGATGCAGGTATTTTGATTCGATCGCGTGTACTTAGTCAGGTTGTAAATATCGACACCCGGCTCGGCTGCACTTGTCTCATCGTCGTTCACGCGCACCACGATTCGCGACGAATCGACCGAATCCACAACACCTCCTCGACGAGCAATAACAGTCACGCCCGAATCGATAGCGACAATACGTTCCATGCCCGTACCGACAAGTGGTGCTTCCGCCCGTAGTGTCGGCACCGCCTGACGTTGCATATTCGAACCCATGAGTGCGCGGTTCGCATCATCGTGCTCAAGAAACGGAATCAACGAGGCAGCCACCGATACGATCTGACGCGGACTAACATCCATGTATTGGATGTCGCCAGGATTCGATAGTGTGAACTCATTTTTGTGGCGAACCGACACGAGGTCTTCGATGAACTTGCCGTTCTTGTCGAGCTCCGCATTCGCCTGCGCAATAACGAACTGGCTTTCCTCGATCGCGGAGAGGTACTCGATCTCCGACGTCGCCTTGCTCTTCGTGACCTTTCGATAGGGTGTTTCGAGGAAACCATACGCATTCGTTCTTGCATAAACCGCGAGCGAGTTGATCAGACCGATGTTTGGGCCTTCGGGCGTCTCAATCGGGCACACCCGACCGTAGTGAGTCGGATGCACGTCGCGCACTTCAAATCCTGCACGCTCTCGGGTGAGGCCACCGGGGCCAAGCGCCGACACGCGGCGTTTGTGTGTAACTTCCGACAACGGATTGTTCTGATCCATAAACTGCGATAGTTGACTTGAACCAAAGAATTCTTTGACCGCTGCAGCAACTGGTTTCGCATTGATCATCTCTTGCGGCATCAAGCCTTCAGACTCGGCCTGTGTCAGGCGCTCCTTTACGGCGCGCTCTACACGAACCAAGCCCACGCGAAATGCGTTTTCAGCCATCTCACCAACGCTACGAACACGGCGGTTACCGAGATGGTCGATGTCGTCAACCGTGCCGAATCCATTGCGAATGTCGACCAGCGTCGTAAGCACCGACAGGATGTCGTCCTTATTAAGTACACCGCTGCCTTCTGAGGTATCACGACCAACACGACGGTTGAATTTCATCCTCCCAACGCCCGACAGGTCGTAGCGATCTGGATTGAAGAACAGGTTCTGGAAAAGGTTCTCAGCCGCCTCTTTGGTTGGAGGTTCGCCCGGTCGCATCATGCGATAGACCTCGACCAGCGCTTCGAGGCGCGTCGTCGATGGATCGATTTTAAGCGTGTTTGATATAAATGGACCGCGATCGAGATCGTTTACATACAATGTACGAATGTGCTCTATACCAGCGGCAATCAGGGTTTCGATAAGCTCAGCTGTCAATTCCTCATTCGCGGGAGCCAGCAACTCACCCGTTTCGGTATCGACGATATCGTGAGCCAGGATCTTGCCTTCAAGGTACTCGGCCGGCACAACAAGCTTTTTGACCGTAGACTTTTTCATTTCCTGGACATGCTTGGCCGTAATACGTCGGCCTTCCTCGACGATGAGCTTGCGGCCCAGTTTGATATCAAACGTCGCGGTATCGCCTCGCAGACGCTCCGGTACCAGGCCCATCTTGATATCTTTTGCAGACAGGTAAAAATCGTTCGTGTCGAAGAACAAATCGAGCATTTCTTCGTTGTTCATATCCAGCGCGCGCAGAATGATCGTAACTGGCAACTTGCGGCGGCGGTCAATGCGTGCAAAGACCGAGTCCTTAGCATCGAACTCAAAATCGAGCCATGAACCACGGTAGGGAATGATGCGCGCAGAAAACAGCAGTTTGCCCGAGCTATGCGTCTTGCCCTTGTCATGGTCGAAGAAGACACCCGGCGAACGGTGCAGCTGAGAAACGATGACGCGCTCGGTGCCATTGATGACAAACGTTCCGTGATCAGTCATCAGCGGCATTTCACCGAGATAGACTTCCTGTTCGCGAATGTCCTTGACGGGCTTCGGCGTACCGCTCGCTTCTCTGTCATAAATAATGAGGCGCACGAGCACACGAATCGGCGCCGCATAGGTCAATCCACGCATCTGGCATTCTTTAACGTCGAAAATCGGCGTGCCAAGACGGTAGCTCACATACTCGAGCGCCGCGTTGCCCGAATAGCTGACAATCGGGAACACGGACTTGAATGCAGCATGCAGACCGGTGTCAGTGCGTTCTTCGATCGATTTGTCAGTCTGCAGAAATTTGCGATACGAATTAACTTGAATCGCCAACAGGTACGGTACGTCCAGGATAGTTGGACGTTTGCCGAAATTTTTGCGAATTCGCTTTTTCTCGGTGAATGAATAAGCCATTCGAGAGATTCCTCGTTAGTTACAGATGCGCGCAAGCAAGCAGCCGAATATCGACCGGCTGCTTGCCCGACTTATGGACCATCGGGTCCTTAACAAAAGAGAACGCAAGAGTGTTACTTGAGCTCTACAGAAGCGCCGGCTTCTTCCAGCTGCTTCTTGATCTCTTCTGCTTCGCTTTGCGATATGCCTTCCTTGATCGTTGACGGGACACCTTCAACCGTGTCCTTGGCCTCCTTCAAGCCGAGTCCAGTGATCGTGCGGACGGCTTTGATGACGCCGACTTTCGCCTGACCAAAGCTCGTTAGAACGACGTCGAATTCGTCTTTCTGCGCCTCTGCTTCACCCGCATCGCCGCCTGCGGCGGGACCTGCAGCAACAGCTACCGGTGCAGCCGCGGACACGCCCCACTCGTCTTCCAGCATTTTGACGAGCTCAACAACTTCCATTATTGGCTTAGCGCTCAACTCTTTGAGCAGATCTTTATTTGACAGTGCCATTTCACTATTCCTCTAAAAAGTTTCCTTAGTCAGGTAAATCTCATCCAGGTTCACGCCGCTTCCTGGTCGCCACGCGCAGACAAGGTCCGTGCGAGCATCGCGGTTGGTTCGGCGAGAGTCCGTGCCAATTGGCTCATCGGTGCAATCAGGACGCCGAGCAGCATCGCGCGCGCCTGATCCAAGGTTGGCAGATCTGCCAACATCTCGAGATCCGTCGCTGGCAATAATTGCCCGCCGGTTGACAGCGATACCGCCCGCAGAGCGCTGTGCTCCTTGGCGAAATCCCTGATGACCCTGGCAGCGGCACCTGGATCCTCTTTAGCAAACGCGAGCAGGATTGGCCCTTTGAGCGAGTCTTGCATGCACTCAAAGTCAGTACCCTCGACCGCCCGACGTGCAAGCGTGTTTTTCACAACGCGCAGGTACACGCCGGCACTGCGCGCTTCTTTGCGCAGCTCCGTCATTTCGGACACAGTCAAGCCCCTGTACTCGACCGCAATGGCCGTTACAGAGTCTCCCGCAACCGCTTTTACCTCTTGGACAAGTGCTTTCTTGTCTTCGAGTCTCAGTGCCATGAATATCTCCTGGCATACGGTTACACACAAAGGTGAAAATCCCTTCACGCACATTGTCTGGAACACCCGTTCCATTCAAGGTGACTGAACTTTCACCGCCCCTTCGGGAACACCCGTTCCCATGTCGGATGGCAACCGTTGCCAGCAACAGCTGACTAAGGTTTCACCATCTGCGTAGGCAGTAAATTAAGATCAGCGGTCAGACTGATCACCTACGGTCTTCGACGATCGCCGAATCCTTTCGGCTACCTGCCGCGTCGTCCGAAAACGGCGCCGCAAATTTCTACTCAGGCATCTATTGATGCCCGATCCACTAACGCGCTCTCATCACCACACCCACTAGGCATCGATTGATGCTCGGTCCACGGATACACCGGGTCCCATCGTTGACGAGACGGTTAATTTCTTAACATACAGACCCTTAGCCGAAGCCGGCTTGGCCTTCTTGAGGTCAGCCAGCAACACCTCGAGATTTTCCTTCAATGCCGGCACGTCAAAATCGGCGCGACCGATCGGGCAATGAATAATGCCCGCTTTGTCAGTGCGGTAACGCACCTGGCCGGATTTGGCATTATTAACTGCCGTTTCAACATCCGCCGTCACGGTACCCACTTTCGGATTCGGCATCAGGCCGCGCGGGCCGAGAATCTGGCCAAGCAGACCAACAATACGCATCGCATCTGGCGTTGCGATAACGACGTCAAAATTGAGCTCGCCTTTTTTGATCGTCTCGGCGAGGTCTTCGAATCCAACGATGTCGGCGCCGGCAGCTTTTGCCTTGTCAGCATTCTCACCCTGGGCAAATACAGCTACACGAACTGTCTTACCCGTTCCATTCGGCAGAACCGTTGACCCTCGTACGACCTGATCCGACTTGCGCGGATCGACGCCGAGATTAACCGACACGTCGATACTCTCGGGAAACTTGGCCGTGGCCAGCTCTATCACGAGGCCCAGAGCGTCGTCGATCTGATAGGTCTTATTGGCATCGACCTTTTCGCGCGCAGCTTTTCTGCGCTTGCTATCAGCGGCCATCAGTTCACTCCCTCAACGTCGATGCCCATGCTCCGAGCTGTGCCCGCCACTGTACGCACAGCAGCATCCATGTCTGCCGCGGTGAGGTCAGGCATCTTCGTCGTTGCAATCTCCTCGAGCTGCCGACGATTCACTTTGCCTACCTTATCGGTATTCGGTGTTCCGGAACCCTTCTTGATTCCTGCTGCTTTTCGCAACAGCACGGCCGCCGGTGGCGTTTTGGAAATGAACGTAAAACTGCGGTCGGTATAAACCGTAATTATCACTGGAATCGGCATTCCTGGCTCGACACCCTGCGTCTCTGCATTGAATGCCTTACAGAATTCCATGATGTTGACGCCATGCTGACCCAACGCCGGGCCAACCGGCGGTGACGGATTAGCCTGGCCTGCAGGAACCTGCAGCTTGATATAGCCAGTTACTTTCTTCGCCATTGTCTCTCTCCCGAGTTCAAACGCTAT
>SMVB01442720.1_pt1 | contig 12135 bp, 9 predicted proteins | sample 2456461 | NCBI WGS metagenome assembly SMVB01 (sample SAMN11095934, study PRJNA526329) | marine sediment metagenome | biome: Marine sediment; feature: Surficial sediment; material: Deep marine sediment; isolation source: Hadal surficial sediment | place: Pacific Ocean | collected 2014-05 | depth 0-1...
CGAACACCGCCTAGAATTTGACCCTGATAATATTCATATGATCCAAAATTTTGGCCAAAACCTACTCTTAAACCCAGGGTAAGTTTTCTTGGTAACCTCAAAGTTCTAAACACAGTAAAATCGGTATTCAGTCGGGTAAAGCTGTTCGAAGTAATGTTTAGTCCAGTATATCGTCGCAGATCCGTATCCCAGAATATTCCGTTTTCCGGGAGCACTTTATTATCACGAGTATCAATGATTAGTTTTAATACAATCCCCTGATACGTCTTGAATTCAAATATGGATGAATCTCCTGTAATCTGTGTATAATCCAAAATTGACCTGTCCTCGCCTTCATAGTCCTGTTGGGTTATGAACCCTTGCCAGTGAAATCCAAAGTCAAAATTTACTTTCTCTCCGAATTTTTTTGACAAAAGGCCTTCCAAGGAATAAAATTCATAACGTACCCTGTAATATTCAATGGCGTTATCTACATTTTTTGTCTCATGAATTGTCTTGTCAAAAACGGTCTCATTTCCAATTCCAAAGAAATTACTTGTGTGGTTTGGTGCTTGCATTGTAGCATTGATTTTTAAATCAAGTTTGCGGATTACATGGGTATAGGTAGATTGATATTTGAAATCCCAGGAGAACGTCTTTGGAGCAATACTCCCTAGAAAAGAGTGCTGGCTGCTAAATGGGTCTTTTCTAAATCCATGCTTTGTTGCCAGAAAGCCTCCCCCTATAAATATTCCGTCGTCAACATTGTAGTTAAGAAGAACAATAGGTGCTAAAAAATTATATTTAAAATCTTTCCGATCGTATTTATTTATTTCAGGATTGTCTGACAGTTTGCTGATTGTTTCACTGCTCTTTTTTAAATAGGTATTCCGTGTATCATAAACAACTGTTTTTCGAGCCAGGGCAGACACATGGGAGTTGTCAACGATTGAATCATGCCCCGGACCTCCAATAATCCGGATTTTAATACTTTTGCTTACGTCTCCGGAAACATCAAAAATGTCTTTCCCTTTCAGCCCGTACAGTCGAACTTCCTTTGTTTCGTTTCTCAAAAATGTTCTGTCATAAATGAGTTTATCCATTAAATTATCTTTCTTGCTTTTAAAGACCCGAACACGAGTTTCGTTTGAATTAATCCGTTCTACCTTGAAATATTCCCGTTTGTTTGATCCTGTTACATTTACTACTTCAGCAAGAAAATCGTAGTACTTCAAACCCCATTCACCTAACTTCTCTCTTCGTACTTTCAATTTTGACTTCACCTCATTGCCCATAAGCTTTTGTATGGTATCAGGCCAAATACCGATTGCATCGTTAATGATGTTATCGGTCATCAATGATGAAATAGTATCTGCCGTGTTTATCCAATCTTCTCTATTCATTTCGCTCAAAAATGATCGGTCAAAGTGTCGTGCATTAAACATAAATCCTTCGGGATTTTTGAGCTCGTAATCAAATCCCTGGAACTTTGGCATCGCCCATTTTCTTTTGACGATGCTCATTAAAAACCCTTGATTAACAAAAAACGCATTATCCCTGTCACGGGGAATAGGTCTGAATAGATGACCTTTTGAAGTTTTAAATCTAGCCCATCTCCATTGGTCATCATGACGGTCCCAGTCTCCAATATAAAGGTCAAAAAGCCGGGATTTTAATACCCAATGCTGGTCAACTGTGTTGTCGTTGTCTTTGTAGATGCTCTCTAACAAATCTGCAGTACTGACAATTTTCTTTGGGCTGCCGAAACTTGGAACATCTTCCCTGTTTCCAGAGGGACGCTCTTCAAAAAGCACCAGCATGTTAGAAAAATCACCCCTGTAGCTTCCAAACCTGGGATCATTGGGAACAACAAGTAACTTGGGATTGGCATGATACACATTGGCCGCTTCTGCCAGAACAGGAACTGCAATGGCTCCATATGGATTTGAAGCTGAAACCTGGTCTTGAACCAAGTCAGCAGCAAAAGTCCCTTGCAGATTAAGAGGCACTGCTTTCTCAGCAAATTTTTCTACTGATCTAATTACATACTGACGGCCATCCTTTGCCTCCATGCGAAGAGACTTTGTCTGCATACCGCCACCCCTCTTTAAGATTGTTAAGCCACCTTTTTCATTTCCCAGATCCAGTAACGGAGCATTTATTTGTGCAGCCCATACGTGACGATAATTCGCTCCCAGTAACCAGTATTTTGAAGAATCAATCAGGTACTGTTTACTTGCATATGACACAACAGTGCTATCTTTTGGGATATTTAGAAATGCCTTGGAGAGGGTTTCAGGAGGGGTGTAAATAGACCGAAACATTTCTTCACGATAAATTTCTTCCCCATTTTGATCAAGAAATACGATATCAGATTTGCCATTTTCGAAAAAATCAAGTTTTGCAAATCCGATTGTTTCAGAAACGAACCTGGCATACCCTTTCATTTTTACCGGAGTTGTTTTTGAACCTGACCCGCTAACAACGTAGTTAACGTTATTGTTTTTAGAGAATTGAAGGCTATGTTCGTGACCTGCAACATGGATGATATTTTTATATTTCTCCATCAGGTCAACCAGTTTGTTTCTATACGATTTGTAAACAGGATTTGCTAAATCCTGTAGACTGCCTGCATACTTTCGATAAAAAGGATAAATAGATCCAATGATTGGGAGTGGGAGATACAGACCATCGACTACATTTGTTAATGGAAATAAGTGGTCTCTAAAAGTTGCTCTGCCTCCATGAATCCCATATGTAAACATCGGATGGTGAGAGGCAACTACTATTTTCTTTCCTTCATTACGAAGAAATATATCTTCGATCAAAGTCAGGACACCATCAACGGATTGGGCCTGACAGCCTTCATCAATGCCTGGCTTGACCCAGGGATGTAAAAACCACTGGGAATTTAAAAGGATCAAGGTAATATCTTCTGCAAGCTGCACCTCAACCGGACCCGGGCAGCCATTATCCGGCAAGTAGATATTTAAGCTGTCGAAATAGGATTGAACGTATTCTTCCTGTTCCGCATTCGTAAACAATCCTTCCTTGTGCCCCTTTTCCCAATCATGATTTCCGGGTACCATGAATACATCGCCCTGGTACCCTTCTGCTGCATCAAGTTGGCCCCTGATGATGCTTTCAGCAATTCCCCTGTATTTATCATCTTCGGAGGGCATTCCCCTGGGATAAATATTGTCACCCAGAAAAATAACTGAACTTTTTGATTGCATGCCAAGCATTTGGGCTCTCATCGAAAGAATCTGATCTGAAGCGACAATGCTTTGTTCACCTGCGTCACCCATAAGAAATATCGAATAGATAGGACGATCAGACTGAGCATATGCATTCAAAAATGCCAAACTGAAAATCAGGAATAGTCTTAGTCCTTTCATTTTCTCAGTGAGTATTTCAAAATGGTTCCATTTCCAAAAGTTCCCTCATTTGAAATATAGAGGGTACCATCACTGGTAAAGCAGATTCCTTCGGGTTGTTTAAATAGATAAGGGTTAAGCTGTACGTAACTCTTGATTTTTAATTCTTCATTAAGAACAATTATTGCTTTCCCTCCATGAGCCAACAGGTAAGTTTCTTTTGTCAGTGGATGAACGGCTATACCTGAGGTTTTGAATTTTACCTTTGATACGGTATGTATCTTATTTTGCTTAATAAATTCTTCGATTTTCTTTGTGGTTAATGTTGCAAGAGGCTCCGATTTTAGCTTGTTATTTTCAGTTGAAAATGAATAAATATTTTTTTTTGAACCATCCTTGTTGGTTAACAATAGTTTTGTTTTTTTCGATCCCAATCCTTCAATGTTATCGCTGGATTTTAGAGATGTCTTGGTAACCTCTGCCTCAATTTCCGATTTTTCTGTCCATTTGAATGAATAGATAGTTCCATTGCTGTTTGTAACATATACTTTTGAATCAACATACTCAATCCCCTCATAGTCTCCTTTTTTTCCGAATTTTATTTTTCTAATTATTTTTCCTGAGGATGTGCTTATCTGGTAAACCCATCCTTTTTCATCCTGCACAGCCAGAAGCGAAGAATTATTAAAATTGGAAAGCCCTGAAATTTCAACGAGTTCCGGGGGTAAATTAAAGATTGTGTCTGGGTTACTTAAATCATATTCAAAGTTTTGATACAAACTTGAGGGATACAATTTAGCATTGAATTCCCTGGTTCTATTTTCACAGCTGACAAGCCCATTACCAAGAATGAATAACTTAAAAATAAAAATATACATATTATTTCGAACCACAACTTTCAACAAATTGTTGATAAATGAATTAATTTCATACTTTTAAACAACAAAAATCTTTCATTTTATGTACACCGAGTCCGATTTTGTCAAGAATACAAGGCTGTTTGTACAGGACATTTTTGATAAAAAGATGTCCGATGATTTTTACTATCACCATTATGAGCATACCAAGGATGTTGTTGAAGCATCCACAGAAATTTCAAAGGTTACAGAACTAAGTGATGAAGATACAGAATTGGTTCTAATTGCCGCCTTGCTTCATGATATTGGGTATTCAAAAGCCTACGATGATCATGAAACGCACAGCAAAGAAATGGCTCGTGAGTACCTTGAAGGTAAACTTCCTGAACCCAAGATCAAAATTGTATTGGATGCCATTGAAGCCACCCGGGTCCCTCAACGTCCGAAAGACATCGTAGGCAATGTTCTTTGTGATGCTGATTTGTTTCATTTATCAACGGGGCAATTTATGAAGCAATCGTTGTTACTTAAAAAGGAACTTGAGGCACATGGATCTCCTGAAACTACAGATGAAGAGTGGAGGAGAGAGACGCTTGTTTTTGCTAACACGCATTCTTATTTTACTAATTTTGGGAAGTATGTATTAAAACCTAAAAAAGAAAAAAATATTAAAAAATTGGGAAAAGCCAAAGTAAGTGAAATTTCAGAAAAATATGTGAGTCAACTACAAGGTGAGCTTGTAAAACTTAAAAATAAGATTGACAAAGAACGCGAACTTAAACCCACGCGGGGTATCGAAACGATGTTCAGGATAACCTCAAAAAATCACCTTACGCTGAGTGGAATGGCTGACAATAAGGCCAATATTATGATTTCGGTGAATTCAATTATATTATCGATTATCCTGACGGTTTTGTTCAGGAAATTTGAAGAGGCTCCACAATTAGTAATTCCAGCGATTTCGCTTACCATATCGTCATTGGCCACCATTGTTTTTTCAATTCTCGCGACACGTCCCAATATTTCAAAGGGGAAATTTACAGAAGAGGATATAAAGAATCGGGAAACCAACCTCTTGTTTTTTGGTAATTTCCACGGAATGGGATTAGATAATTATTTGTGGGGAATGAAGGAGATGATGAAAGATAGTGATTATCTATATAACTCTTTGATCAAAGACATCTACTTTCTTGGTAAGGTACTTGGAAGAAAATACCAGTTACTAAGGGTGTCATATACCATTTTTATGTTTGGCCTGATAATATCAATAATACTTTTTGTGCTGTCACAAATTTACCCGGCAATTTTTGCTGTTTACGGAGTTTAACCCCTTCCGTAATCTTCAGGGCCTTTTAACCATTCATAAATATGAACTTGTGCGCGTATTCTGGGTCTCTCGTTTTTTCTTAAGATCACATTGTTATTCAATTCTGAGTCCAGAATGCGAAGTTTTGTATTGTCATTGAGTTGAAAAGCCAGGGTTCTTATGAGTTGTTTTCTTAAGGTAGAATCAACGATAGGGAAAATGATTTCATGCTGATGATCAAAACTATGCTTCGTAAAATCCAGCGATCCCAGATAAACTTTTTTCCTGCCCTTATTATGAAAAATGAACACCCGTGAGTGTTCGATGTATCGATCTACCAAACGATATACCCGTACGTTTGATGAGAAGGGGCCGATACCTGGTCTGAGGCAACAAATTCCACGAACAAGAATTATAACATCTACACCTGCCATGCTTGCCTCAACCAATTTTTCTATTATTCTGGAATCATCCAGATGGTTCACTTTGATTAATATGTTTCCTGGCGCTCCGGTTTTTACATTGTCAATTTCTTGCTGAATTAAATTGGACAATTGGCCAGTAAGATTCTTATTTAATAAAAGTAAGTGTCGAAATCTTCCTCTTTCACCCTTTTTTATTAATTGTTGGAAAATGGATTTTAGTTCTCTGGTGATCCCTTTGTGAGAAGTTAACAATACATGATCCGCGTGGGTCATTGCCAGGTGTTCATCAATGCGACCCGTACTCAAATATCCAAATGCTTTTCGTTTTCCACTGGAATTTCTCTTAACAACTAAAAAGGCATTAAAATGAATGGATGATTCCGGGTCATAATATATTTTGGCCCCTGCCAGTTTCATCTGTTTAATTTGTTGATTCTTCAGTAAATCTTTATTTGCAGCGTTTACAAAAATCTTTACTTTCTTTTCATTTTTAGCAGCTGTTATCAGTGCATTTGTAATTAAGGAATTGTCATCTCCTATGCAGTAGGTCGCAAATACTTCATCCACATCTGGATGAACCGATGTTTCGTAGAAATATTTTGCGATATACTCCGATGAGTGATATGGAAAATGCAACAATACATCCTGTCTTTCTATTGCATTAAAAATAGAGGTATTCTCCAGGGCAGTAATTTTCAAAGGGGCAAGACTTTCATACGACAATCCTGGAGATTTTGGGTTTGGTAAATGGGCTAAATCAGAAAGATCTAAATACCTGTATGCCGGCGTAATATCTTGTTCGTTAATTCCGCTTTCAAACAGAGAATTAAGCATATCAAGAGGCATTTTATCGTCATACATTAAGTGTGAAAATTTTCCGGTACCACTAAAATTTCCATTAGCTGATTCACCTGCAGTACTGTATTGTTTCGCCGGATGACTATACTTAAAGCTGAATGCCTCAGAGGTAGTGTAATCTTCAAAAATTAATTCAAGATTGATTCGGATAATGTCATCCAGAAACACAAAGTATATTTTACCATCAAGTGTTTTTGAATTAAATCGTGGTAGCTGATCATTGGGAATATTTACAAGTGCATAATTGAGCGCCTTGCTTTCCTTGTGCATAAGCTTTAGCAATAGATATAGCTTGCCGTCATCCAACAAAGCTTGAGAGCTATTTTGAATCATTACTGGATTCAAGAGTGGCCGAACTTTGTTTTTAAAATAGGTACGAATTGACGGTTTAAAAGATTCAGGGATTTCATCTTTATTGTATGCCAGAATAATTCCGTTTTTTCGAAGCTCAGGTAAAATGGAATTGTTAAGAAGATTCCTTACTTTTTTAAATTGGCTGGCGACAGAATCATGGATAATATCCAATATCTGTTTTGGGTCTTCCAAAAACTTATTTGAACCTGACAATTCCTGCCTCCTTAATTGCAACACTCTTGTTCGATAAAACTCATCTATTTTGTGCGCGTACCTTGCCAGGAAGTAAATTCGTTCATATAAGGGTGTTGTAGGGTCGGTTGATTCTTCAAGAAGTCTGTTGTTAAATGAAAGCCAGCTGATATCCCCATTGATATATGGAGACAAGTCTTTGGCGATTGAAAATTTCGTATGTGACGACATTTTATGAACTCCTGATCTGAGGCATCTAAACTACTTAGTAATTGGAGAAATAGTATTTTGATAGCTTCTTTTTCAGATTTTTTTTCGCACGGAACAAAAGTGATTCAACACTACTTTTAGAAATAGACATGACTTTCGCTATTTCTTCATAACTAAGATTTTTTAAAGATTTGAGAGTGAGGGCAATTCGCTGATTTTTCGGTAAGGATTTAATGGCTTTTCGGACCAGATTTTTCTCCTCTTTTTTAATAAACTGGTCCTCTGAGGTTTCTGATTTATAATGTGAAAAACTCAACCCGGATTCCAAAGACTCTATGAAAGAGGACATTTTTTTCTTTCTAAGAAAATTAAGCGATTCATTTACTCCAATGCGGTATAACCAGGTTTTTAAACTTGAAGATCCTTCAAATGAGGAAAAATTGTTCCAGGCTTTTACAAACACTTCCTGGGCAATATCATGCGCGTCATCATTATTTCCAACAAATCTGTGTGCAAGGTTTACAATCATGGGACCAAACTCATTTACTATTTGTTTTAATTCCTGATCGATATTGAGCTTGTCTTTTTTGGACCCCATTTGGATTGGATCAACAATTAATCATTTGGTTTAATTTGTAATGCTCGTAGTGATGCAAAAAACTTTAATTTGTGAACCTATTGTGATATCTGTGGCCGATTTTTGATTGTAAATACATCAATTATGAATGCAAAAACTATTTTATCAGGACTAATGTTCTGCATATTAATCGGATTAAGTGGCTGTGAAACCAAAGGGCAAACATCACAAAAGGTTATGAAGTCAAATGAAGAATGGAAGAAAGTTTTAACACCTGAACAATACTATGTCACACGGGAAGGTGGAACAGAATTAGCATTTTCCGGAGAGTATAACCACTTCTACAAAGAGGGTGGATACGTATGTGTAAATTGTGGCAACTTGCTTTTTTCCTCAGTTTCAAAGTTTGATTCAGGATCGGGGTGGCCAAGTTATTATGAACCGGCAAATACTAAGAGCATAGATTTAAATAAAGACAGATCTTTGGGAATGTTGATAGAAGAGGTAATTTGTAAAAAGTGCGAAGCACATTTGGGCCATGTATTTAACGATGGCCCTGAGCCAACCGGGCTGAGGTATTGTATAAATTCGGTGGCATTAGTGTTTGAAGAAAGTTACAAAAAATGAAAAAATTAATAATAATTTCATGCATTATTTTTGATTTTAGTGCATGTTCCGGACAAACGAGAGGACCAAAAACAATGGATAAGGATATTCCGAAAAATGTATCAGTTGTAGAGGCAACACTTGGAGCAGGCTGTTTCTGGTGTGTTGAAGCTGTATTTCAAGAGTTAAAGGGAGTTTACAAAGTAGAATCTGGTTATACCGGTGGGTCTATCGTGAACCCCACATACAGTGATGTCACTTCAGGCTTATCTGGTCATGCAGAAGTAGCACGAATTCAGTATGATCCTGATGTACTGTCGTTTGAATTAATTCTATCTGTTTTTTTTCAAACTCATGACCCAACTACCCTAAATCGGCAAGGTGCAGATGTTGGAACTCAATACAGATCAGAGATATTCTATCATAATGAGGACCAAAAAGTAGTTGCAGAAAGAATTATTTCTGAGTTGGATAAATCTGGAGCATACCCAAATCCGATTGTTACAAAAGTATCGAAACTAGGAAAATATTACGATGCCGAGAATTATCATCAGGATTACTACCTGAATAATCCAAATCAGGGATATTGTACCTATGTAATTAAACCTAAGGTTGAAAAGTTCCGAAAAGTATTTAAAGACTATCTGAATTGAAAATCAATTTTTTGCTAATTCTTACGAAGAAGGCCTTAAAATCAAGGCAGATACCATTTGGACTGACTATTTTTAGATAATTCATCTGAAGCGCAAGTTTTTTGTCGATGCCGTGTCTAATTATTAAACACGATCAGCAAAATGGATCTTAAAGCGCAACAAATAATTAATGAACTTCTGGACTTTGACCTACCTGATTCTAAGAGAACAGAGTTAGAGAAGGATCTCAAAGCATACCCTGAAGTTTATGCATCCTATCAGATGTTGCTAGCTGAATACTCAGAAGTATTTCCATCTGTGGATATTGAAACCAATCCGTATTTATTCCAGAAAATAAAGCTTAGAATTGAGGATAAGCCCACAATTCCAATTCAGCAACGACATTCCTGGTTACCATATGCAGCAATTATTTCATTTGGTGTTGTGTCTGGAGTATTGCTTGGTAATCAGGTTATTGTAAATGAGGAGGATGAAATCGAGGAAGTATCAGATTTTACAATCAGCGAGTATGAATTTGAGGACGCTTACTTAATCGGATTTGAAGATGAATAACAACAAAATATGGGTTTGGGGATTACTGGTTCTCATCGTAATCAATGTATCTGCACTAATTACGATTGGGGCCAATACATGGATGTTTAACAGGGACAAAAAACCTCGAACAGAGAGGATTTCATTTGGAGATCGATCTCCATTTGGGGGAATGAAAGAAAAATTACACTTGTCTGAGGATCAGAATAAAGCGTATGCTACTTTCCAAATGAAGTCGAGAAGTGAAATGAGGGGGTCTTTCAAAGAAATGAGAGAATACAGGGATAGGCTGAATGAAGAATTTTCAAGGGAATACCTGGACCTGGAAGAAATTGACAGGATAAATATCAAAATAATTGAGATTGATAAAAATATCAGAAACCAGGGGACTCAAATTCAGGTGGAATTAAGGGAAATACTGAATGATGATCAGGTAAAAATATTAATTGAAGAAATGAAAAGACATCATGGCCGAAGAAGATCAGGAAGGCACCCAATGGGATATAATGATGGAATAAAGAGTATAGGACAATTAGGTATAATTTAAATTTCAAAAATCATGAACAAAAATGTAAAACGATTAACTATTGTGCTTTTAGCAATGACACCTTTGATGGTGATGCTGGCGTTCGCACAATCAAAAGAGGAAGGTCAAGGTCAAATGCACAGGATTCAGCGCACTCAAAGAGAAATGATGCTTCCAGATATTTCTGATGATCAGCGGGAGGGAATAAAGAAATTAAAACTCCAGTTTATGCAAGAGTCACTTCCTCTCAAGAATCAGTTAAATGAGAATCGGGCGAAGTACCAGACGCTATCTACTGCAAAGAATGTAGATATGAAGTCCATTGAAAAACTGGTAGAAGAAACTGGTAAAATTGAGGTTGAACTAAAGAAAAAAGCAGCAAGGAATCACCAGGGAATACGGGGTTTATTAACGGATGAACAGCGAATAGTGTTCGACAGTCAAAGAGGTAGGGAATTTGGATTGCAAGCACGAGGCATGAAAATGAGAGAAGGGAGAAATAGAAAGAAGAGCCAAAGGGGTCAAATGCGGCATTTGAGATATCAGAAAGAACAAAGAGAGCACAAAGAAAATAAGGAAGAACGGAAATAAGGTTAAATAGTTAAAATGATAGGATTCGGAGTATTTTTCCGGATCCTTATCTAACAGAAATGAAAAAATTTATTTGGATAATAATTTTTCTTAGTATTTCAGGAGCAGGATATTATTACCTGAATGCGAATGCAAATAATGCATCCTCAGGACCTGATTTTACTTTTACGCCCATTGAATATGGAACTCTTGAGTCAATAATTTCAAGCACAGGCACACTCAATCCTGTAAATACCGTAGATGTAGGTACCCAGGTTTCTGGAATTGTTTCAGAAATATATGTTGATTTCAATGACCAGGTCAAAAAGGGCCAGCTCGTTGCTAAAATTGATGATACATTTTTAAAAGCAGCATTAAACGATGCTGCTGCAAATCGCGAAAGGGTTAAGGCCCAAAGGGAATTGGCAAATGTTGATTTTGAAAGAACAAAAAAATTGTATGAAGAGAAAGTTACCACCGAGCAAGATTATTTAACCAAAAAGTATAACCTGGATCAGGCAATAGCAAATTATAAATCCTCACAGTCTTCGTACGAAAGGGCTCAAACTAATTTGGGGTTTACAAGCATTTATTCTCCAATTAATGGAATTGTTATATCCCGAAATGTATCCGTTGGGCAAACTGTTGCATCAAGCATGTCAGCACCAACATTGTTTGTAATTGCTGAGGATTTGGCCAAAATGGAAATATTGGCTGATGTTGATGAAAGTGACATAGGGAAAATCAAAAAAGGGCAGCAAGTGCGGTTTACTGTGCAAGCGTATGAAGATGAGTTCAAAGGCGAAGTAAGACAGGTTAGGCTTGAACCTCGAACAGTTGAAAATGTAGTCAATTATAAGGTGGTCATTGTCGTAGCAAACGAATCTGGGAAACTGCTACCTGGAATGACAGCAACTACTGATTTTCTAATTGAAACCGCAAAGGATATATTAATGGTGGCTAATACTGCCTTGAGGTTCAGAGCCTCAGAAGTATTGCTGGAAAGGATTGAAGAAGTACGGTTAGCCCGACTTCCGGATTCCATTCGTCAGATGATGGAGGAGATCCAACGCATTCGTGCGGAAGGCGGCGAAATTCCGGAAGAACTGAGACA